>Ga0172371_10000190_pt1 | contig 88857 bp, 73 predicted proteins | sample Lak12m_FD_114543 | JGI IMG/M metagenome (GOLD analysis project Ga0172371, IMG submission 114543) | Freshwater microbial communities from Kabuno Bay, South-Kivu, Congo - kab_022012_12m | ecosystem: Environmental > Aquatic > Freshwater > Lake | place: Democratic Republic of the Congo: South-Kivu...
AACTTTCGGAGACAAAGTCCGTGCGATCGTGCCGTTGTTCGAGACGGAAGTGCAAGGCACGCAAATGCTGAACCGCCTTGTCGATGCCTTGGAGAGGCCTGAAGCGCTCAAGCTTTAGACGCGTGACTTAAGAGTCTCGCCGAATTTCACTTGCGACAATAGTACGCATATCTCCGATCTCGTTTTGACGAGCTGGTAGGGCGACCACGGTCGCCCTACTTTGTTCTATTCCCGCGCCTATGATCTATCTCATCTATGACCGTTCTCTAAATTTCTGACGTCACACGGGATGGCCATCGCACCTAACATAGAATTGTGGGACAGGCTTCCAGCCTGTCCATTCGTCAATGACGGGCAAAATGCCCGTCACCACCAAGCCAAGCGCTGCTGGACAAGCAAGCAGTGGCGCCCGCCTATTGATCCGCGATTATTTTCGAGAATCGGCATTTAACGCAGCCGTGGCAAATCGGACAGAATTCTCGGCAATGCCTATAATATGGAAAAGGCCCGCTGCGCGAGGAAGGCAAGAATCATGAACAAAGATATTTTTGGTGTACATCATGTAACAGCTATTGCCGGCGACCCGAATCGAAATATGGCTTTTTATGCTGAGATACTGGGCTTGAAGCTGGTGAAATTGACCGTAAATTTCGATGATCCCGGGTCGTATCATTTTTACTATGGAGATGAAATCGGCCATCCAGGCACGTTATTAACTTTTTTTTTTGGCCGGACGCTCCGCGCGGGCGCAGAGGCTCCGGGCAAGCCACGGCAGTCACGTTCGCGATACCTATCGGATCGATGCCATTTTGGGTGGATCGGCTGCGCCGTCACGAGGTAGTAGTCGGGGAATTGACTGCGCGATTCAAAGAAGGAGCGCTTCCATTCAGCGATCCTGATGGATTGCAACTCGAACTGGTGGAAGCTTCTGGGAATGGGACGAGGAAGAATAACTACGGCTCGATTCCTATTGAGCATGCTATAACAGGTATCCACGGGGTCACTTTATTGGAATCCGCGGCGCCGGAAACGGATTCTCTGCTGACAGAGACTCTCGGCTTCCAGAGCGTAAATCGAGAAGGAAACAGAACAAGGTATCTTGCAGGCCGGACGGGAAGGGGAACGACGGTGGATTTGGTTCATATGCCCGGTGAGCCACAGGGCGCTGTGGCTGTAGGGACGGTACACCATGTCGCGTGGCGCATAACCGACGAGGAGAGACAAAGGGCCTGGAGAAAGGAAATCGTGGACACAGGATTGAATGTAACGCCGATCATAAATCGGCATTATTTCAAATCCATTTATTTCCGGGAACCGGGCGGCGTGCTTTTCGAACTGGCAACCGACCCGCCGGGCTTCGCTATTGACGAAGAACCCGACAAACTGGGCGCCCGCCTCGTTTTGCCTCCCTGGCTGGAGGCTGACCGTGCAAAACTCGAGCAGCGACTGCCGCGGTTGGCCTTGCCGAAATTGGGGCGCGCCGCGTAATGACGTAATGCGGATCTCACACAGCCGGTGTAGGGGCAGGTTTCCACCCTCCCTGTTTCAGGTAACCCTTGCCAAGGGTGGGTTTCAAACTCGCCCCTACCTTTTGGTCTTGGAATCGTATCTATTTACATTCCCTACAATTACTTACGATCTTCCCGCCTTCTTTATTGCATTCGTCTTTGGTGTGCTGTTTGTCGCATTTTCCCTTGCCCCAACAGCAGTACACCCTCTCGCCTTTAGTCTGCTTAGCTTCACTTGATGACTTTTCATGCGCGAATACCATAAGCGGTACCGCGGCCAAACCGGATATTGCAAGAAAAATAATGATCTTCTTCATCAAAACCTCCCAATGTAGAAATCATTTCCGGGAAAAACTTCCTTCTATTAATCAAGTGATCCGAGGACAGATTGATGCCATCCTCTTCGGTTTTCCAAAAGAGAATAAAGCGCCGGGAGCACACAAAGCGTAAGCAGCGTGCTCGACACAAGCCCGCCTATCACAACGGTCGCGAGGGGTTTTTGCACCTCCGCGCCGGTCCCTGTGGCAATAGCCATGGGAACGAAGCCCAATGAAGCCACCAACGCAGTCATGACAACCGGTCGGAGCCGCGTCATAGCGCCTTGAATCAATGCCTCGTCCACCGGTTTTCCCTCATCCCTCAGTTTATTTATGAATGTTATCATCACTAAGCCGTTCAGCACCGCTACTCCGGAAAGCGCTATGAATCCCACCCCCGCTGATATTGACAATGGCATGTCTCTGAGCCAAAGGGCAGCAATTCCGCCGGTCAACGCGAGCGGGACACCAGTGAAAACGAGTAAAGCATATTTCAATGATCCAAATGCAGAGAACAGGAGGGCCAGGATCAGCAGCAGCGCCAGCGGCACAACCAGCTCCAGACGTTTCGCGGCTGAAATTAGCTGCTCGAACTCGCCGCCCCATGTAATCCAATACCCCGCCGGAAGTTTCATGCCTGCGCCGATAGCCTTCTGAGCCTCTTCAACAAATGATCCCAAATCCCGATCCCGCACGTTGCAGGTGACCACTATTCGGCGTTTCCCATCCTCCCGGCTGATTTGATTGGGTCCCATCACCACGTTCGGGTCGGCAACGGATCCCAGCGTCACGAATGACCTGTGCGTCTTTTCTTCTTCAGAAGCCGCGGATGCGCGAATTGTTCGGATGGCGGGTTCGTAACGTGGAAGCGGAACAGGGATCTGCTTAAATGCCTCAAAATCAGTGCGCAACTCTTCAGGCAGCCGAACCACAATATCAAATCGCCGATCACCTTCGAAGACCTGACCCGCGGCTTTTCCTCCCATAGCAATTTCCACCGTATCTTGAACGTCCGAAACATTGAGTCCATACCGCGCCATCTCGGTGCGATTAAGCTGAACAGTTAGGATCGGCAATCCGGTAACTTGCTCGACCTTCACGTGGGAGGCCCCCGGTATCTTTCGAACCAGTTCCGCCGCGATTTCCGCATTGTGCAACAGGACATCCATGTCGTCGCCGAAAATCTTTACAGCCACGTCGCTGAAGACGCCTGCCAACAGGTGATTGAACCGCATACGAATTGGTTGGCTGAACTCGAAGTTGCTGCCGAGCAGCTTGCCCGCTTCGTCTTCGAGCTGTTTGACCAGATTGGCCTTCGAGAGATTGGGATCGGGCCACTGGTCACGGGGTTTCAAGACGATTGTGTTATCTCCCACGCCGGGCGGGTGTGGTTCGGTAGCTATTTCCGATGTTCCCACGCGGCCGACGATTGTCTCAATCTGCGGGAATTGTTTCTTCAGAGTTTTCTCAACAATCCCTTGCAGTTCCAAAGCTTGGGATAAGCTAGTGTCCGGCAGGCGCATCGTGTGGATCGCCACATCTCCCTCATCAAGTGCGGGAATAAATTCCTTTCCCATTCGAGTGGCTGCAACGGCGCTTACGATCACTACTACCGCAGCGGTCACCACAATCAGCGCCCGATGTCTGAGGACCATCTGCAACACTGGACGATAGAATTCTTTAGCCTTCGTGGTTATGAGGTTTTCCTTTTGTGATACGCTCCTCGACAAAAACACGGCTGTAGCGGCGGGAACGAATGTGAATGAAAGGATCAGCGCTCCGGTAAGGGCAAGAAGCACGGTCAGCGCCATGGGGGTGAACATCTTACCTTCAACACCTGTGAGCGCAAGTATTGGGAAATACACAATTATAATGATGATCTCTCCAAAGAGCATGGGTTTACGCACTTCCTGCGAAGCCTGCCAGATTACCTCTATGCGCTCGGTTTCGGTAAGGGATCTATCCAGCTCTTTTTGTGTATCAATCAACTTGCGGGCGCAGTTTTCAACTATCACGACCGCGCCGTCCACGATTATTCCGAAGTCTATGGCTCCTAAACTCATCAGATTAGCAGTGAGCTTGCTGGTAACCATGCCGGTGGCTGTGAACAACATCGAGAGGGGAATTACAAGCGCGGTAATGAAGGCGGCCCGAACATTGCCGAGGAATAGGAAGAGAACCAGAATGACAAGCACTGCGCCCTCGGTCAGGCTCCGTGAAACAGTTCGGATGGTCTTGTCCACGAGCGTGGTTCGATTGTAAACGGCTTTAGCAACCACTCCGTCCGGGAGAGACCGATTGACCTCTTCAAGCTTCTGTGCGGCTCTTTGGGCGACCACGCGGCTGTTCTCACCCATTAGCATGAAGACCGTTCCAAGGACGGTTTCCTCCCCATTTTTTGTGGCTGCGCCCAATCGGAGCTCTTTCCCGAAATGCACAATTGCGATATCCCTTATAAAAATTGGCACTCCACGGATGTTCGTCACAATAATGTTTCGGATGTCCTCCAGGTCGGTCACCTGTCCCGGCACCCGAACGAGATATTGACCGCTGCTGCGCTCGATGTATCCAGCCCCTACATTGGCATTGTTGGCCGACAGGGTTGAAATCACGTCTGCAAAGGTCAGCCCATGCCCAATTAATTTGAAAGGATCAGGGCTCACATGAAACTGTTTCTCATAACCTCCAATTGTGTTGATCTCCGTCACTCCGGAGGTGTTTCTAAGCTGAGGCCGAATAATCCACTCTTGTATAGTTCGAAGATCGGTAAGCGTGTACTCGGCGCCGTCCGGCTTCTTTGCTCCAGGCAAGGCCTCGACAGTCCACATGAAAATCTCGCCTAGACCGGTCGAGATCGGTCCCATAACCGGTTCGATTCCGGCCGGCAACTTTCCCTTGATCTCTTGAATCCTTTCACTGACAAGTCTTCGGGCGAAGTAAATGTCGGTTCCATCCTCAAAAATCACGGTAATCAGGGCAATGCCATACTGTGAAATCGATCGGGTTTTCACGAGACTAGGAAGACCTGCCATCCCTGTTTCGAGGGGAAAGGTGATGCGCTGTTCGATCTCCAAGGCCGATAAGCCCGCGGCCTGAGCAGTCACCTGTACCTGGATGTTCGTTATATCCGGCACTGCGTCGATATTCAGGCGGGTCAGGTTATACGCTCCCAAACCGCCCATTAGCAATGTCAGCGACAACATGACCCAGCGCTGCTGAATTGAAAATTTCAGGATTCTGGCAATCATTAGCGCTTCCTAGTGTTCATGAGACATGCCGGCTTTTCCCAACTCCGCTTTGAGGACATAGCTGTTCTTCGTTACGTATCGCTCTTGCGGAGAGAGACCTTTGAGGACTTCCGTAAATTTGCCGTCAGTACGTCCAAGAGTTACCGGGCGAGCCTCGTACTGATCGTCATATTGCACAAATACAACCGGCTTGTTCCCGTAAGTTTGAAGAGCCTCGGCCCTCACTACTACAGGAGGTGAAACATTGTGCTTCACAAGCGCAACCTTGGCGAACAACCCCGGGCGCCAAGCGCCGTCCAGATTGGGCAGTACTACCCGCGCTTTAGCAGTTCGGGTCTCCTCCCCCACCAGAGGCCCGACATAGGAGACCTTTCCAACACCCTCAACTCCGTTCGAATCCGTCTTCACGGTCGCCTCTTGGCCAATGTGAATCGAACTAAGATCTTTGGCGTAAACTATGATGTCCACCCAAACTGCGGAGAGGTCGGCGACTAGATAAATTTCCTGATCTTCCTTCACCCATTCACCAAGCGACATGTGTTTCCTGACGACTACTCCATCAAATGGCGCACGGATAATGTAATGTGTCAGATTACGAGTGTCCTCTTTGGTCAGGCTATTGATCTCGTTCTCACTCAGGCCCAAGGCCTTTAGCTTGCGTTCGGCCGATGTCATTTCGATTTTTTCTTCCAAGAAAGCCTTTTGGGTGGTCAAATATTCCTTTTCGGCGACACTCTGGGCTTCCCAGAGCCTCTGAATACGTTCGAAGTTGTACCGGGCCAGTTTTTCGCGTTCCAGCGCCACAAGGTATCTACTTCTTGCGTCTCCCAACTCACGACTGTCGATAATGGCAATGGTCTCTCCCTTATGGACGGTATCACCCAGGTTCTTTCGCGCTTCCAAAACCACACCGGGAACTCGCGGGACCACGTGCGAAACCATGTCGGCATTGAAGGCTATCTCGCCCGGAAGGCTTAGTTCCGACAGGATCCGGCCAGGGCCGGCGGGTTCGGCCTCCAATCCCATTTTGTCGGCCAAATCAGGAGGAACAGTCAGTCGGCCTTCATATTGGGAGTATTCCCAATCAAACTTTTCTCCTTTCCATTGAGCCAAAACTTTGAAGAAGAAGGAGTGCGGTTCCTGGATCTCCTGTTCGCTGTAAAGAAACTCGCTGGACGGCTTAAATTGAAAGCTGTCGGTTTTTCCGCCAAGGCGCTCAAGCTCGATAGAAACCGTCACCCCTTTTGGGTCGAGAGGTTTGTGTTTGTAGGACGGATAAACTCGAAAATGAGGAGAGGCGCACTTTTCATATATGACGACCTCTAGTTCGAACTCACCTTCGCTGAGGATTTTGCCGCTATTGGGACCGCGGTTATCAGAATGGTCGTGACCGTGACTGTCGGCGCTGTGACTATGTCCATGATGGGCGTCGTGACCACCGGCTATAGACTTCTTCTCTGTCAGACCTAGCCAGACAACTGCGAGCAGGCCCACAAGTACGACTATACAGATAGAAATGATTTCTTTTTTTGACATTACTCACCTTTTTCCCGGTCATTTCCTATGATCTGATAAGCGTGCTAATGACGTTTGCCCCGTGGTCTGGTTCGTGAGACGCCGTCATTGCCGTTTATATCTTTGAGCATTCGATCAGCTTCCCGTTCGATAGCCTTCCATCTCTTTTGCTGGATTTCTTGCCCGGCCTCAACTTTTTGCCATTCCTGGCCCAAACTGGACCTATGAGCGTTTGCTTTGGCAGCCCAATCAACGGGACAGGACAAAGAAATCACCATAGCAACTAGGATAATTCCTCGTTTCATAACAAGATCTCCCGTGGTGAATACCGGCGCGATTGAAAAGCATATTTCATTGGCCGTACGATCACACATGGACTTGAAACCGGGGAGATTGGCTCCCTTACAGTCAAGCGGCCGCTGCTAGTTGAGCAAGCCGAAAAGCCGGATCAAATGAGGAGAACGATGGTGTGGATGGATAGAAGGGTAGACAGGCTTTGACGACCGTCAGGCGAAACACGCATTCCGGTAGTTCCGGGCTGAAGGTCATTTACTGCGGACAAAACTGCTGGACTTAGTCTGCTTGAAAAATCAGACCAGCTCCGATGGTTTGTTGTCAAGGCATGGTCCGCGAGCTGCGCTTCCTCATGGCCGGGGTAAACACAGCAGCAACATGGCGAGGCCAGAAAACGCTGGTCCGTCAACAACGCCGTATGAACGAAGCTATGCACCGCAAGCTGAGTCTTGGAGTGAACATGCTCATGGATCGCATGATCTTCGCCCAAGCGTCCGGCGTGGTCATGACAACATCCAGTATCAAATAAGCCCCCGAACGCCGCGAGGGTGTAAGTTACAAGAATCAGCCTAGCTATGATACGAGTCCTCAAGATCACTTCCAAAAGTTCATTCCTTCGCCAGGTACAGGCACCAGCAGTGTCCGATTTCTAATCCCTTTTCCTTGCGCTGTCAACACTTCCTCTATGTTGGTGATGGACAAGGGCTTGGCAGGCTTGTCTCCACACAGGTATTCCGGTCAAGTTTTCTCAGGGCTTGCCGCCCGCCGGTGAGATAACCTGCAAAACCTTCGAGAAAAGCTCTAGCTGGTCTTTTCCTGGAGAAAGCGAACCCGAGAGCAAACGGGCTAATGCCTGCGCCGGCACCCTGGCAAGCTCTTTGGGCTCAATCTTATGGAGTCCGCCCCCATAGATGCGCCCTTCTCCCACGATAGTGTCGGGATGAATCTCTCTGAGAATTAGCCAGACTTGTCTTGCAAGGCTTGGGTTAGTTTTGAGAGCAACCTCAAGTTCCGGTCGTGGATGAAGGATGTGATAGGAGTTGGTAACAATGGCCTGAGAATGGTTCAGGATAAACCTGAACGGCGATGGGCGCTTGGCAACTCCTCTTCCCATGTAGGAGCAAATAAAAGGTGAGGGGAGTCGATATTCTTGGAGGTACCAGGGGAAACGGTGTTTGCACAAGAACCGCTCAGCTATCCCATTTCGGCGCCCATTCTCCAGATACTTCCAAAGAGTGGGGTAGCGTTGCTCAATGACATCTGGAGGGAGACGACAATCCAGGAGAAACAAGTGAGGTTCCAAATCCGGTTTGCCATCTTTGTCTGCTAATATCTCATCAACTTTTAGCAAACGGGGGCTTGGGAGGACGGGGCGAAAGAGTTTGAAAGGCAATCTGAGCTCGTGAATTTTTCTCGCAGGCATTACAAAGAATTTGTTGTTCCCCGTAGCCAGGCCGCGCTGGACACTGAAAAAGTCGCCTAGCAAGGGACCTCCAGTGTCTTTTCTTGCCTCCGCTAACGGGTAACGGGTCCACTTGGACTCATTTACGAGTAGATCTCTTGGGACCATTCTCGAAAGTTTTGGCCGATCCAGGGACCCGCCAAACGTAAACTCAGCAGAATGGTCCGCCGTCGGCTTGGTTCTTCGGAACCAAACCACTACAGAGGACACCAGTGCGTCGCTGAACTGGACTTCTTGAGGGTCAAAACGGTGTATCCTTAACAAGGTCACGCGTTCTAGGAGGTATCGTTTTACCGGCTTGCCATAATTGACGTCCATGAACTCACTCGGTATAAGCCACCCCGCGATGCCATCCTCTTGCATCCAAGAATCCGACAAGGCCAGAAAATAGCAATACAATCCTGCCAGGCCGGAGATCCTCTCGCCGAATACAGGGAAAGTCAGGTCTTGCAGCCTAGTCTTGTCACCGTTGTGGATGTGGTGATGCCGTACATACGGAGGATTACAGATGACCAGATTATGTTTGAGAGAACTCGTGTCAGGAGGAGGAGCATGAGTGAAATCCGCGTGGTGGAGTACAAGAGAATTGTCACCCCACACCTGGATTGAAGATGCCCAATAGTCCTGATCAATCTCGAACCCTTCGGCGCGGGCAATTCGACTAGGAGGGAAAATGCTGAGGAGCGCAGAGTAAAAAACTCCTGTTCCAAAACCGGGATCGAAGAAGGAGATCTTAGCTTTTGTCGGAAGGAGTTTCTTCGCAAAAGCGAGCATTTGCTCTGCAAGCTCAAAAGGAGTCGCAAACTGTCCAAGCTTATTCCGCTCCCGCCCTGTTCTGGAGCTATCTAGACTAACCTGAGCTTCTTGCCGCTTCTTTTCGTGAAATACGTTCATAGCAGTCTCTAAAGTCCAAATCTACTTAGGTCGTCGATTCGATGCTCCCACACCCAATCAATACCCTCGGCTGCCTCGTATCCCAAGTAGCCGCTGTCGAAATAACCGCACAGGAAGAGCAAGTAATCCACTTTTTTGCCGTATGTTCTCTTTAGCAGGCTTATCTTCATCGCCTCTTCTTTTCTCCGCTTGTTCACATTGGTGAAGTCGCCGGCCGATTTCGCTTCGACGAGAACCGGGAGGTCTCCTTGCGCTGTATTCTTACGCATGATTGCAACATCTACAGATACATTGACCATTTCCGGTCCCTTGCGTTCGAACCTTGCAGGGATATTTATGTGAAACGCGTACATTCCCGGAGACATAGCGTCAAACCTTATCCCGCTATCGGCTCGTAAGGGTCTGTAGCCGCGAGCATCTAGCCATCCGCCAATTGTTTTGAGCTGTCGGGCCTCCTGGGCATTGCGGATTATGGGATTTGCTACAGATCCGCACAGTCGGTCCGCGACAATAGTAGCTGCACGGCGTATCTCTTCTCTAGTCGGCGTATCTTTCCGATCAAGCCTAGCAAAGATGTCGGGGTCAGCCATCCTTTGGATAATTTTACCAATCTTGACAAGCTCCGTGTCGAGTTGTTTCTCCCGTAGCATGACAGGCAGGCGGTTCTCTCGTTCCATTCGCGCAACGAGGCTTTTCGGCACCCCGGCGAGACATCTGTAACCAGACCGTCTTCTTGCGGAATACAATAGCCGGAACGTGGAGACCCTTGGAGACTCATTTTTCAAACTGACCTGCTGCCACTCCAGGGTCATGGGATTTCCCTTCCGCGATTTCTGGGGTTGTGGTAATGATCCCTCCATCACGTAAAGCGCGCCGTGTAGAAAGGAAATCGCAGAATGGAAGTCATGTTAAATGCACAGGAAATAGAGCTTCTGTTCCGTCAAGACCCGATCACGAAGGGCAGAGGTGGCTTCCAGGATCTGCTAATTCGCTTGCAGCAGAAAACCGACCCTAATACCGAGGTATTGCTGCTATCAGCCGACGATCTGGAGCAGGTTCCACGCTACGCGTTCGACTACGGAAACGGAGGATGGGAAGATCGCTTGAAGAGTATTTTCGAAAGGAACCTGGGTCCAAAACTCGGCAGACAATGATAATGATGAGTCTCCATGTGTTGGGGTTGAGCATGCGAGCGCCGAATCAGGCTTCACCCCGACATAATCTTAATTCTTACAAAATAATACAATTCTGTTTGTGTTGGTTCCCGATTTGTTGTTCGTGATGCCCCAGATATTTGCGGTTTTGGTAAACGTCTGTTGGTTGATCACTATGCCTGCGCAGCAGAAGCCAGCCTCCAGGCCCAGCGGAACCACATATTCGTCAAGATTGATCTTGCCGTTTCTAACTTCCCCAACCTCGAACGCCACCCATCCTCCGGGCCTGGTGACGCGAAATAGCTCTTCAAACACGCTGCTCATCTTCTTGCGCCAATCTTCAATATTTCTTGAGATTGTAATCTGCTTTGAGATCGCACCCGCATCGAGAGTGTTAAACCAGCACCGCAGCCAGTTATCGTTCGAGTATTGAACGACGTCCAGGAAGGGCGGTGAAGTAACCGTCAGTTGAATGCTTTCGGACGAAATTTCGGCAGTGTCAACAGCATCTTTGGTTAGGAAAATAGCGGAATTCCCGGCGATCCGAAGGTTGCGCTTCTGGGCTTCCGTGAGGTTTCTTAACAGGCTCAAAGTCTTCTTGAGGATGATTTTTCTTGTGTCCCGGTATTCCGGTTGCTGTTGTAGCCGCCGGTTTATTTTTATCTGACTTTCGGGAGACACTGCTTGATTTGGAGGGAGTGTATAAACAGAGAAGAAACCGGTTGAGTGTCCGGTGAGCCGGTTACTGGCCACCATTCGAATCCATCGGTCGATGTCATCCTCGTGCCCGGTTTTTCTCTGTTCTTTCAGGTAGTTCCTGATACTGATAATTTCCATAAGAGTTTGTGGATGAAAGAACATTGATAAATCAACTTCAGTCTCAAACTCTTTGGCAAAGGGCAGCGCAGCAAGCCTCGTTTCAAGTCGGGCCAAGTCCGGGGGCGAAAACCGTGGACGAGCCAGTATGGCGCTTAGCGGATTGGCGTCATTGGCAATAATACTGCGGCCAAGCAGACCGGCTTCAATTACTGTGGTCCCTCTTCCGCTGAATGGGTCATAAACGGTGTCATTTTTTTGAGTCAGCAATTCGATGAAGAACCTGGGGAGCTGAGGCTTGAAACAGGCCCGGTAAGATATTTCACTTATGGAGGCAGCCTGTCGTTGCTTGGAGGTCCAAAATTCGCCTATATATTTAAGAACTCTGTGATCGCTGATTTCCACGTGTTCAACTCTGTTCGCAGGGCCTATTCGACCCCTACATGACTGCGCCAACTTCGAGTAAGACAAAGCGCCTGCCCTTTCAGGCTGAGCCAGTTCCGCGGTCAATAATACCAGACCGATCCTCGTCATCACAAGAACCCTCCTCGGGACGCACTGGGTCTGTACCAAAAACGGATGCGTTTGTCGCGTTGTTTTTTTCAATCTTCATACAGCCCGCGATAGATGATCCAGGTCACCATAGAAAAGGGCGCCTGATTCGAGAAGCCTTCAGCCGCTCGCGGGGCAAATATCCGCGGCCACAAAACGGATCAATCTAACTTGTCGCAACGATATCATTTGAATGCTCGTACCTTAACGACTAGCCGCCTTATCACGTTCCAGCCAACGATCGCGAGGGTCTCCCTTGCCAATCGTGGGACGTGAATGTAAACTCTGTTCAATGATAAGATATCTGTCGTTTTTGAGCATTCGCACGACAGGAGGACACGACAATGACTCCAATTCAGGTTGAAGTAGTTTTCCCATTACTTACAAGTCTCGAATTTGGCTGTAAAAATTGTTCCTTGATTTTTAACCGATCAGGACTACCTCAGAATCACCACCGTTCAAGCGCAGATGAATATCCCGAAGACTGGAAAGAGGACGTAGAAAAGCTGCACGAATGGATGGCAAACGCTTCCAAACTATACAAACATCGTATCAGAATCAGATTGATCGACGCGCAGTCTCCCCTAGGAATCTGGAAACAAATTCGACATCGTTTCTCAAAGCTTCCCGGCTTCGTCGTGGATCGGAAAGCAGTGCACATCGGGTGGGATACCGATCGGCTGGAGTCGATTATTGATGAAAGAATTAAGCAAGACGCGGAGCGCCTCGCTGAGAAAGCGCGTAAGAGCTAACTGACCTTGTTAGCCTGAAAACGCCGTGTAAAGAAAAAAAGGCCTGCAAGAGTTTGCTGTTGCCGTTACTCACCGTATTTGAGGAAACAAAGCTTCAAATCTAATTGTCCTATCTGGATGATACCCTCCAAATATTTGCCGGATTTCATGTCACGCTTCTGATGACAACTGCCAGGCAACACAAAGGGCGGGGGGAAATACCATGTCCGGCGCGAAAAAGGTGAACGGCTGCTCCGGTGAAAACTGAGCAGTGAGCGCAGGGCAAATCAGCAACTTAGCATCCACGGAACGATCCTTAAGCGGTCAGATCTTGTCGGATGGCTGATGGAGGAGCTTGCAGATGTGGATAGTACGCCTTGCGCTCAGGCGTCCGTATACAGTCGCCGTCATGTCGCTGCTGATCCTGGTAATGGGGATTCTCTCAGTAACCAGAATGATTGTTGATATTCTGCCGGCCATCAATATCCCCGTGGTGATTGTTGTCTGGAATTATCCGGGTCTTTCCTCGGAAGATATGGAACGTCGGGTGGTAATCATCGCGGAGAGGGCTTACTCAACCACTGTCAATGGAATTGAACGTATTGAATCTGAATCCATTCCTAGCACAGGATTGATAAAGATATATTTTCACCCACATGTAGAGATAGGCGCTGCAATCGCCCAAATAAACTCCGTTTCAAACACGCTACTCCGAATTGCGCCACCGGGAATACAAGCGCCGGTAATCGTTCAATTCAATGCCTCTAATGTTCCGGTCGCGCAACTTACTGTTTCCAGCAAAAATTTGCCTGAAGAGCAACTGTTCGACTATGGCCTCAATTTCATCCGAGTTCGACTCTTTACGATTCCGGGCTTATCCACGCCCGCGCCATTCGGGGGCAAGAATCGCCAAATCATGATTGAAGTTGACGCTAATGCCTTAGAATCCAGGGGCTTGTCACCCGGCGACGTGGTAAACGCCCTTCAATCCTCCAACGTCATAATACCTGCAGGAACCGCAAAAATAGGTCTAACTCAATACAATGTCACGATGAATGCGAGTCCGCAGGTAGTGGACCACTTTAAGGAAATTCCTCTAAAGGTGGTTGGCAATGCTCAGGTCTACTTAGGGGATGTGGCTCGCGTTTCCGATAGCTTTGCTGAACAGGTAAACATTGTGCGTGTCAATGGCCGTCGGGCTACTTATTTGGCGATACTGAAACATGCGGATGCTTCTACCTTGGCTGTTGTTGACGCCACTCGGGAAGCCTTGCCGTCAATAAAGGAGACCGCGCCCGAAGGTTTAGAACTGAAGATCGACTTTGATCAATCGATCTTCGTGAGAGGAGCTATCGAAGGAGTGGTACGCGAAGCAATTTTAGCATCCATTTTGGTATCGCTTATGATTCTGATCTTTCTGGGAAGCTGGCGCAGCATGATCATAGTCATTATTTCCATACCGCTTGCAATCTTCACTTCAGTCATAGTTTTGAATTTGACGGGGCACACCATCAACCTCTTGACGCTTGGCGGTTTGGCGCTGGCCATTGGAATGCTGGTGGATGACGCTACAGTGGAGGTAGAGAATATTCATCGCAATCGAGGCCTTGGAAAACCGCTGACACTAGCGATTCTGGATGGGGCCCGCCAAGTGGCGCTTCCCGCCATCGTTGCGACTTTGTCGATTTGTGTGGTCTTTTTCCCTGTGGTCCTGCTCTACGGACCGGCCAAATTCCTGTTTACGCCGCTGGCGTTGTCAGTAGTTATTGCGATGCTTGCGTCCTATATCCTTTCACGAACCCTCGTGCCAACTATGGCAAGGACGCTGATGGCCGGAGAACATTCCAATGAGACGGGGAATGGCGGAAATGAACATGTCCGAGGAGGAAAATGGGCTGAGCGCTTTAAGATCCTGAATAAACGCAGAGACATAACATTTGACAAATTTCGCCAAGCATATGGTCTCTCGCTAGAGACTGCATTGAACCATCGGGCTTACACATTGATAATAACCGGCATTGTGGCGGTCCTTAGCTTCATTTTGATCTTCTTCGTGGGAATGGACTTTTTTCCTTCCGTGGACGCCGGCATGATGAAACTCCATTTTCGAGCCCCAATCGGCGCCCGCATTGAAGAGACGGAGCGCTTGGTGGCTCAGGTGGAAGATCGAATTCGCCAATTAATTCCCGCTGACGAACTTGAGACTATAAATTCCATGATTGGGGTTCCAATTTTTTACAATCTCGCTTTTGTTCAAACTGAAAATATCAGTTCGATGGACGCAGACATTCTTATAGCCTTGAAGAAAAATCATGCCCCGAGTGGTCAGTACAGGGAAAAACTCCGTTCAGAACTCAAGAAGGATTTCCCGGGCTCTAGCTTCTATTTTCAGGCGGCTGACATAATCACAAGGGTGCTGAACTTTGGATTGATTTCTCCGATCGATGTTCAGATAGAAGGCTTGAATCTTGAAAAATCTTATGAATACGCAGTAAAGATCAGGGATGCAATGCTCAAAATCCCCGGAGCTGCCGATGTTCACATTAGGCAAGTGCTGGATTATCCGACATTGCAAGTCGACGTAGACCGATGGCGCGCCGCTCAGCTCGGATTGAGTGAGCGCGACGTGAGCAATACAGTCCTTATCTCCCTTTCATCGAGTTCTCTGATTGCGCCATCTTTCTTTCTTAATCCCACAAACAATGTGAATTACACAGTAGCGGTTCAAATTCCAACCAAACGGATTGAATCCATTGAAAGCCTACGATCTATACCATTGACATCTCCTTCGTCGGTCCAACTCTTACAGCCGGCATCGCTTCCGGCTCCTGACGCAAGGCCGGCTAGTCCAGCTCAAATTTTAGGCAATATCGCACATATATATCACAAGGTGAGTCCTGAAAACCTTACTCATTACACAGTGCAACGTGTGCTGAATGTGGATGCCACCGTGGAAGGACGGGATCTCGGATCCGTGGCGAGGGAGACGCAGAAGAAAATTTCGGAATTAGGTCAGCTTCCTCCAGGGACGCGCATCACTTTACGAGGCCAAAACGAAGTTATGAGCGAATCCTTTCGCAGCTTAGCTCTGGGCCTGATACTGGCCTCAGTGCTCGTCTATTTTTTAATGGTGATTCTTTTTCAATCATGGCTGGACCCGTTCATTATTATGACTGCGGTTCCGGGCGCGTTAATGGGCATTCTGTGGATGCTTGCTATCACGGGGACCACCATCAATGTGGAATCATTAATGGGGTCAATTATGGCGATAGGGATTGCCACGTCCAATTCTATTCTGTTGGTAAGCTTTGCCAATGATATACGAGTAGAAAGAGATGTTTCTCCAAGCGAAGCCGCCTTGGAATCCGCCAAGACACGTCTGCGGCCGGTTTTGATGACCGCATTGGCAATGGCGCTTGGTATGCTTCCAATGGCTTTGGGGCTGGGAGAAGCCGGCGAACAAAATGCGCCTCTGGGTCGAGCAGTTATCGGAGGCCTTCTGGTCGCGACAATTATGACGTTATTTATAGTTCCTACAATCTATTCTCTTCTTCGGACCGATGTTCCGACAAAGCATTTATTGGATGAACAATTCCGATCCGAGGAGCGAGGCGAAACCGGACCTGGAAAGCTGAAATAAACATGGCATTTTGGAGCTCAAATCACAGCGACAATCGTTTCATCATGGGTGGAATTTTACTCGTTATTGTTACCGCAGTGGCGCTGTTGGCGCTTATTGGAAAACAGAAGATGTCCGTCACCGCGGAAACAAAGAATCTTAAAAAGACGGATCAAACCGGTCGGCCTGTCCGGGTTGTCACCGCGGCTCGTGCCGAAGATGAACGAAAAGTAGTGTTGTCCGGAGAAGCGCGGCCATATGCAACAGTGACCCTCTATGCAAAGGTTAGTGGATACATTCAGGAAATTCGAGTCGATAAAGGTGATAAGGTCCGAGCGGATCAAGTTCTGGCAATTATTGAATCCCCTGAGCTTACCCGCCAATACGACGCGGCAGTGGCGGATGCAAAAAACAAAAGGCTTGACGCGGAACGAGCCTTGCAGCTCTTTAATACTGGAGCGGTGTCCTCCCAGAGTTTCCACGGCAGCGAAACCACGGCTGAAATCGCCGAAAAAAACGCAGCCTCTCTCCTTGCCCAGAAGGACTACCTGACAGTGCGCGCCCCCTTTTCGGGCACGATTACCGCTAGATTTGTCGATCGGGGCGCTCTGGTACAAGGCGCAACCACCGCTCAGACTTCGGCGTTACCTATTGTAACGATTTCAGATACGGATCGATTGAGAGTATACGTGTACCCGGACCAAAAAATCGCCAGCCTGATCAAAGTCGGAGATCGTGCCGAAGTTTCGGATACAACAAGGCCCGATGTCAAACTCACCGCCACAGTAAGCCGAACCAGTGGAGAACTCGATTTGAAAACTCGGACACTTTTGGTAGAGATTGACTGCGGCAACCGAGACGGCCTGATTTTAGCCGGGAGCTTCGTACAAGTAACTTTGCGCCTTCGCATGCCGGATCAGGTTGAAATTCCTACTCAGGCCTTGATCGTTCGCGGCGAAAAGACTTTAGTAGGCGTTATAACACCTGACAATAAGGTAAACCTGCGACCTGTAGAAATTTATGACAGTGACGGCAAAACGGCCAGACTCAGTTCAGGGGTGCAGGAAGGGGAGAAAGTCGCCCTGCACCTTGGGCACAGCGTTCAAGATGGTGAACTGGTGCAGCCCTCCATCAAGGAACAGGAAGGCAAAGACCAAAAAGGCTCGTAAAATCTCTGCAAGAGCGATCCAAAGCCTGTTTCGTCAATACCCGAAACTGAGTTCTATCACCTTGAGATCATTATCTACTTTGGTCACACCGGGAAATCCCGCGGCAAGTTCTTCCGCTTTTTGCTTATTTTGCGACTCTCTAATCCGGCCCGAGAGCTTTACCAATCCGCCCTCTTCCACTTGGACCACAACGTATCGGGCCACGGCAGAAGTCAGAGCTTTTCGTATCAGCCCTTCAATCCGTTTGGCCAGAGCCCTGTTCCTGAGGCTCTGTTTAAGAGCTTCCTCGTCCGGAACTTTCTCTATTTTTGCGACTGCCTCAATCACGAGTTCCGCAGCATCCCCCGCGCTAAAGCGTTCGGTATTAACAATTACATCGTACAATGACCAGTCCTGGGGATCACTTTGAAAAATAGATCGAACGAGGTTTTCCCGTTCATGATCATACTTATGCGCGTAATCTTCCGCTTCTTCTTGTGAGAAATTCAGCCTCTCCATAATACGTTTCACCCTGATATCCTTCGGGGCAACGATCCGAACCCTTGCGACTCCCGGCACGTTTCGCAAGATTATCTGTGCTCCGCGGCCCACAATCACGACATTGCCTCGGCTCGCCTGTTCAAAAGTCAGCGCCTCAAAAATACTTGTGTATGACGGCCTGTCAAAGAAAATCCTCTCGAAAAAATGAGGACCGTGCTCGGTTTCGTATATAGAGCAGATGTCGGTGAATTCCGGATCACAACCTTGCGCAAGCTCATGCAGTTGATCTCGGCCGATCAGTGACAGGCCCATTCTTCGAGCCACAATAGGGGCTATAATATCCCCATATGCTCCTAACAGTCTCGATATCGTAACAATTCTCATTTGGTCCTCTCCACGCATCGGAATGCGCCACGATCATCATGAGCGGGACAAAAGCCTTCACAAAACCCAAACCAGAGAATGGATTATAATTGACCTCACAACAGATTCAAGAGAATTAATTCATTTCGCAATTCGGGCTTTTCGCAATCTATCGGCTACGAGTTGCATTGTATGCGCCACGAGCGGATCATCGTCCTCGTATAGATTGCCCGCCAAGGTGAGCCGGCAGCCAGGGCACCCGGTGGCTACCACTTTAGCGCCTGTGGAGCGAATATTTGCCTTCTTTCGAGCGGTCACCGCCTCAGACATTTCGATGTGCTCGAACTGAAATGACCCCGCTCCTCCGCAACACTGGTCCGAGCCCGCCATTTCCAACAATTGGATGTCATCCAGGGCTTGAAGGATCTTTCTGGGTTCTTTCGAAATTCCCATAGTTCGCGCCATATGGCAGGGATCGTGGTACGTCACGGCTAACCGGGTATTGTCCGACTGATCACTCAATTCGAGATCTTCCAGGCGCTCGGCGACTATTTCAGACACGTCCTTGACCTTTGAAGCCACCCTAGCTGCCCTTTCGGCATCAAGTCCAAGATCCTCCATGAGGTGTGGTATGCCCTTTTTTAGACCCCCGCCACAGGTCGCGCAATCGACCACAATGGCGTCCACATCTTCGCGGTCGAAAATCCGCAGATTCTTCTCGATATTAGGCAGCGCCTCTCGCCGTGCTCCGCTCAGAAATATGGGAACCGAACAACAGACTTGATCCTTAGGAATCACGACCTCGATCCCGAGACTGGTCAGAACTGAAACCACAGCCATCCCCACGTCTTCGTTAATCAGGTCTGTAGCGCAACCGGTAAAGTAGAGTACCCTGCCGGTTCTTCTCCCGCGCGCGGGTATGTTTTCGCTCATTCGCGAGCGAAAGGACTCCTTATTGAATTGAGGCAAACGATTAACGGGAATATTTCCCATCTTCCAGCCCATATTTAACGGCGCCAAGAAAGCTTGTTGTCCGAAACGCGCTATTTTGGCCCCAAGTCTCATCAGCATAGGGTTTTGAAGCGCAGCCATAATGGCCCTCTTGGCGAATTTGGGACCAAGCGTCTCGTGCAGTTCCATGCGCATATTTTCAAAAACACGGTCCAGCCTAACTCCGCTGGGGCAAGCGTGAGCGCAGGATTCGCAAAGGATACAACTCATGAGGGCTTCTTGAAGACTCTTGGTAATCGAAAGGTCGCCCTCAATGTACTTCTTCACCATTTGAATGCGACCTCGAGGAGCATGACGTTCCATGCGTGTAACCTTATAGGTCGGGCATACGGACTGGCATACCGCGCACTTCAAACAGTTATAAAGATCTTCTTTGATATTTTCCGCGAACATGGTTCTTTCCAAATGACATCTGAATGAGACCGTTCTCACCGTTATTTCGGCAAAGGCCAAACTAGTGGCGTCGGGCGGACGGGAAAATTTCCCTCAAAAAACACCTGACAAAATCAGACAAATTTGCCCGGATTGAGTATTCCTTTGGGATCAAGACTCTGCTTGATACTTCTGGTAACCGATAGAGCCACTTCGTCCAGGGCCAACGGCAAGAAGGCCGCCTTTGACATACCTATGCCGTGTTCTCCGGAAAGAGTTCCTCCCAATGCGATAGCTTCCTTGAAGATCTCTTCAGAAGCTTTTTCCACCCTATGCAGCTCGTCTTTGTTGCGCTGGTCGAATAGAACAAGAGGATGGAGATTACCGTCACCCGCGTGGGCCAATACTCCGATTTGAAGATCATGTTTGCGGGAAATATCCAGAACCCTCTTGATCATTTTCGTGAGATTGGTGACAGGGACGGTCGCGTCCTCAATAATGGAATTTGGCCTCAAGCGCGCCATGACGGAAAAGGCGGCCCGGCGGCCGGTCCACAATCTGTCCGCCTCGGCCGGGTTCGCTGCGGCAATGACTTGGGAGGCATTCTTCTGCTTCAGGATCTGTTCTATTTTCGCGGCCTGAGAATCTATAGCTTCAGGATCGCCATCCACTTCGATCAGCAAAATAGCGTCCACATCGGTGGGCAGGCCGAGCTTAGCGTCGGCTTCAACAGCCGAAATAACAACCTTGTCCATCAATTCCAATCCGGCAGGAACGATTCCAGCTCCTATAATTGCGGCGACTGCGTCAGAACTATCATCGAGCTTCGGAAAAACGGCCATGATCGTACGTGTGGCGAGAGGTCTAGGAATGAGACGCACTGTGATTTCCGTTACAACTCCCAGTGTTCCCTCTGAACCACAAAACAGACTGGTAAGGTCATATCCGGTCACGTTTTTGATGGCAAGGCCGCCGGTCTTTAGAATGGCGCCATTGGCAAGGACAACGGTCAGCCCGAGTAAATAATCACGCGTAACTCCGTATTTTAGCGTCTTGGGACCTCCGGCGTTAGTCCCGACGGTTCCTCCCATGGTCGCCACTTTCCAGGAGCTGGGATCGGGGGGATACATTAGGCCGTATTTTTCGACCTCTTGCTGAAAATCATAATTTATTGCTCCCGGTTGAACTCTGGCGATGCGATTTCCTCGATCTATCTCCAGAATCTTGTCCATCCGACTGAGCGCTAGAACTATTCCGCCCTTCATCGGAACGGTTTCGCCGGCAAGATTGGTGCCGGATCCTCTGGGTGTAACAGGAATTTCTTCTCTAAAAGCCAGCTTCAAAATGGCTGATACTTCGTCGGTTGTTTCAGGAAAAAGGACAATGTCCGGGCGATGTTCTGTTATGTGAGGGTCTACGGAATACACTGCGAGATCCTCTGGTTTATCAGTGGCCCGAGCCGCGGTCACTATGGCGACCAACTCTTTCTTGACGCTCTCTTTCATGGTTGCTCCCAGACAAGGCTTGTGCGCGGTTATGATGAACCCCTGAATCCCCGCTTCCTTAAGGGCAGGGTTATATTCGGCGCGCGTTGACGTGCGCCCGACCATTAGAGGGTCCGCAGGAGGCTTCTAGTCCGCGCCTGTCATCACCTGCCTAATTGTCTCGCTAAGTTCGTTCACAGTGTAAGGTTTAGAAACGACTCCGCTGAAACCGAATTTCTTATAGTCGGCCATAATAGGATCGTTAGAATAACCGCTTGACACAATGGCTTTCACCCCCGGATCGAATTGGAGCAGCGCTTCAATGGCCTCTTGTCCTCCCACGCCTCCGGGCACGGTCAAGTCCATTATGACAACATCAAACCATTCTGATGAACTCTTGGCTTTCTTATACAACTCTATGGCTTCTTCGCCATCATTTGCCAGGATAACCTCATAACCCAGAGCTGACAATGCCTCGCTGGCCAGCTCCCTTATCAATTGATCGTCATCCATGAGCAGGATTCTGCCTTTGCCCCTAACAGGCTCCGCGCCGGATCTTAATTGGGACTCTTGCTCCTTCTCGGAGGCGGGAAGATATACATGGAAGGTTGTTCCGGAACCCAATTCCGATTCAACAGTCATAAGACCGTTATGATTTGTAACGATAGCATACGATGTCGCTAACCCCAGACCACTGCCTTTTTGCTTGGTAGTGAAGTACGGGTCAAATATTTTTGCTAAATATTCTTCAGGTATTCCGAAGCCGGTGTCCTGAACAGAGACTTTAACATACCGACCCTCAGCCAACGGAAGCATGCTGTCCTCCGGCGCCATGATGTTTTCCGCATCCACCAGTATATGCCCACCTTGCGGCATGGCCTGGTCGGCGTTTATGACCAGGTTGCTGACAACCTGTCCGATCTGTCCTTCATCCGCCTCGACCGGCCAAACATCTGACGGCAGCCTCAAATCGCATTTGACGTTTGAACCTCTGAGAGCAAAATCGCATGAGTCTCGAACTACATTAGCGATGGAAATCGTCTTCTTCACAGGGGCGCCGCCCCTCGAAAATGTGAGCAATTGCTGAGTCAAATCTCGAGCCCTCATGCCGGCCTTTTCGGCTTCCTCCAATCGCTGATATATCTTATCCTTCGGATTGGCGAACATTTTCGCCAGCGATATATTGCCTTGAATAGCCGTCAAAATGTTATTGAAATCATGAGCAATTCCTCCGGCAAGGATCCCTATGGATTCCAGCTTTTCCATTTTCAGCAACTCTTCCTCAGCCCTCTTTCTTTCGGTCACATCTCGGCAGATACCTCTGAATCCTGAAGGCTTACCCGCCGGGTCCTTGATGAGAGACACCGAGAGCTCCAGATCTTTTTCGGCCCCATCTTTTGTCACGAATTCCCATCGATGCGCTTTGACGGACCTCTCAGTTTTGGACACTTCTGCAAAGACTTCAGAAATTTGAGCGCCATTCTCTGCGTTCAGGATTTGTTCGTAATTGCCACCCAGGAGTTCCTCTCTCGTATAACCGAGTGTGGTGACAGCTGCGTCATTCAAAAAGGTGAAATTGCCTGCGGGATCGACTTCGTAGTAAGCCTCCTCAATATTCTCAATAATGGTTCGATACTTTTCCTCGGATTCACGCAGAGCGGCCTCCGCCTGTTTGCGCCCCGTAACATCTCTTACCCAAACCTGGATGCCGGGTTCGGTGCTTAGAGACACGGCTCGAGCATTTATTTCTGCGTCGAAGCATGTCCCATCCTTTCGCTGGAGCCTGACCTCGTATTGCGCCGGAACATCTTCTCCGCGCATGCGCGCTTGAGCTCTTTCTCTGACAAGTTTCTGATAATCGGGATGATAAATCCGCCAGTGGTCCAGCCCTTTCAGCTCTCCCTCGTTATAGCCGAGCATGTCATAAAGTCGAGAATTGGCAAAAACGATCTTGGGGCCTCGTTGGACAAATATACCGTCAAAACTATCCTCGACCAGCCTTCGATATCGTTCCCGGCTCTCTTGAAGCGACTCCTCCGCAAGCTTTCTGGCGGATATATCGTTAATTGTGGAAATAGTCCCTTTCCGCGGGTTAGCGGCGTCCAGCACGCTCATTTTCAGTTGGCCGTAGAAAGTGGAACCGTCCTTGCGTCTGAACCGCGCTTCGGTTTCCGCCGGCTTCTTTTCTTGGAGATTTCTGAAGAATAGCTCGCGAACTGAGACGTATTCTTCATCAGAACAGAAAAATTCCCTGGGTTTCTGATCTCTATATTCCGTGTCTCCTTCATAGCCGAACATTTCAGACATGGCCTGGTTGGTCCACCTGAGCTTGCCGTTTTGAAAGTAAGCAATTCCCATAGGAGAGGCGGATAGAATGTTGCTCAACATTTCTTGACTGTGCCGTAATGCCTCCTGCGCAGACCGTCGTTCACTGTTTTCACTCTGCAGAGCTTCATTGATTTCAGCCAATTCCGCTGTGCGTTGAACAACTCGCTCTTCCAGAACATCATGAGACTCTCGTAAATCGCTTTCAGCGCGCTTACGCGATATCTCGATGGCAGCCAGGTTTCCCAGTAAAGACAAAGTTCGCAAATCCGAATCGGAGTAGGAAGACTTGGCGCGATTGAAAACGTACAAGACTCCGAGATTCAATTGCCCCATTTGTATTGGAACCGCCATGCCCGAGATCAAGCCTTCGGCGCGAACTATTTCGTGCAGCAGTGGCTCTACTTCCTGAAAGTAATCTGAAATTATGTATCCCCGCCCCGTTGCCGCTACTTTTCCGCCCAATCCGGCCCCAAGAGGTATACGCATTTTCTTGAACGCCTCGGTGTTGATTCCTGACAATGTGTGCATGCACACATAGCCGGTCTCATTTTCAGGCAGAGCAATATATGCGGTGTCCGATGCGAGAAGCTCTCTACTTTTTTCTACAACCAGCGCAAGATTTTGTTCGAGACTCCTTTCCGCGGTCATAGCCACGGCCACATCATAAAGCACCTGGAACTTGTTCAGTTCGGTCTCGAGTTCGTTTTCGGCGCGTTTCTTCTCTCCAATTTCTCGCTGAAGTAGATTGTTAATTGTGTTGAGTTCTGCCGTTCGCTCTTTTACACGGCGCTCAAGCTCATCTTGGGCTCGTTCCAATTCCCGATGATGCTTTTGGTTAAGGAGAAGCTGTTTCTTCTCCAAAGTCAGATCTTCAATGATGAGGAGCACAGAGGGTGTTTCGCCTATCCTGAGATGTCTAAAATTTAAGCGCCCGAATATTTTGTGTTTACCAAGTCCCACAATGGCCTGGGCCATTTGTGGTTTTCTTGTCAGAAAGATCTCTTCCATCAGTGATTTCGCCTTTTCGGGCGCAGCAGGATCAGGGAAAATTGAAGACAAACTCTCACCGACGATTTTCTCATACTCGGCGCTGATTTTTCGGCATGACTTGTTGGCAAAACCAATTCTATATGAACGATCAATTACCAGCGCGGGGAGCGGTAATGCGTGTAATAATCTCCCAAGAGAACTTGCTTGCGTTTCGCTCAGGTCGAAAGTCCCCGTCACCACAGCGCTCTTCGAAAGCAGATCCGATAATTCGATCGTCTCCGTATTCTGTCCGGGGAGTACGGTCGGAGACGTGTTGTCCTGCTCATCGTGATCAAATATCAGAAGATCTTTTTCGTCCATATTTGATCCCTCAAGAGATTGCTGCTAATTGACCGCCGCCTACATTCTTTCTACCACAAGATAAGAGTTACAGGGAGTCGCCATTGCGCCGATTTCTATAACGACGCAAGATACTTTGGATCACGGCACAACGTATCCACTATTCTCAAAAGAGTTGGAATACGATAGCGCCCATGCATCTTCTCAATATGCTTTGCCGCCACAGCCGCTTCGGTTCCTATCGCAGTGACATACAACGGTCTGCGACTACGTCCTCGTACCACTGATTTCGCATAAAGCGCCTCTTTGAATTTGCTTTTTGCTACGCCGATTACGGGAATCTTCTCTCCAAGAGCTTGGTGAAGATGTGCGCCGAGACCAGGACGGTTTTCGGCATTAAGCCAAACATAGCCGTCAATGATAACGATTTCAAACTGATTTTTGACTTTTTCGAGAACTTTTAGCAGACAAGGCAGCTCGCGCTTGTAAAAATGCCCCGGCTCGTAAGGCTCAACCTTGGCCAGCTGCTCCCGAGCAGCAATTGCCGGTTGCTCCGAACGCCAATGTTGGAAGAGAATAGCGCCAGCTACGGCCCAATTCTTGAAATAATGGACATCCACGGCTGCAATCATGATTACCGAAGAAAAGGCGCCTGTTGACCTGATTTCCGCGTTGATGCAAAATATGAAAGCTCGCTGAGTCTTTACTCTATGGAAATAGCGCATTATGTAAAGTTCTCAAAAAAGGCGCGCGGGAGATTTTTCCAAAAGTTTTCAGCTTACAGCCCTGCTATTGAGTCTCTTGAGCCATGATTGTTCGGATTCCCCGAGGCCACGGATTTGATCAGTTAGGGACCTGACATGAATTCTGAGATCGGCGTGCCTGCCGCGAAAAATTCGCCCAACAGTTCGCCTCGTACGGAGGAGAGGGGGGGCAAAGCCCGCGCTGTTGGTTCTATACGGATCGGTAAAGCCCTGGCGGTGTCAGCATGCGTGGCAATGGTTACAGTCGCTGTCTATCATTGGCTCCCGGATTATGGACAAGAGATAGAGACGCAACGGTCTCAATCCGGGAAGGTGGTAGCCGATCGCCATGATCGAATTCTTCGTATCTTTCCTGATTCTAGAAACCGTTTTACACTGTGGGGCTCCATCAACGAATTCCCGGAATGTCTGAAACTCGCGGTGATTGCAGCAGAGGACAGGCGCTTTTACCATCATCCGGGTTTTGATCCTATAGCCATAGTTAGGGCCTTTTGCGCCAATATCAACCATCGAAGAACAGTCTCAGGAGCCTCCACAATAACTCAGCAAGTTGTCAGGCTGATACGTCCCAGGTCCCGAACATATCTCGCCAAGTTCATAGAGCTGCTGGAAAGCGTCAAAATGGAATGTCAATTGTCCAAAGGACAGATTCTCGAATTGTACCTGAACCTATCTCCCATGGGCGGGAATATTAGGGGCTCAAAGCTGGCGGCTCGCATCTATTTCGGAAAGAATATTGATCAGATCAACCTCAGTGAGGGCGCCGTGCTGGCTGCCCTGCCACGTTCGCCATCCAGATATGACCCGCGCAACAAAGACGGACGCAAATTATTGCTGAAAGAAAGAGACCGGATCCTAACGGGCATGACCAAGCAAAATCACTTGCTCGAGGATACCGTCAAATCCGCGTTGTCATGGCCGCTTGATTTCCATATTTCCGGTCTTCCCTTGGAAGCGCCCCATTTTGTCGATTTTGTCATATCTCGGGCATCGGTGAAAAGAAAGCGGATTACGACCACCCTTGACCTTGATCTTCAAAAAGCCTTCGAGGGAACATTCGTTTCCCATAAGAATCGACTACAGCGCATGGGTATCCGTCAATCGGGGGGTCTTATTGCTTCGACACGAGGCGCCGTCCTCGCGATGGTTGGTTCCTTGGGATACGGACAGAAAGATCAAGGTTTCAACAACGCGGTCTTAAGTTCCAGGAGCGCCGGCTCCACTCTAAAGCCGTTTCTTTACGCGATGGCCCTGGAAAAAGGCAGTAACGCGGCAACTGAAATTGCCGACACGTTCCGCGCATATCGGACTCCCCAAGGAGACTATCTTCCTTTGAATGCGGACCGTCGTTTTTACGGCCCGGTAAGCATACGTTCGGCCTTGGGCAATTCATTGAATATTTCCGCCGTAAAGATGGCCGGAAGAATTGGGACTGAGAACTTCTATCAATTGCTCGAAAGCCTTGGTCTGGCAAATGACAAATTTAGGCCGGCCGGATTTTATGGGCTGGGGCTTGCCGTAGGAAATTTGGAAGTGAGTCTTTATAATTTGGTCCAAGCTTATAGCGCTCTGGCTCTGGAAGGCGAATACCAGCCTTTGACCGTTCTTGCAGATGAAAAACCCTCAAAGCGGAGGGTCTTTGAGGCGGAAACGGCTTACATGGTTAGTCACATACTGGCCGATTCATCGGCACGCTTGCTAACATTCGGAAATCCCACGTATTTTGATTTCGGATTTCCCGTGGCTATTAAGACGGGCACCAGCAGCGGTTTCAGAGATTGTTGGGCTGTAGCCTACACTCCCAAGCATATAATCGGCATTTGGGCGGGCAACTTCAACGGCAGCTCCAGTAACGGGGCGTCGGGATCCGCGGCGTGCGGCCCTATTCTTCAAGATTTGATTCAGCGCCTGTACCAGGACCAAAGCCCTGGGGAATTCATTAGGCCGGCCGCTGTGAAGGAGAGATTCATTTGCTCTATGTCCGGCAAACCCGCGTCATCAAGATGTCGCTATAAGACCAAAGAACTTTTTGTCGGCAACGAAGAACCGATTGCTGAATGCGATCTTCCACATAATGATCAGGCGCATCATCTTTTGGGCGCCCCGTATGCCCAATGGATATACAGGAGGGAAAGGGAGCAAGGCAGAGGACGCTTTCGCTTGATGCAGCCCAACCCTATGATATTAGAAAGAAACGTTGTGATGACACCTTCATTGAGAAGCTCATCCGCCTTTTTGGGGAAATCACATATCGAGATTGTGAGTCCCCACGATGCGGATCATTTCGTTCTCTCATCTCGATCTACCAATCGAGTCCTCTTCAGGGCTGTTCCCGAACCTGTTGTGGAATATGTTGTCTGGTTGATCGATGGATTCGAAATAGCACGAGTCCCGCCGCCTTATGAACTTTCGTGGGAACCTACTCGTGGGAGGCACATTGTGCATGCCGTAACGCCAAGCAATACCGCCGCTAAAATAACAATTCAGGTGGAATAACAAAAAGGAGAAACAATGGCCGTAAAAGTGCTGATCACGAGGCAATTCAAGGAAGGTGAACAGAAGCAGGCATACAGAACCCTTATGGAACTCCGGTCATTGGCCACACTGCAACAAGGCTATATGTCCGGGGAAACCCTGATCGGCGCGGACGACCCAAACAAAGTGGTGGTAATCAGCACTTGGCTCAGCCGGAAACGTTGGGAGGACTGGCGATCAAATCCCAAGCGAAAGGAGGTCGCCAAGTCGATGGAAGCATTGTTGGAATCTCCGGAGCAGGTAGAATGCTTTCTGGTAGGCGAAAAAGCGCCTGAATGGGTGGATATGGCCTAAAGTTTTCCGGCTTTTGGAGTTTCTGAGCGTATCGGAAACCGGTCTCAGGTATCATCGGATATGTAGATGACTTTCGTTCCCTGCGGTTCGAAGTGAAAAGGTAACTCCTTTAGTTCGCGCAGCGCTTCTCGTATGCGTCCGTGGTTCTGCTTCTCCGCATAAAACAACAAGAACCCGCCCCCACCGGCCCCCAGGAGCTTTCCTCCCAGGGCCCCGGCTCTGAGCGCCCTATCATAGTAGTCATCAATGGCGTTGTTCGTTATCGAGTCCACGAGGGTGCGTTTGCATTTCCAACCTTCGTGCAGGACTTCCCCGAATTGATGAAGAGACCTTCCTGCGCGAAGCACATCCAATGCTTGGGCGCAAAGGTCCTTCATACGGGACAAAACATCCATCTTTTGATCTGTAGTGGCTTTCTGAACTTCAAGTATATCACCGGCGCGTCTCGTGCTTCCGGTGTAAAAAATGAGGAGGTTTTCTTCCAAAGCTTTCTTGGTTTCGTACGAACAAATTACCGGGTCCACGAAAACGGACTCATCCGGATTGAAGCGCAGGTGGCATATTCCCCCGTAAGCGGCGATATATTGATCCTGTTTGCCGATAGGGTCCCCGAGTCTTTCAATCTCTATCTCACAGGCTTCCTTGGCCAGTTGACCTGCGGAGACATATTCGCCGTTTAGTGTGTGCAGGGCGTGCAGAAGCGCCACAGCGTATGAGCTTGATGAACCCAATCCGGTCCCGGCTGGGATATCAGCCATGGAGGTAATTTCTACTCTATCCACTATGCCCGTCAACTTCATGGCTTCCCGAATGATCGGGTGTCGGATGTCTTCAACGGAATCAACCAGTTCGGTCCGGGAATATTTGAGAAGTATGCTATGCGCAAAATACGGGCTGAGACGATTGACGGTGATGTAAATATATTTATCTATCGCAGTGCTTAGCACAGCCCCCTGTCGCTTCAGATAATACGACGGAAGATCCGTGCCTCCGCCGCAAAAACTTACGCGCAAAGGTGTACGTGTGATGATCATAAATCACCTTCGAAATACGACTGTGCCAATGACATTTTCAGGAAAGAAAAGCGATGGTATGAATCTGTGAACCGCACTACAACTGACGCACCTGGCTTTTATATCCCCCGCCCCGGCAAAATGCGCACCGGAAAAATAGCCAGGGCGGGGGCCCTCAACCCTCCTTGCCAATACACAAAAAAAGAATATTCCGGATGCGATGACCATTGAGCATATTCGCGGAAGTGCAGCCAAGTCAAGAATTTTTAATCGGAACCCAATGTTTATGCCGTAACAACAGGGGGTTAGTGGTCGCCGCGCTTAGCGTAAGACAATGTCACTTAATCTGCATTCAAGAAATCAACTACGGCTTTGCCGAATTCTGAACAGGAAACTTCACGAGAACCGGGCACCAGTCTGGCCAGATCGTATGTCACAATCCCGGCCTGAATGGCTTTGGAAATTCCGTTTTTTATCAAGGCCGCGGCCTCCTGCCACCCCATATGCTCCAACATCATGGCGCCTGATAAAAGAAGGGATCCTGGATTAACTTTGTCCAAACCCGCATACTTGGGAGCGCTACCGTGAGTGGCTTCAAAAATGGCGCAACGGTCCCCAATGTTGGCGCCCGGCGCCATTCCAAGGCCTCCCACCTGTGCGGCGAGAGCATCGGAAAGATAATCTCCATTGAGATTAGGCATGGCCAAGACTTCGTATTCGCTGGGCCGCAACAACACCTGCTGAAACATGGAATCAGCGATACGGTCGTTTAGCAGAACCTTCCCATCAGGAACGGCATTCCCGTATTCGGCGAGTTCTTTCTCCAATACAATTTTGTCGCGGAATTCATCTCGGGCCAATTCGTAGCCCCATTCTCGGAAAGCGCCCTCAGTGAATTTCATGATATTTCCCTTATGAACAAGTGTTACTCGCTTTTTTCCATTATCCAGGGCAAACCGAATTGCGCGCCGGACCAGCCTCTTGGACGCTGCCGGGCTCATCGGTTTCAGCCCGATCGCGGATGAGCTATCCAGACGGACTCCAAAGGATTCATTGAGGAAGGTAATGACCTTCTCAGCTTCCGCGCTCCCGGATTTCCATTCAATGCCCGCGTAGACATCTTCCGTGTTCTCGCGAAATATGACCATGTCCACATCTTCCGGTTTCAATACGGGCGAAGGCGTCCCTGGAATATACTTCACCGGACGTATACAGGCATAGAGATCCAGTTTTTGTCTCAAGGTCACATTTAAGCTTCGAAATCCACCGCCGACAGGCGTAGTGATAGGTCCCTTGAGCGCTACCACGGCTCGTTCGACAGCCTGAAGGGTCGTTTCAGGAAGGTATTCGCCATATACATTGAACGAAGCTTCGCCGGCCGGCAGTTCCCACCAATGTATGCGCCGTGAGCCCCTGAAAGCCTTTTCAACAGCAGCATTAAGCGCCGGGATAGCCGCGGCGGCGATATCAGGCCCGACGCCGTCCCCTTTAATGAGACCGATGATCGGATTATCAGGCGCCTCCAGGCTAAAATTTTTAGTAAGTGTTATCCACGCTCCGTCCGCGGGGGCTGAATTTAAGCTAAACTGCATTGAACTCGGCATGCATTTACTCCATAAGGAGTCCGGAGCCACTCCCCCGGGCCTCATGTGTGTTAACGTCAGTGAAGACACAGCTTGCGTCCGAGATGGACGCTCCGATAGTAGGCCGGCGATTCATCGCCGGCGCTCAACGGCACAACGGTCCAGGAAGTCCCGTCAGGGACGTCTGAGTGGACGGTGGGACAGGCTTCCAGCCTGTCCGCGGATGACGGGCAAAATGCCCGTCCCCACTGAATGCTCAGTCGGCCCTATGGGACTCAACATGAACTTTCCTTTCGCCATTACCCGCAATAAATTGCCGGGCTACTTTCAGCCTCCCCTTTTGGGCTCTAGCGGAACTGAGTGAATAATCCATTAACAAATCACAATAATTTGAATTTCATTTTCGTATTACGGGCTGGCGGAAGCTCGAGCGCAATAAGACCACACGATCTTCAATTCAGGTTTTCAATTGAAATTTTGTCCATGTAATAGATTGAAGACTTCAATTTACCTGGAATCTCTAAGAGAATCATGAGAGGCAATCCAAAACTCCTCAACATAGCTTATGGCCCGATGATATTCATCAAAATCCAGCGGTTTCGTAATACAGAGTTCGGCCCCAAGGTCATTCCACACCTGGCGATCGGCTACAGCGTCAAAAGTAGTTACCACGACAACGGTAACGCTTGAAAGATCGGGATTTTTTTTGATTTCTGACAGTACTTCTTCACCGCTGGTCTTCGGGAGATTGAGATCCAAGAGCATCAGATCGGGTCGTGGTGAGCCGTCAAAACTGCCCCGGCCGAACAGAAAATCAAGAGCCTGTTCGCCGTCCTGGACCACGTGCAAATAGTTCTTAATCTTCCACTTTTTGAGACATTCTCTGATCATGAGAATGTCCATGGGATTATCTTCCACCAGCAGAATTTGAATTGCTTTGTCCTGCCGTGTCATGGCGTTGATCTTTCTGCGCCGGGAAAAATGCGGACATGTTTAGGCCGACAATTTTAGCAATGAATGGAGTTTACTGCAACAAATGTTGTCCAAGGATGATCGAGATGTTCTGCGTCGATTTTGTAGCCCTGTTCCCGCAAAAGGTCTTTCAAAATATTGCCCTGGTCCTTGCTTATTCCCGAAACTATCCAGAATTTGTGCAGCGATGCTCCGTCGATAGTTACAATATCCCGCAAAACTTCAAAAGGAAGATTCGCTGTAACAACATCATATTCGCGATCGAGAAACAGGCGAGCTTCTCCCTCTCGGACCTCGACGACCGAGCTGTAATTGTTGGCTTGAACATTAAATTTAGCGACATTCACTGCCAAGCGATTCTTGTCAATCGCGGTTATGCGTTTCATGCCAAGACGGGCCCCGGCTAGCGCCAGTATGCCTGTCCCCGCGCCAAGATCCAGGAGCGAGGTCGGGCAGTGCTTCCTCAATATTTCGATCAAAAAACTTAGAGATCGGACTGTGGTGGGATGACTCCCGTCTCCGAACACTACGGACGGATCCAACAGGACCGAGCCTACCGGAGGGCACGCATGATTTGCAGGAACAAAGCGCAGATCCTCTATTTCAAGTCCTTCCGGAGGGAGCCCGGTCTGCCAATCGCAATATTGGACTTCATGGCGGGAACTAATTCTCGAAGCATCCGGACCTAACCTGCACTCAACGTATTCGTCCTGCGAATCGGTGAAAAATACGTAACAGAAATCATCTTCATTCCAAATGCCGATGAATGAAGGGGGAGGATCTTCAAAATAGTTTGTCGGGTCGCCTTGAATCTCATAAATGTATAATGTGGTTTCCGGAGAAATCATATTGGTAATCCCTGTAATTCCGTATAATTCAATTTCAAACTGTCAGCCGCGAGTCTCGATTTCCCCGATTTCACGCACGATATCCATATAAGTGAGCACCGCCTCAAGCAGATCGCTCTTGGCTGTTGCAAGGTCAGCTATTTCGCTCGATGTGAGATAGTCTCTAGCAAGAAGATCCTCGATTCTCCGATTGATCTCAACAATCTGTTCAGGAGACACCAGTTCAGCTATATCGATTTCCTGCTCTTCAGACGGATTTATTCGGATTTCTGCGCCTTTCGCTAAAATCAACTGGTCGTCCCAACCATCTTGCTCTTTCCATTTGCTGATCGTCGCGGGACTCACGTCGACTCGTTTGGCCAGCTCTTTATTTGTTATATTGCCCTCGGCTTGCAGATAGATTTGCAGCGCCTTGTCTCGCGCGGCTTTCTTTCGAATGATCGTCCCAGGGGCCGCGCTGCTTTTGGCAGGCGCAGGTTCGGCCTGCTTGAGCTTAGTCCCCCATTTATCTTCACGTTTCCATCGTCCGACGGTCAAGGGGTTCACCTCGACTGTCTTAGCTATGTCTCGATTGGTGATTTTCCCGCCGGCTTTAAGAAATATTTTTTCCGCTTGGGCCCGCGCTTCCTTTTTCATATGGTTGCTCCTTCCGATTCTTATAGGGGCTACTAATCCGGATGAGCCAAGATTCTTTGCTATGTTACACAAATTTAATACAACAGACAAACAATAACAAATACAGAAAATTTGATATGCTAACGGTTTCCTTGATCAAAAAATGATTCTATTGAAAGCGCTATTGCGCCAGGAACAACTTGCGGTCTCCGAAAAAGATAGTTCCTGATATTGGCGCACTGGCAAGAGCGAAATTTTGAGAATTGGAATGGTGAGAGACCAATTGGAATTCCCTTCAGGTGTCATAGCGGAACCTCGGCCATCTTTCTCGAATTTCAGCGTCAATCAATTTGTTGCATGAAAGGAGGAGCAATGATTCCGCGAAATGGCGCGGCGAATCTTCAAGGACATTTGTTCGTTGATTTTTTGCAAACTACCCCACTATCAGTAGCGCCGTACGCATTCAATTACGCGGGGCGCGGCTCTGTCATTGCTGTAAATGGTGGGACAGGCGTCCCGCCTGTCTATTAAGGATGATCGGCAAGATGTCAGTGGCGCCGGCAGTTCCCAAAGCAAGCAGATCGCATCGCTCCGCTCGCAGTGGCATTTAGAGCATGGACACTCTCCCCACGTAAGTGAATGCGTACGTGGCGCCTGCCTTGACACTCCGCGGCGCCTTTGTTATGGTATTCTTTGTGTATTCTTCCCTGCCAAGGGGCTTTCTCCCCCGGAGGTTTAAGTGATCGTTGCGCAACGGAAGCCCTTCATCGAAATCAAAAATATGTTGGGTGATTGTTCAAGAGTTCTTGTAGCAGGCTGCGGAACCTGCGTTGCCGTGTGTCTCGCAGGTGGTGAGAAAGAAGCGGGCATATTGGCGTCACAGCTCATGCTCGCCGCGAGCAAGGACAACAAAGATTTCACAGCGACCGCGGCCACTGTGGAAAGACAATGCGATCGCGAATTCCTGGAACTGTTCAAAGAGCGAGTCTCTCAGGCCGATGCCGTGATTTCGCTGGCATGTGGAGCGGGCATTCAATTTCTGTCGGAAATGTATCCCGACAAGCCGGTTTTGCCTGGTGTTGACACAAGCTTCATTGGAGTGGCCGAACAAGCGGGCGAATGGACGGAGCGCTGCCGAGCCTGCAATCAGTGCTATCTCGGGATCACAGGAGGTGTCTGTCCTGTTACGATGTGCACGAAAGGCCTTTTGAACGGCCCATGCTCCGGCACAGTTCACGGAAAGTGCGAAGTCGATCCTGAGAGAAGCTGCGCCTGGACCATGATTTACGAACGGCTGGAACGCCAGTCCCGCACAGCGCTGCAAGAGGCGCCTGTCCCCGCAATGCGACATAGCCTGTCCCGGCAGCCGGGTAGGGTGGTTCACACTGCTTACCAAAAGAGGTTCCACATTGGATAGCCCGTTTCAAGAAAGACTCCAATCCGGAAAATTCCGGACCATCGCGCGAATTGTTCCCCCCAAAAGCGCTGACATTTCTTCCGCTGTTGCTTTGGCTTCTTCATGGAAAGGGAAAGTGGACAGTATTCTTGTGACTGACAACCCTTCAGGGGTGATGGGCGTCTCTCCACTTGTTCCGGCCGAAATCCTGAAGAGAGAAGGTCACGATGTCGTAATGACCCTCTCATGTCGGGACCGAAACAGGATGGCCCTGGGATCAACCGCTCTTGGGGCCGCTGCGCTGTCCGTAGGTTCCATCCTGTGCGTTTCCGGCGACTACTTTAATTTTGGCGATCATCCGGAGGCAAAGCCCGTATACGATCTTGATTCCGTCCAGTTGATCGGCATGCTTCGCGAAATGGAAAACGGGAAGGACATTGGCGGCAATGCGCTGACCGGGCCTCTCGATTTCTTCTTGGGCGCCGCAGTCTGCGCGACCGCTGATCCGCTCTTGCCCCAACTGGCGAAAGCACGGAAAAAGGCGCTGGCGGGCGCCGAATTCTTTATAACTTTACCAATCTTCGCCACTGAACAGTTGGCCCCTTTTATCAGTGGCGCAAAAGATCTGCCTGTAAAGGTCCTTGCGGGAGTTCTCTTGCCCTCCTATCAGGAGATCGCCCAATACCGCGACGGCTCCATTCCGGGGACGTTCATCCCCGAAGATCTGGCGCAACGTTGGCGGGATGAAGGCGAAGAGGCTTTTGCGGCTTCTTCCGCCGAGCATGTGCGAAAACTGATCTCCGAACTAAGGGAGTCAGGGAACGTTGCGGGCGTATGCGTCAGCGCTTCCGGAAGGGAATCGGAGATCGTAGGACTCCTCTGAGCAATACTATGAAGACGGATGTAGCGATTATAGGCGCGGGCGTGGCCGGTCTTTGGCTCGCCAACGAGCTGGCCCGTATGGGGCTCGATTCGGTCATTGTGGAGAAGGCCCCTTATCCCGGAGGCCATGTGGCTCAGTACTGCTGCAAGGCTACCGACCAATGTCAGCGTTGCGGAGCGTGCCTTCTGGAAGATGTTTTGGAAAGCGTTGACTCGTCCAATAGGATCAATACATTCGTTCGCACGACTGCCACAAATATTGCGCGGAAAAACGGGCACTTTGATCTCGCTTTGACCACCAGGCCGCTGCGCATTTTTCCGGAAAAGTGCAATGAATGCGAAAAATGCCTGAAAGCCTGCCCTCAGCCGGGTGCATTGAGCCGTTCCCCGATAACGAATCAGCTATACATCAATGAGGACGCGTGCCTATTTTTCAAGGATGCAACTTGTCAGGCCTGTGTTGACGCTTGCCCGGAAAAAGCGATCAATCTGCAAGCCGCAGCGGAAGGCACGCAAGTGAAAGCCGCAGCGGTGGTTCTCGCGTCGGGCTTCAAAGCCTTTGATCCGACGGAGAAGCCTCGATTCGGTTATGGTCGGGTCCCTGGGGTAATCACCGGTCTTGAACTGGATTCCATTCTAAGGAATGACAATTTCGACGTGGGGGCCGAAGAGAAGAAAATACAATCCGTAGCGTTCATCCAGTGTGTCGGCAGTCGAGATCCGAAAATAGGTCACAACTATTGTTCCCGCGTTTGCTGCGGGTATGCATTGAGACTAGCCAGGCTCTTGCGTAGCCGTTTTCCCGATATACAGCCTTCGATGTTTTATATGGATATCCAGTCTTTTGATCGGGATTTCGAAAGACGGTTGGACGCGGCTCGCAAGGAAGTGCGACTGATCAGGGCGATCCCATCGGAGATTCGTTTGGGCTCTGACGGTAAGCCTGCATTGATATACCGTGGGCCGGACGAAGGCAAGGTCTTCGAGTCATTCGATCTTGTCGTGTTGAGCGTTGGAATCGCTCCGGACCCGTCGTTGGGCTCTTTGGCCAAACTCCTCGGCGTCGGACCCAATGGAGACGCTTTTTGGGGACCGGACGGAGATGGCGTGTCCACTGATTCCTCCGGCGTCTTTGTCGCAGGCGCGGTGCAAGGACCCAAGTCCATTGAAGAGACGGTTTCTCACGCGATCAGGACCGCGGGAGAGGTCGCCTCATATGTGAACAAAATGAATAAAGGAGAGGCCCTGTGAAACCGCCGGCGCTTGAATCCGTCTTCCTGAACCGGAGCCCGAGGCCCGAGACCAGAGACCTGCGCCGCGTGCTAATTCTGGGGGGAGCCAACTCAGGCCGTGAACTGGCCGAGCGACTCGTCGCCGAGGGTTTCGAGGCGCTTCTAGTGGACCGGAAGAATGGCGTTCAGCCTTCCGATGTCGTTTCGGTCGCTCCAGGCGCAGTATTGGAAGAGCTTCACGGATTTGTAGGCGGCTTTGACGTCACACTGTCTTCGGACGGCAGCCAATCCGTCGAACGGGTTGGTTATGTAATTGCCGCTCCACCTGCTGAAAATATCCCCAAGTTTGCAGAGTACGGACTGTCGCGGTCCGAGCGAGTAATTTCCATATCCGAGCTTGAAGGGATATTGGAAAACCGCGGCTCTTTGACCAAGCCGGCCGCGGAGTGGTATTACGTGGTTTTCCTTTGCGGGCTTGAAGGCGCCTCAGACCCGAATACATTCGAGAGGGTTTTTGACGCTATAGAAAAGCTGCGGGCATCATTTCCGGTTCAGCCGTACATCTTTACCAGGCAAGTGAAGGTGGCTGCCGATGGGCTGGAAAGACGCTATAGGCAGGTCCGCGAAGAAGGAGCGCTGTTTTTTAAATTCGACGGCAAAGGACCGACCTTTGAAGAAGCCGCGGGCGGGCTGACCATGCTCTTCGCTGACCCGGTCCTCGGGATAGAGCTGGAACTGGTCCCGGACCTGCTGGTGGTAGATGAGGACCACAGACCGCCTGTATCCTTAAAACCCCTGCTCAAAGTAATTCCTTCATCAATGGTTTCCGCGCCTTTCTTGCAGCCTGAATCCACCAGGTTCTCAGGCGTGAAGACCCCAAAAGCGGGAATATTGGCCCTGGGACCGGCTCGCGGAAACTTCAACTCGGAGAGTCTTCAAACCGATATCGAAGCCGCTCTGGTGGAGCTGAAAATTCCAGTCGACGAGAACCCCGCAGGGCTCCCTGGCCCGCCGGTGGTTGATCAGGCAAAATGCACCATTTGTTTGACCTGCGTCCGTTTGTGCCCGCATGGCGCGATGGGGTTCCGGAAAAGAGCGGAAGTCGATCCCGCGAGCTGCGTGCGGTGCGGAATCTGTGCTGTGGAATGTCCGATGGAGGCCATAACACTTGCGGCGCCTGCCGGTCAGGCGGCATTCAGAGACAAGATCGGCGCCGGCCTTATCACTACGGCTAACACCAGCAAGATAGTCGCGTTCCTATGTTCTCGATCCGCGGCTCGAGCTATGTCCGCTGCGGGCCCCAAAATCGGCAAAAGTTTGATCCCCATAACGGTTCCCTGCGCGGGGACCATAGATCCATCCCACATCCTTACAGCTTTCCAACAAGGCGCGGATGGTGTCCTTGTGGCAGGCTGCCACACCGGAAATTGCGCATCGATCTACGGGACAGTTCTCGCGGGCGAAAGGACCGCCCGCGCGGGCCTGATCTTGGAAGAGGCCGGAATCGACCCCTCCCGCCTGATGTTCACGACATTGGCCAGCAACACTCCAGGCGATTTCGCGCGGGCAGTGCAAAGGCTTGAGCAAAATGGGTTGATTGAAAGACCTTAGCCTGGAATCGCGCGGCTCTCCAGCGGCTGCGGGTGGCTTTAGGCCGACATCCCGTTTTTTGCTCTTTGTCGGTCTTAATTGTCGCGCCTGAGTGCTCTCTCTTGCGCACTACGTCTCCGTCGTCCTTCCGTCTTTGGCAAAACCAATCCTCTTTCCAATGCGCTACGCCATGCAGCATAACGTTTTCGGCAACGCCCATCTTTTGGGAGCCTAATAGTGAACGGAGGCTATGGGAGAGTACTATCTTGATGAAGGCGTATGGGTGACCTTGACATCGGTGATCCTGCCTTTGTGCGCAGCTGCCCGAAGTCTCACGAATTTTCCTTTGACTGTCCGAAAGAGCGTACAGTAAAATAAGCCTGATCTATCCCAAGCCATATGACCGTGGTTTAGACAGCCATGAAGGACACAGGCTTTGCAGTATTCGGACATGACATCTTCGTCGGTCACTTTGTTCCAGGCGCTCTTCTCGTTTCAGTCTCCAGTTTGTTCCTATTCGACGGTAATCAGGTGAAACTACAAGAATTGATATCTGCCTTCAATCTGACGGTCGTGTTTGTGTTCATCACGTTGGCTTTTGTGTCTGGTTATTTGGTAGACATGCTCGGCCATTTCTTCTTTGACGGAAGTCTGAAAGTATGGGCATTAGAATATATGAAATCCGAGAAGTTTGTAAAAGACTTGCTCATCGATTCAGTTAAGAGACTTCCTGGGATTGAACTAGTCGATGTCGATTTTAAGAAAGATCAGGAATTGCTGGACTGTGTGCTGTATGTGTGTCCCTATGCAATTTTTCGATCGGAAGCGCCGTCATATATTTCGGTTTTGCACGATCGAAGGTACTATAACTATGTTTCTTTCAGAAACCTGTTTATTGTTCTGCTCATATCTGCGGTTCCACTAATTTTGCTCACCTACTCTAAATCCCATTCGTACATGTATACCGCTCTGGCGTTTATAGGGCTTTTCGCACTTGTGCTGATTTCATATATTAACCAAAAAAGATTCGCTATTGCGCCCGCTCAGCTGGTCATCCAATTCGTGATGGGCAAATATTTGTTCACATCGTCTACTCCTAAGACAGTCGATCCGGCCCATGATCTAGACTAAGGTCGTTCAATTGGTGTATATTGCGTGAGAGCAGGCGGCTTGTCGTCGTCGAGTTTGCCACCTTAACGGTAATCATCAAGCACAAAAAGTGGGGGAGAAGGCCAATGAAAGAAGAAACCGTAAAGACCTATCGCGTATGTGGCGAGCAGCATGGATGTATGGACATCGCCGTGAGGGATGCCTCCGTGACCTTATCAGCGAATGGGAGTACCATACAGATTAGCAGGAGTGAGTGGGAATCATTGAAGGCGCGGATCGTCACGAAGGAAATAGAATAGCTCATATGATTTCATTTGCCGCCTGCTCTCGAATGGCCATATTGCACCCCATTCAGTTCAGCTCTTTCGACTAAAGTCGGGGAACCGGATTGACGTATAGCTTTATTGCCGCACCCTAAGCAGCGTATAGCATCCGGTAAACGAAGTGCGCCGCATCGGTTGAGTTCGTTCTCTTAATTCAGTGCTCGGGATACCACCGCCACCCGAATCCTCAGGAACCGGAATACGGTCACGCAGCGACACACTGAATCTGTGCTTCTGACACCGCGGTGATAGCCTTCGCAACGCGGGGGACAAGAGTTCAAATCTCTTCATCTCGACCAGGGAATTCAGAAGGGAATCAGGATGTTGGATTGATCTGTGCATGGTTCCGAAAAAGAGAGTATGCCCGAACAGCCAAAGTCAACGAGGTGAGCATGTGTCCTCAGAATTCACGCTTTTAGCGAAACGTGACGCAAAAAAGTCACCTCTGCTTCGAAGTAATCGTATCGGTTACGCCGGTGAGGTTTTCGAAATCAGAAGGAAAACGTACTATACCTCCAATTTTATAAATGGTACATAAACTGAGAGCAGGTCAAGCGGCCACTTAGAACGTCAAGCATTAGCCGTCAAGAGCGCAAAGGACATTGAATGACCGACCGGGCGGAAAAAATTTGCCAGATGGGAAAACAGCCCTGAACGAACGTACGGTCATGAAAGAATGGCAGAAAGTAGAAACTCCTGATATAGATTTCCGAGTGCTTGGATCAAAACCCTCTGCACAATGCTCCATTACTTTTAGCCTGATCAGGGGGCAAAAAAAGATGGGACAAGAGCTGGACCCCGGAGATTTTCTTGAGGCTGGGCATTCTCATTATGCTGAAGGCAGATTTCAGGACGCGTGCTCGGCATTCGAAAAAGCCGTGGAAGCAGCCCAAACCGATGAAGACCGGTCTGAAGCTTACCTCGGCTGGGGGAATGCTCTCTCCAGACTTAAGCGTTACGACGAGGCAGCTGAAAAGTACGAGAAGGCCATCCAGATCGAGGAAGACTTCCCTCAAGCCTACCTGTGTTGGGGGAATGCTCTCTTCAGACTCAACCGCTTCGACGAGGCAATTGAAAAGTATGAGAAGGCCACCCAGATTGACGAAGACTACGCTGCTGCTTACCTCAACTGGGGCTTGGCTCTTGAAAACCTCAACCGCTTCGACGAGGCGCTTGAGAAGTGCGAGAAGGCCATCCAGATTGACGAAGACTACGCTGAAGCTTATGTCGGCTTGGGTAACGCTCTCGCTCTTTCTAGCCTTGAACGCTACGACGAGGCAATTGAAAATTACCATAAAGCCATCCAGATCAAGGGAGACTATGCTGATCCTTACCTCGGCTGGGGTAACGTTCTCGTTAGCCTTGAGCGTTACGACGAGGCAGCTGAAAAGTACGAGAAGGCCACTCAGATCAAGGAAGACTTCCCTCAAGCGTATTTCAGCTGGGGTAATGTTCTCGTTACCCTTGAACGCTACGACGAGGCAATTGAAAAGTACGAGAAGGCCACTCAGATCGACAAACACTACGCTAGGGCCTACGTCAACTGGGGTAATGTTCTCGTTACCCTTGAACGCTACGACGAGGCAATCGAAAAGTACGAGAAGGCCACTCAGATCAAGGGAGACTACGCTGAAGCTTACCTCAAATGGGGGAATACCCTCATTAGCCTCAAGCGCTACGAAGAGGCAGTTGAAAAATGCCAGAAGACCCGGGAATTAGATCCATATAATCCATACCCCGTGCACATCATGGCTAATCTGTTTGATTTGCGTGGTATGTACCAAGAGTCTTGGGAGACTTGGGAGTCAGCCCGGCACGTGTACCAACGGGCGCACAAAAAACAGACTGACTTGTCCCGTACGGCCAGTTTCTGCCGGAACTACGGTAATGTCCTGCGGGGGGTTTTCGAGAGGCTGGAGGAAGCAGAGACTGTATACAATGAGGGACTCAAGCTCGACCCGACTGACGCAGGTATTCTCGCTGGCCTTGTCGAACTTCACCTCGCGAAAGCGGATAAGGACCCGGCCCAAAGAGGAAGACATTATTGGAACGCAAGAGAAGCCTGCAACAAAGCAGAAAAGGAACTAACTGGCCAGTTACAACAGGATGAAAATCCAGATACGCGGTTCGAACTCGCACAGCTATTTCTGCCAATTGGCAGACACGATGATGCGGAAATACATCTGCTCAAAGCCCTTGAACAAGACGAGGAACGGGCAGAAATATACAAGAGCCTCGGGGTCGTTCGTTACCGCAAGGAGGATTTTCAGAAAGCGGCCTGGTACTTTGCGGAAGCAAAGCGCTTAGAACCAGATGACCTTACCGCAAGAACCAATCTCGCAGAGACATATTTAAGACTGAATCTGAAAGACAAAGCTGAAGTTGTATACAAAGGGATCTTGCGCACTGCGCCGGGTAATGTAGAGGCGTGCATTGGATTGGGCGAGGTCTATCTGACAATGGGAGGCGACGATGAAGAAATGTACGATCGTTCAATCCGCTGTTTCAATAACGCGTTAAAAATGGCCGATTCGAGGCGAGGCTCCAAGAAACTCAAGAGAAACGATAGGGCTGACGTGCTTTATTCCAGAGCGCATGCGAAAGTGATGTTTTACGAGAAGAGCTCGCTAAGCACGATTGACGAGAGAGTGCTTCGGGAAGCCTTGGAGGACTTCAAAGAGTGCTGTCGCTTAGACCTGGACAACCACAAGGCTGAACGTGCCAAAGAGAAATTGGTCAAGCGCTTAAGCTTCCCTCTCACAGGCTGGTTCACTGATAAAGTGGCCCCTTTGGTAGTATTTGGGCTGGCGGCGGTGGTCTTCATCCTTAGCCAATTGAACTTCTTTTTCCGAGGCCAGTGGAACTTCTACTTCGGAGGGACTGATAAGCTTATCGAGGGCGGAGGGACTTATGCTCTTCTCACCTTCGGCTCTCTCATCTTCATGGTGGCCGGGCTGTACCTACCCCACATTCTGAGACTTAAGGTTGGCGTGATAGAACTGGAAAAGAAGCCCGTTGCGCAGATAACATCTTCTGTTGGTTTGGGAATCACTTGGGAAAAGAAGCCCGTCGCCGAGACATTAACTCCTGTCGGTTTGGGACCCACATAGTGGACACAGCCGCGTAGGCTGCGGTAAACGAAGTGCGCCGCATCGGTCGAGTTCATTCCTTTAATTCAATGCTTGGCACAGAGTAGTCCCCCCAATAGGCAGGATACAAACCCCATCGCACATGATCATGAAGATTTGAATTGGGTCACTCACCGCGAGCGATGCGGTTCACTCCGTTCACCGCATCCTACGGGAATTGGCTTCTTCACGGCCGGTCATAGACCACTATGCCTTCCCTGGCGGAGCGAGCGACAACGTGATTGGTCGAATCCTTCCATTCGTCGACTTCCTCGGGGGTGAAAATCAGCACATCTATAGGAACCGGAAATTTCCACAAGGCCTTCCGTATTCGGCTGGATTCCGCCCATCGGGAGGCCTGATGAAAGGAGGATTCCTGTTCTACGACAAGGAGGTCAACATCAGAGTCCGGTCCCATTTCACCGCGGGCTGCCGATCCGAAAAGAATAATCTTTTCCGGGGCAGAAGCGTCCACTATCGCCTGGACAATCTCTTCGATCATCGGATCGATGGAAGAATTTTTTGTCGGCACGGCCTAACCTTTTCTTCGAGTGGATCGGCGTTTTAGTCAAGTTTGAAGCGCATGATCGGTGGCCACATCAATGGAGACGACGCGCTCACGAGCGGTCTCAGCAGCGTAGGTCAAGCAGGCCAAAATGTCATCCCGTGTCAAGCTCGGATACGCGTCCAAAATATCCTCGATGCTGTCGCCGTTTGCCAAATAATTCAGGACGAGCCACACCATGATTCGAGTTCCTTTTATGCGGGGCTGGCCGTGACAAACATTCGGGTCCACACTTATTCGTTCCAGAAGGGAAGGCGCCTTTCACCTCCAGCACCCGGGTATGAGTTGGAAAAACACATGTCTCCAGGACACGTTCACTCACTAAATACGCATTAAAAGGTATTTTGTCAAAACATGGCCGAGTGTGTGTTATAGCACAAACGTCAAGGTTGCAGGCACGGCCGACGGAGAGTATCATATCCACAGGAGTAGGCCCTTATGTCTGTTCGAACCTTAACCGCCATCCTTCACAAAGAGCAGGACTTGTTTGTCGCAGAGTGCCCGGAGGTGGGGACCGTCAGTCAAGGATACACCTTGGAAGAGGCTATCTCAAATTTGAGGGAAGCCACCGAACTGTATTTGGAGGAGTTCCCGGTTCCGGAATTCGACAGGTCGTTTCTCACCACCTTTGAAGTGACCTATGGGTGAGCTGAGGCGAGTCTCAGGGAAAGGGGAACTCAGAATAGTAGGTCAGGCTTCAAGCCTGTCCGTTGAAAATGACGGGCAAGATGCCCGTCGCCACCAAATCCCCTTCCTTTTCGCGATTACTTTTAATAATCCTTATAAAACCTTTCGTCCCATCCGTGTTTGACCTAATTCCATGCGGATGTAATCCACTTTACGCGAGCGATGCGGTTCGCGGGGGCGCCACATCCTACGGGACCTAAAGAACGACAGGATGTATTGAGGACAAAATGAGCGAGAAACAATCAATCAATTTCTTGCGCGGGGTTCCGGCTGAAGAAGCCTTATCACGTCTTATTCCCATGGCGTCCGAGGGATACGAAAAAGCCATCAGGCGGTATGGAACGGATGTGCTTCAATATGGCCATTTTACAGGTTTCAAACCGCTGCGGAATCTGATTGGCAGCTCACATGGTGTTGATCCGGAACGGGTTATCGTCGGCAACGGCGGCCTGGAAGTTATCTCGCTTTTTTTCAAGTCTCTCCCCAGAGAAAGCAATATCATCGTGGAGGAAGCGAGTTACGATCGAGTATTGCTCGATGCAATGCGCTACGGACATCATTTGATTGGCGTGAAATTGGCGCCGGAAGGGGTCGACTTGAACCAGTTTAGAGACGTGGTCAAAAAGAACCCGGTGGCGGCTTTCTACGGAATACCGTTTCATCAAAACCCAACAGGCGTCAACTACACAGAAGAGAACCGAAAGGATGTTGAACGCGTTTGCCGGGAATATAGTATCGCGTGCATATGGGACATCTGTTATCAATCCCTTCGGTATGATGGAAAAACCAATGGCTCGATAGAAGTCTCAGAAGAGGGACCGATTTTGGCAAGCTCTTTTACGAAAACGATCTCTCCGGGGACCAAGTGCGGGTATATGATCGTTCCAAAGAATTATGTGGGACATCTGTCCGGCGTTATCGCCAACACACGCATAAACCCCAATCTGCCGACTCAGGCGTTCATAGCCGATTTTATTGAATCGGGACGGTACGACGATTTCGTCAAATACTTGCGCGAACTGTACAAACCGAGAATGGAGGCATTAAATACCGCGCTGAATACCCTGTTCCCCGGAGCGCTTCCGGTTGAGATCAGCGGTGGTTTTTTTGCCCCTCTGACACTTGAGAATATTTCAGGTGATAAAGAAGCCTCCTTCATCGAATCCGCAAAACAAGCCGGTGTGGGTGTATCTGCCGCATGGGATGCTGTCCCTCCAAACTGTCAGGCGGAAACGCGCAAGAAAGGTCTTCTTGTCAGATTGACCTTTCCGGCTTACGAGCCGGAAAAAATTAAGTGGGGCATTTCGAAGCTGAAAGAGATAGCGGATCGTCTTGCCTGATGTAAGTGTAGTTGTATTCTTGTGTCCAGCCGGACGCTTGCTGGCTGAAAAATGAAGCGGTGTACGAATTCGCTTTATTGTAACCAACCCAATTCGACCGGCAGGGACGCCGGTCGCTACCAATCGATGGCGCAGCGAGCGTGGCGGTTCCCCCGCGCCCGGCGGGGTCACCGCATCCTACCGGCGCTCCCGTCAATATGGCGAGGCTATTTCGCTGCGGACATCCCTGCCTCCCGAATCATACTGTGGCCAAGTCCCGGCTCGTGATGGGCAGTCTGCGAATCCGTTTTCCAGTGGCCGCGTATACCGCGTTTGCCACGGCCGGCGCAATAGGAGGCACTCCCACTTCTCCAATGCCGGTAGGCGCGGCCTCGCTTGGGACGATGTGGACTTCCACTCTGGGCATCTCATCCATTCTCAACAATGGGAAGTCATCAAAGTTAGCCTGCCGGGCGCGGCCTTTCGCAATGGTGACAGAGCCCTTCAAAGTCGCGGTCAGACCGAAAGCTATCCCTCCTGAGATCTGCGCTTCCACGATCTTCGGATTGATCACGGTTCCGCAGTCAACCGCGCAGACTACCCGATGGACCTTCACCAATCCCGCCTTGTCCACGGAGATTTCCGCCACCATGGCCGCGGGAGTGGCGTCGAAAGCATGGACGGAAATTCCCCGGTAAACCCCCTCGGGCGGTTTCCTGTCCCAGCCGGACTTTTCCGCGGCAGTCCTGAGCACGTTGCTCCATTTCTGAGAATTCTTCAGCAGATCCAGGCGAAGTTGCAGCGCATCCTTGGCGCCAGCCGAGGCTATCTCATCCATGAACGACTCAACGACAAAGGCGTGTTGCGAATTGGCCACCGACCTCCACGCGCCGACGGGCACGCCCGGATCGTCTTTAAAATATTCCAGCCGGACGTTGTCTACGGCGTAGGGCATGGCGGCCGCCCCGCCGGAAGCGGATTCAGCGCTCCTGGCATACTTGACGATGGGAATCGCCGCGCTTGAGACTGCATTCTTCAATGATCTGGGCAGCCAGCGGGGCATGATTGCCGGGGCCAGGGTATCAATGATTCCGTCCATGTAGGACGGGCCCACAAAGAGATGGTGAAAGGCTATAGGCTTTCCTGTTGCGTCCAGCCCGGCCCTTACAACATGATATGACGCAGGACGAAAATGGTCGTGTCGAATGTCCTCTTCTCTTGTCCAGACTACTTTCACCGGAGCCTTCACCGCTTTGGACACTTCCACGGCCTCGATGACAAAGTCCACATCGCCTCGCCTGCCGAAGCCTCCGCCCGAGAAGGTCGTGTGAACCCGAACCCGGTCAAGATCCAAGCCGGTTACGGCCGCGGTCACTTCCTGGCTTCCCCCCTGGTTCTGAGTGGGGACCCAGACATCACACCCGTCATCGCGGACATGCGCCGTGCAATTCATGGGCTCAGGGCATCCGTGGGCCTGGAATGGAAGCTCATAAACAGCTTCAACGACCTTCGCGGCCTTTTTCATAGCCGTTTCAACATCCCCCACATCCCGTACTCGAACTCCACGCTGCTTCGCCAACTCCGCCCATCGAGCCCTGATACTTTCCGAGCTTAGATTCGCTTTTTCCCGCAGGTCCCATTCAATCCGCAATGCTTCGGAGGCCTTTTTGGCTTGCCAGAAACGATCGGCCACCACCGCAACCCCTGTCGAGATGGGGACGACTTTCCGGACTCCCGGCATTGACTTTGCCTTGGTAGCGTCAATTGACTTCAAACGCCCTCCAAAGACCGGCGGATGCGTAATAACTGCCGTGAGAAGCCCCTTGAGCTGAACATCCATGCCGAAGACGGCTTTCCCTTGCGTCTTGGGTTTGGTGTCCAGCTTCGGCATTCTCTTGCCAATCATATTGAAATCGCCTTGTTTCTTCAGCGGGATCTTGTCAGGAACCGGCATGCCGGCCGCCTTTTCCACCAGTTGGCCGTAAAGGAGCGTACGGCCGCTCGGCTGGTGAACCACTTTACCGCTTTCAGCGCGACATTCGCGGGCCGGAACTTTCCAGGTGGAAGCCGCCGCGGCTACCAGTAATTCACGAGTGGCCGCGCCGGCCTTTCTGAGTTCCTCCCAGCACGTGCTAACGCTGGTGCTACCGCCTGTGGCTTGCACGCCGAATGCCGGGTTCGCATAGACCGGATCCATTGACGCCATCTCCGTACGAACCTTGGACCAGTCTGCTTCCAACTCCTCCGCAGCGATCATGGCGAGCGCCGTGAAGATCCCTTGGCCCAATTCGGAGTGATTGATCACCACGGTCACCTCACTGCTCTTGGCGATCCTTATCCAGGCGTTCGGCGCCAAGTTTCCGGACGCTTTTGACGCCGACGATTGTGGCGTTTCCGAGGAAGCCGCGACCTGCTTGGATAAGCCGCCCACGATGAGCCCTGCACCTGCAATAAAGCCCACCTGGAGGAACTGTCGCCTGCCTTCGTTGACTTGTGTTCCGCTCATGGTCGTGGCCTCCCGGCGGCTCGATGAATGGCTTGCCTGATCTCGTTGTAGGTCCCGCAACGGCACAGAACGCCGGACATCGCGGCGTCTATCTCGGAGTCGGACGGTCTGGGATTGGACGCCAGCAGCTCGGCCGCGGTCATAATCTGACCGGACTGGCAGTAGCCGCATTGAGGCACGTCACCTTCAATCCATGCCTCTTGCAGCGCCTCGCCGATCGAGCCGGCCAGCCCTTCAATAGTGGTGATTTCCTTTCCCTTCACCTCCGACACGGTCGTTACGCAGGACCTGGTCGCTTCACCGTCCACATGGACGACGCAAGCGCCGCATTCACCGATCCCACAGGAATACTTGGTCCCGTTCAGCCCCAGTTCCTCTCTGAGCGCCCAGAGCAACGGTGTTTCCGGATCAACGTCCAAGCGGTACGTTTTCTTGTTCACCTTCAATTCAATCATTTTTCGTGCTCCCCTCTTCTGCATACTCATCGTCCGTAATGGACTGTGAGTCCACGCCGGTGAAAAAAATTTGCGCGTTTATCTTGCCTTCAGTCCCTCCAAATAGATTTCGGCATGTCGGAGGCAAAATTGTTGGATTGTTTCTTCTTCCGTCTCCATTTCCTTGTGAATAAAACTCATTATGATACCAACCACCGTGGCCCAGCAAAGATGGACAACCTCCTGCACTTCGAATTCATGCAAATGCCCGGAATCAATGCCACGCTGCAGCAATGCCATCACCGGTATGCCCGCGCGGGTGATTTCCGCTTCTTTCAGGGCTAGAATCCCCGGCGGGATCTTCGAGTAGGCCAGTGTATTGGTACTGAAATGGAAGAGCGCCTTGAAGTAGTTCCTGTGGTACTTGTAGAAATCAACAAGTATTTGCGTGCACTTGAGGAATTCACGGTCAAAATCGGAAGCCCCGGGATTCACCGATTGAAACATGTCGGCAAGGATCCTCATGGCCTCTACGTAAATGTGCGCGTAGATCTCCTCTTTGCTGGAAAAGAACGCATAGACAGCGCTGCGGCCGTATTCCACCGCGTCGCAAATGTCCTGAACCGACACGTTCTCGTAGCCTCGCTCAAAGAACAGGTCTCGGCTCTTTTCCAAGATGGCGCGCCGCCTGTCCTCCAATTCCCTTTGTCTTCGTTCCTTAGTTCCCATGCTCCGAACCGATAAACGACCACCTTTCCGCCCGCGGACTCGTAATTACGTTCCATAATGGACCACTAGTCCACAGTTTAAGCGCAGTCCAACCGGCTGTCAATAAAAAAATGGGCCATCGCGCAAAAGCGGGCCTCACATTGCCCTCCAAAGGGTGATAAGGCCGAGCCTCCGTGTTTTTCAACGTCGTCGAGTGTGATAGTATGCCTCAATCTTTTGGAGATCTCTTTATGCCGACGCCTTGGGAACAGCTAAACAGGACAGATCGGGAGCGAGTTCAGCTCATGGTGTTATCCTTGAAGGAATTCTCCTTCGGCTTCGACATGGCTGATCGTTTGTCTACCGAAGTGGAGCAAGGCTCTGCTGCCATGCGATTCTACATGAATTCCCTTTATCAGCACGCGTAGGATGCGGTAAACGAAATTCGCCGCATCGGTCGAGTTCATTCTCTTAATTCAATGCTCGGCACACCGTCGCCACCCCGGTCCGCAGAGATACAAACCACGTCGCGGATAATCATGAAAACTTGAGTGCGGCCACGACTGTCAAGTGTCCACTTGACAAAGTTTGAATCATAATCTGTTTGAACGCATCTCAAATGCCAAAAGGGAAATATTGGTTAAGCCAGAGAGGTGCGACATGAAAAAAATGAACGTCTTTTTAAATACAGCGATCCTTGGAGCTCTGCTCATGTTGACATTGCTTTTATGGGCAGGCCCGAATGCCAATGCCGGTGTACCGGCGTCGGGAGAATACCTGAGAAGTGCCACTGTGCCGGCCTCTGGGGCCGTCTACATTCTTGCGAGACACGATGACCCGCCTCCGCACAAGAGAGCAGATGATCCACCCCCTCCAAGGAGGGGCGACGATCCTCCGCCCCATCGTTGAGCAGGTCATTCTGAACTCAGATCAACGTGACCGGACACGTAACTGTCCGGTCATATTATGGATTACTTTGATTTGGGGTACAGGCTAAACACATAGCCAGTCTCTTTCTTGGATTCATGGCACTTAAAGCACGTTTTCATATCTGTAACCATTCTTTGTTTTGAGTCATCCTTGAAGCGCTCGAATCCCCAGCCTCCGGTATCTGCAAATTTCTTGGCATCCTTCTGCATGACTCCGATGAACTTTCGTGGACCTTGGGTTATTGCGTTATCCTTACTGATTGCTTCCTGCAGGTCAAACACGAACACGGCCCCGTCTGAATAAGGCTTGCCTTTTGTCAGTGCATCAAGGGCTTTCTTGTTAGCGTAGATCTGGTGGATTCCCCCGAACATGGCATATGCCTTGTGACCTTCCTGTATAACCATAGACTTTACAAAGGGCCACTGCCGATACCCTTCCGGGTACTTCACGGTTTGCTTAGTTGCCTCGGCAGCCAGAGCTACAGTGATGAAAGCGACTGCGCAGCATGCCACCAGAATTACAACTGTTTGTTTCCGCACAATCTTCCTCCTTCTGAAAAGTTTGGACCGCCGTCGTTTGTATTCAGATATGTGTACCGGTCTTTTTCCCTACAATTTCAGTATGAATTAACGCATCAGGCTTGTCAACGGCATTACATCTGGGGTAGGGACGTGAATAGCCCTTCATCGGTGGGTTAAGCAAGATCTGAGGGAGTCTTCCGTCGATTCTCAGGATTTCATGAAAAGGATCATCCCATGCTGGGGCAGGGTCTTCTAATTGCCAAGAAAATTTTCTTGGAGCCTTCTTGTAATCAAATTCTGAGACGGTTTCTCGTTTGGCCAAGGGGAGTGCGTGCGAGCAGTTCGGTAATTCTTTCTTGGATTTTTCACGTATTCTTCTCTGAATTTCTCTCCCCGTAAATAGAGACTGTAAATACAGTGCAGTCTCAAGATCATTTCATGGAAAAGGGTCAGATTCCCATTTTTTGACGTCCTTGGCGGCCTCGGAGCGATGCGGTTCGCAGAGGGCGCCACATCCTACGGGAGCGGATTGGCGTTTGAAGGGGCGGGTTCGCTCGCGGATTGAGCCAATGGCGAGGGCCCCAGTTCCGCGAGCCGGTCGGTCATGGTCCGGACGGCGGCTACGAATTTTTGGGCCATGGACGCGGACATATTGAACATTTCCAGGCGGCGAGAGTCGATCCCGGTGTCCTCGAGGAGTTGTTTAGTATATTCAACGACCTGTCTGGCTCTAAGGTTCCCTTCCACAAAGTGGCATTCGCCTTCCATACAGCCTGCGACGAAAACCGCATCAGCGCCGTAACGGAAGGCTTCCAGCAAAAGGATCGGCTCCACCTTGCCGGTACAGAGCAGTTTCACGATCCTGACATTGTGCGGATACTGTATCCGCATGGAACCGGCGAGGTCCGCAGCATTATAAGCACAGTACGTGCACGTGAACGCTATGATTTTCATATCTTGAAGATTCATGAAATTCCTTCCGCAAGGCGTCCGGGGGGCTTTTTCTTGCAAGAAAACCGCCCCCCGGATCCCCCGCAAAGAACTCCCAAATGTGCTTCTTTAGCTCGTGTGCGGCTAAGCGAACCTGTCGCCAAACCAGGGCTTCGCCGCAACCATTTAGGAGTTTTCGGAAAGGGGGTCCGGGGGAAAACCCTTTCGCAAAAGGGTTTTCCCCCGGCGGTCCGCTTTCCGAAAGTCATTTCTTTTCCCACAAACGAAGCTAATGCAATAATCCATTATTTGAATACGCATTGGTAATCACTACATCACCTGCACTTTGGCGAGCACCTGTTCATCCGTGTGGTGCTGGAGCTTGATCGCTTTGCGAGGGCAGACGCTGGCGCAGATCCCACATCCCTGACAGGAAGCAGTCTCGATATAAGCCCTGTTGGTCGCGGGATCTATTGCCGGGACATTGTACGGACAGGCTCGCACACACGTGAGGCATGAGGCGCAAAGCTCAGGATCGACCACAGAGACCTCTCCGGAAACCTGGAGAAAGTCTTTGCTCAGGACACCGGCGGCCCTGGCGGCGGCCCCTCTCGCCTGGGCCAGGCTCTCGCTAATGTATTTCGGTCCGTGCGCAAGACCGCACAAATAAATACCTTCGCTCGCGAAGTCCAGGGGTCGCATCTTCATATGGGCTTCCATAAAGAAGCCCACGTCATTGCGCGGAATCTTCATCAGCGCGCCAAGGGTTTCCGTCTCCGGATGCGGTCTTATGGCAGCGCTCAGCACAACCCGATCCGCGGGGAGTTCGACTTCCCCTCGCAAGATCTGATCGTAAACAGTGACTCTCAGCCGTCCGGCGTCTTCCTCAACGACGGGTTTCCGGTCTCTGTCATAACGGAGGAAAATCACCCCCACTTCCCTGGCCTTACGGTAAAAGAGTTCTTTGAAACCATAGGTCCTTATGTCGCGATATAGAATATAGACATTGGTGGACGGATCTCTTTGTTTGAGCGCCAGGGCGTTCTTGATCGCTTCCCCGCAACAGACTCGGCTGCAATAGAGGTTATCCGGCTCTCTGGAACCGACGCACTGGATCATAACCACGTTTTTGACGCCGTCCATCTGAGTGGGGTCGTCATGGAGGTATCTATCCACTTCAGTTTGGGTCCAGACCGCATCCGATTGGCCTCGCAGATACTCTGTAGGTTCGTATTCACGGCCGCCGGTCGCTACGACAATCGCTCCGATCTCGATATCAGAATCGGCGCCGCTCTGACGGTTTCGGATCTTTACGCTAAAGCGCCCCACGTGCCCTGAGTAGTCTTTTACTTCAGAATTCAAGAGCACCTTGAGGTTCTGATGGGACAGAACTCTGCTTTGAAGCTCCGCCACAAAAGCGCTCACATCGAGCCCGGTCATGGTCCGGCGCAGATTCAGAGCAACTCCTCCCAGATGTTCTTCGCGCTCCACCAGCACAGCGTCAAAACCCTGATCGGCCAGTGACAGAGCTGCGGTCATCCCGGCGATTCCGCCTCCGATGACCAGCCCGGAGGGGATCACCGGAAACGTGTGCTCCTGGACCGGTTCCAGTCGAGCCGCGCGTGAGACCGCCATTCGTATAAGATCTTTGGCCTTTAGCGTGGCCGGTTCAGGCTGCTGCTGATGCACCCATGAGCATTGATCGCGGATGTTGGCCATCTCGAACAGGTATTTGTTAATCCCGGCCTCGCGACAAACATCTCGAAATAGAGGCTCATGAGTCCTCGGGCTGCAAGACGCGACCACCAATCTGTTTATGCCCTTTTCTCGGATCTTCTCGGCAATCGCGACAGTGGTGTCGGTAGAGCACGTAAAAAGATTGTGCTCGGCATGAACCACATTCGGCAGTGTTTGAGCATACTCCGCCACTTCCGGCACGTTCACGATGCGGGCGATATTAGAGCCGCAATGGCAGACGAACACCCCGACTCTGGGCTCTTCGCCGCTGATGTCCCTTTCTTCGGCGAAGGTTTTCTCCTTGACCAGAGTCTTGCGGACCTCGCTCAGCAGCTCGCCCGATAACGCGGCCGCGGCCGCCGCGCCCATTACCGATTCAGGTATGTCCATCGGGGCTTCGAATGCGCCGGCTACAAACACACCTGGCCTGCTCGTTTGATTGGGCGTGAATTCTCCGGTTTCTGCGAAGCCGAACCGGTTCAGGTCGATGCCGCACCGGGCGCCTAATTTTTGAGTCGAAGCCGACGGCTCAAGGCCCACGGAAAGGACCACCATGTCAAAGATCTCAGTGGTCATCCCTCCGTCTTCCGCGCGAAATGTGAGCGCAAGATTCTTGGTCTGCTGCTGTTCCTTGACTGTTGAGACGATCCCTTTCATGTAACGCACACCAAGATTGGACGCCGCGTTCTCGTAATAGAATTCAAACCCTTTGCCAAATGCGCGAATGTCGTTATAGAAAATCGTCGGTTTAATCCTGGCGTCGTGCTCCTTGGCTATGATGGCTTCCTTGGTTGCGTACATGCAACAAACGCTGGAACAGTAGTCGCGATTGCACGTAACATCGCGAGAGCCCACGCACTGTATCCACGCGATCCTCTCAGGATGCTTGCCGTCCGACGGTCTGCGCACTTCGCCCTCAGTGGGACCGGAAGCGGATAGGAGACGTTCGAACTCCATAGAAGTCAGCACGTTGGGCATGCGACCATAGCCGTATTCCGCTTTGATTTGGGCTTGGAAAGTGTCAAAACCGGGGATCAAGATTACCGAGCCCACATCCAGAGTCACTTCTTCCGGCAATTGATCATGTTGGGGCGCTTTGGGCGGGCAAACACGAACGCATTCAAGGCATTCGGAGCAGACTCCACAGCTCAGGCACCGTTCGGTTTCGGCCTTAACCTCTTCTTCATCAAGTCCCAGCATAGTCTCGCCGAAATTTGTCCTGCGCTGCGGGGCGGAGACCTCTTGTTTGCGTTTGCGCTCCGCCGGGGCCACGCCCTCAATGTTCGGATCGGCGATGGGGCGGTCCACTTCTCGGCCCTGCCGAAGATCTTCGCATTCAAGATAGCGCCTGATGGACTCGGCTGCTTCCTTGCCCCCGGCTATCGCCTGAATCACGGTCTTGGGACCGGTCGTGATATCGCCGGCAGCAAAAATTCCTTCCACAGAGGTTGAATACGTGATCGGATCAACTGCTATGTAATTGCCTCGCAATCGCTCGACATCTCCGAGGGATTCCGGAAGTCCGGCATCCACCCGCTGGCCAATGGCGAGGATGACCGTATTCGCTTCCATACCCATCGCGCACTGATCGTCAAAGCTGGGATTGAATCGGCCTTCGGGATCAAATACGCACGTGCATTTGTTGAAGCAGACACCTTTGACTCCAACACCGCTTTGTTGCTTCACAAATTCGAATGGACCCCAGCAATTGTGGATGATGATGCCTTCCGCTTCAGCTTCGTGAATCTCTTCTACGTGCGCGGGCATTTCGTGACGATCTTCGAGGCACACCATGTGCACTTCTTCAGCGCCGAGCCTGACCGCAGTACGCGCTACATCGACAGCAACGTTACCACCGCCTATGACGAGGACTCTGGCGCCGAGCTGGACTTTTTCTCCCTGAGCCGCGGCTTTCAGAAAATCGACTCCCTGGATGACTCCGGGTGTGTCTTCCGCTTCGATACCGAGTTTTGCCCCTGCTGACAAACCTGCTCCCAGAAAAACAGCCTCATACCTCTGGTCTCGCAGATCATCCAGCGTGAAATCTTTGCCCAGAGCTGCCGAGCAACGGATTTCCACCCCACATCGCTTGATGTAGTCGATGTCTCTGTCCAGAACAGCCTTGGGGAGACGGTATTCAGGAATGCCGTAACGTAAGACGCCGCCGGGCTTCTCGTCCTTCTCGAAGATCGTAACCGAGTATCCCTGAAGCGCCAGTTGATATGCGCAGCTCAGTCCGCCCGGTCCCGCGCCGATAACAGCTATTTTTCGATCCTTAGCAGCTGCGATTTCAGGGACATCGTCGTCAGGCGCCTGTTCAGACAGAAACCATTTCACATCATTGATCGCGATCGCTTCATCCACACGAGCTCGGGTGCATTTCTCCTCGCAGAATCGCACGCAAACTCTGCCGCACACCGAGGGTAGGGCGCAATCCTTGCGTATCAAGTTCAGGGCTTCTTTGTATTTGCCTTTGCGAGCAAGGGCCAGGTATCCTTGCACGTGAATATGGGCCGGGCACGCAGCCTTGCAGGGGCTGACTCCGGCCTTTTGGATTACCACTTTATTGGGTATGGCTTGGGGATAGAGCTTGTGGATCGCCTTCCTTGGGCGGAGATTGGCGTCGAACTCGTTCGGGACTTCCACGGGGCAGACTTCGAAGCAGTCCCCACACGCGTTGCATTTCTCCATGTCCACATATCTGGGATGCTTGAGGATCCGAGCCTGGAAATGACCCGCTTCGCCATCCACGCCAAGAATCTCGGAGTTGGTGAGGATCTCGATATTCGGATGCTTGTCTACTTCCACCAGCCTTGGTGAAATGGTGCACATGGAGCAGTCATTAGTAGGGAAGGTCTTGTCGAGCTGCGCCATTCGCCCACCAATCGCGCTCTTCTCTTCCACCAGATAGACCTTATATCCTGCATTTCCCAGGTCGATGGCGGCCTGCATTCCTCCTATGCCCGCTCCCGCCACCAGCACCGCTCCAATCTTGTTCTTGCTGTCGATATTCTCGCTCATCGAAACCACAAACCTTTAAACTGCCTATCTGTTGAGTGTTCCAGCTACATCACCGCTGGCGCCAATGCCACCTGGGAGTCGAGCGACAAACATTTGGGAGTTTTTGAGGGGGGCGCCGGGGGGAACTTTTTGCAAAAAGTTCCCCCCGGCACAACTCTTCAAATCTCCTCAAGCCGCCAAGCCTTTGCTTCGGAGCAGGGGAACAGGATCTACAAGGTGTTTGCGCCACCAGGAGCCTGTTTCCGGTAGGCCCATCGCCACGGCCAAAAGCTCGGTGATGTAGACTATCGGTATTTGAAAGCTAGTGTTCCTCTCGCGCTCGATTTCTTTTTCTCGTGTGTCCAAATTCGCCTGACACATAGGGCAGTCGGTGACTATGACTTCGCCGCCGGCCTCTCTCGCGGCCTCGAACAAGTTGCCGGAAAGCTTCCTGACCACGTCCGACCGGGTCATGGCAAGGTTCCCGCCACAGCAATCGGTCTTGTAACTCCAGTTAACCACTTCGGCTCCGATAATTTTGAGGATAGCGTCCATTTCCCGCGGGTCTTCCGGATGCGGGTGTTTCATGGCCCGCGGAGGCCGAACCGTGAGGCAACCGTAATAAGAGACTGCCTTGAGCCCTGCCAAGGGCTCTTTGACGCTCGCCTCAATCCTGCGGAGGACCTCCGGTTTGAGCAGCATCTCATTGATGTGGAGAACTTCCACGTCGGCTATATCTGAGCTGTTAGGGTGATCTTCGGGATGTTCTTCAAGATGCGCCTGACAGATCTTCAGCCGATGGAAACAGGCCGCGCACGGAGTTAGAAGCGGTCGGTCGTAATCCGACGCTATGAGCAGGTTCCTCGCGGGCAACTCGATGGAAGCCTCGGGGTGCAGCACGTGAGCGCTGCTGGCGCCGCAACAGTTCCAATCTTCGATTTCCACCAGATTTATGCCGAGGCCCCGGAAAACTGCCACAATGCCGGCGTCGTAATCATGGGCTGTCCCGTGCAACGTGCAACCGGGAAAATAGTTTACATCCATGTGAAGACTCTTTTGGGGGAAGGGCTCTCCGGGGAACCCTTTTTTGTGCAAAAAGGGGTTCCCCGGACCCCTCCCCAAAAACTCTAAACTTGTATTAGCCGGCTAATCGCTGAATTAGGCCTTGGATTCAGTAGCCGACTCCTGGGAGAATTGTCAGCCCAGGACTGTAGTCAGTCTCTGTCGGGCCGTGCTTTGCCCAGCCAGCCTAAAGACGCCGCTAGCCATATAAGAGTTTTTGGGGTGGGGTCCGGGTCCACTGGGCGTGGGGCCAGCAATGCTTCTTGAGGCCCCTTGCCCTCGATCAACTCAGCGCCTGCGTAAATGCATTGCTCGCCGTCCGCGCAGGACCTTTTTGCAAAAAGACCCTCCCCGGTATACACGTCCCAAAATTCTTAATCGGCTTTTGCTATTTTCCGCACTTCTTTGAGGCCGCGAATACGCTCCGGGATTAGTCTTATTCGTCCTCGGGTAAACATTTCTTTTCCGAGATCCAGGTCTTCGAAAAGTGTCATGGTCTTCAGCTTATATCGTGCGATCAGTTCGATCTCATGCACTCGTCCGTGAGTCCGGATCGCGTTCATGAATGCTTCGTGGAATGCCTTGACTCGCGGGAGGCTCACTGTTTCGTTTTTGATGGACATCCGACGCAGCGTGTCCATAACGTGCGCCAGGTCAATATCATTGGGACACCGCGTAGAGCACGTAATGCAAGACGCGCAAACCCATATGGTCTCCGATTCCAGGACCTTTTCCCTTTGCCCGAGCTGAATATGCCGGATCAAGATGTTGGGCGGGAGGTCCATAGCATACGAAACAGGACAGCCGCTGGTGCACTTTTCACAATGGAAACAAGCGGAAACCGGCACGCCGGACAGGCGCTCGACTTCGGCAAGGAATGAACCGTCATCGGGCCGGAGAGGGACAGCGTTCAGCAAAATGAAATTTCTCCGTGAAAATCGGCTGTAGAGCTAGTTTCCAGAATAGTCTGCTTAGCCAATGGTGTCAAGTGTGGACGACTGTCCTGCTGTGGTAATGTGGAATTTCCGAATTACCTGGCTCGCCCCGGAATTCATCCCGCTGTCTTCGTGGTCGTGGTGTAAACCTATTGCCACGACCGCTGCTGCACTCCCGAAATCTCCTGATCGGATGAAAAATGTTGGAGTAGCACGGTGCGAAGTGTTCCCAAGCCTGCGGAATCCGGAAAGCAGCAGCTCACGCCATGTCTCTTGCAAACCCTCTTGACTCCTGTGGTTGCAAAGTGACTATTGACACTAATCGGGCAGATCACCAGGTCCGCATTCCTGATGCAGTCCTCAAGTTTTCGCTCGCCCTGACAACATCTGCCGTCATGGCGGCAGAATTCGCCACCTGACTCCTCCACTAATCGCTTATAGTGGGCTTCCAGGCTGTCAATTCCGCCCACCATAGCGATGCGTTTCCCTCGCAGACAATGCGTCAATGGGCAAGAGCAAGCATCCGGAGCGGATTGTTGGGCCGACGCCGAACACGAGGTTTCGCGATTGATCAGTTCTTGAGTTAGGGCTTTCACCTGACTTTTGGATCGAGAGCATTCCCATTCAAGTTCCCGGTTTCTCTCCCGAGTGTCGTCCAGAATGCGCTTTAGGTCGCCAATTTTCTTGGTTAAAGAAGCGCTGTCGATTGGCGCTTCAGCGCTTACAGCAGATGGCGAAGCCGCGGCCTCGATGCGAAACTCCATCAGGCGGTTTGCCATGCTCAGGTTTGTTTGCGTCAGCTTGGCATTTGAGGAACGAAGTTCCATGAGTTCCTTCCGAAGCTTGGCCACTTCTTCTTTCCGTCTGTGGTCTTCCTCTTGATCCTTGTGCGTGTTCCAAAAGTCCTTCAGGAGATGGTGCTCCAACATGTGAATTCGTCCGAACACAAGCGTCTCGAGCTTATCCCCGTCGGATAGACGCTTGGTAACGGAGCGCCACAAGATTGCCCACAGTGGAACCCCGCTATTCTCCGACCCGTTCAAGACAAGCTCCGTCATATCGCTTGCGTCCTGCTCGGCTAATCGTTTGGCATAAGGCAGGAAGCGCTTTTCAATAAGCCTTTGGACATGTTTGGAAAGACTATTTTCTTTGGCGCACATGCCGACAATGGCTGAATGAAATGCAAATTCCTCGTCCAAACGCGTGTCTTGCAAAATCAGGCCGAATTTTCGCCCGATCTTTTTCAAGTCTTCAGCATCAAGAGCCATGCCGACGATTTTGCAGATTGACATGTGCTGGAGTTCCCATATCTTCTTCTCGAGTTTCATAAGGCAGTTTCTCCAAAGTATATTATTCTAATTAAATTAGCCTAGCCTAAGCAAAAGAGCCGCGCCGTGTCAAGGAAATTTTTTCCACAGATGGAAATTCAGATTTGCGGATCGCTTGAACAGGAAAGCAAAATTTCTCACCGCAGAGAACGCGGAGAAGAATTATCTAAAATCTTTCTCCGCGTTCTCTGTGTCGTCCGCGGTTAAGTCTTTCCTCTTAGGCGGGGCTATGGGCGCATCAAATCATTCTGCCGGATCGATACCGGCGATGACCCTGGCGAGCTTCTTTTTGTGCTCCAGGTTGCCCTGACGAGCAATCATAATTCTTTGAGCTTGAGGAGAGCCTGCGCCGTGCAACGACTCCGTACGATAGCCGACCGCGGCGCATCCCAGCGTGATGTTTTCGAGCAGGCGCAGCATCCGCATCCGGTGCTCCGTGGGGACTGCGTCCACACCTTTCAGATATTTTTCCACATAAGGCCCCAGTTCAGGGTGCCGAAGGTCTTTCTCTGAAGGCATGGTAACCATCAGACCGCCGGCGATATCCTCGGCCAATCTCGCCAATTCATAGGGAAAGCGTGTGACATTCAGTTTACAGACGTTCGCCAAAAGAAGGTCGATCAGGTAGGTGCCTGATGCGGTCCGGCGCCCCTGCGAGGAGCACGCTATGCCGCAAGCATACAGCGTTTCATTGAGGTGAATCATCTCGACGATTTTGTCATTGATGTGGGAAGCCTTAGCTGCGCCGTTGTACTCCGCCATAGTGGCTGCCGCGCCAATCAACACGTCGCCTACGCCCACTTTGCAGCCACCATAACTTTGCCGGTGATATCCCGCGAACCGTTCCACCAGCAATCCTGAGTATTGGTATTCTCTGCACATAAAAACGCGTTCCCACGGCACGAAGACATCTTCAAAAATGACTAGAGCCTCCTGGCCGCCATAACGGGCGTTTCCTACATCGATGTCAGACCCTTCCAATTTTCGTGTGTCGCACGATTGCCTACCGTATATATATAGAATTCCATTGGCGTCGCTCGGAATGGCAAAAGAGACCGCATAATCCTTGTCTTCTTCTGTCATGGCAATGGTCGGCATTATGAGGATTTCATGAGAATTGACCGCGCCGGTCTGGTGAGCTTTGGCGCCTCGAATGAAAATGCCTTCCGAAGATTGCTTCGCCACGCGCAGGTACATGTCCGGATCAACCTGCTGGCTGGGACGCCGGGAGCGATCCCCCTTCGGGTCGGTCATGGCTCCGTCAACCACCAAATCATTGTCCTGAATGAATCTCAAATAGTCACGAAATCGCTCGTGATAGTCGGTGGCGTTGTCCCGGTCCATCTCAAACGTCACGCTGTCAATGGCGTTTATCGCGTCCATTCCCACACAGCGCTGAAAACACGCGGCTGTCTTTTGACCCAATAGCCGCTGCATCTGCACCTTCTTTATTAGATCGTCAGTGCTCTGGTGAAGATGACAGAATCGATTGACCTTTTCGCCGGTCAAATTGGAATTCGCGGTCATCAGGTCGCTGTGTTCTTCATTCACAGCTAGTTCGTAGGTTTTTGCGACTGAATTGACGGACGGTCGAATGATGGGATGGTCGACCGGGTCCGCGACCTTTTCCCCGAGCAGATATACTCTCAAATCCAATTTCCGAAGGCTGTTCAAATAATCGTTAGCGGTTTTCAGCGCCACTGAGCACCTCCAGTTGATTTGCGTTATAACGGTCGCTCACCTGATTTAATAAGAATCTACCAAATTCCGACAGATCTGACCACCGGGTGCGAGAATAGACCCGCGTGCGGCCTTATGGTCAGCTTTGAAAACTGGCCGCGATTTCGGCTCCCTGCTTGGCCGTTCAGCAATGTTTCTCGTATTTTTGGCGGGCTAGTAGGCTCGCTTGTTCAAGAAAAATGTTTGACAGCGGCTCAGTTTGTTTGATAAACGAACATCAAACGTCGAACATCGAGCAGCGGCCAAAACCATGGACGCCCCGGTCCTCGAATATAAAATACTGTCTCAGAAACTCTCTTCTGACTCTTCTCGTGGCTCCATTTCATCAAAAAGGAAGAGCCGTCTCTCGAAATTATCCAGTCCGATTACACTCTTTATCTTACCTCTTTCCATGATTTTGACATCCTTGTGGCTGAAGCATGCTCAGGGTCCCTATTGGTTTTCACCTAACCTCGACCCTGAGTATGCTTACCTCCTAAACTCACTCAGACTGGCCCAGTTTGCCAACCCTTGCCATGTTGACCATCCTGGTTCAACTCTGCAAATATTGGGAGCAGCGTTAATCCGGGTGACTAATCTGTTTTCTGCGATGGAAATGGGGCCACTCGTTGATGAGGTGCTAAAGAATCCCGAATACTATCTTAACCTCATCTGGGGCGCTGAGGTGGCCTTGTACGCCATATCGTTGCTGGTTGGAGGCTTTATTGTCAAACGCGCCACGCGCAGTCTCGAAGCGGCAATCCTTGTGCAAACCACCCCTTTTCTCTCATTGACAATTCTTGGAGACATGACCCGGGTTAGTCCTGATGCGCTGCTTCCTACTTTCTCAGTTGTTTATGGCATAGCTGTATTTCTCCTTATTTGCGCATCGTTGAACCAAAGTGATCGAAGCTGGTTTCCCCTCCTTTTCGGGGCCTTAACTGGATTGAGCCTGGCGACCAAAATTACGGCTGCTCCCCTCTTTCTGATACCTCTGATCATGCTGTCAGGCTGGCCGGAGAGACTCCTTTACATGTTCGCCTTAGCGATTTGTTTTTCACTGGCAACTTTTCCCCTTTGGGGCTGGGAACGGTCTATATATTTTGTGGATTGGGTGTGGCGACTGTTCATCCACACAGGACATTATGGGTCCGGTGAGGGTAATATAGTGGATGTCTCCGGGTATGGAACGGCCTTGAAGGAACTGATTGTCGGCAATCCGATCTTCTCTTCAATTGTGCTTGTTTCATTCGCGGCGCTAATTTGGGGTTGGCGCAGGGCATTGCGTCGAAGAGAGCTATTTGTGCATGAACTTGTCAGAGTTCTTGCTTCTCTTGTACTCTGTGAGTTGGCCCAACTCTTTATGGTGGCAAAACATAGTGCGGCACATCATCTCACCCCTTCCTTAGGACTTCTTGGTTTCAATCTGGCCATTATCGCCTGCTTGCTGCAAAACCGATGGCAGCGGGTGAGTTTTTCAGGGGTCATTTCAGCAGGCCGGGTCATAATCGCTGTGGTCGTGGTGGCATTTGTGCAGGTCGGTCCTCTAATAAAGCTCCACGACGATAAAAAAGACAACGTTTCAACAATCTCCGAAGTGCTTCGAGAACTAGACCGAAGATATTCACATGCTATGAAGATCTGCTACTATCGGTCTTCGTCGGTTGAGTACGCTTTGAGTTTTGGAAACGATTTCGCCTGTTCGCGGTTCACCAAGCCACTGCAGGAACTCTATCCCCGCTTCGCCAGCTACAATGTTTGGGACGGCAAGTATTACAGATTTGGTCAAGAGGTCAATGTTCGCGATCTGGCGCCATTGGCTCATGAGATAGTTCTGCAAGGTACGGAAATCCCGCCTCCATATGGACCTGTGGGGCAGTTCATTAGAATTTTCCCCGGTAAACCAGAGTCATTGTACAGGCTCGATTACCCACAGTCTAAGTAAGCATTCCCCGCGACAATCCAGTCACATCGTTTAACCGCATAGGATCGCTCAGCGTGCGGCCTTGTGGTCAGCCTTGAAGCATATACGCAGTCTTTTTCGGAGCTATTTTTGGCTGTTCCGGAAAGTTTTTGGAGTCTTTTGTGTTCCGGGCGGCTTGCTTTTTGAGAAATCTATTGACATCGGGCGAGTTTGTTTGATAAACGAACAATAAACATTAAACAACGAGCAGTCGGGAAAACGATGGACGATCCAGTCCTTGAATACAAAATTCTTGAAGCGGTCCATGATAAGGAAGGTAGCCTTACGCAGCGGCACATATCCGAAAAGATAGGTCGCAGCGTGGCCTCAGTAAATTTTGCTTTGCGCTTATTGGCAGTAAAAGGATACATCAAGGTTTCAGGCGCGAACCCGCGTAATTTGAAATACCACCTTACTCCAAGTGGTGTGCTACAAAAATCGATCCTTGCCTACGATTTCTTGAAGCGACAAAGCGATCTATATGAACACGTGCGAAACGGCGTGCTCAACAAGCTCAAAGAATTGCAGGCTGAGGGGATTAGCAGAATAGCTCTGTATGGATGGACGCCGTTTACCGAATCGGCCATGCTTTACCTGATCAGTGAAGGTATTGGGGTCACCGCTCTCTACGTGGAGGACCCGCAAGGGATCGAGCACGTCAATAGGATTCCTGTGAAGACGATAAGAGACTTCCGGGACGATTGCGAGATTTTAGTGCTCATGGAGCCGCTCGCTGATCCTCAGCAAACTGTGGCTGGTGTTAGACAGGTGGTTTGTTTTCCGGTCGGTTAAGATCGCGACGTTCTCAAATATTGCAATTATTCATGGATATTGAATAGCTATGAATAATTGACGGTGCGGAGCTATATGTATAATATGTTTTCTGAAGAAAATTTCTAACTGCGCGGATCAGATGTCACTGACCGTCAGGACCAGTTTGGAACAGACAAATCTGTGGGCATGACACAACTATCATAGAACAAATCTGTGCAGATGAATAGATCTGGGGGCGAAAGCGACAAGAGCATTCGCAGTATGGCTCGAATCCATGGATCGAAGCGCTTCAGCTCTTTTTAGCTCGTTAAGTCTGGCGCTCGTGGTCGGAATGTTCCTGGCCACTGTGGCATTCTTTGTCTGGAGTTCGGACAGGGGATTGGATTTCACCGATGAAGGCTATTACCTGCTGGCCTCTCAGTTTCCCGGGGACGTCAACGTCGATACCACAATGGCTCACTTTTACACGGCTTTTCTGTTTCGAATCGCGGGACATGATGTGGCGAATTTCAGAATTGCCGGCTTGCTGCTGTTGCTAGTCTCGGCATGGGTTTTCTCTGTGGGTCTGTGTAGATTAATGCCTGACCTTGTAGAGGAAAGCGAGTGCCCATGGCTGGAATGGTTTGCGAGGGCCTGCTTTATCTGTCTTGGCGCCATGATCAACTATTCTTGGTTCATGCCTACCCCTTCCTATAACATTGTGAATGTCGCCGCTGTCACCACTTGTATTGGATTGCTGTTCTTGGGTCTGGCGTCCCTTGGAGGCGGAGAGAAGATCAGGCCGCGCGCATGGGCCGCTATGTTTGGAGTCGGCGTATCCATTGCCGTTTCTTGTTTTGTCAAAATCAGCAGCGGAGCGATCTTGTGCGTCATGGTCGCAGGAACGCTTGTAACATGGCGCGCGTTGGCTTTCCGGACGCGAGTTTTATCTATCGCGTTCGTGCTTTTGGGCATGGGGGTTTGGACGTTAGTCCATTTCGCGTTAATTCAATCAACTCATGATTTCCGGACGGTCCTTCAGGCTGGCGTGAAACTGAGGTTCATACTATTCGGCCCTCATTGGAGCTTCGCATCGTCAGGCTACCGTGATCTCGTGGCGCTTGCTGCGTTTGCTTTGACTTATTTTCTGAAATTGCAAATCGCCCTTGTCCTAGGTTTTACAGCGCTGGCGATTCTCAGGAGATTTCGGCCTGTCCCTCTGTGGGCGCCGGAAGTCTATGTCGGGATGATCTTAATGCTCGGGCTTGCGATCTCTTTTCATCATGGATTCCATGAAGGGGGGATGGAAAAGTACTTCGTAATTGCTAAGTTTTTTTCAGCTTGGTTGGTTCTGGTGGCGTCATGTCTCATCTGTAGCATTGTCTTTGCGCATGGCGCTAGCGGCTCGATTGGAAGCGTAAGCCTTGAGAAGATTGGTATTAGCGGCCTTGTGCTCGCATCGGCGCCGCTTATAGGCGCTTGCGGCACCGGCACTGGTCTCCACGCAGGAGCCGGGCGTTACATGGCCTTTTGGTTCGGAATGCTCATTGGTATTCTGCTTTATTTGTCTCGAATCTATTCAAGCCGATGGCTGGAAGGCCTGGGGATGCTCATGGTAGGGACTTTGGCGACCAGCCAGATCATCACGGGAATTGCAACTCAACCCTACAGGCTCAATTGCGGTATCTTCGATCAAGATACGCCTACAAGTGTCGGTCACCCGATCAGCGTACTCAAACTGGACAGCCTGACGAGCAGATTCGTAACCGAGCTGAAGCGGATTATGAAGGATAGCGGCTTTCAACCCGGGGATGATATCCTGGCTTTTTCCGGTATTCCTGGCGCGGTCTTCGCTGTCGGCGGAAGATCGCCAGGAGCTCCGTGGTATAATTCAGGATATGACGGAGCGAAGGAGTGGATAGAGGCGGTACTCTCTACTGTTCCAGGAGAGCGATTGAGACGTTCCTTTGTGTTGGAGGGTTGCATAAACAAAGCGCAACGGCCTGATAACAATAGTCTCGGGCGCGGTTTTCCTAATGATTACCGGTTTTGCGGTTCGGCTCTTCGCTACAATCTATGGAGGCCCGCTACCTTGGTTGAGATAGTGAACGTCTGGAGACCGGCTTCGGTCATGGAGGGTGTCCCTGTCCATGCGGTCCATCCCCCAAATAATCCTGAACTGCCGCCATTCACTAAAGTCATCGATTATTGCGCATTTGGAAACGGCGCCTTTCAAGGAGGAAGCAAATGGTTTCGTTCACCGGAAGCGAAAAAGAGAATCTACGTCAACGACAAGAGTGAATTAGAATTTCATTTTAATAGTAAGCACGGGACTAGGGGTGGTCTGACGATAGACGACTATGAACCAAATACGATATTGATTCTTAGGTTCAATGCGAAGTCTGAGAAGCGCAAGGCCGTTATAAGGGTTTATGATATTCATGCGACTAGATGTCTCAGTGACGTCACTATTTGGCCGTCGAAAGACTTTGTTCCATACTGGGTGACGGCCTGGATGCCGTCATCAAAGGGCCACACAATAAAGGTTGAATTCGCGCAGGCGGATAAAAGAGAAGGAGATTCTTTACTTGTGCTGAAGAACTTTCATGCGCTTGAGCATCAGCCACCGCAGGAGGTCGTTAAATGGATGGAAAATAGATGAAGCATGGTTGCAATTGATCGTAGATGTTGGATAGATAGTTACGAATAATTGATGATGCGGGGCCTTATGCGGAACTCAACAAACATATCAACCAATCCCATGCAAGATTCAACTACATTATCTCCGAAGATTTGTTCAGACAGCGAAAACGGCCAATGGACGACAATAATAAGACCTCGATCGCCCTGGTTCGATGTCAACCTCGCGGAGCTTTGGCAATATCGTGATTTGATCCGGCTTTTTGTGAGGCGTGACTTTGTGGCGCAATACAAACAGACAATTTTGGGACCTCTGTGGTTCTTTATTCAACCTTTGCTCACCGCCCTCGTGTTCACAGTGGTTTTTGGTAGGATTGCCAAGATCCCCACAGACGGTGTCCCCGATTTCTTGTTTTATTTGTCGGGCACAGTTTGCTGGCAATATTTTTCGACTTCCTTGGTCCAAAACGCCGATACTTTTGTCGCAAACGCGGGGGTCTTTGGAAAGGTGTATTTCCCCAGATTAGCTGTGCCGGTATCCATTGTTATTTCCGGGGTTTTTAAGTTCCTCCTCCAATTCGGCCTGTTCTTGATCTTTCTCCTGTATTTTTTGGTCAAGGGCTCTTCCGTGGGACTTTCCGTTTGGGCGATAGCGCTTCCGCTGCTAGTCTTTCAGATGGCCCTGCTCGGAGTCGGCTGGGGTATTCTTATCTCATCGTTGACCACGAGGTATCAAGACCTGAGACATGTGGTCCCTTTTGGAGTTCAGTTGTGGATGTACGCCACACCGGTAGTTTATCCTCTATCGATGGCGCCTGAACGCTTGCGGGACGTCTTTGCGCTCAATCCCATGACGGCAGTAGTGGAAGGCTTTCGCTTGGGCTTCTTGGGCGCGAGCGCGTTGAATGGGAAGTATGTTGCGATTAGTTGGGTTATGACCTTGATAATTCTGTTTATCGGACTCGTGGTTTTCAGCAGAGTTGAAAAAACGTTCATGGACACTGTGTGAGTTGTTCTCGCCGGGCTCTATGGCATAGTCTCGAAGGTCAATGTCCGTTGTAATTTCTATTGAAGATCTGTGGAAACAGTACCGACTGGGCGTGTTAGGCTACAGAAGCTTACACAAAGATCTGCAAAGCTGGTGGGCCCGTTTGCACAGCAAGGAAGACCCGAATCTACCGGTGGACCGCACGGAGCTCGGTGGAAACGGACCCACGGATAAAATATGGGCTATTCGGGATGTGTCCCTGGAAGTGAAAGACGGTGAGGTCCTGGGAATCATCGGGCGAAATGGGTCGGGAAAATCGACTCTTCTCAAGATAATTTCTCGTGTGACGGCCCCCACTCGGGGAGAAGCCCGTATCAGGGGCCGAGTAGCCAGTATGCTGGAAGTCGGGACAGGATTTCATCCCGAATTGACCGGCCGAGAGAATGTGTTCCTCAACGGGGCTATTCTCGGAATGACTGTACGTGAAACCAAGAAGAAGTTCGATCAGATAGTGGATTTCTCCGGGGTGGAGAGGTTTATTGACACTCCTGTAAAGCGCTATTCCAGCGGAATGTATGTAAGGCTGGCATTTGCGGTGGCGGCTCACCTCGACGCCGAGATTCTTCTCGTCGACGAGGTCCTGGCGGTGGGTGATGCCGCGTTTCAAAAGAAATGTCTTGGCAAAATGGGGCAAGTCGCAAGCGGGGGGCGGACCATATTGTACGTCAGCCACAATATGCCATCGGTTGTCAATCTATGTTCCCGCGCAATTGTTCTGGAGAAAGGACAGGTAGAGTTCACGCACGAAAACCCTCGGCAGGCCACCCAGTATTACGAAGAACACGTTATCGGCGACATCCGAAATTCGGTCCCCATCCCTTTGAAGGATCGTGTAGACCGCCAAGGAATAGGGGACTTGCGTATCGTAGGATTTGCTTCTCTCACTCCTGATGGTGAGGAAATCAGCACGCTGACCTTGGGACAACCGGTTGAGTTCCGAATCTATTATGAAGTCCGCGAGGGTCATAATCCCAGGAACGTTGCGGCGGCCATAGCCATCAGTTCGAGGAGCGGGGCGTTTTTGACCTACCTGAGTAACTACGGTTGCTCGGACGGGTTCCCTTCAGTGGCTCGCAATGGTTTCATAGCTTGCAAAGTGGACAAATTTCGCTTGAGCCCCGGCAGTTTCGTGGCGAACCTCGCCCTCCACGAAGGGCAGACTCTTCAAGACTGGATTCAGGGAGCTGTGGAAATCAGAGTTAACGAAGGGGACTTCTTTGGCACAGGACGGTTATTTCCACCGTCACACCACGGTCTTGTTTACCTGGACCAGGAGTGGTCGTGGGGAACTGAAAGTGGCGCTGGCCACTTGTGATTAGTGTTGTCAAGATAGGCTGGCCATGGCCCGGTCGGTGTCGGTATATGATAAGCATTCTGCGCGGATTCAGGCGCCTGGCTGCTAAAGTGGTTCGGCTGATTTCCGGAACGATCAATCACAGATTTGCTAGGACCAGGGACAGATTTCGAAGAACCGTCCACAGATTTCGCTTGGCGCGAGCCACCAAAGTAATACTCGGGGCCAGTGGAACTACCATGGCCGGATGGGTTTCAAGTGACATAGACACTCTTGACCTGTGTGAGTTCGAAAGCTTCTCAGGCATATGGTCAAGACCTCAAATCACCCATTTCTTTGCGGAACACGTTTGGGAGCATTTGGACCCGGTGTGCGCTCTGGAGGCGGTCAAGAATTGTTCCGGATTTCTGATGCCGGGCGGGCGTTTACGCATAGCCGTGCCTGATGGAAATCATCCTGATCCAAAATACATTGAATACGTCCGGCCGGGAGGCATTGGACCTGGTTGCGACGATCACAAACACTTGTTCACAGTGTCAACTTTGTGCGATTTGATCAAAGACGGAGGGCTGGCGCCTGTGCCCATCGAGTGGTGGGATAGCGCCGGAAATTTCCATAAAGAGGCATGGAACGTTGAAGATGGGCTGGTCACCCGGTCTGCGGACTACGACGAAAGAAATAAGGCTGCGCCGTTGAGTTATACCTCACTGATCGTAGACGCTTTCAAGATAAATGACAATCCTCCGTAGCCGAATCTGGGGAACTTTCTGCAAGACATATTGTTTCCTCACGCCTCGGCTGACACTCATGACGCGTTCTTGCGGCGCCGGTTCGTTTACGGAGAAGAGGACCCAAGTCATATTACACAGGAATCATCAGAAATTCTGAAAACAAACTTGGCCCATTTTGCAGCCTACGTGGAGGGCCCGTGGCGTCGGTTAGGCCTTGTGTGAAAAGTCGCCCGGCAGGAGTCGCTACGAGCGCTGATCGCAAGCTATTAACTTTGCGCCTGATATCGACATGAATGACATCTACAACGAGAAGTACTTTTCCTGGCAGCGAACGATTGGCGAGTTCGGAGGAAAAGCCAACATATTTAAGTTCGAGCAGCACATCAGACCGACAGACGTTGTCCTTGATTTTGGTTGCGGCGGCGGCTGGCTCCTGAAGAACCTTGAGTGCGCACGCCGGATGGGCGTAGAGGTGAACCCTGTCGCCGCTAAGGTGGCGGCAGAGAACGGCATAGAATGCTATGCCAGCCTGGATGTGGCGCCGGACGAGTCCGTCAACGTGGTGATCAGCAACCACGCCCTCGAGCACGTTCACAGTCCGTACAAGACACTGAAGCAGCTGCGCCGGAAGCTCGTTTCCGACGGGTTGCTGGTGGTCGTGGCGCCGTGCGAGGGCTCGACTCTCTTTTACGACCGGAATGATGTCAACCAGCACCTTTACACTTGGAATCCGCAGTTGCTTGGGAACCTGGCGACCCATGCCGGATATGACGTTATAGACGTGTTCCCGCTATACCACAAGTGGCCGCGCAATTTCCTCGGTATACAGCGCCGGTTCGGTTGGAGGGTCTTCCATTTCCTCGCACGCCTAAACGGGAAACTGAAGTGGCGCGATTTCCAGGTAAAGATAGTGGCCGTAAACCGATCCCGGAAGAGCGTGCGATGAGATTTGCGATGGATTGTATTGCTGTAGGCCGAAGGAATACCACTTTTGTGAAAAACCGTTGATGGAAGAACGTGCTAGCAATGAAAATGGCAGATTATCGCAGCGGAATTACAACAGCTGTCCACAATTTTTCGAGTCGGTCGCTTCATATGCTAAAGCTCTGTTACACTCGGTTGCGCGCTCCCAGTTGCGCCAAGCATATTCGTGAAGCGGCTAATAAGAAGCTTTCCAGCGGAGCCCCCTTACTGTGCAACCTGGGATGTGGCGCCAGGCGCCACCCCGCGATGATTAATATCGATATTCACGGCGCCGGTCATTCCGCATATAGCTGGGATTTGAGGAGAGGACTTCCTTTTCTCAACGATACCTGCGACGCTTTATATTCATCACATGTTATTGAGCACTTTGACCGGAACGGGGCGCGCAATTATCTTCGCGAATGTTATCGTGCGCTCAAATCGGGAGCAATCTTGCGATTGGTCACGCCCGACCTCGAAGTCATAGCCAGAGAGTATCTCCAATATTTGGACGCGGCTCGTGAAGGCGAGCCCGGGGCTGATGCTCGTTACGAGTGGATCGTGATGGAATTGCTCGATCAGTTAGCGCGCCATGAAAGTGGCGGGGAAATGGCAAGGCTCTGGAGTCGCGAAGATGTCCCCGCTGAAGACTTTATCAAGCTGCGTGTAGGTTCAGAATATTTGCTCAATCGTGAATATTTGCTAGGTCGTGCCCTGCCGACGACTTCGGCTAATGATCCACTTTCGGTGGGGCGCTTTCGGCTCGGCGGAGAGCCGCATCTGTGGATGTACGATCGCTATTCCTTGAAAAAACTCCTTACTGAAGTTGGGTTCTCAGACATTAAAGTGTGCCGGGCCACCGAGTCGGGCATAAAAGATTTTGCCGGTTATCATTTGGATGCGGCGCCCGATGGAACGGTATACAAGCCCGATTCTTTCTTTATGGAAGGCAGGAAAGTGTGAACGAGGACGGTCGCTCTTGCGCTCCGGTGGCCCTCTTCGTCTATAACCGACCGGAACATACGAAGACCACTTTGGAAGCCTTAGCTCGGAATGTTCTAGCGGACAGGACGCATCTGCACATTTTCAGCGATGGCCCCAAGCACGAAACGGAGCGCGCCAAGGTTGAGGATGTTCGGAGAATTGCGAGGGCCGTTTCGGGGTTCGCCTCCGTGCGGATAGTGGAGCGAGAGCAAAACTTGGGTCTGGCCAATTCCGTCATAACAGGCGTTACGGAGGCGCTAGAATCTCATACCAAAATTGTAGTGGTAGAAGACGACTTGATCACTACTCCTCAATTCTTGACGTATATGAACGCGGCGCTGACCCATTACCGCGACAACCCGCATGTCTTTTCGGTTACAGGCCACAATTTTCCGGCTACTTCGCTGCCTATCCCTCCGCGTTATAAGTGGGATACCTTTGCCGCCTATCGCTGTTCCTCTTGGTCGTGGGGCACATGGCCTGATCGGTGGGCGCGTGTAGACTGGAGCATGAGTTATTACGACAAATTTATCCATGACAAGAAAGCGCAGAAGGCCTTCAGCCGCGGTGGGCCCGACATGATTCAGCTCTTGGAGCTCCAACGCGAGGGCAAGATTGACTCATGGGCTATTCGTTTCTGCTATGCCCATTTTGCTCATAATATGTACTGCATCTACCCGGTGAAATCGCTGGTCAAGAATATAGGTCTGGATGACTCCGGGACCCACAGCGCATTCAATCCACTCTTTCACCACGCTCTTCTTGATGAAACCTGGAGCCCGCGAAGTTTCTGCCCGGGAAGTAGAGTCGATACAAAGCTGGCTTCGCGTTTTTACAAAGTTTTCCGCTCGTTACAGCCCACGCTGCGGGATAAGATTATCATCAAGGGACGCGATCTGACTGGCCGTCTGGTGGGCAAACTCAGACACGTCGGCGCCGGTTCGCGGACAAAAAATAACGGTGAAATATGAAAATCGCTTTGGTCAACACTCATGACCCCCCTGGCGGGGCGGCCACCGCCTGTCACAGATTGCTCCGCGGGCTGCTCAGCGAGGGAGCCGATTGCGCGCTGATCGTGAAGGAGAAAAGGCGCGATGACAGTTCAGTGATCTGTATAAATCCCGGAGAAACTGATGCCAGGCGGCAAGAATACCTCTCAGTGATTTCACTGGTCCAGAGTAGGTATATCGATCAGAATCGAACTAACATTTCGAACACTATTTTCACCCTGCCATACCCCGGGTACGATTTGTCGGTAACACCGGCGGTCCGAAAAGCTGACATCATCAACCTCCACTGGGTGGCCGGCTTTCAGTCTCCCAAAAGCATTGGCAAGCTGCTGAGGCTTGGCAAACCGGTAGTGTGGACCCTGCATGACATGAGGCCGTTTACCGGCGGCTGTCATTTCTCTGCGGGATGCGACGGATATCGAAGCGATTGCGCCGTCTGCCCTCAGCTGAAGGATGACCCTTTCGGGCTGCCTGAAGCAGTCTTGAAAGAAGAACTCGAGCTTTTGAGGGATTCGGATATCACGATTGTAAGCCCGAGCCGGTGGCTTGCTGCCTGCGCAAAAGAAAGCTCTCTGTTCCGGAGCCTCAGAATTGAGATGATCCCCTACGGTATCGACACTGAAATGTTTAGCCCTCTTGAGAAACGCGCTGCCAAGAGATTAATGGGAATTGATGACGCGAGGATTGTGGTCCTGTTTGGGGCCGAAAACCTGACCGAAATCCGAAAGGGGACCAAGGAACTACTTGAGGCCCTGCGTTACTGTCTGAGTGACGCCCACTTCAGGGCTTTGGCGGATAGCGACTCTGTTTCTTTTATGGCTTTCGGGGGCCAGGGCGCAGCGTTTCGGAACGCGGCCGTGCCCTGGACTCGACTAGGTTATATAGATTCACCCGAACGGATGAGACTTGCTTACGCTGCATCGGATCTGTATATCCTTCCTTCTCTCGAAGACAACCTTCCCGGCGCCGTGTTGGAGGCAATGGCCTGCGGGACCCCGGTGGTGGCTTTCCGAACCGGGGGGACGCCGGACATGATCGAGGATGGTATCACGGGAGGTCTGGTTGAATCCCATAGCGCGACGGAATTAGGCGAAGCGATCATGCGGCTTATACGCGACCCGGAGAAACTGGCCGACATGGGCCAGGCGGCCAGGAACACTGTCGTAAGAAACTTCCCTCTCGAGATTCAGGCTCGTCGCTATCTTGATCTCTTCGAGGAATTGCTCGAGACGAGCCAAAGAGAAGAGTCATCAGAAAAGCTGTCAGAAGGAAGACTCGAAGATGAGGCGCCGCGCCAAGCCCCCACAGTCTTGCCGGAAATAGAGATGGGTCCCGGTGTTCAACACGCGGTCCTCAATATTGCAGTCCGGAATCTCCTCCAAAAGGTGAAGGAGTCCCAAAAGTTGATGTGGAAACATGACGCTGTCATAAGAAGGCGAGCAAAGTTACAACAATTGCTACTAGATAGGCTTGCAGAAAACAAAGTCCTGCTCCGAGTCATTAATACCAATCTATGCTACCGGTTCATGACTCTGCTAGCCTGGGCATACTCGTCTACACCGACTCCTTTGCACGAAATGTTAAGGCGCTTGGTCACAAAAGCGGGCTTGCAATAATCAACGCCATGTTTAGCCCCCTCGAAACAATTCATGAAATGGACCTTTCTGGTGTCCCGACTACGAGGCGCGAACTTGTCGGATGAACCAAGAGAACCTTTAGTAACTATTGTTACAGCTACTTTCAATTTAATCCAAAATGGGCGGGAGAGATCTTTCCGCCAATGCGTGGAGTCTGTCCATAATCAAACATACAAAAAAATTGAACATATTATTGTCGACGGCGCGTCAAGAGATGGGACTCTTGATTTGATAAAAGAGTATGCGACGAAAGGATGGATAAAGTATCTTTCAGAACCGGACAATGGCATCTACGACGCGATGAACAAAGGGACAGAACTAGGCAAAGGAAAATACATAGCATTTTTGAATTCGGACGATCATTATCATGACAAGATTGGGGTCGCCACATCGGTTAGCGCATTGGAAAAAAGCAATGCCGCCTTTTCCTACGCTCCGGCTATTGTAAAATTTGAAGACGGTAGATTATTTAAAGAACACCCCATATGTTCCCCAAAAATCCACAACGTCTTTTTCACCATGCCGTTTTGCCACCAGACAATGTTCACGAGAAGGGACATCATGATAAAGGAGAGTATGTTCGATACAAATTATAAAACCGCGGCGGATTACGATTTGGTTGTCAGGCTTTGCCTAAAAAAATATAAGAGCGTCTTCGTGAATAATACTTTCGTGACATTCCTGTTCGCAGGGGTTTCATCCAAAGAGCAGGGGAACAGCCTGAAAGAAACCATCGAAATTTGGAGAAAAAGCTACAAGGAACTTTGTCCGATGACCGACGGAGTTCTTGAGGCCATGCGAAAGAACATATACACCGGGAATTATTATAACGGTGTTCCACATGAACTGGTTAAGCAACTCAAGAAATTCAAACCGTATTTCAATTACAGAGAGCACCTAAAGGGCTTAACCAAAAAAATGGCTTATCTTTGGTTAGATAAGTTTCGATGATTCGCGAATGAAAAAGGCAGGGTAACTTTGCTGACAGTGTTTGCATGTCCAAAGCCCTTTATTGGTCTAACCGCGGCGCATCAATACAATGCTATCGGGAGCTGGAAACGGCTTAATCCTAGCGCGCAGGTGATTCTAATCGGGGATGAAGACGGGGTGGAAAAGGCCAGCGCCGAATGTGGCTGCGAGTATATATCGGGGTGCGAAAGGAACGAATTCGGAACCCCACTTATCAGTTCCATTTTCGCTCTCGCCCGGAAAGCAGCTCGACATGACATGCTCTGTTACGTAAACGCCGACATAATTCTCACAAGTTCATTTCTGGCCTGTTTGAAAGTAGCGCGGCGCAACAAAGAAAGGTTTTTGCTTGTGGGCAGGCGCTGGGACTTCGATTTGAACGCCAGATTGGATTTCGAGCAGCCCCACTGGGAAGCGGACCTGGTGTCGCGTGTCGGAGTTCTTGGGAATAGAGCATCCGAATGGCAGATTGATTACTTTGCCTTTCCCAAGAACGAATACTCTACAATTCCATCTTTTGCCGTTGGAAGGGTCCGATGGGACAACTGGATGATCTGGAATGCCAACCAAAACAGAATTGCGGTAATTGACGCATCGGATTTAATTACAGCGATCCATCAGAACCATGATTACAGTCATTATCCGCGAGGGCGCCAAGGAGTTTGCGAAGGCCCGGAGGCGATCGCAAATCATGAACTGGCAGGCGGATGGGCCCACATATACTCTATCGCAGACGCTTCCCATAAAATCCGAGGTCCGGAGGGTCGTCCCCTCCCTTACCTGCTCCCTCGCGTGCTATCCAGAATTAAACCGCGCGTCATGCGTTTCGCGCGCGCGATCAAAAGGTCACTATTGTAGGCGACATTCAGAAATACCATCCTAATATTGTTCCGGGGCGAATGTCGATCAATATGGGCCAAACTGGTGAAGAAGCTTAATGGGTTGCGAGACCGAGCCGGTGTTTGAAGAAACGAAGACCGAGTACCAGGTTCAAACGCCTGTGGCGATCCTGGCGTTCAATCGGCCGGAAACCACCGAGCGAGTGTTCACTGAGATAGCTAAGGTAAAGCCGAAAAAGCTCCTCATTGTAGCTGATGGACCTAGGCCGAACCGGCATGGCGAGTCGCAGAGATGCGCGGCGGTCAGGTCCATAATAGAACAGGTCGACTGGGACTGTGAGGTTCTCAAGAACTATTCCGATGTGAACCTGGGCTGCAAACGTCGGGTTTCTAGCGGACTCGACTGGGTCTTTGGCGCCGTAGATCGAGCTATCGTGCTCGAGGACGATGTCTTGCCTCATCCCACATTCTTTCGGTTCTGCGATGAGTTGCTGGATAGATATGCTGACGATGAGCGTGTGGGAGCGATTTGTGGATGCAACTTCCAAAACGGACTGGCACGGAGTCGGCACAGCTATTACTTTTCACGCTACGCTCACGTTTGGGGATGGGCTTCGTGGAGCCGCGTCTGGAGACACTACGATGTTGGACTAAAACTATGGCCCCTTATAAGAGAAGAAGGTTACTTGAAGAGCCTGCTTCCGGACGCCGAAATGCTCAAATACTACACGGACATTTTGCAGGACGTTTACGAAGATAGGATTGATACCTGGGATTATCAATTCGCCTTTGCGTGCTGGATCAACAGCGCGCTGGCGATCCTTCCGCAAGTCAATCTGGTGTCCAACCTGGGATTTGGACGGGGAGCAACACACACTACTAATCCGTTTAGCAAGGTGGCCGGAAAGCCGACAGAATGTATGACTTTTCCGCTCGTTCATCCCGAGTTCGTCATGCGCCACGAAGCGGCCGACTTGTACACGGATGAAGAATTTGGATTGATTAGACGGAGGTCTAATTTCCATCAGTCGCGTTATCGTTACTATTTAGGCAAAATGCCATCAAACATTAAACATCTCGCCCATCTAATAAGACGGCAAAAATTCTTCATGGCGCTTCGCGAAATCAGGAGCTATTTGCGGTCAGCTATTCATGCGCTTAAGAGAAATCTTTAGAGGAACCGAAAAGGCATTGGCCGTTGACGCAGTCGCGCTCAAGAAACTGATGAGGGCTGGATAGCAGGTGGAGTCACGTGCGTTTGCTCATAGTCGTCCTTGCTGGTGCCGGTCTACCAAGCTGGAGCCATTTTCAAAATCTTACTCGCGGTGTGATACGTGTGGCGCACTTGTCTACCAGGGCGAAACTCCGGTAGAGCGAGTGACTGACGACGCGATAGACTTTTACGGCCGAGGCTACTGGTTCGAACATCAGGAAAATTGCCTGGGCTTACCTAACATCGAAGAACGCGCTGTGTGGGACCTTAGAGAGCGGTGCATCTACTGGCTTAAACACATGTTGGAATGGCGGCTTCCCCCGGCGCGTGTGTTGGAGCTGGGATGCGCTCATGGCGGCAGCGTTGCTCTCATGAAGTTGGCCGGATACGATGCGGTCGGTGTGGAACTCAGTCCTTGGATAGTCGATTTTGCGCAGCGAACTTTCAATGTCCAAGTGTTGCGAGGCCCTGTGGAAGACCTTGACCTACCGGCGCAATCTTTTGACGTAATCTGTCTGTTCGACGTCTTGGAACATCTGCCGGACCCGTTAAGGACGTTAAGTTTCTGCAGCCGACTTTTAAAAAATAACGGAATATTTCTCATACAGACGCCTGAGATCCCGGATCATGCAGACTACGAACTGATGAGACGTAATGGAAATGTCGCTCTGAACTTCTTGGCCGATGAACATTTGTTTTTGTTTTCTCGTAAGGCCGTCAAAAAGGTTTTTGCTGAACTGGGTTTCAATCACCTAGAGTTCATGGATCAGTTGTTCCCGTACGATATGTTCTTTGTAGCTTCAAGAAGGAAACTGCATCAAAATCGTAAGGCATTTGTAGAGCAGGAATTGCGTGCTCATGCTTCCAGCCGTATTGCTCTTGCCATGTTGCAGCTTTTCCAGGACAATAAGGCACTTAGACAACAGTCGGCGTGGAGACAGGCGCTGCCAGGGAGACAATCGATCAGACGCCTGCTTCATCTGATAAGGCGCGGCGAATTCAATGTTGTATTTGATAAATTTGCGCGCTTGATGAGTTCTCGAAGGAGAAAGAATGATCGTAGGGTCTGAAGTCGGAGAAAACCTTGGGCGGTTGTACCGGCCAGCCGACGACGCCGGGGCGCAGCGGCAAATAGATTGAGAAGGGAACGCAACGTGAAACTCTACAGCTCATGCGCATCAGCCTCAATGTCGATGCATGCTAATGAGCGGCTGAAGAACTTAATGCGGGCTGTTATGCGGCAGGAGCCATTTAATTTTGTAATTGAAACCGGAACCTATTTGGGACTTGGTTCCACCACCTTCATCGCGGAGTCTTTTCCCGCGGACCGACCTCCTTCGTCCTTTATAACCATCGAAGCCAATTGGAACGCTTGGCGAAAGGCTCGGAAGAATTTGGCTCGGTTTCCATTCATCTCTCCACTATGGGGCAAGAGTGTCCCAACAGAAGAAGCTCTGTCGTTTATTCGCACGGATGAAATGCTGGCCAATCAGCAAAACTATCCTGATGTCTACATTGACAATACTGCCGATCCAATCGCTTTTTACTCGAACGAAATCTTGGGTAGATTGCAGCCAGGCTGGCTTGCAAGACCACTGGCGTGGCTGGGCGAGATTTTGGACGCCAAGCGCCACTATCAGGGAGAGGACCTGCTCCGCCGATACCTTCGGCAATTTTGCGCGGCTAGGCCGCTGATCGTCTTGGACAGCGCCGGAGGGATCGGTTTTCTGGAGTTCAACATCGTTCAAGAGATCATGGCCGGGAGAACCTATACAATCCTGCTCGACGATATTTACCATATCAAGCATTATCGAAGCGCTGTCTCGATTCGATCTGACCCCGACTTCCACGTGATCGGCTCCGACGAGCAGGGCGGATGGATGTTGGCAAGGCGCCATTAAGAATGGAGGTCATTCCTGATCCTTCCTTATGCTAATGAGTTCGGAGAGTTAACCTCAAAGTTATCCCAAATTCTCCGAGACAAAAGTGAGACTAGGGTAAACTGAATTTATTGGTATCAAATTTGCGGATCAACCAATTAGCCAGGCAACTGATGATGGGCCGTCGCCGCCTCGGGAAACAGGCCGCGGTTCCGCCGGAAGAATGCAGCCCAAGTCATGGCGCCGGAAGGTGTAATATCACCGAATGGGAACACGACGCTAACATGTTTGCAAACAAGAGCATCTTGATTGTGAGGCCCGACAACTTGGGTGACGCAGTCCTTTTCTCCGGCGCTCTAAGGCTAATTAAGCAGGCCTGGCCGACCGCCCGCGTTACTATATGTGTGAAGGATTTTGTCGCGAGTTACTTTGATCTGTGTCCGTATATAGATTCCGTCATTATCTGGGAAGAGCACGCCGGCTTTGTTAATAGTCCTTCTCTCAGAGGCAGGGTTCACAAATTGGGGCGCATAGCGAGGAGGCTTGTTCACATCATTCCTAACTGGTTTTGGCGTTTTCAAATTGACCCCAAGCTCTTCTATGACGCGGTCCTGTTTCCGGTGCGCTCACCCGTTTGGGAACAGCATATGTTCGTCAGAGCTGTTAACGCCCCGGTGAAAGTCGGTATCTCAGGAGATTTCGCCAACCAGTCATTCCGCGAAGATCGAGCCGCGACGAAATTTTATGCGACGAGGTACAAGTTGACCCCGGACCGTCAGCGGGAACATGAGCTGAGAGTCACACGGGATTTTCTAAACTTTTTGGGGATTGACGCAGATTTGGAAGACGTTCGGCCCGAAGTCTGGACGAACGAGTCTGATGTGAAAGCGGCTCGAATGCTTGTTCCTGGCACAGCCGGCACGAAGTTGGCCGTCATCCCCGGCGCGAATCGGAGAGGCAAAATCTATCCGCCTGACGGCATCGCGTCAGCCATATCCGAAATCACGGGCCATAGGCTGTCATGCTACATATTTGGTAGCAGAAATGATGCAAGCCTTTGCGGAGATTTGAGCCTTAAGTTGTCCAGGCGCCACAATGTTGAGGAAGTAGTGGATTTGTCCGGTAAGACAAATGTCAGGACATTGATAGAGTCCCTAAGGTTATGCGATCTGGCGCTATCTGCCGACTCGGCGCCACTCCATATAGCGACTGCGCTTGGCAAACCCACTATCGGCATCCTTGGGGGTGGTCATTTCGGGAGGTTCTATCCATGGGGAAACTCGGAAATCAATCGCGTCGCCTCGCTGCCCATGGATTGCTATTGGTGCAATTGGCTTTGCTCCAAAGATGGAGTTCCATGTATTGCCGGCATCCCCCCGTCCCTTATTGCTCGTGAGTTACAGTATATTCTTGATAGATTGAAACATTAGCTTTTGATGGCACGATTGTCTAGGGGATGGCCACTTCGGGAGTCATGCTCTGAGGCACGTTCCAGCGCAGATTTGATCGTGAAGTTGGAAGCGTTTCCCATACTGGTTTTTTGTTGAATTGTTCGGTCGATTCCCTTATGTTGTTGATAGAAAGCCTATTTGCTCTGAAAGAAAGGAAAAAACAAGGGCTTCCTGCAACAGTTATTTCAGATCATGGATTCACATGTAACAAATCTTAGGGTCTATGTGGCAGGCCATACGGGAATGGTTGGCTCAGCTATCTGCCGACGGCTGCGCCGGGCAGGTTATTCTGTGGTCCTGCCGGAGAAACGAGTGGATCTGCGCGATCAGCAAGCCTGTCTCGGCCTGTTAGAGAGGCTAAAACCGGACTGGATATTTATTGCGGCCGCCAAGGTAGGGGGCATACATGCGAACAGCATATACCCGGCAGATTTTATATACGCCAACTTGATGATTCAGACCAATATTCTTCATGCCGCGTATCTGCACGCGGTAAGAAAGGCGCTTTTCCTTGGAAGCTCCTGTATTTACCCGAAATTGGCGCCTCAACCCATAAAAGAAGGGTCTCTGCTAAGCGGATATCTGGAATCCACCAATCAGCCGTATGCAGTGGCAAAAATATCCGGAATCGTGATGGCTCAGTCTTACAACAAGCAGTACGGGACTAATTTTATTTCGGTAATGCCCAGCAATCTTTACGGTCCCAACGACAACTTCGACTTGGAGAACTCTCACGTCATTCCGGCGCTAATGCGGAAGACTCATGAAGCAAAAATTTCAGGGGCGGAATTTGTTGAGATCTGGGGGACAGGAACTCCTCTGAGAGAATTTCTACACGTGGATGATTTGGCCGATGCGTGTGTGTTTCTTATGGAGACCTATGACTCAAGCGAAATAGTGAACATAGGCTCCGGCGTGGACATTCCAGTTAGGGAACTAGCCGCTATGATGAAGGATGTTGTGGGTTTTAAAGGAGATATGCGGTTCAACCCGAACATGCCTGACGGGACACCCCGTAAGCTCCTCGATGTCAGTCGAATTGACGCTTTAGGATGGAAGCCCTCAATATCGCTGAGAGAAGGCTTGGTCGCTACATATAATTGGTATCTGGAGAATGAAAACCATTTGAGAAAGTAATGGCTTCATGCCGCTTGAACTTTGCAGGCTCACCCCTTCTTGCCGTATTTTTCAGTAAGAACATTTTTCTGCAACTTTCCCATGGCGTTTCTCGGTAATTGGTCGATAAAAAACACCTCTTTCGGACATTTATAACCGGCAAGGTGATCTTTACAGAATAGAACGATCTCGTCGGGCGCAATATCCGGGGCATTTTGCGCAGGAGCGACCACGGCAACCACTCTTTCTCCGAAGTCCTCGTCCGGAATTCCTATCACCGCGGCCTCGTTGATGGCTTGGTGTCCTTCCAAAACATCTTCGATTTCCTTGGGGTAGACATTATAGCCGCCCGTGATAATGAGTTCTTTGCCTCGTCCCACCAAATAGAGCCTCTTACCATCCATGTGATCCTGGTACCCGAGGTCCCCCGTCTTAAACCAGCCGTCCTGGAATGATTCCCTCGTCTTCTCAGGCATTTCCCAATAGCCTTTGAAAACATTGTCCCCCCGCAGTCGGACTTCTCCTATTTCGCCCGGAGCGACATCTTTGCCATCCGCGGTCGTAACACGGATTTCCGTTCCCGGCAGAGGATATCCCACGCTTTTTGCCTTTCGGCTAGCCGGATCAATTGTGTTGGACGCGATCATGCCGGTTTCCGTCATGCCGTAGCGTTCCAAGATGCGGAAGCCCGTTTGCTTTTCGAATCTATTGAACTGGTTTTCCAATAAAGGCGCGGAGCCCGAGATAAATACCCTCATGGTCTTCAGGTCGGGTTTCTTTTCTAACCGGTCCCACTCATTCATCATTCTTTGGTACATAGTCGGCACGCCCATCAAGAGCGTGCATTTGCTTTCGTCTATTGTTCTCCAAGATCTAGCTGGATCGAACTTCTCGTGCATAATCATTGTCGCGCCGGCATTGAGCGCTCCCTGTAGCGCAACAAACAAGCCGTGCACGTGAAAGAGCGGCAGCGCATGGAGCAGCACGTCCCGATCAGACCATTCCCAGACCTCGTGCAAGGCCATCATGTTTGAAATCAAGTTCTTATGAGTAAGCATCGCTCCTTTGGATTTGCCCGTAGTGCCCGAGGTGTAGCAGATCACAGCCACATCATCGCCTTCGGAGGGGTACTGTCTGGTGACTTGCGGCTCCGTTTTCTCCAACTCGGAAGAGAGAGACAAGCCGTCAGTTTCTCCAGCGGAATCAGCGACAACCGTCCTGAGGTCGGTCAGTTTCTGAAGGATGCCCTTGGCTCTTGAAAACCGATCCTTATCAGTGAAGAAAAGCGAACTGCCGGAGTCGGTGAGAAAATATTCCAGCTCATCAGGCTTGTAGTCCGGATTGAGTGGAAGTGTTATGCCGCCTACTGAGATGACGGCCAAGTGCAAGAATATGAATTCCATTCGCTTGGCTAGCTGAATAGCCACACGATCTCCCGGAGACACCCCCAGCCCGCTTAGCAAAGCCGAGTAATGTTGAACTTGTTTGTCCACATCATCGAACGTGTATGAAGTATTCTCGAAAATTATGGCGGGCTTGTTACCGTATTCTCGGCATACGTGCGACAGTTTTTGGGCAAGGTTCATTGTTCAGTTCCTCCATGCCTTTTAGTCCCGCATGTCAATCGAAAAGGATTTCTCGCAAAGTGGACCTCAACCCATCATTTTGCCGGGGAGCCACAGCGCAAGCTCCGGAAATGCGCACAGAAGCACTATGAGGATCACGTCGATGACGAGGAATGGTATTAAGTCCCACAAGATCCGCGAAAGAGGGACGTCAGGGGCTATGCCCTGCACCACGTAAAGATTCAGCCCGACCGGGGGGGTCAGCAAGCCCACTTCAAGATTGACGGTCATGATAACCGAGAACCAGACAGAGTCGAACCCCAGGCCTTTTATCACAGGCAGGAGCATGGGCGCTGTCATCAAGACTACGGCTGCCGGGGGGATAAAGCATCCGAGAAGCAGCAGCAAAAGATTGATAAACAGCATTATTCCCCAGGTCCCCAGAGGTATTGAAAGAATGAGCTGAGCGAGCGATTGCGTCACATAGAGGTCCGAACAAACGAATCCGAACAGCGTTGCGGCAGCCATTATCATGAGTATCATGGCGCTGTCGTTGAGTGAACGCGTGAGCATGTTGAATATCTGTTCCACTCGATAAATCTTGTAGATCACCATGACCACCACGAAAGCGATCACCGCGCCCACGCCTGCCGCCTCGCTGGGAGTGGCCCATCCACCGTAAAGAGAAACCATGATGCCCACTATGATCAATATGAGAGGCATTACTTTGATTGTGCTCAGGAGCTTCTCTTTCATTGTGAAATATTCTACCGTCGGGTCTTTGGCTTCATTGTTATGAGGGGAAGCTGTAGCCGAGCTAGTCGCCACCGCCCGACCGCGATGGAATGTTGCGTAGCGGAACACTATCCAGAACGAACTCATGAGCACGAGCAGTATCCCGGGAACCACACCCGCGATGAAACATCTGCCAATAGAAGTCTCAGTGGCTACACCGTAGAGAATCATGGTAATGCTGGGTGGAATGAGTATCCCAAAGGTCCCGGCATGGGCTACCATGGCGCAGGCCATGCTGGGCGAATAGCCCCTTTGGCGCATCTCCGGGATACCAACGCCTCCGATGGCGGCCGCAGTCGCCGGACTGGATCCGCAAAGGGCCGCGAATATTCCGGCGGCCATCATTGTGCTCACCCCGAGACCGCCGGGGAGGCGATAGACCCAGCGGTGCATGGCCTCATACAGGTCCTTGCTCGCCTGTGAAGCGGCAAGAGGGGCGCTCATTAGGATGAATAGCGGAATAGATAACATCGCGAAGCTGTCCATACTCCCGAAGAGCACATGAGGCACTGTTCCCAGGATGTGGGGGGAAAAGATCAAAATATAGACTAGCGAAATGCCGGCCAACCCCGCCCAGATAGGAATGCCTGAAAACAGCACAACCAGAGCGCTAGAGAACACGACGACGCTGAGAGTTAGCTCATTCATGCTCACCTCGCTGTTTGGGCTCCGCTGCCACCCCCGGGATCTCGATGTCTCTCAACTCAGTCGGAACTATCTCCTTTTCGTATGTTCCAGCTCGAAACAACAGTATCCTGCGCCTGAGTTGCACCAGAGACTGGAGAAATACGAGCGTCAGTCCAAGTGGTAGGAATATATACGGTATCCACAGCGGCGGCCCCCAAAGAGATTCGCTGTGCTCGTTGTGAATCACCGATTCCCACCACATGGGCCATGCATACCAAGCAATTACGACGCATATGACACAACTAAGGAGACCCGCGACAATCAGCAGCACCTCACGAGGACGGGGCGGGAGGTATACGATGAGCAGATCGATGTTAAGGTGGTGCTCGCCCATCTGCCCGAAAGCCGCTCCCACAAAACAGGCGTACATCAGGAGGAAAACCGAAAGCTCGATCTGCCAGATGGTCGACCATCCAAGAAGTTTACGAACCAGTACGCCTTCTGTGGTCACCAGAGCTGCAGCGAGCAAGGCTATAGCCCCTATCAAACCGGTGACTTTGCAGAGGACTGTTATTACGGCTTCGAAAGTCTTCCAGAAACCCCGATCATTTTCCTGCATAGCAGATTTCCTCCGGATGGACCGTACAGAGACGGGCAGAATTGCTTCTCGGGACCGTCAGGGCGGCCACCGCCTTCTAAGGTTTTTCCATCGCCTTGATGGCCAAGTCCAGTAATTCCTTGCCCTTCGGAACCGTCTCCTCGAAGTTTTTCCAAGCGGTTTTACGGGCAAAATCCAGCCACTTGTCGAACTCTTCCTTGGTCATATAGTGGAGTTGCACGCCTGCCTTGGAGAATTCAGTGACCAGGTTTTGCGTATCCTTGGAGAAGTTGGGGATTACCCAGTTCTTCTCCATGTCCAGCGCCACTTCCTCGAAAGCCTTCTGCTGCTCGGGCTTAAGCCGATTCCAGGTCTTCAGAGAAATAACCAGGGGTTCGGCCATGTACCAAATCGCGTAATCCCTTGGAACGTTCATGAACTTCAACTGCTCGTAAAGCCGATATGAGACAAACGAAGACGTTGAGGTGAGGCACGCATCGAGCACTCCGGTGGACATGGCATGATAAATCTCGGAAGAAGGCATGCTGGTTATGGAAGCCCCGGCTTCCTTGAGCATGAACTCGAATTTCTTACCCGCGGCTCTCATTTGTAGCCCTTTTGCATCCTCAGGCAATCGCACCTGCCGTTTGGTGCTGCCGATTCCGCCGTCCAACCAAGTCCACATGAGCACTTTTACTCCGTTGTCCTCTATGATTTTAGAAACTCGTTGCCCTATGGGTTTGTCTCTCCATCCCATAGCCTGCTTCATACTGGACACCGAGCAGGGCATGAGCGTAATCGAAAGCTCGGGCGCTTTTCCGGCGGCATAGTCGAGCGGGAACACGCTCAAATCCAAAGCCCCCTGCTTCATAGCGTCCCACTGTTCCTTGGGTTTGTAGAGAGAACTAGCGGGATAGATTCGGAAGGCGATATCTTTCCCCAGTTTCTTGGAGATATTATCCGCAAAAACCTTAACCAACTGATCGCGGACATCTCCCTCTGCAAATTGGTGAGAAACTTTAAGCGTCATGGTGGCCCCCACCATGCCACTGGACATCAGCATCAGGGCCACAATCGCCACCGCCGCCCAAACTACTCTCGATCTTCCCCTTGCTAACTCCATCTTGTCCTCCTTTGCTTCTCAGAAGTTTGATGTTCGACAGTGATATTTCCCATCGAAATCTACTTATTATTCTGACCAGCTTCGTCTTCGTACAAGTTCTTCAGCGCTTCGCATTGATTGACGAGATGCTGTTTCATAAGGCTCTCGGCTGCTACAGGATCTTTTCTCCGGAAAGCGTCAAGTAAACCCTGGTGCTCCATCATGGAGGCCTCGAACCGATCCGGCTGATAGAGCTGGCGGTATCTGTAGAGCAGGATTTTCTGTCTAAGACTGTTTATGACATCATTCAGGACTTTATTCCCGGTCAGCTCCTGAAGAAGGGAGTGCAGTTTGTGGTTAACTTCCATGTACTTTTCGTGGTCTTTATCTTCAAAAAATTTCTCCAACTTTTGGTGGAGGTTCTCCAGCTTCCTGAGATCGTTGTCCGTCATCCTTTCCACGGCTACTCGAGCGCATGTCCCTTCGAGGATTGCCATCACCTCGAACATCTCTCGGATGTCTCGCATGGATGGCTGGGCAACATACGCCCCCTTATGAGGAATCAGATCGATGAGCCCCTCAGAGCTAAGCATGCGCAATGCTTCCCGGAGAGGGGTGCGACTAATCCCCATAGTGCGGCACAGCTCCTTCTCGATAATCCTGTCCCCTTTTCGCAGAAGCCCTTTTCGGATCATCTCCCGGATTCTCTGGGCAACTTCTTGATGGAGCGACTTAATCGGAATTCTGGACATAACCATCTGCAAAAATACGCTATCTTGACCGCTTGAGTGGAGTCTGGATCGAAATTGATCGCACGAGATCCGAAAACTCGAGATTCAGGTTTCGTCCGTCTTGCGGAACTCGCTGTTCCGTTACAGTGCTGTTAGTGGGGAGCTTGAGATCGACAAGTTGTGAGGTTCAAATAGGCACTGTAAGCTTTTGCCGAAAATGGAATAATGAATTATGTATACAAAATGCAAAATGCTGTCAACAGAAAATGGGGATTGGCCGCACGGACTTTATTCTTGACCCCAATAGCCTTTGTTCTTGATAGTGAATTTCTCATTCTCAGCGTTAATGCCATTTTACTGACTTAACTCTTCCAGCAGCCGCCTCCTGGATGAGGGGACCGGGGCCAAACTAGCGGCAATGTTGTTCAGCGATCAAGAAAATTAACCGCAGATGTCACAGATGTCGCAGATAAGAAGGAAATTGTATTTGCTTTTCAAGAACATACAAGGGATTTTACCTGTGTAATCTGCGTAATCGGCGGATTGGTCCTTTAATGATTTGTTTCTCTGAGACCTCTGTGGTCTCGGAGCCTGCTCCGGACTACGATCCGGAGATCTCTGCGGTGAGTCCTTAGCATGAACCGGAGATTCTTTATGAAAAATAGACGCGTTCGCAAGATCACGAAGCTGTGGCTGGCGGCCTTCATGGTTTTGTCAGTGTTGCCCTGGACTGGTACTGCAGCAGCAACTGACGCCCCACTGGACCTCCAACTAATAGAGGCAGCAGGACATGGGAACCTGGGGTTGGTCGGGACACTCCTGGAAAAGGGAGCTAATGTTAACGCGAAAGACGATCATGGCATGACAGCACTAATGGCGGCCTCTCGCCAGGGTCGTGTGGAGGTGGCCCAACTGCTCATAGACCGAGATGCTGATGTCAACGCAAGAGACTCCGCTGGCGAGACGGCTCTCATGTACGCAGCCTCTAAGGGCTTGTTTGAGGTAGTAAAGCTGCTCGTGGAGAATGGCGCTGGCCTCGGTGTTAAAGGAAGCGGCGACCTGGCGAAAGCGATGGCGGTGGCCCGCAAAAATGGTCATACGAAGACCGTGGAGTTCCTGAAAGTACGCACCTACGTCGTTTCACGCACGACTTGGCGTGGTGTGGTGGTCTCATCTACGCCGAGAGCTTTGGGCGTACGAGTCCTAGGAGCCACGCAGGTGGTAATGCTGGGGCTTGCTCGGAGCACAGAATCCTCTCGCGCAAACGGACTTCCTATAGGAGCCATGGTTGAGGTGTTATGCCGATTGGAGGCTGGAGGAAAAATCGGACGCCTGATAAAGAGGTTAGACCGCAAATAACTGAGAAATAAAAGGGGTCAAGTCTACTCTAAAAAGGGGTCAAGTCTACTCTTGACTCATAGTTACGCATGGTGTTAGAGTCCAATCATGTCACGTCCGCTACGCATAGAGTATCCTCACGCATGGTACCATGTCATGAACAGGGGCAGACGAGGCGAAGCGATCTTTTCGGATCCGGATGATTATCTGCGCTTCCTGGATTTGCTGCGGCAAGCCTCTGCCATGTGGGCCGTTCGAATTGCAGGCTTCTGCCTTATGCCGAACCACTACCACCTCC
>Ga0172371_10000192_pt1 | contig 88552 bp, 78 predicted proteins | sample Lak12m_FD_114543 | JGI IMG/M metagenome (GOLD analysis project Ga0172371, IMG submission 114543) | Freshwater microbial communities from Kabuno Bay, South-Kivu, Congo - kab_022012_12m | ecosystem: Environmental > Aquatic > Freshwater > Lake | place: Democratic Republic of the Congo: South-Kivu...
GCCTTCGCCCGGGTCGCATCCCCGGCCAAGGCCGGGGGCCCTGCTCCTAGGCTCACGCGGCACCTCCGCACGAACCGTTCAATGCAAAGACCGTGCTGTCGGCGTCCTGCCGCCTTCGCCCGGATCGCATCCCCGGCCAAGGCCGGGGGCCCTGCTCCTAGGCTCACGCGGCGGTCCTCCTCAGCATGAAGTCGCGACCCATCAGGCGAAAGCCGATGAGAATGAAGGCGACGGTAATGATCACCAGGATCAACCCGATGGCGGCCAGCATCTCGAAATTGCCCTCGTCGCTCTTGTCGAACAGCAGCACGGAGAGCACCTGCGTGTTGATGGACGTAAGGAAAATCGCGGCGGAGAGTTCGCGCGTGCCGGGGATGAATACCAGAATGAAGGCGCCGGCCAGGCTGCGCTTGAGCAAAGGCGCCACCACGCGCCTGATCGCCGTGAAGCGCGTGCCGCCGAGGATGCGCACCGCATCCTCCAGCTCCGGGTTGATGCTGCGCATCGCCGCGTTGCTGTTGGCGAAGGCGATCGGCAGAAAGCGCGTGGCAAAGGCCAGGATCAGGATCCACGCTGATCCGTACAGCACCAACGGCGGCTGCGTATAGGCGGCGTAGAAACCGATCGCCAGCACGATGCCCGGGATGACGAACGGCGCCATGGTAAGGAAGGACAGCAGGTTGCCGAGGTGCTTGCCCGCCAGCTGTCGGTTGACGATGTAGGCCACGCACAGCGCCAGCGAAATGGCGATGACGGCCGCCGAGCCGGCGTACATGAAGGTGTTGAGGGTGGCGTTGCGCGTCAGGCTGTTCTCGAACGCGGTGAAATACAGATTGTCCAGCGTCAGGTTATCGAGCGAGAAGCCACGCCCCCAGGCCTTGGCCAGGGCGGCCTGGCAGATCACCACCATCGGCATGAAAAAGGACAGCGTGCAGACCGTGAGGCAATAGCCGAGCATCGGCCACTTCCAGCCCTTGAGCGGTATCGGCCGGCGTTCCCCGCCCTTGCCGGTGAGCGAGACGTAGCCTTTGCGCTGGGTGACGCGGCGCTGCAGCCAGAACAGGAAGATGGTGATGCACAGAAGCGGCATCGAGTAGGCCGCCGCGACGCTCACCCTGGGCGGATACTCGAAGAACTGCCACAACTGGGTGGTGACGACGTGGAAGCGGCCCGGCAGGGCCAGCAAGGCGGGCGAACCGAACAGCGCGATCGCCTCCAGGAACACCAGGATGAACGCCGCCAGGATCGCTGGCAGCACCAGCGGCAGCGTGATCGACAGGGTCGTGCGCAGATTGCCCGATCCGAGGATGTTCGCCGCGTCTTCCATTTCGGAGGAAACCAGGTCGAGCGCCGACTTGGTGAACACGAACACGTAGGGAAAGCTGTAGCAGGCGGTGACCAGCACCAGCCCGGTCATGGAGTAGATGTTGAACGGCCCCTTTTCCATGCCGCTCAACTCGACCACCAGCCGGTTCAGCCACCCGGCATTGGGGCCGGCCAGCAGAATCCAGCCGACCGCCCCCAGATAAGGCGGAATGATGAACGTGCCCAGGATGGATATCCACACGAGGCTCTTGCCAGGCATGTCGGTGCGCGACAGCGCCCAGGCGAGCGGCAGGCCGAACACCAGGCACAAGCTCGCGGCCGAAACGCCCAGGACGAGCGAATTCAGCAGCGCGTCGACATAGCGCGAGCGGCTGTAGGCTGCCGCGTAATTGCCCAGGGTGAAGGCCCCAGTGTCCGGCTGCTGGAAGCTGACGATCAGCAGGCGCAGCAGCGGATTCACCACCAGGAACACCAGCACGGCGATGGCCAGCAGCCACACCCAGGCGGACTTGTCCAGGTGCCGCCACCACAGTCCGAACGCGGACGGCGCGACCGCCGCTGACGCCGCGCCGGCCCGCGGTGCTTCCGCAGTCACAGAATTACACGCCGAAAGTGTTGCGGAACTGCTCCTTGACTTCCGGAATGCCCTTAATGATCTCTTCCTCGGTGGGCCGGGTGACCTTGATTTCCTCCAGCGGCTTGGCGCCGGGGGCCGCCTTGATGCCCTTGATCACCGACAGCGAGTGCGCCTTGACCTGCACCTCGGCGGCTTCCCGGTCCAGCAGGAACTCAATGTACAGCTTGCCCGCGTTCGGCGAGGGCGCGTTCTTCGGAACGCTGCTGGGCGAAACCATCAGAAGGGCACCGTCGGTAGGATAGACGACGCTCAGGGGATTGCCCTTGTCGCGCGAAAGCAGGGTCGTCGCCTCTGGACCGGCTGCCACCCAGCGCTCCTTGGCGTTCAGCATGGTCACAGTGTCGTTGACCGAGCGCCCGATCTGCGGCTGGTTCTTCTCCAGTTTGTCGAAGTACTGCCAGCCGTAGAGCTTGCGCATCAGCACCACCCAGGTTCCGACGTAGCCGCTGAATGCGGGATGGCCGATCGAAACCTTGCCTTTCCATTTTGGTTCGAGCAGGTCAGGCCAGTTCTTCGGAGCATCTTTCTCCGCAACCACGCTGTTGTTGTAGGTGATCAGCATCAAGGCGGCGGCAGTTACCGAGTAGTAATTGTCGGCGTCGTTGAAAGGCTTGAGGGAATCGACCATCTTGGCAAGATTGTTCGGCTTGTATTGCAGCAGCAGCCCGCGCTTCTTCAGGTCCGGATAGTGGCTGACGTCGGTGCTGCTGAACACGGAGGCCACCGGCGCATTCGCCTGCAGATCCTGCTGAAAGCGCTGAAACGCCACCTGCGCCGTGGTGCGCACGAAGTTGCATTTCACGCCGGGGTACTTTTTGTCGAAGGCGGCGCACAAGTTGGCCGCCTCCTCCGTGTTGTAATGGGCGGTGTAGACGGTGAATTGCTTTTCCTTCTTCGCCGCCTCGTACAGGTCCTTCTCCCACGCGGGCATTTGCGAGCGCGCCGGGGCGGCGGCGATGCTCAGGACGGCGCCCAGCAGCGCCAGGAAACAGCGGATCGCATTGTGGCTCATGGAACCTCCTCTCATGGATGCTACGTTTCTTATGGTCGTTTTGGACAGCTGCTATCTACCTCGTCGACGCGCTCCCGTGCAAATCTCGCGCCGGCGCGAGCCCTCAGCGGCCCTTGAATGCCGGCTTGCGCTTGGCCATGAAGGCCGTGCGCCCCTCCACGTAGTCCTCGCTCGCGAAACAGCGGTCGACCACCTCCTGGCACAGCGCCATGTCGCGCGCGGACTCGTTCTTGGCCAATTCACCGACGATGGTCTTGATCGACGCCACCGTAAGCGGTGCATTGGCGGCGATGACGCCCGCATAGTCGCGCACATACGCTTCCAACTGTCCGTCCGGCACGATGCGATTGACCAAACCGATCGCCGCCGCCTCCTCTGCCGAGAACTGGCGCGCGGTAAAGAAGATTTCCTTGGCGAACGCCGGACCCACCACGTCCATCAGCTTGCGCACGCCCTTGGCCTCGTAGCCGAGCCCCAGTTTGGCCGCCGGGACGCCGAACTTCGCGCCCTCCGCCGCAATGCGCATGTCGCAAGACAAGGCCACCGAGACGCCGCCGCCGATGCAATAGCCGCGGATCATGGCGACGGTGGGCTTGCCCGCGTGCTGCAGCGCCTCGTTCGCCTTGCCCGAGGCCTGGTTGTAAATCCTGGTCGTTTCCGGGGAAGAGCGCTTCTCCGCGAATTCCGAAATGTCCGCGCCCGAAACGAAAGCCTTGTCCCCCGCGCCTTTGAGCACGATCACGCGGATGGCCGCGTCGTTCTCGTAGTCGCGCACGATCTCGCCCAGCGCTTCCCACATGGCCATGGAGACGGCGTTGCGCCGCTCGGGATTGTTGAACGTGATCCAGCCGATCGGACCTTCCTTTTCGGCGATCATCTTGTCGGTCTTGGAGATCGTCATCCGGGGTTCCCTAAAGTGATACGCGATTGCGGCTGTCGCAGGCCAGGCGCGGCACGATTCACATCAAGGTAAATCATACACCCGAATGACTTCCTTTCCACGGGCTGCGAAATACCGGATCCGCTTCCCGCGGTCTGCGCTGGCGTACACTCCTGCGCCGTGAGCGTTTCAATCTGACGAATGGAGGACAAAAAAATGGCAACGAAGACTATCGATATCGAACTCAAGCTGGCTTCCGGCCGCACGGTGCGCGCTGCGCTGGCACGCCCGGCCACGGCGAAAGCACCCGGCCTGATGCTGATTCACGACCAGCGTGGCACCGTCAACGGCGAACATGCGCGCTACCGCGCGTCCGATGCCGGAGCCGGCGCCGGTGATCCATACCACTTTGTCTTGTCCGCAAATGCCGACATGGCCACCTCATTTCCCCAGGAGCCTGCGCGCGATCAGCATGCGCTGGATTTCGCTGGTGCCGCCGCCGATCTGCGCATGGCGCACGTAGCGGTAGAACAGCGTCAGCGGCAGTTCCAGCGACTCGCCCATGGCGCCATGGATCTGGATCGCGTGGTCCAGGCAGCGGGTGCCCCACTCCGTGGACGTGAGCTTGACCAGCGCAGCCTCCGCACGGATATCCTCGCCGGTATCGGCGCGCGCGGCCATTTCGTAGGTCATGGAGCGCAGCGCCATGATGTCGATGTACATGTCGACCAGGCGCCACTGGATCGCCTGGCGCTCGGAAATCGGCTTGCCGAAAGTGACGCGCTGCTTGGCCCAGTCGACCGACATGTCCAGCGCGCGCTGCATCTTGCCCAGGCAATAGGGGCCGCGCAGCAGCCGGTCGTGGATGGTGAGCCATTTCTGCCCGAAGCTGAAACCCTTGCCGACTTCGCCGATGATGTTCTCCTCGGGCACGCGGCAGTTTTCGAAGCGGACAACGTACTGCGAAGACCTGGGGCCGAGCCAAGTCCTGAGACCGGGCTCTTCCACGTGCACGCCGGGTGCGTGGCGCTCGACCAGGAACATGGTGATGCCGCCGCGCTGGCGTTTTTCCGCATCGGTGACGGCCTGCACCATCATGACATCGGATTCCGCCGCCATCGAGATCCACATCTTGGTGCCGTTCAACACCCAATGCGCGCCGTCTTTCGCCGCCCGCGTCTGCATCATGCCGCCCGGGTCTGAGCCCGCATTGGCCTCGGTCTGCGCGAAACAGGTGGTTTTTTCGCCCTCGATCACGGGCGTCAGGAAACGCCCGATCTGCTCGCCCTTGCACTCGTACAGGATATTGGGCACGTTCGCGAACGGAAACGGCACCGGCGTATACATGAATTGCTCGAGTATCACGACCTGCGCCAGCATCGACAGCCCCGAGCCGCCGAATTTCTCCGGGACCATCAGGTACCACAGGCCGGTGTCGCGCGAAATCTTGATCAATCGATCGACTACGTCTTTCTTGAATACCGCCTTGAGATTGATCGTTTCCTTGACGCCGTAGGCGTGCCCCGGATGCGCCAGGTATTCCTGCTCCAGCGGCAGCAATTCCTCGCGCACCAGGCGCTTGGCCAGTTGCTGATATTCGAGGATCTCGGGCGGCAGCTTGTATACCGATTGCTCGGCAGGGGTCGGTTCCAATTTAGGCTCCTGGTTGGATAGTCATAAGGGCGTGCTCAGGCGATCCCTGAGTCCGGGAAGATTGCGCGCCTGCGGCAGGCGTTCCAGCGACATCAGCGCGTCGAACAAGTCCCTCGCCGGAACGCGCGCCCGACCGACCTGCAGGCAGCCTGCGAACTTTACCCACAATATGCGATGGGCATGTCTATGCTCCGTTTCGGTTGAAATGCACGAACTTCAGGCCGCTTCGCGGATTTTTTGGCGCAGGCGGGCGAGCGTGCCGCCTTTCATCACGCAGCCCGGCAGCGGATGGCCGACGATCTCCTCGGCGAGCAGCGCCGATTCGATCAGCCTGTCCAGATCGATGCCGGTATCGATGCCCATTTCCGCGCACATAAACGCGAGATCCTCGGTGCACACATTGCCGGCCGCGCCGCGATGGGCGGCGAACGGACAGCCGCCCAGCCCCGCGACCGCCGCATCGAATATCGCCACGCCCATTTCCATCCCGGCACAGGCGTTGGCGATGCCCATGCCGCGCGTGTCGTGCAAATGCAAGGAGATCTGCAATTGCGGGTACTTCTCGCGCACCGCGCCCACCACCCGCTTGATCGACGGGGGCGTCGCCCAGGCCATGGTGTCGGCCAGCGAAACCACCTTGATATCGAGATGGTACAGCGAGCCGATGTCGAGCATCCGCCGGATCATGTCGAGAATGCGCGGAATCGGAATATCGCCCTCGAAGTTGCAGCCGAACGCGGCCATCAACCCGGCGCGTTCGACCGGCACCTTGTGCTCCTGGTACATCCTGACGATCGCGTGCTGCGCCTCGAGGTTTTCCTGCAGCGTGCGCTTCTGGTTGCGCAGCAGGAATTTTTCCGATGCGGTGAAGGACAGGGTGCCCTTGACGTCGAGCTTGCCGCTCGCCAGCGCGCGCGCGAGGCCCTTGTCGTTGAGCCACAGCCCGGTGTAGCTCACGCCCGGCGCGCGGGAAAAGCCTTGCACGACCTCGTCGGCGTCGGCCATGCCGGGCACGTTCTTCGGCGGCACGAAGGACACGGTCTGAATCTGCTTCAGGCCGGTTTTCGACAGCGAGTCGATCAATGCGATTTTGCGCGCAGTGGGAATCGGGCCTTTCTCGAACTGAAAACCCTCTCGCGGCCCTTCTTCGTTGATGCGTACCGACTTGGGTAGATCTGACATGATTGCGCTCCGTTGCGTGGTGGAGGGAGAACCCAACAGGGAAAACGACTGGAAGGTGCAGACTCAGGACTGCGGCGGAACGAAGGGATAGGGCACCGCTTTGCCGCCGCGATAAGGCAGGACGAGCGTCGCCTTACCCGGCGTCGACTCCTTCCCCTCATCGTTGGTGATGCCCAGATCGATGTCGGCCAGGCCGTAGCCGGAACCATCGCGCTTGGCGCTCACCCGGCCCCATACCGACAGGGTCTCGCCGACGACATTCATCGCGCGGAACTGGAAGCTCGCTTTCCATACCCAGCCGGTGGGTCCGACCCAGTCCTTGAGCAGTTGTAGGATGTACTGCTGCTTGAGCGAGCCGTTGATCAAGAGGCCCGGCAGCTTGTCGTGCTCGATCGCGAACGGCTTGTCGTAATGGATTTTGTGCCAGTTCTCCATCGCCGCCGACCAGCGCATCAGGTGCGCCGTGCTCAGTGGCCCTTTTTCCAGCAGCGCGAGCCTGGCGCCGATCTCGAAATCCTCGAAATAGCGGGGTTCGCCCATGGCCATGGCTCATCTCCTGATCTGGGTGCGGCGCGTCTTCATCAGCAGTTCGCCGTCGCCGTTGCGGTATTCGGTCTCGATGGTCACGAACAGCATCGGGCCCTTGCCGGACGCCTTTTCGACGATGTCGGCGTAGCGCGAGCGTTGTTTCACCGTTTCACCGTGGCGGGCGTAGCGGAAGAACTCGATCTCGGAACCGCCGTTCAGGAGCGCGAGATGCCTGATCGGATCGAGTTCGGGCAACCCAGAGGACGCACCCGAAGCGAGACCGTCGAAGTCCGGGTCGCGCGCGCGCTGCTGCAGCGGGTCCGGCGCGCCGTACGCGCGGCGGAACAGGTGCGTCGGGAACAGGGGCGGCGCCACCGGCCCGCCGAAGCGCGCGTTGTTCGGACAAGCGTCCCAGAAGATCGGGTCCTCGTCCTGGATCGCCTGCGCATAGCGCCGCACCGCGCCGCGCTCGACCGGATCGCAGGCGGTCTCGGACTCCGATTGCAAGCCGATGTATTTCTTCAGGGCTTCCGTCAGCAATGCCATAAGGTCTCCGTTCGTTTCAGGGCGTGCCGATGATGCCTTGCGCGAGCGGCACCCCGATTACGCCGAATATGCCGGCCCCCAGGTCCGCCAGCGTCATGCCGCAGAACGGGCCGGCCATGGCGACGCCGACTTCGATCACCTTGATGCCGGCAAGCGGGGCCTCCTGGGCCTGATTCACCATCACTTTCTCCCTGCATGCGACCGTGCGTCGCCGTTATTCATCCCAGGGCGATTCCGCGACCGCATGGCGCGCGCAGATGCGGCCGAACGCCAGGCATTCGCCGATATTGCCGGTGCCCTGGTAAAGGTAGCTGTAGATCGAGCCGAGTTCGCCCGCGCTGTAAAGTCTCGGGATGGGTGTGCTGTCCGGCCGCACGATCTGCCCCTTCTCGTTGCGCCGCGGCCCGCCCTGGGTGTTGAGCATCGACGGGGACAGCTCGACGGCGTAGAACGGCGGCTCGCGCAAAGGCAGCAGCATTTTGCTGCGGCCGAGGTCCGGGTCTTTGCCCTTGCCGCAATGGTCGTTCCAGCGCCCGACAGACGCTTCGAGGGCGGCCGGATCCAGTCCGATGGCGCGAGCGAGGTCCGCGACGGTGCCGGCGCGCTTGATCCAGCCCCGCTCCAATTCGGCGGCATTGTCCTCGCTCCAGTCGTAGCGCTCGATGATCCGGCACCAGCCCATGACCGGTTTTTTGTCGTACAGGGGGCCGCTCGTAAAAAGGGCATGGTCGAACACCATGAACATCGGACAGGGCGCGGGCGCCGGCCCCCAGCGGCCGTTCTTCCTGATCTTTCCGTGCAGGGTGCGGAGCTTTTCGTCGGTGAAGCGGTTCGCGTCCGGGCCGACGACGATCATGCCGCCGGCCTGCTCGCGCGCGAAGTGCAGCGGCGTCATCGAAAACGTCGTCTTGAATTCGGCCACTTTCAGCGCCATCGAGGGGCCGGCGTAGTTGTTCATGTGCCACAGGTCGGCCCCCACGGACAGGCCCATCCTGACGCCGTCGCCCTCGTTGTACGGGCTGCCTGAGGTGTAGCAATAAGGCAGACCGGGCAGGTAGTTGCGGATCATGTCCTGGTTGTTCTCGAAGCCGCCGCAGGTCAGCACCACTGCCTTGCGCGCTTTTACGTTGACCGCTTTGCCGCGCAACTCGGCGCGAACGCCGAGGATTGCCCCGCTGATGCGGTCCTGAATCAAGGCCCGCCCGGGCGCCTCGTAGAGTATGTCGATGGGCCTTTGCTTCACCGCCTGCGCGAAAAACTTCCAGGTATTGGAATATCCCAGAACGTCACCATGATGAAACTTGTGCACGCAGTCCGAGCCGGGAAAGTCCGGAAATTCGATGCCCGCGGGCGGAAACTGGTGCTCCTGCGGATCACCTCCGATGCTGGCGATCCAGTCGTTGTTCCGGCTCAGTTCCTCCGCCCAGGCACGCACCATTTCCCCGGGAACGGCGTGCGTGCCGCACATCGCATCAAGATAGGTGATGGCCTTGTCCACGTCGGATACGTTGAGATAGCCCTGCGCCGACACGCGCGTGTTGCCACCCGCCTCGGCCTCGGGCGCCTTCTCCAGCATCAGGACAGACGCGCCCAAGTCGCATGCCGTGATCGCGGTCGCGGCGCCGGCGCCGCCGAAACCGACGACCACCACGTCCGCCTCCCGATCCCATCGCTCCGGCAGCCAGGGCGCGCGCGCGTTCGTTGCGGAAACTTTGCCTGTTCGCTGGATTTTTTCTTGCACGAGCCTCGCCGCTCCCCGTTGGCACGCTCCGCTTGCCGCGAGCGTAGCGCATTGACAAAATGCAGCCCGCACCCTAGCATCGCTCGCCATGCAGCGGAATCGGCTGAAGGGCGAATAATAGTGGATCCTGTTGACATGGTCCATCCGAAGGCGTTGCACCAACCGCGGCCGATCGCCTGGTCGCAGCGTCGCAGATTCCGGAAAAAGAAAAAATGGGCGTGAAGCCGGAGTAACCGGCCCCTGCCCCCTTCAACTTTGATTTCCCTATCCTGAGCAGTCCATGACCGTAACCGAAATGACCACGCCCGCGCTGACCGACGCCGCACTGTTACGTACACGCTACGGCGCCGATGCCGCGCCGGCAGCGGGAAAATTGAACGAAGTGCTGCGCGGCCTGCTTGCGCACCGCACGGTGCGCGCCTACCTGCCCGACGCGCTGCCGCCGGGCACGCTGGAGACGCTGGTGGCCGCCGCGCAGTCGGCGCCCAGTTCATCCAACCTGCAGCTCTGGAGCGTGATCGCGGTTGAGGACGCCGGCCGCAAGGCGCGCCTGGCCGAAGTCGCGGGCGGGCAGGCGCATATCGAACAGGCACCGCTGTTCCTGGTCTGGCTCGCGGACCTGTCGCGCGCGGACCGCATCGCCGCGGCGCGCGGCCGCACGATGGAGGCCTGCGCCTATCTGGAATCCTTCGTGGTCGCCGCCATCGACGCCGCGCTCGCGGCGCAGAACGCCGCGGCCGCCGCCGAATCGCTGGGCCTCGGAACCTGCTACGTCGGTGCGATGCGCAACGACCCCGAACGCGTCGCCGCCGAACTCGGCCTGCCGCCGCGCGCAATGGCGGTGTTCGGATTGTGCGTCGGATACGAGGACCCGGCGCGATCGAGCGAAATCAAGCCGCGCCTGCCGCAGCCGATGGTTGCCTTCCGCGAGTGCTACACGCCGCACCAGGCAGAGACAGAGCTGGTGGCGAAGTACGACGAAACGCTGGCCGCGTTCTCGCGTTCCCAAGGCATGGGCGACGTCACCTGGACCGGCAGGCTGTTTGCGCGCATGGGCAGTCTGAAAGGCCTCAACGGGCGCGAGCGCATGCGCGCCATGATGCGCTCGCTCGGCTTCGAGCTGCGCTAGATCAACTGCGCGCTTTCCCCCGTGTCTCGATCGCGTCGTGCCGCGCGAGGACGGCCCGGGCGCGCTCGACCACCGGAATATCCACCATCTTCCCGTCCACCTGGATCGCACCCTGGTTGCCGCCGGCGGCCGCCTCGAACGCCGCGACCACTTTGCGCGCCTGCTCGACTTCCTCGGGCGAAGGCCGGAACTCGGCATTGAGGATTTCGATCTGCGCGGGATGAATCACCGACGCGCCCATGAATCCCAGGCGGCGCGAGCGACGCACGGTGGCGCGGAAGGCGTCGAGGTCTTTGTAATCGGCCACCGTGCCGATGAAGCCCAGGGGCAGCACGCCCGCGGCGCGCGCCGCGATCACGATCGTCTGCTTCGGGTAGAACAGTCCCTCGGCTTCCGGCACCATGCCCACCGACAAGGCGAAATCCTCGGCTCCGAGCGTCAGTGCCGCGACGCGTGCATGCGCGGCGGCGATTTCCTGCGCACGAAAAAAGGCGCTGGCGCTCTCGATCATGGGCACGAGCCGCGTGTGGCCCTGCGGCAGGCCCCGCTCCGCCTCGAGCTCGTCCAGCACCTCGGCCACCAGGTGCACGTGGTCGGCGCTCTCGATTTTCGGCAGCATCAGCGCGCAAACCTCCCGGCTCACCACCGCCTCCAGATCGCGCAGGCACAGCCGCCAGGGGCGGTTGATGCGCACCACCACGTCCGCGCCCGAGCGGGCGACCTTGGGCGCCGCGGCCGCGACCAGCGTGCGCGCGCGCTCCTTGTCCTTGGGCAGGATGCTGTCTTCCAGATCGAGGATGATCACGTCGGCGCCGCGCGTGTGCGCGCTGTCGACGAACTTGTCCACGTTCACCGGCACGAACATCATCGAGCGCCAGACCGGCAGGTTCTTCTTCTCACTCATCGCTGTTCCTTTGAATCAGACACGCATTGATCAAATGATCCTTCGACGGCGCAGATCGTCCCGGGCTGCGCCGTCGACGCCGAGGCGGCCCAGCACTTCGGTCGTGTGCTCGCCCAGATCCGGCGCAGGGCGGCGCAGCGCGCCCGGGGACGCGGACAGGCGCGGCACCACCGCGTGCATCGGTATCGAGCCCATGTCCTTGTCCGGAAGTTCCACCACAATCTGCCGCGCCTGCACGTGCGGGTCGGCCAGAAACTGGTCGATGTCGTAGACCGGCGCGGCGGTGATCTCGTTCTTTTCGAAAAACGCCATGCCCTCGGCCAGCGTGTGCGCCGAGATGAAGGCGCGTATCGGCGCCTCGGTCGCCTCGGCGTTGGCCACCCGATCGGCGTTGGTGCGAAAGCGCGGATCGTTCAGCAGTTCCGCCACGCCCAGCGCCTTGTACAGCCGGTCGACCATCGCCTGCATCGAAGCCGAGATCGAAATCCAGCGCCCGTCCCTGGTGGGAAACACGTTGCGCGGACAGGCTGTGTTGGAGCGGCTGCCGGTGCGCTGCTTAATCTGGTGGGTCAGATTATAGATGGCGGCTTCGGGCCCCAGCACCGAGACCATCGGATCAAGCAGGGGCAGGTCGATCACCTGGCCACCGCCGCCCGCATCGCGATGCCTCAATGCCGTCATCACGGCGAAAGCGCCGTACAGCCCGGCGATCATGTCGGCGAGCGCGAGGGGCGGCAGCACCGGTTCACGGTCCTCGAATCCGTTCCTGGCGGCGAAACCCGACATGCCCTCGACCAGCGTGCCGAACCCGGGGCGGAACTTGTAGGGCCCGTCCTGCCCCCAGCCGGAAATGCGCACCACCACCATGCCGGGATTGCGCGCGAGCAGCACCTCCGGCCCCAGATCCATGGTTTCCAGCGTGCCGGGACGAAAGTTCTCGATCAGCACGTCGGCGCTCTCCACTAGCCGCAGCAGCAGCGCTTTGCCCTCGGCTTCGCGCAGATTGAGCGTGACGCTCTTCTTATTGCGCGCATACACCTTCCAGTAGGCGCTGATGCCCTTCACGCGCCATTCGCGCAAGGGGTCGCCCTTGCCCGGTTCCTCGATCTTGATGACCTCGGCGCCGAAATCGGCCAATTGCAGGCTGAGCATATTGCCCGCGACGAGACGGGTGAGATCCAGGACGACGATGCCGTCGAGGGGACATTTGGCATCGGGTTCAAACGGCGTCATGATAAATCGCTTCCTTCCGCGGGAAAGAGCACGCAGTTCGCTTCCGGGATTTCCACCCAAACTTCCCCGCTGTTGAACATCACATCGGATTCTATGCGCAGCGCGGTTCCGCCCACATCCGCCAGATAAAGCGTGCGCGCGCCCAGATAGCTGCGCCCGGTGAGGCGCGCCTGCAACAGGTTCTGGCCGTCGCCCGCAGGCCGCGCCGCATGGATGCCGAGGCGTTCGGGGCGCAGCGCCACCAGCACCGCGGTGCCCGCGGCGAAGCGCTTGCCGGAGAGCGCCAGGAGCCGCTGTCCGCCCGGTAATTCCACCGCAAACCTGCCGCCCGGCGCGTCGCCGCGTATGTGGCCGTTGAGAAAATTACTGCTGCCGATGAAGTCGGCGACAAACGGATCGGCGGGATGGTCGTAGATTTCCTGCGGCGTGCCGAGCTGGCTGACGCGGCCGCGGTTCATCACCGCAATGCGATCGGAGAGCGCCAGCGCCTCCGACTGGTCGTGGGTCACGTACACGGTGGTCAGGCCGACCTGGCGCGTGACCTGGGAGAGCCATACGCGCGAACGCTCCCTCAGACGCGCATCCAGATTCGACAGCGGCTCGTCCAGGAGCAGCACCTGCGGCCGGTACACCAGCGTGCGCGCCAGCGCCACGCGCTGCTGCTGGCCGCCGGAGAGCTGATGCGGATAGCGGTCGGCGAAGTCGTCCATTTCCACCAGCTTCAGCGCTTCCCTCACCCGCGCGCGCCGCGCCGCCGCGGCCACGCGCCGCAGCTTCAGCGGGAATTCGCAATTCCCTTCCACGGTCATGTGCGGCCAGAGCGCGTAGGACTGGAATACCAGGCCGCAGCTGCGCCGCTCCGGCGGCAGGTTGCACCCGCTGGCGGCGTCGAAATAGAGTTCTCCGCCTACGCGCAGACTGCCCGCGTGGGGCACGTCCAGGCCGGCCAGCGCCGCCAGCGTAGTCGACTTGCCGCAGCCGCTCGGGCCCAGCAGCGTCAGAAACTCCCCGTCGGCGATGGCGAGACTCAAGCGGTCCACCGCCGTGAACTCGCCGTAGCGGCAGGTCAGCCCTTCGATCACTACATCAGCCATACATCCCTCTCATCAGCGCATCAGCCATAGACCCGCACCCCGAACAGGAATCGCACGCCATAGACGAAAGCGAAAGTCAGCAGCACCTGCAGCATCGCGAGCGCGGCCACGGGCCCGGCGTCGCCCTGGATCCAGAAGGAGAGCAGCGTCGTGCCGATCACTTCGCTGCCCGGCGCGAACAGGAACACTGCCGTCGCATAGTCCTTGAAGAAGCAGATGAACAGCACGGCGAAGGCCGAAACCAGCGCCGGCTTGAGCAGGCGCAGCGAAATCGCCCACGAGGTGGTCCACCAGTCGGCGCCCGCGGTGCGCGCGGCGCGGTCGAGCTCCGGGTGAATCTGCAGCAGCGCGGGCGCGACCGCGCCCAGGCCGGTGGGCAGATAGCGCATGGTGAACGCGAGCACCAGGATCGCGATGGTGTTGTGCAGTCCGCCGAGAAACGGAAAGACGATCATCGCCCACAGGAAACCGAGCCCGACCACCAGGCCCGGCACCGCGCGCGGATAGAGGGCGATGAATTCCAGCGTGCGCGCATGGCGGTAGGGCGAGCGCTGGGTGATGATCGCCACCAGCGCCACCAGCAGCGTCGCCAATCCGCCGCCGAACAGGGCGATGCCGATGGAGTTCGTAATCGAGCGCACATAGGTCGGGTAGGACACGATCATTTTCAGATGGTCGGCGGTCCACAGTTCCCATATGGGCACCAGCGGCGTGAGAAAACTCGTCACCGCCCGCAGCGCGAGTCCGGCCAGAGGCGCCACTACGCCCAGCGTCACATACACCGCCAGCAGCAGGGCCAAAGGCCAGCGCAGCCAGCCCATGGGGAAACGGCGCGGCCGCGACGCCCTGCCTTTCACCGTCACAAAGCGGCCGATGTTGGACAGCAACCTTCCCTGCAGCCACACCAGCAGGGTCACGATCCCGAGCAGGGCCACCGCCGCGGCCCCGACGAGGCCGTAGTCGGGGGTCGCGGCCCCGATCCCCTCGTCGTAGAGAAAGGTGGACAGGAAGTGGATGCCCACCGGTCCGCCGAAAATCAGCGGCACCGACAACAACTCCAGCGCGATGGTGAAATTGAGCATGGCGCTGTAGACCAGCGCCGGGCGCATCAGGGGCAGCGTGATCGCCCACAGGGTGCGCAGCGAACCCGCCCCCGAGACGCGGGCCGCGTCCTCCAGCGCGGGATCGGCCATGCGCGTGGAATTGAGGCAATAGAGGAAAGTCAGCGGCGCCTCGCAGATCGCCGCCACCACCGCCATGCCACCGAGGCTGTAGAGGTTCCAGGGCGCATCGCCCGTGGCCGCCTGCACGCCCAGCGTCAGGTAGCCGGACGGACCGTACATGATGGAGAATCCGAAGGCCATCACCAGCTGCGACAGATACAGCGGCCACAGCAGCAGTTCGCCGATGAATTTTCCGCCGGGGATATCGGTGCGGCCCACGGCGATCGCCGCCCCCGCGCCGATCAGCATGGCCAGAAGCGTGGTCATAAAGGCGAAACTCAGGGAGTTGCCCACCGCTTCGAGCAAGGTCCGGCTGGTCAACAGCCGCAGGTAGTTGTCCGCGGTGAAGGCGCCGAGGCCGTCGTACAGAGGGCGGCGCATGAGGGACTGCAGAATCACCGGCACCAGCGGCGTGAATACCAGCGCCAGGGTGAACAGCGCGGTCGCCCACTGCAGCACCGTCCCGCGATCCACCGGCCAGCGGGACGCGATCCCGGAGGCGGGCGCAGCGGTTCTCATGGCCGTACCAACACTTACATGCCGAAAGCCTTCTTCCAGCGCGCCTGCAGGCTCTGTCCGTTCGCCACCATGTCCTGGTCATACTCCACCAGCACCGCCTTGTCCTCGCCGCCAAGCTGCTTGACGATCCCGCCGTAGGTGGCGCGCGGCACTTCGCTCGCCTGCACGTCGGGGCGGTAAGGCGTCAGGCCGCCTTTGCCGAAGCCCACTTGGCCATCGTGGGACAGGATGTAGTCCAGCATCAGTTTTGCCGCATTGACGTTGGTCGCTGCCTTGCTGATCGCCATGCCGCGCAACACGATGGGCGTGCCGTCGGTCGGGTAGGCCCAGCCGAGCAGCTTCGCGCGCGCCGGATCGTCCAGCTTGGGAAACAGCACGATGCCGGAAATGAAATAGCCGACTACGTACTCGCCGGCGGTGATTTTCTCGATCATCGGCCCGGCGGAACGCTCGGGACGGGTTACCTTGCCCAGCCCGTCGAGCAGCGACCATGCGGGGTCGCCGTATTTTTTCGTATAGGCCCAGTTGATCGACAGGCCGAACGCCTCGGTGGCCGCGTTGTAAGTGGTGACCTTGTTCTTGAACACGGCCGGATTCTCCTGCGCGAACTTCGCCAGTTCCGCCAGGCTGTGCGGCCGCAGCTTCTCCGGCAGCAGCGCTTTGTTGTATACAATCACCATCGGGTCGGCGGACACGGTATACAGGCCCTTGCGGATCATGCCCCACTTCGGCAGCTTGCCTTCCTCGGGCGACACATACTCCAGCGCTTCGCCCTTGGCGACGAACTGCAGCCACTTGTCCACCGCGCCGACGATCAGCAGGTCGCCGGTGCGCGCGTTTGAGGCGCGTTCCGAATAGTAGCGCTCGAACACCTCGCTGCTTCCGAGGTCCAGCGTCTGCACCGCGATCCACGGATAGAGCTTCTTGAAGCCTTCGAGCACGTGCTTCCAGTTGTATTCCGCCATGATCGAATAGACGACCAGCTTGCCTTCCTTCTTCGAACCTTCGACGATGCTCGCATAGGATTTCGGATAATAGGCAGGCAGGGTCTGCGCCTGCGCTGCGGCGGCGGAGAGCAGGCTGCCCGCGACAGCGGCCGCGGCCACCAGAATCCGCGCAATCGATCGATGCATGATTTCTCCTCCCGTTTTGTAGGTTGACGGATCGCGCAAACGGCGCGCCTCTCCGGGTCTGCCGGCTCGCCTGCCTGACCGGCGCTTAGCCTAACACAGGGGAGCGTTTTCGTCCTGCGAAGTGCCGCAGTGCTGCGGCGGGCATGGCGCTCGGGGCAGGATAAACACGCAGTAGCACCGACGCATCGCGCAAGTGCTTGAATTGGGGTGGCTGATGGGGCTCGAACCCACGACAACCGGAATCACAATCCGGGACTCTACCAACTGAGCTACAGCCACCATTGAAACGATTCTGGCGTGCCCGGCGGGAATCGAACCCACAACCCCCAGCTTAGAAGGCTGGTGCTCTATCCGGTTGAGCTACGGGCACCCCCATCGGGCTACGCACAACATACCCGCACTAGGCGTAGCAGCGGGTAGACTTATTGGTCGGGGTGGAGAGATTTGAACTCCCGACATCCTGGTCCCAAACCAGGCGCGCTACCAGGCTACGCTACACCCCGAGCGGTCGCGTATGATACTCTGGCGCCCCTCCGGGGTCAACGTCGTTGAGTCTTTTCGTCGTTGAGTCTTTTCGTTTGTCTTTTCGTGAGTCTTTTCGTTGCGCCCTTTTCGGCTCAACGCAGAATGCAGTGGCGCAGGGCCGCAAAAGATAATACACTTGCCCCCCGCTTGGATTTCTGCTATTAAAGCGCCTTCGTTTTTTTTACTGAAAGTGGTTCGATATGCCTGCAGAGCAACTGTTACGCCGCAAGGCCCTCCCACCCTATGCACCGAAAAAGGGCGAGGAGTACATGAACAAGAAGCAACTCGCGCACTTCCGCAACATCCTGGAAGTGCTCAAGGTCGAGTTGGGGAAGGATATCGATCGCACCGTACATACCATGCAGGACGAGGCCACGGTATTCGCCGACCCCAACGACCGCGCCAGCCAGGAGTCCGACATGGCGCTCGAACTGCGCAACCGCGACCGCGAGCGCAAGCTGATCAAGAAGATCGAGGAAACCATCGCCAAGATCGAAAGCCAGGACTACGGCTATTGCGAAAGCTGCGGCGTGGAAATCGGCCTGAAACGCCTGGAAGCGCGCCCCACGGCGACGCTGTGCATAGACTGCAAAACCCTGGACGAGTTGAGAGAGAAACAACTGGCGAAGTAGCACTTCGGTCCTCTCCTGCACAGGCGAGAGAGGGAATTGCCAGCGATAGTCGCCAATGAAAAAAGGACGCCGAGGCGTCCTTTTTTGATTACTGCGCGCCGCTTATTGCCCGGGCTGCGCCGCACCCGGTTGCGGCGCCTCCGACTCCACCGCTTTCATCGACAGGCGCAGCCGGCCCTTGTCGTCGGCTTCGAGCACCTTGACCTTCACCAGCTGGCCTTCCTTGAGATGGTCGGCGACGCTCGCCACGCGCTGCTGGCTGATTTGCGAGATGTGCAACAAGCCGTCCTTGCCGGGCAGCACGCTGACAATGGCGCCGAAGTCGAGCAGTTTCAGCACGGTGCCGTCATAGACCTTGCCCACTTCCACATCGGCGGTGATCGCTTCGATGCGCTTGCGGGCCAGCTCCCCGCCCTCGGCGCTGATGCACGCGATGCTGACCGTGCCGTCGTCCTCGATATCGATGGTGGTGCCGGTTTCCTCGGTCAGCGCGCGGATCACCGCCCCGCCCTTGCCGATCACGTCGCGTATCTTGTCCGGATTGATCTTGATCTTGATGATGCGCGGCGCAAAGGTCGAAATGTCGGAACGCGACGAAGGCAGGACGCTGGTCATTTTCTCCAGAATCACCATGCGGCCTTCGCGCGCCTGCGACAGCGCCACCTGCATGATTTCCTTGGTGATACCCTCGATCTTGATGTCCATCTGCAGCGCAGTGACGCCGTTCTCGGTGCCCGCAACCTTGAAATCCATGTCGCCGAGGTGGTCTTCGTCGCCGAGGATGTCGGTGAGCACGGCGAAGCGATTGCCTTCCTTGATCAGGCCCATGGCGATGCCGGCCACGTGCGCCTTCATCGGCACACCGGCGTCCATCAGCGCCAGGCTGCCGCCGCAAACCGATGCCATCGAACTCGATCCGTTGGACTCGGTGATCTCGGACACCACGCGCATGCTGTAGCCGAATTCCTCCACCGAGGGCAGCATCGCCAGAAGAGCACGCTTGGCGAGGCGCCCGTGGCCGATCTCGCGTCGCTTGGGCGAGCCGACACGGCCGGTTTCACCGGTCGCGTACGGGGGAAAGTTGTAATGCAGCATGAAGCGGTCTTTGTACTCGCCCATCAGCGCGTCGATGATCTGCGAATCGCGCGCCGTTCCCAGCGTCGCCACCACGATGGCCTGGGTCTCGCCGCGGGTAAACAGCGCCGAACCGTGGGTGCGCGGCAGCACGCCGAGGCGGATGGCGATCGGACGCACGGTCCGCGTATCGCGGCCGTCGATGCGCGGTTCGCCGTCGAGGATCTGGTTGCGCACGATTTTCGATTCCAGCGCGAAGCAGATTTCCTTGGCGGCATTGGCATCCGGCCCGCCTTCGCTGCCGACGCCAATTTCGGTGAACACGCGCTTCCAGATGGCGTCAATCGCCGCGGAGCGCGCCTGCTTTTCCTTGACCTGGAATGCCGCGCGCAGGTCCGCTTCAGCCAGCGAGGCGACGCGCGCAACCAGCGATTCGTCCTTGGCCGGCGGCTGCCAGTCCCACATCGGCTTGGCGGCGCCATCGGCGAGTTCGTTGATCGCCTGGATCGCCGCCTGCATCTGCTGGTGGCCGAACATCACGGAGCCGAGCATCACCTCCTCGGACAGCTCCTGCGCTTCCGATTCCACCATCAGCACCGCGTGCTCGGTGCCGGCCACGATCAGGTTGAGTTTCGAATCCTTCAGTTGCGTGGCGGTCGGATTGAGGATGTACTGGCCATTGGCATAACCGACGCGCGCAGCGGCTATCGGGCCGTTGAACGGGATGCCGGACAGGGTCAACGCCGCCGAAACGCCGATCAGGGCCGCGATGTCGGGATCGATTTCCGGATTGACCGACATGACCGTCGCCACGACCTGGACTTCGTTATAGAAACCGTCGGGGAACAGCGGGCGGATCGGGCGGTCGATCAAGCGCGAGGTGAGAATTTCCTTCTCCGAGGGCCTACCTTCGCGCTTGAAAAAACCGCCGGGGATCTTGCCTGCGGCGTAGGTTTTCTCGATGTAATCGACGGTCAGGGGGAAAAAGTCCTGGCCGGACTTGGCCTGCTTGGAGGCAACCACGCTGCACAGCACCACGGTGTCGTCCATGCTGACCAGGACGGCGCCGCCGGCCTGGCGCGCGATTTCGCCGGTTTCGAGGGTGACTTGATGGGCGCCGTAGGCGAAAGTTTTTTTGATCGGGTTCAAGGTAGGATCCTTTGCGAGGCGGCGCGCAGCGCGCCGGCGGTCATACGGGGAAACTGGGCGGCATCCGGAACAGGAAACCCGCCCGCGTAAATGCAAAACGCCCGTCGTGTTACGGACGGGCGCCGGTGTGCTTACTTGCGCAGGCCCAGCCGCTCGATCAGACTGCGATAGCTGTCCGCGTTCTTGCCCTTCAGGTAGTCCAGCAGCTTGCGCCGCTGGCTGACCATTCTCAGCAGACCACGGCGGGAATGGTGATCCTTGACGTGGGTCTTGAAATGGCCGGTCAGCTCGTTGATGCGCGTCGTCAGCAGGGCAACTTGCACTTCCGGCGAACCGGTGTCGCCCTTGGCGCGCTGGTAATCGTTCATGACTTGCGCTTTGTGCGCGGTGGTAAATGGCATGCTCGTGCTCTCCTGGGTCTCGGGGCTGTCGTCGCTATGTCGCTCTAGCGAAGGCGCGGATTTTACACCGTAACTGGGTGGTTTTTCAAGGGTTTCCCGCGATTTTTTGGAACGCCTGGGCGTGCCGGGCGCCGCTCTCTGCGTTGGCGATCACGCGCCTCGGCGAGATCGTCCCGTCTGCCCCCGCTTCGCCCACGCCCAGCAAGGCCCCAACGGCGCCGTAGACGCGCACACGCGCCCGCGGCAACCCCTGCCATGGCACCGATTGTCCGCTCACGAACCTGGCCTCCTGTTCCGGCTCCAGGCGCACCTCGGGCAGGTTCTGCAGCAAGGCATCCACCGGCAACAGGCAGGCGTCACGCTCAGGCAGCGCCATCGCCCCCAGGCTGTCCAGGGAATACGCGCAGTCCAGGCCGAAGCGGCTGACCGCCGTGCGGCGCAGCGCGGTGAGATGCGCGCCGCAGCCGAGCATTTCACCCAGGTCATGCGCAATCGAGCGGATATAGGTGCCCTTGCTGCAGCTCACGGACAAGGCCAGCCGGTCGCCTTCGAACCACTGCAAATCGAGAGCGTGTATGGTCACCCGGCGCGGCGCGCGCGCGATGTGGATGCCGGCGCGGGCGTAGGCATACAGCGGCTTGCCGGCGTGTTTCAGCGCGGAATAGAGCGGCGGGATCTGCAGGATGCCGCCGCGAAAATGTTGCAGGGCCGCGGCAAGTGCATCCGCGCTGACGCTCACCACCCTCTCTTCGATCAGCTCGCCTTCGGCATCCGCGGTGGTGGTGCTGACGCCCAGCCTGATCTCGGCCGCATAGCATTTATCGGCCTCCAGGAGGTCGGAGGAAAATTTGGTCGCCTCGCCGAACAGCACCGGCAACAGGCCTGTGGCAAGCGGATCGAGGGTGCCGGCGTGCCCCGCCTTGGCCGCCTGGTAAAGGCGTTTCGCCTGCTGCAGGGCGGCGTTGGAGCTCGCCCCCGGCGCCTTGTCCAGCATCAGCACGCCGTTCAGCGGGCGCTTCGGTTGGCGCGCTTGCACTAGGCCTTCGGTTCCTTGCTGTCGGCGACCGCCTCGTCGATGAGGCGCGACAATTCAAAGCCGCGCTCGACCGACGCGTCGTAGACGAAATGCAGTTGCGGTATGGAATGCAGCTTGATGCGGCGCGCGATCTGGCTGCGCAGGAAGCCGCCGGCCTGTTTCAGGCCGGTTTCTGTTGCGGCGCGCTCAGCGGCGTTGCCCATCAGCGTGTAAAACACTTTCGCGTGGGAATAATCGGCGGTCACCTCGACGCCGGTCAGCGTAATCATGGCAACGCGCGGATCTTTCAGCTCGGTACGGATGATTTCGGCCAGTTCGCGCTGGATCTGGTCGGCGACGCGCAGACTGCGGTCAGGGCCTTTAGGCATTCGGCAACCTCATGCACTGTCGGATCGGCAATCCCCCGCCCGCACGCGCAGGCGGGTTCGGAATGCGCCTTACAGCGACCTCGCGACTTCCAGCACCTCGTAGGCTTCGAGCTGGTCGCCTTCCTTGATTTCGTTGAAGTTCTTCAGCGACAGTCCGCATTCGAAACCCGCTTTCACTTCGCGCACATCGTCTTTGAAGCGCTTCAGGGTATCGAGTTCGCCGTCGTGGATGACCACGTTGTCGCGCAGCAGCCGCACGCGCGCCCCGCGCTTGATCAGGCCTTCGAGCACCATGCAGCCGGCGACCGTGCCGACCTTGGATATTTTGTAGATCTGGCGGATTTCCACCAGCCCGAGCACGCTTTCCTTCCTTTCCGGCGCGAGCATGCCGGAGAGCGCGGCTTTCACCTCGTCCACGGCGTCATAGATGATGTTGTAGTAGCGGATATCGATACCCTGCGACTCAGCCAGCCTCCGGGCGGCGACGTCGGCGCGGGTATTGAAGCCGATGATCACCGACTTCGATGCGAGCGCGAGGTTGACGTCGGACTCGCTGATCGCGCCCACGCCGCTGTGCACGACGCTGACTTTGACTTCTTCGTTGGACAGTCGCGACAAGGCATGCGCCAGCGCTTCACGCGAGCCCTGCACGTCGGCCTTGATCAGCAGCGGCAGCGTCTTCACCCCGCCCTCGCCCATCTGTTCGAACATGTTTTCCAGTTTCGCCGCCTGCTGTTTGGCCAGCTTCACTTCGCGGAACTTGCCCTGGCGGAACAAGGCGATCTCGCGCGCCTTGCGCTCGTCGCCCAACGCGACCGCTTCTTCGCCAGCCAGAGGCACGTCGGACAAGCCCTGGATTTCAACCGGGATGGACGCTCCGGCTTGCTCTACCGGCTGGCCGGCCTCGTCCAGCATGGCGCGCACGCGACCGAACACTGAACCGGCGAGCAGCACGTCGCCGCGGCGCAGTGTGCCCGACTGCACCAGGATGGTTGCGACCGGGCCCCTGCCCTTGTCCAGGCGCGCTTCGATGACCAGCCCCTTGGCCGGCGCGTCCACCGGCGCCTTCAGTTCCAGCACCTCGGCCTGCAGCAACACCTGTTCGAGCAGGTTGTCTATGCCCTCCCCGGTCTTGGCCGAGACCGACACGAAGGGCGACTCGCCGCCGTATTCCTCCGGCACCACGCTTTGCGCCACCAGTTCCTGTTTGACGCGCTCCAGATTGGCATCGGGCTTGTCGATTTTGTTGATCGCCACCACCAGCGGCACGTTCGCGGCCTTGGCATGCGCAATCGCCTCTATGGTCTGCGGCATCACGCCATCATCCGCGGCGACCACCAGAACGACGATGTCGGTCGCTTTCGCCCCGCGCGCGCGCATGGCGGTAAAGGCCTCATGGCCGGGCGTGTCGAGAAACGTCACCATCCCGCGGGGCGTCTCCACGTGGTAGGCGCCGATGTGCTGGGTGATGCCGCCCGCCTCGCCCGAGGCGACGCGCGTGCGGCGGATATAGTCCAGCAGCGAGGTCTTGCCGTGGTCGACGTGGCCCATCACCGTCACCACCGGGGCGCGTGCATGCAACTCGTGTGCCGCCTCGTGGGCCTGTGGCGCCTCGCTGAGAAAGGTGTCGGGCTCGTCCAGTTTAGCCGGCTTGGCGATGTGTCCCATGTCCTCCACCACGATCATCGCGGTTTCCTGGTCCAGCACCTGGTTGATGGTGACCATGCTGCCCAGCTTTATCAGGGTCTTGATGACCGCGGCCGCCTTCACCGACATCTTGTGCGCCAGATCGGCGACGGAAATGGTTTCCGGAACCATGACTTCACGCACCACGGGTTCCGTCGGGGCGGCGAAAGTCTGAACCGACTCCGCTGAAGTCGTGTTCTTGTGACGCGCACTTTTGGGCGTATGCCAGCCGGATGCGCCGCCGACGTCACCGCGGGTCTTGATGGTGCGCCGCTTGGCCGTCTCGTCCTTCCAGACGGTCGTGGTTTTCTTCTTCGGGCTTTTCTTGTCGCCCTTGGCGGCTTCGTCGACCTTGGGTTTGTGCAGGGTGCCGTCGGTGGGTGGCGCTTCGCCGGGTTTGGCCGGCGCCGGCGCCGGCGGGATCCGCTTTTCCTCGGTTTCGCGGGCCTCGGCAAGTTTCTTCTCGCGCTCCTGTTTCTCGCGCAATTCCTCCGACTGGCGCGCCATCAGCGCGGCCTGGCGTTTTTGCTCCTGCTCGCGCAGCTCGAGCTGCTGGGCGTCGACGACCGGCGGCCGGGCCACCGGCGCCGGTTTTTCCTCTACGACCGGGACCGGAACCGGGATTGCAGGTTCGGGCGGCGCCTCCGCGGCAGCGTCGCGTTTCACGAACACGCGCTTCTTCTTGACCTCGACCTGGATGGTGCGCGATTTGCCGGTGGAATCCGATTTCTTGATCTCGGAGGTCTGTTTGCGCACCAGCGTGATCTTGCTCTTCGCTTCGGTGGCACCGTGCACTTTGCGCAGATACTCCAGCAGCCGGGTCTTGTCCTGCTCGCTCAGCGTGTCCTCGGGCTGCTGCTTGTGCACGCCGGCGGCTTTGAGCTGCTCGAGCAGCACCGAAGGCTGCACTCTCAGCTCCCCGGCAAATTGTGTAACGCTAGTCTGCGCCATACCGGTCCCCTACTTGCCTTCTTCTTCCGCGAACCAGTGCTCGCGCGCCTTCATGATCAGCGCCTTGGCACGCTCGGCGTCGATGGGGCAGATCTCGATCAGATCGTCCGTGGCCAGATCCGCGAGGTCGTCGCGGGTCCTGACACCGGACTCGGCGAGCTTCGCCGCGATGTGGCTGTCCATGCCTTCCAGCCGCAGCAATTCCGGATCCACGCCCTCGACTTTCTCCTCGCTGGCGATTTCCTGCACCAGCAGGGCATTGCGCGCGCGGTTCCTCAGTTCGTTCACCGTGTTTTCGTCGAAAGATTCGATTTCCATCATTTCGTTGATCGGCACGTAGGCCACTTCCTCCAGGGAGGAAAAACCCTCCTGGATCAGGATGTCGGCCACCTCTTCGTCGACGTCCAGCTTTTCGATGAATACGGAGCGGATGCCGGCACTCTCTTCCTGCTGTTTCTTCTCCGATTCCTCCTCGTTCATCAGGTTGATGGTCCAGCCGGTGAGCTCCGAAGCCAGGCGCACATTCTGACCGCTGCGGCCGATGGCGATGGCCAGATTGGCCTCGTCCACCACCACGTCCATGCTGTGCTTTTCTTCATCCACCAAGATGCTCGACACGTCCGCGGGCGCAAGCGCGCCGATGACGAATTGCGCCGGGTCGGCCGACCACAGCACGATGTCGACGCGCTCGCCGCCCAGCTCCCCGGTCACCGCCTGCACGCGTGAACCGCGCATGCCGACACAGGTGCCGATCGGATCGATGCGCTTGTCATTGGTGTGCACGGCGATCTTGGCGCGCACCCCAGGGTCGCGCGCCGCCGACTTGATCTCCAGCAGGCCTTCCTCGATCTCGGGGACTTCCAGCCGGAACAGTTCGATGATGAATTCCGGCGCGGTGCGCGACAATACCAGCTGCGGTCCGCGCACGTTGCGATCGATCCGCAGCAGCAGGGCACGCACGCGGTCGCCCACGCGCAGGTTTTCCTTCGGAATCATCTGGTCGCGGGGCAGCATCGCCTCAATGCGGCCGGATTCGATCACGGCATTGCCGCGCTCGATGCGTTTTACCGTACCGGTCACCAGCTTCTCGCCGCGGCCGAGGAAGTCCTGCAGGATCTGCTCGCGCTCGGCGTCGCGGATTTTCTGCAGGATCACCTGCTTGGCGGCCTGCGCGCCGATACGGCCGAATTCGATCGGCTCCAGCGGCTCTTCAATGTACTCTTCGAGCTGAACGTCGGCGTGCTGCTTGAGCGCATCCGACAGGGGAACCTGCTGCGCCGGGTTCTCCACCGCCTCGTCCGCCACCACCTGCCAGCGGCGAAAAGCCTCGTAATCCCCGGTTTCGCGGTCTACCGCCACGCGCACGTCCGCGTCGTCGCTGAAGCGCTTCTTGGTGGCCGAGGCGAGCGCCATCTCCAGCGCGACAAAGACCACGTCCTTGTTGACGTTCTTCTCGCGCCCCAGGGCGTCCACCAGCAACAGAATCTCACGGCTCATTTACAGCACCTCCGACCTCAAAATTCAACCTTGGGGACCAGCCGCGCCTTGTCGATATTGGCGATTTCCAGACTCACCGTCCCGCCCTCAATTTCCAGTTCCAGCCTGCCATCCGCCACGGCGCGCATCACGCCGGCAAAATTGCGCCGGCCGCCGATCGGCACCCGCAGGGTCAGTCGCGCCGGCTCGCCCGCAAAGCGCACAAAATCCGCCTCTTTCTTCAGCGGCCGGTCCAGCCCCGGCGAGGACACCTCCAGGCGGTCGTAATCGAACTCTTCGACCTCCAGTACCCGCGCCAGCTGGTTGCTGACCCGTGCGCAGTCCTCCACCGTGATCCCGCTCGCGCTCGCGCCCCGCGGGCCCGCCGCCGGTTTGTCGATGAAAATCTGCAGCATTCTTCCGCGATTGGACAATTCCACGCTGACAAGCTCGTAACCGAGCCCGTCGACCGTTGTTTCCAGCAAGCCTTGCAGTTTCATAGCCACAAATAAAAAATGGGCTGACCGCCCATCCAACAAACCACATTCCACAGACTTGAAATTATAGCAGAAAATTAGATCGCGAACAATCCATCTTGTCCCCGACCAAGTGGTGCCCGGGGCGGCAAACGCGGATTCCCGCCGCGCTGAATCAACGTCTCCGGCGCTGGCGGCCGGGCTTGAACGGCGCTTTGCGCGCCGGCTTTCCGCCGGGGGATTTCGGTGCAAGCGCAGGCGGCTGAAACTCCAGCGCGGCGAGCAAGCGGGCGTATTCGGTTTCATCCAGTTCGCGCATCTGGCCGCGCTTCAGGTGCGACGGCAGGGTAATCGGCCCGAAGCGCACCCGCATCAGGCGGCTTACCGTGAGATGCAGGGCTTCGAACAGCCGCCGCACCTCGCGATTGCGTCCCTCGGAGAGCACCACGTTGTACCAGTGGTTGCTGCCCTGCCCGCCGGCATCCACGATGCTGTCCAGATGCGCCGGCCCATCGTTTAGCTGCACGCCCGCGCGCAAGGCCTGCATCTGCTCCTCGCTCAACGCCCCGAGCAGGCGCACCGCGTACTCGCGCTCGATCCGATGGCTCGGATGCATCAGCCGGTTGGCGAGTTCGCCCGAGGTGGTGAAAATCAACAGGCCGCTGGTGTTGAAATCGAGCCGTCCCACCGCGATCCACTTGGCGCCGCGCAGGCGCGGCAATTTGTCGAACACCTCGTGCCGGCCTTCCGGGTCGTTGCGGCTGACGATCTCCCCCGTGGGTTTGTGATACAGCAGCACCCGCTGCGGCACGCCGCGATGCAGGCGCACCGGTCGCCCATCCACCTGCACCCGGTCGTCCGCGCCGACGCGCGTCCCGACGGCAGCCGGCTCGCCGTTGACGCTGACCCGGCCTGCTGCTATCCACAGCTCCATTTCGCGGCGCGAGCCGAGCCCGGCGCCGGCGAGCACTTTGTGCAGCTTCTCCGTGGCCGCGGGCGCGCTAGCCGGCTGCGGCGTCCGGTCCCGCAGTTTCTTCAGCTGCGGGCGGCTCTTCGCTGGGCGGTATGTGCGGGGCAAGTTCGAGGGTGTTGCTTATCTGTTCAAGCGGTGGCAATTCCTGCAGGGAGCGCAGGCCCAGGTCGTCAAGGAAAGCCTTGGTCGTCGCATACAGCGCCGGCCGGCCCGGAACATCGCGACAGCCGACCGTATCGATCCAGCTGCGCGCCTCCAGGCTTTTGATCACGTTGGTGGACACGGTCACGCCGCGAATGTCTTCGATGTCGCCGCGCGTCACCGGCTGGCGATAGGCGATGATGGCGAGCGTTTCCATTACCGCGCGCGAATAGCGCGGCGGCTTGTCGCGAGTCAGTCGCTCCAGGTACTGCTGATATTCGGGTCGGGTCTGGAAACGCCAGCCGCTCGCCAGGTTGACCAGTTCCACGCCCCTGCCCTGCCAGGCCTCGCGCAGTTCGTCGAGCAGGCGCCGCAGCGTGTCGGCGCCAATATCCTCCTCGAACAGGCGGCGCAGATCGGCGAGCGCGAGCGGCTCCTGGGCCGCGAGCAGCGCAGCCTCCAGGACGATCTTGGCTTCACTCGGATTCAGCATGGGCAAGCTTCACATAGATTGGAGCATAAGGCTCGGACTGGGTTACTTCGATCAGGCTCTCGCGCACCAGTTCCAGCAGCGCGAGAAAACTCACCACCACCACCGCCACGCCCTTGCTCACCTCGAACAGCGAGGTGAATTCCGCGAACTGGCCGCCTTGCAGATGCCGCAGGATGGACGACATGAACTCGCGCACCGACAACTCCTCGCGCGTCACCTTGTGGTGCTGCGTCATCCTGGCATGCATCAGCAGCGACTGCCACGCGGCGATCAGGTCCTGGGTGCGCACCTGCGGCAGGCGCTGCGCCGCGGCCTGCTCGATCCAGACTTCCACGGTGAGGAAATCGCGCCCCACCACGGGAAGCGCATCGAGCTTGTGCGCGGCAAGCTTCATGCTTTCGTATTCCACCAGCCTGCGCACCAGCTCGGCGCGCGGATCCTCTTCGTCCTCGCGCAGCGCACGCGGGCGCGGCAGCAGCATTCTCGACTTGATCTCCATCAGCAGCGCGGCCATCAGCAGATATTCCGCGGCGAGCTCGAGGTTGCGCCGGCGCATCAGTTCGACGTACTCCAGATACTGCTGGGTGAGCCGCGCCATGGGGATATCGAGGATGTCGATATTGGCCTTGCGGATGAGGTAGAGCAAGAGGTCCAGCGGGCCTTCGAAGGTGTCGAGGAACACCTCCAGCGCGTCCGGCGGAATGTACAAGTCCAACGGCATTTCGAGCATGGCTTCGCCGCGGACGGTTGCCACGCGCGCGTCTGACGCGCCGGCCACACGCGCGCCGGCCTCGCCCGCGGCGGGCGCAAGCGGGTCCGCCGCGCCTGCGAGCGGCGCTGTCGGCGCGTCGTTGGCAGCGGCGGCGTCGATCACGTGTAATTCAATCCCATGACCTCGCGCACTTCACGCATGGTTTCGGCGGCCAGCGCGCGCGCCTTCTCGCAACCGTCGGCGATAATGCTTTTCACCAGGGTCGGATCATCCAGATAGCGCTGGGCGCGCTCGCGCATCGGCCCCTGTTCGGCCAGTACCGCCTGGATCAGCGGTTGCTTGCACTCGATGCAGCCGATGCCGGCGCTCCTGCATCCCTGCTGCACCCACTGGCGGGTGTTGTCGTCGGAGTACACTAGGTGGAACTGCCACACCGGGCATTTGTCCGGGTCGCCGGGATCGTGGCGCTTTACCCGCGCCGGATCGGTCGGCATGGTGCGGATCTTCCTGGTCACCCCGGCGGCGTCCTCGCGCAGGGTGATGGCATTGTTGTAGGACTTGGACATTTTCTGGCCATCCAGGCCCGGCAACTTGGACGAATCCGTCAGCAGCGCCTGCGGTTCGGCCAGGATCATGCGTCCACCGCCTTCGAGGTAGCCGAACAGCCGTTCCTTGTCCCCCATCGACAAATTCTGCTGCCCGTTGAGCAGCGCGCGCCCCGCCTGCAAGGCCTCATCGTCGCCCTGCTCCTGATAACGGGTGCGCAGCTCGCTGTACAGTTTTCCCTTTTTACTGCCCAATTTCTTTACCGCCGCCCTGGCTTTGTCTTCGAAGCCCGGCTGGCGCCCGAACAGGTGATTGAAACGGCGCGCGACCTCGCGCGTGAGTTCGACGTGCGGCACCTGGTCCTCGCCTACCGGCACCCAGGCCGCGCGGTACATCAGGATGTCGGCGCTCTGCAGCAAAGGATAGCCGAGAAAACCATAGGTGGCGAGATCGCGGTCGGCCAGCTTCTCCTGCTGGTCCTTGTAGCTGGGAACCCGCTCGAGCCAGCCGAGAGGCGTGATCATCGACAGCAACGTGTGCAGTTCGGCGTGCTCGGGCACGCGCGACTGAATGAACAGCGTCGCCCGCGCCGGGTCGATACCCGCGGCAAGCCAGTCGATCACCATGTCCCATGCGTGCTCTTCGATCACGCCGGGTGTGTCGTAGTGCGTCGTGAGCGCATGCCAGTCGGCGACGAAAAAAAGGCAGGGGTACTCGCTTTGCAGCCTGACCCAGTTCTTCAGGGCGCCGTGATAATGTCCCAAGTGCAGGCTCCCGGTGGGGCGCATGCCGGAGACGACGCGCGGCTCGTACATTATTTTGTGCTTTCCTAAAGTTGGATCTGAAAAAGGTTTTCGATCAACTGCATCGACAACAGCACCGCCGGGCTCAGGATGATCCCCAGCGTATTGGTGAACACGAGCAACAGCAGGATCGGAAACCCGTATGGTTCCAGCCGGGAATAGCTGTAGGCCAGGCGCCGCGGCAGCAGGCTCACTGCGATGCGGCCTCCGTCGAGCGGCAGGATCGGCAGCAGATTCAGCACCATCAGCACCAGGTTGACTGAAATCCCCACCTCGGCCATCAGGCTGAGCGGCAGGGTGAAAATGCCATGCGGCGCAGCCAGCGCCAGTTTGCAGGCCAGGGCCCAGAGCAGGGCCATGGCCAAGTTCGCGAACGGGCCTGCGGCGGCCACCCACAGCATGTCGCGCTTGGGACGGTGCAGCGCGGAAAAATCCACCGGCACCGGTTTGGCCCATCCGAACAGAATCCCGCCGGTACCGAGCAATTTGCTGGCGACCAGGATCAGCAGCGGCACGAGGATGGTCCCGACCAGGTCGATGTGGCGCACCGGATTGAGGCTGACGCGCCCGAGCACATACGCCGTGTTGTCGCCAAAATGCCGCGCCACGTAGCCATGCGCGGCTTCATGCAGGGTGATCGCGAAAATCACCGGAAGCGCGTAGATGGCGAGGGTCTGGACGAGATTGAATTCCATTGATCCGGCGATGCAAAAACGGCGATTTTATCAGACTCAAGGCTCGAATCCGAAAGGTTCCGCGCTTCCCTTGCCTTGGCGCAGCAATTGCGGGGCCGCTCCGGTGAGATCCACCATCGTGGTCGGCTCGACGCCGCAGGAGCCCGCGTCCAGCACCAGATCGAGCGCGTGCTCCAGGCGCGAGCGCATCTCCTGCGCATCGTTCAGCGGCAAGGCATCTCCCGGGAGACTCAGCGTGGCCGAGAGCAGCGGCTCGCCGAGAGCCGCCAGCAGCGCCTGCGCAACCGCGTGCTCGGGCACGCGCACGCCGATGGTCTTGCGCCGCGGATGCAGCAGGCGCCGCGGCACCTCCCGGCTCGCCCGGAGGATAAATGTGTAGCTGCCTGGCGTGAGCTTTTTCAGCAGGCGGTATTGCACGTTGTCCACCTGTGCGTACGCGGCGATCTCCGACAGGTCGCGGCACATCAGCGTCAGGTGGTGCTTGGCGTCGATCTGGCGGATGCTGCGCAGGCACTGCATCGCCTCCTTGTCGCCGATGTGGCAGCCGATGGCGTAGCAGGAATCGGTGGGATAGGCGATCACGCCGCCGTCGCGGATGATCGCGACGGCCCGGGCAATCAGGCGCGGCTGCGGATGCGTCGGATGGACGGCGAAATACTGCGACATTTGGATGCAACGATGTGATTGTGAGGATAGGTACGCAGGCGCGGCTCCGGGCAGCGCCCTACCAATCGTGCCAGACCGGCTTCAGATCGGCGGCCAGGCTGGGCAGCCTGCCCAGATCCACGCGGGACTCGCCCGGGCCGTGGAAATCCGACCCGCGCGAAGCGAGAAAACCGAATTCATTGGCGAGGATGGCATACTCGAGGAATTGCTCGGAGGTATGGCTGCTGGTGACCACTTCGATTCCGCTGCCGCCGCCGTCCTTGAATTCGCCCAGGAAGCTGCGCATCTCGGCGCGCGTCAGCCGGTAGCGTCCCGGGTGCGCCACCACCGCAATTCCGCCGCCTGCCTTGATATAGGCCAGACCGTCCTCCAGCGTCGCCCACTGGTGCGGCACATAGCCCGGCTTGCCGTTCACCAGATAATGCTGGAATGCGCTTTTCACGTCGCTGACGTAGCGCTTCTCCGCCAGGAAGCGCGCGAAATGCGTGCGGCCGATGAGATTCGGATTCTCGACGTAGGCGTAGGCGCCTTCGAGGCTCCCCGGTATGCCGACCCGCGCGAGGTCCGCGGCCATTTTTTTGGCGCGTTCGGTGCGGCCCTGGCGTATGGCGTGCAGCCCCTGCTGCAATTGCTGATTGCCCGGATCGATGTTCAGGCCGACCACATGGATCGTGATCCCGCCCCAGGAAACGGAAACTTCGACGCCGTCGATGAAGCGCAGACCCAGTGCCTGCGCCTCCATGCGAGCCTCGGCCAGGCCGCAGAGTTCATCGTGGTCGGTGAGCGCCAGGACATCGACGCCATTGCCTGCCGCGCGCCGCACCAGTTCGGCCGGCGCGAGCAGGCCGTCGGATGCGGTGGAATGGCAGTGGAGGTCGTAGTTGGGCATGCGCGCGAGCTGCATCGGAGAATAATTCTAACATGGCCCTTGGGGCGAACCGGCACCGGTCCGCCTCGTCGCGCCTAGACCCGGCGCAGGAAGGTTTCGATCAGTTCAGCCAGATGTTCCGGCTGGTCGTGATGCAGCATGTGCCCCGCTTCGGCCATGGTATGCGCGCTCAAATCGCGGAAGCAGGCCTTGCGCGCCTCATGGTCTCCGGCGTTGATGCGCATGCGTTCCATGGTCTTGGATTCGGCGCCGTCGATCCACAACACCGGCGCGGAGACGTTGCGCCAGCAAGCCATGGCTTCCTCCAACTGATAGGACACCGGATTGATCAGCTTGTGCGCCGGGTCGCTGCGCAACTCGACCCGCCCGGCGGCATTCTTGCCGCCCCAGTGCTGCGCCAGAAACAGCGCACGCGTCTCGGACAGGCGCGGATTGCTCGTGCGCATGCGCCCGGCCAGTTCCGCGAAATCGGCGTAGTCGCGAAATCCCGGCTTGTCGGCGAGTTGCGCCATCCACTTGGCATAGCGCGCCGGGGCCTTGCCCGGTTCGCTGCGGCTCATGCCGAAGCCCTCCAGATTCACCAGGTGCGCCACGCGCTTAGGAAGCACCCCCGCGTACATGCTGGCGATATTGCCGCCCATGCTGTGGCCGATCAGGGTAGTCGGCCGGTCGGGCTCGAAATGCGCCAGCAGCCGGTCCAGATCGCCCATGTAATCGGGGAACCAGTAGCAATCGGCCGGCCCCCAGGCAGACAGTCCGTAGCCGCGCCAGTCCGGGGCGATCACCTGCCAGTCGGCCCGCAGTGCATCGACCAGGAATTGGAACGAAGCCGACACATCCATCCAGCCATGCAGCATGAACAGCTTGGGCTGGCCTGCATTGCCCCAGACGCGGCAGTGGTAGCGCAGGCCGCGGATATCGACAAAAATGGAGGAACTGGTTTTCATTTTCGGCCGCCATCATAGCAGGTGACGGCTTCTGCTATGATGCGTGCGGTTTTCCACGGGGCTGGAACATGGCTGTCTATTCGCTCGGCGAACGCAGGGTGCAGGTACAGGGAACCGACTGGTACATCGCCGGCAGCGCCACCGTCATCGGCTCGGTGCTGATCGGGGACAAGGCCAGCGTCTGGTTCAACGTCGTCATCCGCGGCGACAACGACCAGATCACCATCGGCGAAGGCAGCAACGTGCAGGACGGCTCGACGCTGCATACCGATGCCGGCATCCAGCTCAGCCTCGGCCGCAACGTGTCCATCGGCCACATGGTCATGCTGCACGGCTGCAGCGTAGGCGATGGCAGCCTCATCGGCATCGGGAGCGTCATCCTCAACCACGCGGTGATCGGCAAGCACAGCCTGATCGGCGCCGGCTCGCTGATCCCCGAAGGCAAGACCATACCGGACGGGGTGCTGGCGCTGGGCTCGCCGGCCAAGGTGGTGCGCGACCTGTCCCAGGCTGAGATCGACAATCTGCAGAACATCGCCAGCGGCTACATGCGCCGGGCGGTATTGTTCAGGCAGCAGTTGAAGGCGCAGCAAGTCTGAGACATTGCCGGTCCGTGCGCTGCATCCGAATTACCGTCCGGGGCCAAGAGCGGGCATTGCGCGCGCTGCGCGCCAACCGTGTTTTTCCGGTACGGATGAGAAGCGTATCCGTACCGGAAAAACACGGTTATTGATAAAAGCGACAGCGGTTTTGGGGTTTATTCACGATCGCCGCCTGCGTGCGGACAGGGCCATCGTCCGCGCGCAAGCGGCGATCCGCGCGGACGGGCCGCCGTCCGCGCCAGTTCAAAGGCAGCAGATTGCGGTATCCACCAGTGTCGCTGAACGAGCATTGCACGCTCTGCGCGCCAGCCGTGCTTTTGGCGCGGATGAAAAGCGTATCCGCACCAAAAACACGGCTATGGATGAAAGCAAAGACAAGTGTTATTTCGGCGTGAGGCGTATCGCGCCGTCGAGCCGGATCACTTCGCCGTTCAGCATTTCGTTCTCGATGATGTGCCTCGCCAGGGCTGCGTACTCGGAGGGACGGCCAAGGCGGGACGGGAACGGCACCAGTTTGCCCAGGGCATCCTGCACGTCCTTGGGCATGCCCAGCAGCATCGGCGTTTCGAAAATCCCCGGCGCAATGGTCATCACGCGTATGCCCGAGCGCGACAGATCGCGCGCGATCGGCAGCGTCATTCCCACTATCCCGCCCTTGGAAGCCGAATAGGCCGCCTGGCCGATCTGGCCATCGTAAGCCGCCACCGAGGCGGTGCTGATGATCACGCCGCGCTCCCCGCCCGCATTGGGCTGGCCCTTGCTCATGGCATCCGCTGCCAGCCGGATCATATTGAACGTGCCGATCAGATTGATGCCGATGACGCGGCTGAAGCTCGCGAGCGCATGCGGGCCGTCCTTGCCCACGGTTTTCTCGCCGATGGCGATACCGGCGCAGTTGACGAGGCCCTGCAGACCGCTGAATTCCTTCAGCGCCAGCGCGACGGCCGCCTTGCCGTCGGCCTCGGAGGTGACATCGGTCTTGATGAATCGCGCGCGGGTCAATTCCTTGGCCAGGGCATTGCCGGCGTCCGCATTGACGTCGGCGATGACGACATTGCCGTCGGCCAGGGCGATGGCGCGCGCGGTGGCGGCACCGAGACCGGATGCCCCGCCAGTGACGATAAACGTGCTGTTCTTGATTTCCATTTGAGCCTTCCTGGGTTACAGAGAAAATTTCAACGTCGATCTTCGCATTATCCCGCGATTTCATGCCGCCGGCCAAGTTCCATAGCCGGTTCCATAGCCGGGCCCGGAATAAGCAAATAAGCAATCGGCAGATAGGCGGACCGCGGGTGCATGTAAAATCACTGCCGTTTCCCTTGCGCGCTCTGCCTTATGCTCAGTCTCGGTTTTGTCTTTGCGGATCTGTATTCCCGCCCCGGAATCGTCCGTATCGACGCCGCCTTCCTGGAATTTCTGCGCCAGAGCGATGCGGCACTGGCGCAGCGCCTGGTCGCGGCCCGGATCCGGCCCGACGCGCTCGCCAGGAAGGCAGAATCGGACCTGTTGATCGCACTCGCACCGCATCTGGAGGACTTCACCGCCGCGCTGTTCGGCATCCAGGCCGAAGTCGCGGCGCTGTCGGCGCGTCATTCGGCGCTCGCGCCGCTGTACGCGGCCAAGCGCCTGTTCGTGCAGCGCCGCGCCATGCACCAGATCAAGCCCGATGAAGCGGCAAGCCTGGACGGGGCCGCCCTCGAGGCCAGGCTGGTTTCCTGGTTCGGCCGGCCGTTCTCCGAGCTGGCTTTCGCGCGCCATGTCGGCGAATGGCAGAAAAACGAGGCGCAGTACGGCGAACGGGTCGAGACGGCGCTGCAATATGCGGCCTGGGCCAGTCAGACCGCGGCGGGAAAGCAAAAGCACCGTGGTGGGGTGCTGTTCAAGGCCCCGTTAAAACTGGATTTCATGCGCCTGGTACCGGTCGATACCCATACCGCGGACGGTTACCCGGTGCACACGCTGGCAGCGGAGCATCTGCGCCGCCGCGAAGGCTTCGCCCTGACCGACGCGGGCACCGATCTCGCCGGCGCCCTCGACGAGGCCAATTACTGCATCTGGTGCCATGAGCAGAGCAAGGATTCCTGCTCGACCGGTCTGCGCGAAAAGGTGTCCGCAAAAAAGGAAATCACGGCGGCCCGCGACGCCTCCGCGCCGGGCTTCAGGAAAAACGCCTTCGGCGTGACCCAGGCCGGCTGTCCGCTGGAAGAGAAGATTTCCGAATTCCACAAAGTCAAGAGCGAAGGCCACGCCATCGGCGCGCTGGCGGTGATATGCGTCGACAATCCCTTGGTCGCTGCCACCGGGCACCGCATCTGCAATGACTGCATGAAGTCCTGCATCTACCAGAAGCAGCAGCCGGTGAACATTCCCCAGGCCGAGACGCGCACGCTCAAGGACGTGCTCGAACTGCCTTATGGCTTCGAGGTCTACAGCCTGCTGACGCGCTGGAATCCGCTCGACCTGCGCCGGCCTTATCCCAAACCGGACAGCGGCAAGCGCGTGCTCATCGCCGGCATGGGACCGGCGGGATTCGGCCTCGCGCACCACCTGATGAACGATGGCCATGCGGTGGTCGGCATCGACGGACTCAAAATCGAGCCGCTGCCGCAGCAACTCTCCGGCGTCGGCGCCGCCGGAGGGCGCCTGCCGTTTCGCCCGATCCGCGAGTTGCGCGATATCCACGAGGAACTCTCCGATCGCGTCATGGCGGGTTTTGGCGGCGTCGCCGAATACGGCATCACTGTGCGCTGGGACAAGAACTTCCTCAAAATCATCCGCCTGCTGCTCGAGCGGCGCGAGCAGTTTGCGCTGTTCGGCGGGGTGCGCTTTGGCGGCACCCTGACCGTGGAGGATGCAGCCGGGCTCGGTTTCGACCACCTGGCCCTGTGCATGGGCGCGGGCAAGCCGACCGTGCTCGATATCCCCAACGGCCTCGCGCGCGGCGTGCGCGCGGCTTCCGATTTCCTCATGGCGCTGCAGCTCACCGGCGCGGCCAAGGCCGATTCGATCGCCAATATGCAGTTGCGCCTGCCGGTGGTGGTGATCGGCGGCGGCCTGACCGCGATCGACACGGCCACCGAGTCGCTCGCCTATTACCTGGTCCAGGTGGAAAAATTCCTGACGCGCTTCGAAATTCTCGCCGCCGAAAACGGCGAGGAAGCGGTGCGCGCAAAATGGGACGACCAGGAACGTGAAATCGCCGAGGAATTCCTCGCCCACGCGCGCGCCATCCGCGACGAGCGCCGCCGCGCCGCGCACGAGGCGCGCGCGGCGCGCCTGATCGAGCTGCTTCGGCACTGGGGCGGGGTCACCATCGCCTACCGCAGGCGCCTCAGCGACAGCCCTGCGTATACGCTCAACCACGAAGAGGTGGAAAAGGCGCTGCAAGAAGGCATCGCCTTTGCCGAATGCCTGTCGCCGCTGGCGGTGGACGTGGATAATTACGGCGCAGCGAAAGGCATGCGCTTCGCCCTGCAGCAAATCGGCGCCGAGGGGAAATGGGAATCCGACGGCGAGCGCTGGCTGCCGGCGCACACCGTTTTCGTCGCCGCAGGCACGCAGCCGAATACGGTGCTCGCGCGCGAGCATCCCGGGCATTTCCATCTCGACGGAAAGTATTTCCGCGCCTGCCGCGCAGACGGGGCGCCGGCAAAGCCGGAAATCGCCCTGTCCAAGCCGGCCGAGGCCGAGGTGCTGCTGTCGCGCCTGGCAGACGGGCGCTTCGTCAGTTTTTTCGGCGACCTGCACCCTTCGTATTTCGGCAACGTGGTCAAGGCGATGGCCTCGGCGAAACAGGGTTATCCGCTGGTGTCGCGGGTGCTGGCGCAGCATCCGCCGCGCTCCGCGCTCGCGACTACGGAATTATTCGCCGCGCTGCGGCGCGACCTGTTCGCCACCGTGCACCGCGTGGAACGACTGACGCCGACCATCGTCGAGGTCGTGATCAAGGCGCCGATGGCCGCGCGGAAGTTCCGCCCGGGCCAGTTCTACCGTTTGCAGAATTTCGAGACCCTCGCTCCGCTCGTGGGCGCGGGCAGGGAGCGCACCCGGCTGCAGATGGAAGGCCTGGCCCTCACCGGCGCATGGGTCGATGCGAACGCGGGGCTGGTGTCCACCATCGTGCTGGAAATGGGCGGATCGAGCGATCTGTGCGCGCTGCTCAGGCCCGGCGAACCGGTGATCCTGATGGGCCCCACCGGCACCCCTACCCACATCGTCCCGGGTGAAACCGTGATCCTCGCGGGCGGCGGCCTGGGCAACGCCGTGTTGTTCTCGATCGGCCAGGCCTTGCGCGCCGCCGGGTCGAAAGTGCTCTATTTCGCCGGCTACAAGAAATCGGGCGATCGCTACAAGACCGCCGATATCGAGGCCGCAGCCGATGTGGTCATCTGGTGCTGCGACGAGGAACCGGGCTTCGCGCTGTCCAATGGCCAGGCCCGGCCCCAGGACCGCAGCTTCGTCGGCAATATCGTCCAGGCCATGGACGCTTACGCCGAAGGCCGGCTGGGCCCCCCGCGCATACGCCTGGACGACGCCGACCGCATCATCGCCATCGGCTCCGATCGCATGATGGCCGCATTGAGCCGCGCGCGCCACGACCTGCTCAAACCCCATCTCAAGCCGCATCACTACGCCATCGGCTCGATCAACTCGCCGATGCAGTGCATGATGAAGGAAATCTGCGCGCAATGCCTGCAGCCGCAGCGCGATCCGCACACCGGGAAGACAAGCTATGTGTTCTCCTGTTTCAACCAGGATCAGGAACTGGACCGCGTCGATTTCGGCGCGCTGTCCGAGCGCTTGAAACAGAATTCGCTGCAGGAAAAACTCACCGCGCAGTGGATCCGCCGTTGCCTGGGCGGGCTGCGCGCCGCGGACGTCCCGCCCTTGCCCTAATGGTCTTCGATCCGCGGCCCTTGTTCTTCTGCCAGTTCACCGGTTTCCGGATCGACCCACTCGGCGATGCCGATCTCGGACTCCGCCTGTTCCACGCTCTCGCCCGGCTCGTAGTCCGAGTCGGCGTTGTACTGCATGTCTTCGACCGCTTCCAGCAGAGTCGGAAACGGGCCGGCCTCCTTCCCGCCGTCCCTGGATTGCCAATAGAAACCGTCGGGGCGTTCGATGACCCTCGCCCGATCGGCCTCGGGGACTGATGCCGGCGTCACTTGTTTCATCATTGTCCTGAGCGGGCACGACCCGCCTTTGAAAAGATAATCGGCGATAAGGCACGTACTACCTGCACGGCGAATATATACGCCCCTGCGATCCGATCGTTTGACATTGTTCAATCATACGCTTTGCCCGGAATGCCGGCTCGCCGTTCCCGGTCTGCCGGCGTGCTGGCCTACTCCGCCTTGACCCCGGATTTGCGCACCACCTCGCCCCAGCGTGCCTGCTCCTTGCGGATGAACTCGGCGAACTCCGCGGGCGTTGAGCCGACCGCGATGGTGCCGTCTCTGGCGAAACGCTCCAGCACCTCTGCGCTGCGCGTCGCCTTGGCGATCTCCTCCGCCAGTTTCTTCACGATCGCCCCCGGCGTCTTCGCCGGCACGATGATGCCATACCATTGCGAAGTCTCGAAACCCGGGTAACCCTGCTGCGCCACGGTGGCCACGTCGGGCAGTGCAGCGATGCGCTGTGGCGTGCCAACCGCAATGGCGCGCAGCTTTGCGCTCCTGACGTGCGGCAGCAGGGGCGGCGCGCCCGCCGAAGTCGCCTGAGTCTGGCACGCGATCAGATCGGTGAGCATCTCTCCGGTGCCCTTGCATGATCGACTCCAATTGTCCGATGATGGATTCAAACAGCGCGAACTCAGGCCTTGGCGCGCTGTCCGGGACGCGAAAACACGGTTTCCATCTCGCGCCGCACCCTGTAGGCGGGCAGGCTCTCATCCATCGCCACGTCGTCCCAGGTGAGCGACTGGCCTTTGGCCACCGTCCGCGTGAGTTTGACCTGGTGCGCGAGGCCCAGAGGCAGTCCGCCCAGGGCGAGCGATTTGCCCGCTTGGAACAGCTTGCCCCAGACGGCGTACCCGCCCTCCCCGTCGAGGATTTCCCCCGGCTTCAGGTCGCGCTTGGCCGTCGCCACCACGTCGGCGTTGAAACAGGTCGCGGCGCCAGTCGGCTCCCCGCGCAAACCGACCGAAGCGACCGAGATGCCCAGTTCGAGCCCGATCAGATGCCAGCGCTTGTACAGGCAGGCGTAGCGACCGCTTGGATCGGTGCGCACCATGTACTCCTTGAAACAGTTGCGGATGTATTCGGTCTCCCCCTCGAACACCACGAACACGCCGAAGCGTATGTCGTAGGGAATCACGCGCCCGTCCTTTTCCAGCGAGGAGATCACTTCGACCTGGCCTTTCTGGTGCAGCACGCCGCCCTCCGCGATGGGCCGGCAGACGAACGGGATGTCGTCCACCGAAGCCGGCGGATAAGTCAGGCCGTCCGGCGGAGCGGCCAGCCCGGTCGCGTTGCACACGGCGGTGCTCTCGATCGAGGGCTTGGAGCCGTCGAGAAAAGAATTGAACATCTTCGGATTGAGCCCGCCGATTTTCGCCTGCTCGGGCGTCAGTCCATAGTTGCCCCAGACGGTCTCGGGCGTCGATTCCGAAAAATGCGGCAGCCACTTGTGCCCCCTCCCGGCAGCCACCACCTGGAAACCCGCCGCCCGCGCCCAGTCGACCAAATCGCAGATCAACGCCGGCTGATCGCCGTAGGCGAGGCTGTAGACCACGCCCGCGGCCTGCGCCTTGCGCGCGAGCAAAGGCCCGCACAGGGCGTCGGCCTCGACCGTGACGTTGACCACGTGCTTGCCGCTGGAAAAAGCCGCCAGGCAATGCTCCACCGCCGCGACCGGATTGCCGGTGCACTCCACGATGATGTCGATTCCAGGATGCGCGACCAGCTTTTCCCAGTCATCACCAAGATGGGTGCGGCCATTCGCCAATGCATCGTCGATGGACGCCGCGGCAAACTGCCCAGCCTTCCAGCCCACGCGCTCCAGGTTGGCCTTCGCTCCGGCCGGAGCGAGATCGGCGATCCCGGCCAGATGCACGCCCGGTGTCTTGGGCACTTGAGCGAGGTACATGGCGGCGAATTTTCCCGCGCCGATCAATCCCACGCGCAGCGGCCGGCCCTCGGCCTGGCGCTGCTGTAGCTTGCTGAAGAGATTCATTGCGTGTGCCAGTCCTTAAAATTGGGAATTATATACGGCGCGCCGAATACACGATTGAATCGAAGCGCGACCATTGCGCGCTCTGCGCGCCAACCGTGTTTCTTGCTGCGGATGAAGAGCGTATCCGCAGCAAGAAACACGGTTCTGGATAAAAGCCGCGACGGTTTGGGTTGGTTTTAATTCACGATTGCCGATTGCGTGCGGACGGATTCATCGTCCGCGCGCAATCGGCGATCCGCGCGGTCGGGTCGCCGGCCGCGCAAGCTCTGGCGTTGCAGCCGGAAAACGATTTTCCGCTTACGGATGTCTCGCAGTTGCCGGCCCAGGCGCCTTGATGACCGGCGCCTTGTCCAGGACGTGGAAGAAAATCTCGTCCTGCCTGATCATGCCCAGTTCATAGCGGGCGCGCTCCTCGATCGCGTCGTAACCCTGCTTCAGGTCGCGCACCTCGGCATCGAGCGCGTCATTGCGCGCGCGCAATCTGCCATTGCTTTCTTTTTGCGCCGTGACCTGGCGGTCGATCTCCCACACGCGCAACCACCCGCCCTTGCCCAGCCACAGCGGATACTGCAGCAACACGATCAGCACGGCGAAGACAATGGACAGGATGCGCATCGATGGCTTGTGGAACCGTCCGCCTAGCGCAATTGGTAGAATGCGTCCCTGCCGGGGTAGCCCACCGTGTCTCCCAGGTCCTCCTCGATCCGCAGCAACTGGTTGTATTTGGCGATGCGGTCCGAGCGGGAGAGCGACCCAGTCTTGATCTGCAGCGTGTTCGTGCCCACGGCGATGTCGGCAATGGTGGTGTCCTCAGTTTCGCCCGAACGGTGCGAGATCACCGCCGTGTAGCCGGCGCGCTTGGCCATTTCGATGGCGGCAAATGTTTCGGTGAGGGTGCCGATCTGGTTGACCTTGATCAGAATGGAATTCGCCACGCCCTCGGCGATGCCCTCGCGCAGGATCTTGGTATTGGTGACGAACAGATCGTCGCCGACGATCTGGATCTTCCTGCCGAGGCGCTCGGTCAGGATCTTCCAGCCGTCCCAGTCGTTCTCGGCCATTCCGTCCTCGATGCTGATGATGGGATACTTGTCGGCCAGGTTCGCGAGATAGTCGGCGAACTGCCCGGAGGAGAGCTGCAGCTTTTCCGATTCGAGCATATAACGACCGTCCTTGAAGAACCCGGAACTGGCGCAATCCAGCGCGAGCAGCACATCCTGGCCGGCCTGGTAGCCGGCTTTGTCGATCGCTTCCATGCATAGCTGCAGCGCGGCTTCGTGGCTGGGCAGATTGGGGGCGAAACCGCCTTCGTCCCCCACCGTGGTCGGCATGCCGCGTTGCTGCAGCAGGCCCTTCAGCGCGTGGAACACCTCGGCGCCGCAGCGCAGCACGTCGCGAAAACTCTGCGCGCCCACCGGAACGATCATGAACTCCTGCATGTCCAGGCTGTTATTGGCGTGCGCGCCGCCGTTGATGATGTTCATCATCGGTACCGGCATCTGCATCGTACCGGAGCCGCCGAAGTAGCGGTACAGCGGCAGGCCGCACTCGTCCGCCGCGGCCTTGGCCACGGCCATGGATACGGCCAGCACCGCATTCGCGCCCAGGCGCGACTTGTTGTCCGTGCCATCCAGGTCGATCAGGGTCTGGTCGATGAAACTCTGCTCGGTCGAATCGAGGCCCATGATGGCTTCGGAAATCTCGGTATTGATGTGCTCGACCGCGCGCAGCACGCCCTTGCCGAGGTAGCGCTGCGTGTCGCCGTCGCGCAGCTCGATGGCCTCGCGCGTCCCGGTCGAAGCGCCGGAGGGCACGGCCGCGCGCCCCATCACACCGGACTCGAGCAGCACGTCCGCTTCCACGGTCGGGTTACCGCGCGAATCCAGTATCTCCCTCGCCACCACATCGACTATCGAGCTCATGTTCTTGTCCTTGCGCCAGGTTCAGGCTTTAGATTCTACCGCCGCCAATTTCAATTTACCTTAAAGTGACTGCTCCACAAAACCGTTTTTCTTGACCACGCGATCCAGCTCCCTCAGCGTCACCAGCAACTGCTTGAGCTTCGCCAGCGGCCAGGCGTTGGGGCCGTCCGACAACGCCTTGTCCGGATCCGGATGCGTTTCCATGAACAGCCCCGACACGCCGCTCGCCACCGCTGCGCGCGCCAGCACCGGCACGAACTCGCGCTGCCCGCCGCTCACCGTCCCCTGCCCCCCGGGAAGCTGCACCGAATGGGTAGCATCGAACACCACCGGGCAACCGGTCTCGCGCATGATCGCGAGCGAGCGCATGTCCGAAACCAGGTTATTGTAGCCAAAGCTCGCGCCGCGCTCGCACACCAGGATATTGTCCCGGCCGCTGGCCCGCCTCGCCTTGGCGACGACGTGCTTCATGTCCCCGGGGGCGAGGAATTGCCCTTTTTTGATGTTGACCGGTTTGCCGGCACTGGCCACGGCATTGATGAAATCGGTCTGGCGGCAAAGAAAAGCGGGCGTCTGCAGCACGTCCACCGCCGACGACGCCGCGGCGATCTGCTCGATCGCATGCACGTCGGTCAGCACCGGCACGCCGATCTGCTGCCTCACTTCGGCGAGTATCCTCAGGCCCTCTTCCACACCTGGGCCGCGAAACGACTGGCCCGAGCTGCGGTTGGCCTTGTCGTAGGACGACTTGTAGATGAAAGGCACGCCCAGTTCGGTGCAGATTTCCTTGAGCAAGCCCGCGGTGTCCAGCGCAAGCTGCCTCGATTCGATGACGCAGGGGCCGGCGATCAGGAATATCGGCTGATCCAGGCCGACATCAAAGCCGCACAGTTTCATACCACTGCAGCAGGCGCTGCCGCTGCCGCTGGGGCGACCTGAGCGGCGCCAGCTTTCCTCAGCTGATAGGCGATCGCGGCCTCGACGAAGGCCTTGAACAGCGGGTGCCCGGTGCGCGGGCTGGAACTGAACTCCGGGTGAAACTGGCAGCCGACGAACCAGGGATGCGCGTGCGGCCCTTCGGCGGGCAGTTCGATCAGTTCGCACAGCGCCTCGACCTTGGTGCGCGCAGCCACTTTCAGACCCGCGGCTTCGAGCTTCGGCAGGTAGTAATTGTTGACCTCGTAGCGGTGGCGGTGACGCTCGTTGACCACGTCGCTCTGGTAGATATGCTGCACCAGCGTGCCGGGCAGGATATCGGCCGGCTGCGCGCCCAGGCGCATGGTGCCGCCCAGGTCGGAACTGGCATCGCGGCGTTCCACCCTGCCTTCGCGATCCAGCCATTCGGTGATCAGCGCAACCACGGGCTGCGGCGTGTCCGGGTCGAATTCGGTGCTGTTGGCCCCGGTGAGGCCGGCCTGGTGGCGCGCATACTCGATCACGGCCAGTTGCATACCCAGGCAGATGCCGAGATAAGGCACATTGTTCTCGCGGGCGTACTGGATCGCCTTGATCTTGCCTTCCACGCCGCGCGCGCCGAAACCGCCCGGCACCAGAACCGCGTCCACGCCCGCGAGGCAAGCCGTGCCTTCGCGTTCGATCGCTTCCGAATCGACGTACTGGATCTTGACCTTGGAACGGGTGTGGATGCCGGCGTGGATCAGCGCCTCATTGAGCGATTTGTAGGAATCGGTAAGATCGACGTACTTGCCGACCATGGCGATGGTGACCTGATGCTGCGGGTGTTCCAGCGCCTCGACCAGGCGCTTCCACGACCTCAGGTCGGCCGCCCGCGCCAGGATGTGCAGCTTGTGGCAGACGATCTCGTCGAGCATCTGCTGGTGCAGCATGTAGGGGATCTTGTAGATCGAATCCGCATCCCAGACCGAAATTACGGCGTTGGCGCTCACGTTGGTGAACAGCGCGATCTTCTTGCGTTCCTCGTCCGGGATCGGCCGGTCCGAACGGCACAGCAGCGCATCGGCCTGGATGCCGATCTCGCGCAGTTCCTTCACCGAGTGCTGCGTCGGCTTGGTCTTGATTTCGCCGGCAGAGGCGATGTAGGGCACCAGCGTCAGGTGCACGTAGCAGATGTTGTCCCGCCCCAGTTCCAGGCCCATCTGCCGGATGGCTTCGAGGAACGGCAGGGATTCGATGTCGCCGACCGTGCCGCCGATCTCGACGATCGCCACCTCCGCGCCCTCCGCGCCCCTGGCGATGAAGGCCTTGATCTCGTCGGTGATATGCGGAATCACCTGCACCGTGCGGCCCAGATATTCGCCGCGACGCTCTTTCTTGATCACCGAGTCGTAGATCTGGCCGGTGGTGAAATTGTTGCTCTTTCTCATCCGCGTCGAGCTGAAGCGCTCGTAGTGCCCCAGATCGAGATCGGTTTCGGCGCCGTCTTCGGTAACGAACACCTCGCCATGTTGGAACGGACTCATCGTCCCAGGATCGACGTTGATGTACGGATCCAGCTTGATGTTGGTGACTTTGATGCCGCGGGATTCGAGGATTGCGGCGAGGGAGGCGGCGGCTATCCCCTTCCCAAGAGAGGAAACCACACCGCCGGTAACGAAGACATATTTGGTCATCTCAGATTCGAGAGATGGGATAACGGATGTTACAGCAAAACGCAGTGGTGCTCAACGCAATTCCGCCGCTTCGATCGCCGCCCGACCGCTGCGTGCGCTTCAATTCGAGCGGTGCGCCTCGATGCCATCCTTGATCACGCCGGCGCAGGGATTGGCCCCCAGGGCATAAGCGAGTTCGGCCGGCTCGTCGATCGCCCACAGCGAAAAATCCGCGACTTTGCCCGTTTCCAGCGTGCCGTGGGTTGCCGCCAGGCCCAGCGCCCGCGCCGCGTGGCAGGTGACGCCTGCCAGCGCTTCTTCCGGCGTGAGGCCAAACAGGGTGCAGGCCATGTTGAGCATCAGCAGGATGGAACTCACCGGCGACGAGCGCGGATTGCAGTCGGTGGCGATCGCGATCGGCACGCCATGGCTGCGCAGCCAGCCCAACGGCGGCAATTGCTTCCGGCGCAGGAAATAGGATGTCCCGGGCAGGAGTACCGCGACCGTGCCGGCCCCGGCCAGCGCGCGCACGCCGTCTTCGCTGGCGTGCTCCAGGTGGTCGGCGGAGAGCGCGCCGAAGCCGGCGGCGAGCGCCGCGCCGTTCCCGTCCGCGAACTGGTCAGCGTGCAGTTTGACCGGCAGGCGCAGGGCGCGGGCGGCCTCCAGCACCCGCCGCGCCTGCCGCGAAGTAAAACCCTCGCTGTCGCAACACGCATCCACTGCATCGGCGAGTTTCGCCTCGGCCACGGCGGGCAGCATCTCCGCGCATACCCGCTCGATGTAGTCGTCCGCCCTGCCCTGATACTCCGGCGGCACGGCCTGCGCGCCGAGAAACGTGGTCTTCACCGTGACCGCGCCGGATTCGCCCAGCAGGCGCGCCACGCGCAGCAGCTTCAACTCGCTGCGCGGTTCGAGACCGTAGCCGGACTTGATTTCGACCGTGGTCACGCCTTCGTCCATCAGGCGTTTCAGCCGCGCCGATGCGCTGCTGATCAATTCCATCTCCGAGGCGTCGCGCGTCTCGCGCAGCGTGGCGGCCATGCCGCCGCCGGCGCGGATGTGATCTTCGGCGCGCGCGCCCTGCAAGCGCGCCTCGAACTCACGTGCGCAATTGCCGGCGTGGACCAGATGCGTATGGCAGTCGATCAGCCCGGGCGTGATCCAGCGGCCTTCGCAGTCGTTCACCTCGCGCGCAAGCTGCGCCGGCTCGCGGGCCAAATCGGCGCGCGCGCCGGCCCAGGCGATCCTGCCGTTCTCCACCGCGAGCGCGGCCCGCCTGACGACGCCGTACTTGCCCGAGCGCATCGTGGCCAGATGCGCGTTGACCCAGATGGAATCCCACATGGCGAGCCTGTATTGATAGAGGCTATCATAGCATCCGCTCAACCGAATTCCAGCGGATGAATCAGACCGAAAACGAAGCCAAAGCCGGCGCCGACGCCATGCTCGCCGTGGTCGAACAGATGGTGCACGACACGGGCCACGGCCGCGCGCCGCGCGCCGCGCTCGACAGCTCGCTCGAACGCGAATTCGGCCTGGACAGCCTGGCGCGCGTGGAACTGGTGCTCCGGGTCGAGCGCGCCTTCGACGTGAGCCTGCCCGAGCGCGCGCTATACGCCGCCGAAACGCCGCGCGACCTGCTGCGACTGGTTCGCGGCAGCCAGGGCCGGCGAAGGGTCGAACCCGAAAAAAACATCCGCAGCCTGGTACAGGCCGAACCCGGCGTGGCGAGGTGCGAGGCGCCAACGCTGCTCGATGCGCTCGACTGGCATACGGCCAGGCATCCGGACCGACTGCAGGTTCACCTGTATGCGGAGGCCAGCGAAGAGGCGCTTTCCTACGCCGCCGTCCGGCGCGGCGCCGCGGGCTATGCCAGCCGCATCGCCGCGCACGGATTGCAGCCGGGCCAGACGGTCGCGATCATGCTGCCCACCGGACGCGATTACCTGTTCAGCTTTTTCGGCATCCTGATGGCGGGCGGCATTCCCGTACCGCTGTATCCGCCGGCGCGACCGGCGCAGATCGAAGAGCACCTGCGGCGCCACGTCGGCATCCTCGGTAATTGCCGCGCCGCAATGCTCATCACCGTTCCCGAGGCGAAAACGCTGGCGCTGCTATTGCGCTCGCAAGTGGAATCGCTGCGGCAGGTGCTGATGCCGGAAGACATCGTCGGAGGCGACAGCGGATTCATTTCCCTGCCAGCCGGTCCCGGCGACATCGCCTTCCTGCAATACACTTCGGGCAGCACCGGCAATCCCAAGGGCGTCGCGCTCACGCACGCGAATCTGGTCAACAATATCCGCGGCATGGGCGAGGCGGTGCAGGCGAGCTCCAACGACGTGTTCGTCAGCTGGCTGCCCCTGTACCACGACATGGGCTTGATCGGCGCATGGTTCGCCGCGCTGTACCTCGGCTTCCCCACGGTGCTCATGTCGCCGCTCGCTTTCCTGTCCCACCCCAGCCGCTGGCTGTGGGCGATACACCGCCACCGCGGCACGCTATCCGGGGGGCCCAATTTTTCCTACGAGCTTTGCCTGAAGCGCGTCGAAGACGCGCAACTCGAGGGTCTGGACCTGTCCTGCTGGCGCTACGCCTTCAACGGCGCCGAGCCGGTGAGTCCGGACACGCTCTTTGCATTCGAGCAGCGCTTTGCCCGCTACGGCCTTTGCGCAAACGCGCTGCAGCCGGTCTATGGTTTGGCCGAGGCTTCGGTCGGACTCGCATTTCCAGCGCCCGGCGCGCACTACCGCATCGACCGGATCGAGCGTGCGGCGTTCCAGAACGAAGGCGAGGCGCGGCAGGCGCCAGCGGAAGACGGCAGCGCGCTCCAAGTGCCTTGCTGCGGCCGGGTCATCGCAGACCATCACCTGCGCGTCGTCGATTCGGCCGGCGTGGAACTCGCCGACCGCCACGAAGGGCGGCTGCAATTCAGGGGGCCGTCTGCGACCAGCGGCTATTTCCGCAACCCCGAGCAGACGCGAAGGCTGTTTGCGGGCGCATGGCTGGACACCGGCGACCTCGCCTATCTCGCCGACGGCGAACTCTATCTCAGCGGCCGCGCCAAGGACATCATCATCCGCGGCGGCCGTAATCTCTATCCCTACGAACTGGAGCAGGCGATAGGTGCGCTGCCCGGCATACGCAAAGGCTGCGTGGCGGTGTTCGGCAGCCCTGATCCCCGCAGCGGCACCGAACGCGTGATCGTACTCGCGGAAACGCGCGAATCCGGAGACGATGCACTGGAAGCCCTACGCCGGAGCATCAACGAACGCGCCGTCGATCTGATCGGCTTGCCCGCGGACGACATCGTGCTCGCCCCGCCGCACACCGTGCTGAAAACCTCCAGCGGAAAAATCCGGCGTGCGGCCAGCCGCGAATACTACGAGCGCGGCGGTGGCAGCGCGCAGCCGGCGGCCGTGTGGCTGCAACTCGCGCGTCTCGCCTGGTCCAGCCTGCTGCCCGAATTGCGCAGGCAGTTGCGCGCGCTGCTCGGTCTGGCCTATTCAGCCTGGGTCTGGCTCAGTTTCATCGCGCTTGCCATCCCGACGCTGGCGGCAACCGTGCTGCTACGCAATCCCGACCGGGGCTGGCGGCTCGCCCGCGCCGTCGCGAGGAGTTTCCTGCGGCTGTGCCGCCTGCCGCTGATGGTGCGGGGGCTGGAGCACATTCCGCCTTCCGGGGCATTTGTCATGGCAGTCAACCATGTCAGCTATCTCGATGGCTTGATCCTGCTCGCAGCCTTGCCCGGGCGCGGCTACCGCTTCGCCGCCAAGCGCGAGCTGAGCCTATCGCTCCTGCCCAGGCTGTTCCTGCAAGCCATAGGCACCGATTTCGTCGAGCGCACAAACATCAAGCAAGGCGTGGAAGATGCCTCTCGCCTGGCCGGCGCGGTGCGCACCGGGTGCGCGCCGATCTTCTTCGCCGAGGGCACTTTTACCCGCGCCGCCGGCCTGTTGCCGTTTCGCATGGGCGCTTTCGTGATCGCGGCGCAGACCGGCGTGCCGCTGGTGCCGGTCAGCATCCGCGGCGCGCGCTCGGTTCTGCGTGATGGCAGTTGGTTCGCGCGGCGCGGTGCCATCGTCGTCACCATCGCGCCGCCGCTCGTGCCTTCGGGCAGCGACTGGAACTCCGCCGTGGCGCTGCGCGACGCCGCGCGCGCCGAAATCCTGCGCCGCTGTGGTGAGCCGGATCTGGCGCCGCGGGTAACGGACGGCCGAGGGAGTCGGTAGGAAGAGGGTCGGGGGCGCGGAAATTTTGCTATTCTACGGACTTACTGCTTTGAACCGTGTTGACCTATGCCCACCCGCGAAGAACTCCGAGCTGCAATCGTAAACGCGAAGGCCGCTTGGGACCAGGCCCAGGCCGCCCTGGAAAAGGCCAATGCCGACCGGCGCAGAGCGGAGTCCGATCGGCGCAGAGCCGACTCCGAGCGGCGCAAAGCGGACTCGGATCGGCGCCATGCAATTTCAGATCTCGGCAGGCTCACCGTGGACAGGCGCAAAGCCGAGTCCGACCGGCGCGAGGCCAACGCCGAACGGCGCCAAGCCAATGCCGACCGGCGCAAAGCAGAACACGACCGCCGCAAAGCAGAACACAATCAGCGCAGCGCAGAGGACGAGCAGCGCGTTGCGGAGACCAATTGGCTCAAGGCAATCGCGGCACTGACCGAACATATCCGCGCAAAGGGAAAGCAGTAATCGCTTGCGCGGAAGGAATGATGTCGGCGTTATTGCACATCCTCGGCTAATTCCGGACACTCACCGACTGCTGGTTCGAACTCCGTTCAGTTATCTTAGCGGGGCAGATCGGAGAACCCCTGGCGAGCGCGTATGCGAGAACCTTACTCGATCCCGAGGATCGCGCGAAATCTGGCCCGCGGTCTGACTACGTCGTACAGTTCCGGGCGCAAACCTCGGCGAACTGTACGAACTCGTCGGGGGTTTCGATATAGCCGTCGTCGATTGCCTTCATTGCAATCCGATCCCGAGGCTCGTGCTGGTCGATTGCCTGTGCCAGGCTCGAATTTTCTGGCAATGTAGGGCGAAGCTTGTTGATGAGTTCTTCGAAACGCGAAACCATCTGCGTCATGATCTTTCCCCTTTTTGACCAAAGTGCCTGCTGTGTTGTTAAGCATATCCCATGCCTGGTAAGGGCTATCGCACTTCCGCACCGCAATATGACGCGAGGGAAACAATTTAATGTAAAGCCATATGTGGACCATTAAGCACAATTTACATATGTAAAAGCAGTTACTTATACAAATAAAGGCCTGCAATCAACCATGCCGCGGGATCGCCTCGTGCAGCGATAATTTTGGCGATGTGATGAGCGATTATTGGGCAAGACCACGCCAGCCATTGGCGGCGATTCAACGGCTAAATGTCGAAACGCTGTCAGCGCAAGGTCAATGCGTGGCGCGCATCGGCGTGGCGTCGCTGGTCAGCTCTGCAGTTCCGTCCGGTTCGAGTAGTAGGCCAGCGCTTCCGGATTGGCCAGCGCCTCCGCGTTTTTTACCGCTTCGCCGTGCACTATGTTGCGCACCGCCAGCTCTACGATCTTGCCGCTCTTGGTGCGCGGGATATCTTCCACCTGCAGTACCTTGGCCGGAACGTGGCGCGGCGTGGTATTGGCGCGGATCTGGTTCCTGATCTTCTCGATCAGCGCATCATCCAGCGCCAGGCCTTCGCGCAGCTTCACGAACAGGATCACTCTCACGTCCTTGTTCCAGTCCTGGCCGATCACCAGGGACTCCAGCACTTCGTCCAACTGCTCCACCTGCCGGTAAATTTCGGCGGTGCCGATGCGCACGCCGCCCGGATTGAGCACCGCATCCGAGCGCCCGTATATGATCATGCCGCCGCGCGCGGTCAGCTCGACGTAATCGCCGTGGCACCACACGCTGGGGAATTTCGCAAAATATGCGTCGTGATAGCGTTCTCCCTCCGGGTCGTTCCAGAACCCGATGGGCATCGATGGGAACGGCCGGGTGCAGACGAGTTCGCCCTTCTTCCCATACACCGGTCTGCCCTCGTCATCATATACCTCCACCTTCATTCCCAGGCCGCGGCACTGGATCTCGCCGCGATACACCGGCAGCACCGGATTGCCGAGAACGAAACAGGAAACGATGTCGGTGCCGCCGGAAATCGACGACAGGCACACGTCGGCCTTGATGTCGCGGTAGACGTAATCGAAACTCTCCGGCGCCAGCGGCGAACCGGTGGACAGTATCGCGCGCAGCTTGGCGAGATCATGGGTGGCGCGCGGCTTCAGATTGATTTTGCAGATGGCGTCGATGAACTTGGCCGAGGTGCCGAAGTGGGTCATACCCTCCCTCTCCGCGAAATCGAACAGGATCGCCCCGCGCCGGATGAACGGCGAGCCGTCGTACAACAGCAGCGTCGCCCCCGAGGCGAGCCCGGAGGCAAGCCAGTTCCACATCATCCAGCCGCAAGTGGTGAAGTAGAACAGGCGGTCGCCCGGTTTGACGTCGGCATGCAGCTGGTGTTCCTTCAGGTGCTGCAGCAGTGTGCCGCCGGCGCCGTGCACGATGCACTTGGGCACGCCGGTGGTGCCGGAGGAATACATGATGTACAGCGGGTGGTCGAACGGCCATTGCGCGAATTCGATGTCGCGCGCGGCGTAAGGGGCGATGAAATCGCTCATGCGCTCGGCGTCCGGCAGGCCGGAGAGGTCCGCGCCGTCTGCAAGGTAGGACACCAGCACCACGCGCTTGAGCGTGGGCAGCCGGCGCGCGATCTCGGCCACCTTAGCGAGCGAATCGATCGCCTTGCCGTTGTACCAATAGCCGTCGGCCGCAAACAGCACCTTGGGTTCGATCTGGCCGAAACGGTCGAGCACGCCCTGCACGCCGAAATCGGGGGAACAGGACGACCAGATCGCGCCGACGCTGGCACTGGCCAGCATCGCCACCATCGTCTCCGGCAAATTCGGCAGGTAAGCGGCGACGCGGTCCCCCGACTGAACGCCGGCGGCGCGCAGCGCCTGCGCCAGGCGCGAGACGCTCGCATGGAGTTGGGCGTGCGACAGGCGCCGCTCGACCTTGTCCTCGCCCCAGAATACCAGCGCGTCGGCCTGGTCGCGCCGCCGCAGCAGGTTTTCGGCGAAGTTGAGGCGTGCGTCGGGAAACCAGCGTGCGCCGGGCATCTGCTCACCGTGCACCAGCACGCGCTCCCCGCGCGCGCTGCCTTTGACGCCGGCGTATTGCCACAGGGACCGCCAGAATTGCTCAGGCCGATCGACCGACCATTGATGGAACTCCGGATAGGTGTTGAATTTCAGCCCCCATTCGCGGATCGCCGCGCGCGCGAACGCGGTGACGTTGGCGGCGGCGATGCGCGCCTGGCTGGGTGCCCACAGCGGGTTGTCCCGCGGGGACTTGCCCGCCCGGCGGGGTCGGGACGTTCGATCGTCGGCTGACAGGGCCTGGCGTCCGGTATGTTGGCGGATTTCGGTATGCACCAGCCTGCGCTTCGTCGCGGTCATCGTATTGGTGTCGCTGAACGGGGACTCGCATTATAATTCCCCTCAGCCTGAATAGGCACCGTCGAACGCGCCCGTTACGGCGGACGCGGCCAGGCCGCGCCGCTGACCGCGCCCGTCCGCAACCAAAACAACCGGGGGTGACATGCAACGCGAAGCGATGGAATACGATGTCGTGATCGTCGGCGGCGGGCCCTCGGGGCTGGCATGCGCCATCCGCCTGAAGCAGCTTGCGACCGAAAAAGGCCGCGAAATCAATGTCTGCCTGATCGAGAAAGGCTCCGAGATCGGCGCCCACATCCTTTCCGGCGCAGTGCTCGAACCGCGCGCGCTGAATGAACTCCTGCCCGACTGGAAAGCGCTGGGCGCACCGCTCAATACGCCGGCCGGCGAAGACCGCTTCCTGTTCCTGACCGAAAGGCGGGCGATCAAACTGCCGACGCCGCCGACGATGCACAATCACGGCAATTACATCGTCAGCCTCGGCAACCTGTGCCGCTGGCTGGGGCAGCAGGCCGAGAGCCTGGGCGTAGAGATCTATCCCGGCTTCGCCGCGGCCGAAGTGCTCTACCACGAAGACGGCTCGGTCAAGGGCGTGGCCACCGGCGACCTCGGCATCGGCAAGGACGGCCAGCACACCGAGAACTACCAGGTCGGCATGGAATTGCATGCGAAGCAGACGATCTTTGCGGAAGGCTGCCGCGGTTCGCTCAGCAAACAACTGATGCAAAAATTCGGCTTGCGCGAAGGCGTCGATCCACAGGCCTATGGCATCGGCATCAAGGAACTGTGGGAAGTGAAGCCCGAGCGCCATCAGGCGGGCCTGATCGTGCACACCACCGGCTGGCCGGTGGACCGGCAGACCTACGGCGGGTCGTTTCTGTACCACCTGGAGAACAACCAGATCGCGGTGGGATTCGTCGTCGGCCTGGATTACCAGAACCCCTGGATGAGCCCGTTCGACGAGTTTCAGCGCTTCAAGACGCACCCGGCAATACGCGGCTTCTTCGAAGACGGCCGGCGCATTGCCTACGGCGCGCGCGCGATCAGCGAGGGCGGCTTCCAGTCGCTGCCCAAGCTCAGCTTCCCCGGCGGCGCGCTGGTCGGGGATGCCGCCGGTTTCCTCAATAACGCCAAAATCAAGGGCATCCACACCGCGATGAAATCGGGCATGACCGCGGCCGCAGCCGTGTACGACGCGCTCGCGCAGGAGGGAATCAAGGAAGTCACCAGCTATGCGGAAAAAATTCGCACTACCTGGATCTGGGACGAGCTCTACCGCGTGCGCAACATCCGCCCGTCTTTCCGCTGGGGTTTGTGGGGCGGCCTCGCGTACTCCGCCATCGACACGTTCGTGTTCCAGGGCAAGGCGCCGTGGACGCTGCACAATCACGACGACCACAGCCAGCTCAGGCAGGCCGCCGACTGCCCGAAGATCGACTATCCCAAGCCGGACGGCAAGCTCACCTTCAACAAGCTGGATTCCCTGCCCCTATCCAACGTGAACCACGAAGAAAACCAGCGCTGCCACCTGACGCTCAAGGACGCCGCCGTTCCGGTAAACGTCAACCTCGCCCTGTACGCGGGGCCCGAGGAGCGCTTCTGCCCGGCCGGCGTGTATGAATTCCCCGAGAACGCCGACGGCAGCCGCCGACTGCAGATCAACGCGTCGAACTGCGTGCATTGCAAGACCTGCGACATCAAGGATCCAACGCAAAACATCGACTGGGTCGTGCCCGAGGGCGGCGGCGGACCGAATTATCCGAACATGTAAGCCCCGGAATCCGTTCCGTCCGCGTCCGCAGGCCTTGCGATATCCTTTCGAGCAATGCCCCGATGCTGAACTTCATGCGCTCGCTCGGTTTCGTTGTCGAGGCCACTCGCGACGGCCCGGAACTGCGGCACGTCATCAAGCGGCTCGCGCCGGCAGCGTCAGCACACGCCCTGTGACTCGATCAGGCCATCGAGCTGCCCGATCATGGCGTCGATTTCGGCATCGCTCACGTTGAGCGCAGGCATGAAGCGCAGCACGCTGGGCCGCGGCGAATTGAGCAGCAGTCCGCGTTTGCGCGCCTGCTCCACCAGCAGCGGGCCCAAGTCCGAACCCAGTTCGAGCGCCAGCAACAGCCCTTCCCCGCGGACTTCGCCGAGCCGATGTTCAATAGCAAATAGGGCCGGGATATGCAATCACGCGCCCGTAAATCGCGTATTTGGTGATTTCCGTCAAATGCCGAGTCTGCTACATCATCCCAAGCTGCCCGAGATCGCGCCTGAGCTTCGCCTCGTCGACGAACTGCTCCGCGGGCAGGCCGCAGGCGCGTGCCGCTGAAACATACTCGGGCACGTCGTCGAAATAGATCATCGGCGTCCCCGGCGCAGCGAGGCCGATTGCGCGCTCGAAGATCTGCCGCGCCGGCTTGGCATGGCCGACTTCATAGGAAAGCACCAGCCGCTGAAATTTGGCGAGAAAGCCGTAGTGGCCGCGCACGTAGTCGATATGCAGGGGATCGGTATTGGATAGCAGCACGAGATCCGCGTGCCTGCCGATTTCATCGAGCAGACCGGTAACCGCGCGTTTTTCGGCGAAAATGTCGCACCAGACTTCAGCGAACTCGGAATAAGGCAGGCGCAGGCCGATGGCAGCGCAAAAACGCGCGGCGAACTGCTGCGGGCTCAAGCGGCCGGTGTCGAAGCCGAGTTTGTCCCCGCCGTCGACAATGGCCTCGCGTATCACCGCGGCCGGCGCGCTGCCTGCGGCCTCGAAGCGCCTGCAGGCGCGCATGAAATCGACGTGGACGAGAACGCCGCCCAGATCGAAGATGACGATCGGGCGCGACGACTTCTCAGCGCATGGGACAGGATAAGATTTCATTGAAGGTGCCTGACAGTCTTTCCGCTCACCCTGGCCCGCTCCCCGCAAGCGGGGCGAGGGAACGCTCTCTCACCCGAAGTAGGCCGCCCGCACCTCGGCGTTCTCGGCGAGTTCCTTCGCCGTGCCCGAGGCCACGACCCTGCCTTGCGACAACACGTAACCGTGCTGCGCGATCGCCAGGGTCTGGTGCACGTTCTGCTCCACCAGCAGCACGGTGATGCCGAGCTCGTTGATGCGCCGGATGACGTTGAAATTCTCTTTCACCAGACGCGGCGACAAGCCGAGTGAAGGCTCGTCGATCAAGAGCAGCTTGGGCTCGCCCATCATTCCGCGGCCGATCGACAACATCGCCTGCTCGCCGCCGGACATGGTGCCCGCAACCTGCGCCGCGCGTTCCTCCAGGCGCGGAAAAATCCCGAACACCCGCGCAAGGCGGGCGGCGATCTTGCCTGCGTCCGGCTCCTGATAAGCGCCCAGGCGCAGGTTTTCGACCACCGACAGCTTGGGAAATACCTTGCGCCCTTCGGGGATGCAGGCAATGCCGGTGGCGATGATGCGGTGCGTGGGCATGCCGGCGAGATCCGCGCCGGCGAACATCACCCGGCCGCGCCGCGGCGGCGTGAGCCCGAGTATGGCGCGGATCAGCGTGCTCTTGCCCGAGCCGTTGGAGCCGAGAATGCAGGTGATGCTGCCGGCGGCGACCGCCAGCGACACGTCCTGCAGCACGTCGGCCTTGTCATAGCCGGAATGGACGTTTTCCACCGAGAGCAGTGCGTCCATGGCTACTCGGTCCCCAAGTAGGCTTCCTGCACCTGCGCATCGGCGGCGACCTCGGCGTAAGGGCCTTCGCAGATCTTCTGTCCGTAGTTGAGCACGATGCAGCGCTCGGTGATGCGCTCGATCACGTTCATTTCGTGCTCGATGATGATGATGGTGAGGCCGGGCATGTGCTCGCGCACGATCAGGATGTCGTCCATGAGTTCGCGCGTCTCCTCGTGCGTCATCCCGGCCGATGGCTCGTCGAGCAGCAGCAGCGCCGGCTGGCTGATCAGCGCGCGACAGATTTCGATGCGGCGCCGGTCGATCATGTTGACGCTCCCCGCGGCCTCGAACAGTTTTCCGGCGAGCGAGGCGCTGAAGGTATGCACCAGTTTGTGCGCTTCGGCGTAATGCTCCTCGAACTGCCGGCTGAAAGCCGCACGCCGAATCAGGTTGAACCAAAGGCTGTGATCGAGCCGGCGATGGTTGCCGATCATGAGATTGTCGAAAATCGACAACGGCAGGCACAGGCGCGAACGCTGAAACGTGCGCGTCACTCCGGCGCGGTAGATATCCTGCGCTTTCATCTGCGCCAGATCCTGGCCCCGGTAGTCCACCCGGCCCCCGCTTGCCTGATAGATGCCGGTAATGACATTGAAAAACGTCGTTTTGCCCGAGCCGTTGGGCCCGATCAGACCGAGGATTTCGCCCGCGTTCACGCTGAGGCTCAGCCGATCGAGCGCCACCAGGCCGCCGAAGCGCATGCTCAAGCCGTCGCAGGCGAGCAGGGTGCTCATTGGACTGCCTTGGAGCGGTCCGTCGGGCTCACGGCTTCCACCCCGGAAGATAGTTGCGCACCTGGCGCGGCATCAGGCCGTCCGGCTTGAACAGCAGGATCAGGATCACCAGCGCCGCGTACAGCAGCAGGCGGTATTCCTGGATGAACTGCAGTTTCTCCGGCAGAATCAGCACGATCGCGGTGGCGACCGTGAGCCCCCAGGGATTGCCAATCCCGCCGAGGATCACGATCGACACCAGGATCAGGGAATCGCCAAAAGTAAAGCTGTTGGGCGCAACGAAGCCGGTCATCATCGCGTATACGGAACCCGCCAGGCCGGCAAGGAAGTTTCCCAGGGTGAATGCGGCGATCTTCCAGCGCGCGACATTGATGCCGAAAGCCGCGCAGGCGGTCTCGTCCAGGCGCACCGCGTCCAGGCTGAGACCGATCCACGACCGCTCCAGCCGCCGTATGAGCATGAACGCCACGGTGGCCATCGCGAGCGAGAGCAATACGTAATTCGCGTAGAACGACAGCTCGATGTCGCCGAACTGCAGGCTGTCGTTCAGCTTCCAGCCGAGTATCTCCATGCCCGGAACCTTCATCCCCTGCGGTCCGCCCAAGGTATCGTTCACTTCCAGGAACACGCGGAACAGGATGCCGAAGGCGATGGTGATCAGCGCGGCGTAATGGCCGTAAGTGCGCAGCACCGGCAGGATCAACAGCGAGCCGATTCCGGCTGCCATCAGGCCGCCGGCAAGCAGCACCAGCAGGTGCGGCAGCGGGGTATGGCCGGCGAGCACGGCAGAGCTGTAGCAGCCGATGCCAAAAAAGGCCGCCCCGGCGAAGTTGACCACCCCGGCGTAACCGAACTGCAGGTTCAAGCCCAGGCAGACTACGATGTAGAGCAGCACCGAGGCCAGCATCAACAGCGGAAAATGCTGGTCGTGGAACGCGGCGACAATGGCCAGCACCCCGAGCAGCACTGCGGCGTGCGCCGGGCGGCTGTGCCCGGCGAACGAGGCCGCCGCGAGCGCGTTCCAGCGAAAGCGCGCCAGCAGCAGCAATGCCACGATGGCGCCCGCGGTCAGCCCCATCACCTCGGTCTGGCTCTCGGCATGAAGGAACATCACCGCGAACAAGGTCATCGCGGCCATGCTCGCGATCGCGGGAAACGCCGACTCCGCGCGCAACAGCCGCCTCATACGCGCTCGCTTTTCTTCTCGGCGATCAGGCCGGTCGGCCGCCAGGCCATGAACACGATAACCACCGCGAAAGCGAACACGTCCTTGTAGGCGGTGGACGTTCCGGGAAACAAGGCGGGCAGCGTCACTGCGCCGATGCTTTGCAGCGCCGAGAACACGAATCCGCCCAGGATGGCGCCATAGATGTTGCCCAGACCCCCGAGCACCGCGGCGGAAAAACCGATGACGCCCAGCAACAGGCCGATGCCGAAGTTGATCTCGTTGTAGTACAGGCCGTTCATCAGCCCGCCCAATGCGGCCATGCCCGACCCGATGGCGAAGGTGAGCAGCACGACGAATTCGAAATTGATGCCCATGATGCGCGCCGTTTCCGCGTCCTGGGCTACCGCGCGAATCGCCAGCCCCAGCTTGGTGCGGGTGATCAGCAGATGCACGGCTGCGATGGCGGCGAGTCCGCCAAGCAGCAGGATCATGCTGTCGGCGCGCAGGGTGAAACTGCCGAAGCCGATGGAATCGGCGGGCAACAAGCGCGGAAACGGCTTCGGGTTCGAGCCCTGCGGGTAGAACAGGCGCACCGACTCGCGCAGCACCGAGCCCAGCATCAGCGTCAGGAGCAGCGTGTTGAGCGGTGGCGCCAGGCGCAGCGGCAGCACCAGGTATTTCGCGATCAACGCGCCCAGCAGCGCCATCGACAGGGTTGCGACCAGGGTCATGACGAGGATCTGCACCACCGGCGAATCGACTCCCGCCGCCTGCAGGCCGAGATAGGTCGCCAGTCCGGTGAAGGCGCCGACCATGAGCACGTCGCCGTGGGAAAATTTGATCACGTCGAGCACGCCGAAAAACAGCGTGAATCCCACCGCCACCATGGCGTAGATCATGCCCAGCATCAATCCGTTGAAGACGTACTGGCTGAGAAGGCCGAGGGTCATGGAATCAGTTTTGAGGAGCTAGCCAAAAAAACCTGCGCGGCGCGCGCGCCAACCGTGTTTTTCCGACACGGACGAAAAGCGTATCCGTGTCGGAAAAACACGGTTCTGGATAAAAGCCAAAGCCGTTCGGGATTAATTCAAGATCGCCGATCGCGCACGGACAGGGTCATCGTGCGTGCGCAACCGGCGATTCGCGCGGACGGTTTCACGTCCGCGCAAAACCGCCCTCTGCAACTATCACAGGCTTACCGCCCTTTCAGCTTGCGCTTGCCGGAGCCGTACTCGCTGTCTTCCCATACCACCCACTTGCCGTCCTGCGCCACGTACTTGGTGATCAGCGGCACGATGTTCTGCCCGTGGTCGTCGAAGGTGATCTTGCCGATGATCGAATCCCGGTCCTTGGTCTTCCTCAGTTCTTCGGTTACCTTCTTGCGGCTGGGGCCGACTTTCTCGATCGCATCCATCAGCAAGTTCGCAGCCGCGAACGCAAACGGGCCGTAAGCTTCGGGCGGCTCATGGTATTTTTGCAGGGAATACTTTCCGGTGAAGAACAGGCCGCCGGGAAGTTTTTCCCACGGCGCGCCTTCGATGAAGGAAAGCGAGCCTTCCGCCAGCGTTTTGCCCAGCCCCTCGACGAATGCGTCGGACTTGATGCCCGAAGTGCCTTCGAACACCGCGCTGATGCCCAGTTTCTCCATTTGCGAGCGAATGCGCACGCCCAGGGGTGTCAGGCCGCCGAAATAGATCACATCGGGCTTGAGTTCCTTGGCCTTGGTGAGTTCGGTGGTGAAGTCCTGCTGGTCGGCGGTCACGCCGAAGGTGCCGATGATCTGCCCGCCGTTCTTTTTCAGGTACTCGCTGAAATACTGATTGTGTCCCTTGCCGTAGTCGGTGGTGTCATGAATCACCACCCACTTCTTGTATTTCATGCCGGTCATGAATTTCGCCGCGACCTCGTTCTGATTGATCATGGTGCCGTTGACGCGGTGGATTTCGGGATGCTTGTTGCCATAGGTGACCGAGGGAAGCACCGCGCCCCAGACGATCACTGGCAGGCCGAACTTGTGGTAGGTGTCGACGGTGGCAACCGCGGTTACCGAGCAATAATGCGTCACGCCGCCGATGATCGAATTGTCGGCTGCCGCTTTGGTCGCCATCTGCACGGCGATATTCGGCTTGCACTCGTCGTCCAGGCTGACCAGATCATAGGTGTATTTGGCTTTCGGATCTTCATTGCGCAGCCGCACCGCCAGATCGGCCGAATTGCGCCCGCCGATGCCGTTGGCGGACACGCCGCCCGTAAGAGGCCCAATGAACGTGATCTTGACCGTCTGCTTGGCGCAGGCGCCGCCCGCAGCCAGAGCGAGCGTTACACCCATAAGGGAAACGATTGCGTTGCGCTTGAGATTCATGATTTTTTGCTCCCTGAATAATTATGGAATGCCGGCTGGCCGCACCCGTGGGCCGGCATTGCCCATGCCGGCCAGCATGCGCTCATTATATACCAAGCAGCCGCTGCCGGGCTTTGCCCCCCTGAGGCTATAATTCCATAACGCGCCGAAAGCGGGCGTGCGCAGTCCGCCAATGTCAACCAGCGGGACAAGAACATCATGAATCCAGTGAAACATTGGTCGGCCGGGCCCACGTGGTATACGAGCGCGGCGAAAGGCAGCTGGGCGCGCCGATTCTATGAGAGAAGACCGGGGACAGACCACGTTTTTCGATGCGACCGAGAGTTGATTCGGTTAACGATGCCGAAAAACGTGGTCTGTCCCCGGTTTTCCAACTTCCATTTCCTCCACCGTCACCCGACCCGCATTACCGGAGACCACCATGAGCGCAACAGTCGACATCAACATGGCCGTATTCTGCGACTTCGAGAACGTCGCCCTCGGCGTGCGCGAGTCGAAGTACGACAAGTTCGACATCACCAAGGTGCTGGAGCGGCTGCTGCTCAAGGGCAGCATCGTGGTGAAAAAGGCCTATTGCGACTGGGAGCGCTATCGCGAATTCAAGGCCGGCATGCACGAGGCGGCGTTCGAGCTGATCGAGATCCCGCACGTGCGCCAGTCGGGCAAGAACTCGGCCGACATCCGCATGGTCGTCGACGCCCTGGACCTGTGCTACACCAAGTCGCACGTCGACACCTTCGTCATCATCAGCGGCGATTCCGATTTTTCGCCGCTGGTGTCCAAGCTGCGCGAGAACAACAAGACCGTGATTGGCGTGGGCGTGAAGAACTCCACCTCCGACCTGCTGATCGCCAACTGCGACGAGTTCATCTATTACGACGATCTTGCGCGCGAAAAAGCGAAAAAACAGTCGCGCAAGAAGCCGGCGCCCAAGGCCGCCGCGGGCAGCGCCGCCAGAACCCCGCCGCAGGAAGCGAACGACAGGAAGCAGGATGCGCTCGATATCGTCATGGAGACCATCGAGGCGCTCATCGCCGAGCGCGGCGAGGAAGAGAAGATTTGGGGCTCGATGGTCAAACAGACCCTGAAGCGGCGCAATCCCGGCTTCAACGAAGCCTTCTACGGCTTCCGCTCCTTCGGCAAGCTGCTGGACGAGGCCGAAGCGAGGAAGCTGGTCAGGCTCGAACACGACGAAAAATCGGGCGGGGTCACCATCCGCAGCGTCACCACCGACGACTGAAGCGCCGCACGCCTGCGGCGGCGGGCCGCCCCGCCATTGCGACTTGCCTTGATTTTGGTCAAACCGGGGCCGCGCCGGCGCCCTAAGCTGGTACCGTAGCGCTTCATCCCGGGGCAGCGGGAGGCCCGGATTGCGCGGCGGCGCGTATCCGATGACCAAAACGAAAGGAAACAGCATGTTCAAGCACATCCTCGTTCCGACCGACGGCTCGAAACTTTCGATCAAGGCGGCCAAACAGGCGGTCAAGCTCGCCAAGGCGCTAGGCGCAAAAATCACCGGCTTTCACTCTGCCCCCGACCTCAGCTCCTCCTATTATGGCGATGGTTACATCCTGCGGGCGCCCTCGGCGGAGGCCCAGGCCGAACTCCAGGATCAGGAGGCGCGCAAGTGCCTGTCCTCGATCGAAATCGAAGCGGAAGTGGAAAAAGTGCCCTGCGAGGTTTTCCACGTGGTCAGCGACAGCCCCTATGAAGCCATCATCGACGCGGCAAAGAAGAAGAAGTGCGACCTGATCGTGATGGCCTCGCACGGCCGGCGCGGGCTATCCGGGTTGCTGCTCGGCAGTGAAACCCAGAAAGTACTGATCCACAGCGATATCCCGGTGCTGGTTTGCCGCTAGCAGCGGGCTGCGCATGCGCGTTGCACGCGCATCGAAACAAGCAACAAAGGTTCGGGTTGGGTTTCACCCACGATCGCCGCTTGCGTGCGGACGGGGTCATCGTCCGTACGCAAGCGGTGATCCGCGCGGGCGGGCCGCCGGCCGCGCAAGCCTTTGCACTGCACTTCGATATGGCTGGTTTCGCTGAACAACCATTGCGCGCCCTGCGCGCCAACCCTCATTTCCCGATACGGACGAAAAGCGTGTCTGTATCGGGAAATGAGGATTATGAATAAAACCCATAAACGCGGCTACTTCCCGGTGAAACTCGGCTTGCGCTTCTCCATGAATGCCCGCCGGCCTTCGCGGTAGTCCTCGCTGTTGTAGCAGGCGTCGATCAGGCGCGCAGTCTGTTCCAGATCGCGCTCGTCCGAGCCCAGCCCCGTCTGGCGAATGGCGAACTTGGCGGCGGCCATGGTAAGCGGCGCGTTTTCCGACAGCAGTTCGCAATACGCCGCCACCTCCCGGTCGAGATCGGTGACCGGCACCACGCGGTTGACGAACCCCATGGCCAGCGCGTCCGCCGCGCCGAATTTTCGCGCCGAAAAGAAAATATCCGAGGTATTGGCCGCGCCCAGAAGCTGAACGAAGCGCTTGATGCCGGTGAAGTTGTAGCCCAATCCGAGGCGCGCCGCCGGCATGCGGAACTGGGCGTCGGCGGCGGCAATGCGCACGTCGCAGGCGGCGGCGAGCCCCAGGCCCCCGCCCATGCAGATGCCGCGGATCTTGGCCACCACGGGCTTGCTGCACTTCACCGGGGCTTCGTAGGCGTCGACCACGGCGCGGTTGTACACCTCCTGCGCTTCGGCGCTGCCGCGCGCCTTTTCGAATTGCGAAATGTCGGCGCCCGAAATGAAGGCCTTGTCGCCGTCGCCGGTGATCACAATCAGGCGCACCTCGGGGTCGGCGTCGAATGCGGCGATTGCGCCGGGCAGCGCCATCCACATGTCCTGCGAGACCGCATTGAACTTGGTCGGGTTGGAAAAAATGATCCAGCCAACGGCGTTTTCCCTGCGTGTAATGAGTTCAGCCATGACGCTCCCTAAATGATTTTTTGATTGCGCAAGCCCGCGATCTCGGCGGCGCTGTAGCCGGCTTGGGCGAGCACCTCGTCCGTGTGCTGGCCGATCTCCGGCGTCGCGCTGACCATCGTTGCCGGGGTGCGCGACAAACCGACCGCCTGGTTGATCAGGCGAAGTTCGCCCAACAGCGGATGCTTGACCTTGGCCGCGGCCTGCAGATGCTGCACCTGCGGATCGGCGAATACCTGGTCCATGCTGTAGATCGGCCCGCAGGGCACGCTGGCCGCGTTGAGAACGGATATCCACTCCTCGCTTTTCTTCGCGCTCAACGCGGTGTTCAGTTCGGTATTGAGCGCCGCACGGTTCGCGGCGCGATTGGCGGCGCCCTCGAATTCCGCGCGCTGCAACAGGTCCGGGCGCGCAATCGCCCGGCACAGGCGCACCCACATGCCCTCCCCCGATGCCGCGACGTTGATGTAGCCGTCGGCCGTGGTGTAAGCCGAGGTCGGCATGCTGGTCGGATGGTCGTTGCCGACCTGCGGCGGCACCTCCCCTTTCATCAGGTAGCGCGCCGCCTGAAAATCGAGCAGCGCGATGCCCGACATCAGGAGCGAGGACTGCACCCACTGGCCCCGGCCGGACACTTCGCGCTCCAGCAGCGCGGTCAGGATGCCGAGCGCAGCGTACAGTCCGGCGCTGACGTCGGCAATCGCCGCGCCGGTGCGCATCGGGCCCTGCCCGGGAAACCCCGTGACCGACATCAGGCCGCTCATGCCCTGGGCGATCTGGTCGAAGCCCGGCCGTTCGTGATAGGGCCCGTCCTGGCCGAAGCCCGAGATGCTGGCGAGGATGATGCGCGGATTGATCGCCTTGAGGGATTCGTAGTCGATGCCGAGGCGAAACTTGACGTCGGGACGGTAATTCTCGACCACCACGTCCGCATTCTTTGCCAGGCGGGCGAACACTGCGCGGCCCTCGGGCGGCTTGAGATTGAGCGTCATCGCGCGCTTGTTGCGGTGCAGATTCTGAAAATCGGGGCCGTCGCGCGGTCCGCCCATGCCTTCGTTCGCGTCGACGCCCGGGGGCGATTCGATCTTGATCACGTCGGCGCCAAAATCGGCCAATTGTTTGACACAGGTCGGACCGGCGCGCACGCGCGACAGGTCGAGGACGCGAAAGCGCGAAAGCGCGTTTGAAGCGGGGATATGGCTCATGTCGGAATGGGCTTCAGCAAGAGGTTCAAGGATGAGACGGCGCGCCCCGGATTATGGCGTTCCCGCCAGCGCACGGCAAGGGATTCCGTTGTGATTGCGCAACCCGGCTTGGAACAGAATCAGGCAATCCACTCGCTCACCGGCGCCCTTGCCTCTTCAAGCGGCTGGCACAGCACATCGACCAGAACCGGTTGGTTCGCCTCCACCGCCAGCTTGAGCGTCGCGCGCAGCTTGGAAGGGTCGTCCACCCTGTAGCTTTTCACGCCGAAGGCGCTCGCCACCGCAGCGTGGTCGGTGCGCGAAAAATCGACCGAGAAATAGCGCCCGCCGAAACCCGATTTCTGGCCGGCCTTGATCCAGCCATAGCTCGCGTTGGAAATCACCACCATGGCGAGCGGAATCTTGAGCCGGCAGACCGTCTCCAGTTCGCCCACGGTGAAACCGAAGCTGCCGTCGCCCATGACCGAGACGATCTTTGCGCCCGGGCGGCCGAAATAGGCGCCGATTGCGGCTGCCATCGAATAGCCGAGCGCGCCGTGCGCGCGGTTACTGATGAAATGCCGACCTGTTATAGGGTTCTCGTAATGCGCGGAGAAGTACGGGCACGGCGTGCCGGGATCAGCAACGAGGATCGCGTCGTCGCGCAACACGCGCCTGAGTTCGGCCACCACGCGCTCCGGCCGGATGGGGCGCTCATTCGATGCGGCAAGCAAGCGAAATGCGGAGATTTTCTCCTGCTTTGCGGCGGCCACTGCCTTGCGGCCCCAGTCGCCCGCGCGCGCTCCCGTCTGCTCCAGTTCGTCGCGCAAAGCGGCTAGCGTCAGCTTCGCATCGCCCGCCAGGCCTATCGCCACCGGATAGTTGGTGCCGATGACGGCAGGATCGATGTCGAGTTGAATCACCGCCACTTTGCCCGGCGCGGGATAGCGCCAGCGCTCGGTAGTAACCGAACCGGCGCGGCAACTGACGAACACAACGAGGTCGGCCGCCTGCACCACCGCGCGGGTGGGCAAAGTGCCGCCGTTCGAGCCGACCACGCCCAGGGCGAGCGCGTGCGCATCACCGATACTGCCCTGTCCGCTGACGCTGGTTGCGACCGGCGCGCCCAGACGTTCGGCACAGGCGATGAGTTCCGCCTCCGCGCCCGAGATCACCACCCCGCCGCCGACAATAAACAGCGGCCGCTCGGCTGCGATCAACAGATTGGCGGCCTGCGCGATAGCCGCCCGATCTGCGCAGTCACGGCGTGAGGGATACTGGTTCAGGCGCGCGTCGCCCCAGATCTCGGCTTCGTCCACCGTTTGCTTTTGCACGTCGTAGGGCAGCCCGATATGTACCGCTCCCGGCCGGCCCGTGGTCATGTGCTTGAATGCATTGCGCAGCACGCGCGGAATGTCGGCGCCGCTGTCGAGCACCGTGTTCCACTTGGTCAGCGGCCTGAACAAAGCCCGCTGGTCGAGTTCAGTGAGAGCGTATCTGCCGCGCGCCGACACGGAGATGTCAGAGGTGAAGCACAGTACCGGAATGGAGGACTCGTTCGCCTCGACGATACCGGGCAGGATGTAGGTTGCACCGCCGCCGCTCGGTCCTTCGCACACGCCAACGCGGCCGGACACGCGCGCATAGCCGTCGGCCATATAGGCAGCGGAGCGCTCGTCACGCGTGAGTATGTGCTGCATGCCGTGATCCAGCCGGTACATGGCGTCGTAGAAAGGCAGCGAAGTGTCGCCGCACAGGCCGAAGATGTGCTTCACGCCATGCAACTGCAGCATGCGTACGAAGGCTTCGCCGCCGGTGATCTGGGTCATGCAGATCTCTTTTCTTCTATTCGAAGCGAAACCGCTCGCATAATAAAGTGAGCGCGTGTCACTTCATTCTCCAGGAAACGAGACAGGGCGAAGAATAGCACCATGTGTGAAACCGCAATGGCGCGGCCTTGTTCGCCCTCAACCTAGATCGATTTCGCGGGCAGTTCAATTGGACAACCGGGGACAGACCACGTTTTCCGTTGAGATCGAGAGTTGATTCGGCGAACGATCCCGAAAAACGTGGTCTGTCCCCGGTTGTCCTCAATGGCTGTCCGTGACCTTGCCTCGGGCAAGCTTGACCGCGCCGCGCCTGGTCTTGCTGTCGAGGCGCTTCTTCTGCGAGCTGCGCGTCGGCTTGGTCGGCTTGCGCTTCTTCGGCGACACGGCAACGCTCCTGACGATTTCCTGCAGCCGCCTCAGCGCATCTTCCCGGTTCATTTCCTGGCTTCGGTGCTGCTGCGCCTTGATGATGATTACGCCGTCCCTGGTAATGCGCTGATCGCTCAGCTTCAGCAGGCGTTCCTTGTAGAGGCCGGGAATCGACGAGGCGCCGATGTCGAAGCGCAGGTGTATCGCGCTGGACACCTTGTTGACGTTCTGCCCTCCCGCTCCCTGCGCGCGGATGGCGCTGATCTCGATCTCCCGGTCCGGGATCGCGACGTTGTTGGAGACTTGCAGCATATTGGCGGCTTGCGTCAGTGCGCGCTCATCGCGGCTTGTGCCGGCGGCCGAGCTCGCGCTTTTCGCCCGGGGACAGGCGCTTGATCCGGTATTCGGCTTTGGATGCGGCCGACCGGTCGGCGTATTCGATGGCGCCAAGCAGGCGCCGCGGCGGATGGGAGCGGGTATAGCGCGCGCCCTTGCCGCTCTTGTGCGCGGCGTAGCGCGCATCGACGTCGATGGCGATCCCGGTGTAGATGCTCCCGTCCCTGCATTCGATCAGGTAGACGAACCAGGCCATGCGCGGCGGTTAAACCCTGCCGCTCAGTCCAGCCCCTTGTAGGTCTTCTCCTGCAACTTGGCCTGCGCCGCCGCCAGGCGCGCGATCGGCACGCGCGGTCCGGAGCAGGACACGTAGTTGATCGCGATGCTGTGGCAAAAATGGATGGAAGCGGGATCGCCGCCATGCTCCCCGCAGATGCCGACCTTGAGCTCGGGCCGGGTCTGGCGGCCGCTTTCGACGGCCATTTTCATCAGCTGCCCCACGCCTTTGATGTCCAGCACCTCGAACGGGTTGTCCTGAAGGATGCCCGTCGCGAGGTAGTCCGGCAGAAATTTGTTTTCCGCATCTTCGCGGCTGAACGAGAAGGTCGCCTGGGTCAGGTCGTTGGTGCCGAAAGAGAAGAATTCCGCATCCTGGGCCATGCGGCCCGCGCGCAGGCAGCCGCGCACCACTTCCAGCATGGAGCCGAACTTGAACTTCACGCTGATACCGTGGGTCAGTTCCACCTCCTTGTGGACGCGCTGCACTTTGCCGTGGATGCGCATGAGTTCTTCCACCGTGGCGACCTGCGGAACCATGATCTCGGGATAGATCTCGATGCCCTCCAGCGCGCACAGCGCAGCGGCTTCGAGTATCCCCTTGATCTGCATCGTGTAGATTTCCGGGTACGAGATGCCCAGGCGCACGCCGCGGTGTCCCAGCATCGGATTGACTTCCGCCAGGGCGCGTACCTTTTTCAGAACCACTTCCTTCTTGTCGATCGCGTCTTCTTCCAAATGCGATTCCTTGAAGGTGTGCAGCCCGCCCATGAGCTTGGTTAGGCCATCGGCATATCGCTGGTACAGCTTGGGATTGAGCAGCTTGAGCATGTCCGGCAGTTCCTCCAGGCCCTTGATGGTGTCGCGCAGATGGTGCAGATGGGCGATCTCCAGCTCGAGCTGCGCCGCTGTCGGAAGGAATTCGTGCATCGGCGGATCGAGCAGGCGTATGGTCACAGGCAGCCCCTTCATCGCCCTGAAGATTCCGGTGAAGTCGGAACGCTGGATCGGCAGCAGACGGTCGAGCGCCGCCTGGCGCTCCTCCACCGTTTCCGCCAGGATCATTTCCTGCATGATCGGCAGGCGATCGGTGCTGTTGAACATGCGTTCGGTGCGCACCAGACCGATTCCCATCGCGCCGAACTCGCGTGCGCGGATCGCATCTTCCGGCGTGTCGGCGTTGGCCATCACCTTCAGCATCGCGACCTCGTCCGCCCAGGCAAGCAGCGTGGCCATTTCCCGCGAAAACTCCGCTTCCACGGTCGGCACTTCCCCGGCATAAACATGGCCGGTTCCGCCGTCGATGGTGATCACATCGCCTTCGTGCAGGGTGGTATCGCCGATCACAGCGCTGCGCGCCTTGTCATTGATCGTGATCTGCTCGCAGCCGGAGACGCAAGGCTTGCCCATGCCGCGCGCGACCACGGCGGCATGCGAGGTCTTGCCGCCGCGGCTGGTGAGGATGCCCTGCGCCTTGAAAAAACCGTGGATGTCGTCCGGCTTGGTCTCCTCGCGCACCAGGATCACCTTCTCGCCTGCGTTGCCGCGCGCCTCGGCCGTATTGGCGTCGAACACGATCTTGCCGGAGGCCGCGCCGGGCGAGGCCGGCAGACCCTGCGCCAGCGACTTGCCGTGGAAGTTCGGCGACAACTGCGGCACCAGCAGCTGCTCCAGCATCGGCGGATCGATGCGCAGCAACGCGCGCTCTTTCGAAATCAGTCCTTCCTGGAACATCTCCACCGAACTGCGCACCATGCCACGGGCATTCATCTTGCCGTTGCGGGTCTGCAGGCAGTAAAGCGTGCCACGCTCGATGGTGAATTCGAAATCCTGGACTTCCTTGTAGTGCGATTCGAGCCGGTTGTGCAGCTCCACCAACTGGCGATAAATCGCCGGCATCTCCTGTTCCATGTCGGCGATCGGCTTGGGCGTGCGGATGCCCGCCACCACGTCTTCGCCCTGGGCGTCGGTCAGATATTCGCCGTAGATCACATTCTCGCCCGTGCCGGGGTTGCGGGTAAAACCCACCCCGGTGCCGGAATCGCTGCCCATGTTGCCGAACACCATGGTGCATACGTTGACCGCGGTGCCATTGGCCCTGTCCTTGGTGATCTTGAACTGCTTGCGATAGTCCACGGCGCGCTTGCCCATCCAGGAACGAAACACCGCGCCGACCGAGATCTCAAGCTGCTCGTAGGGATCCTGCGGAAACGGCTTGCCGGTATGGCGTTTAACGATTTCGAGGAATTCTCCCGCGAGTTCCTGCAGGTTCTCGGCGGAGAGATCCAGATCCAGGCGCGCGCCGTATTTGCGCTTGAGCGCGGTCATCGTGGCGTCGAATTGCTCGTCGTCGATGCCCAGCGCAATCTTGCCGAACAGCTGGATGAAACGGCGATACGCATCGTAGGCGAAGCGCGGGTTCGCGGTCTGCTTGATCAAGCCCTGCAACGACGATTCGTTGAGGCCGAGATTGAGTATGGTATCCATCATCCCCGGCATCGATATCGCCGAACCGGAACGCACCGAAACCAGCAAGGGATTCTTTGCGTTGCCGAAGCCTTTGCGGGTTTTCTTTTCCAGCGCCGCCATGTGGCCCTTGAGTTCGTCCATCAGGCCGTCCGGCAAGCGGTTCAACTCCAAGTAGGCGAGGCACGCCTCGGTGGTCACGGTGAAACCGGGCGGCACGTTCAGGCCGATTTGCGTCATCTCACACAGGCCGGCGCCTTTCCCGCCCAGGAGGATCTTGTTCTTGCCGTCGCCCTCTTCGAATGCGTAGATGTATTTCTTGGTGGTCATGATGACGCCCCTGAAAATTGGCCAAATTCGGATTATCCCTGAAATAGGCAGGCGAGCGATGCCGCAATGCCGGCCGATGCAGCACCGTGATTCTCGCACAGGAAGCGCGCTGCGCGATAGGCCCGGCCGCGGTGCGCCCTCGTGCGGCTCCCATCGGGCGCCGCGCTTCAGTGCGACATCAGCACCGGCGCCGTCATCGATTCCAGAATGGTGCGGGTAGCGCCGCCGAGCACCCACTCCTTCAGCCGCGAGTGTGCATACCCGCCCATCACGATGAGATCGGCCTCGAGGTCCGCGGCGCGCGACAGCAGTTCATTGCCCACGTCGATTTCGGCGCCGTGGTCCGCCTTTACTTCGACGCGCACGCCGTGGCGTGCCAGAAAGAGCCCGATATCGGCGCCCGGCACGCTGCCGTGCTCGCCGGCCTTCGGGTTGACCGCCATGACATGCACCTTGTCGGCGCGCTGCAGCAGCGGGAGCGCGTCGGTGACGGCGCGCGAGGCCTCGCGGCTCGGATTCCAGGCGACGAGAATGCGCTTGCCGATGGTGACAAAGCGGCCGACGCTGGGCAGGATCAGCACCGGCCGGCCGGCTGCGAGCACCAACCGCTCGGGAAAATCGGCCGGCACATGCGCCTGTTCCGTAGCCTCCGTCTGGCCTATCACCAGGAGATCGGCATAGCGTGCGTGGAGGGTCATCGCATCGACCAGATCGTCGACGGCGCTGCGCCATTCCACGTTCCTGAGGCCCGCGGCCGATACCTGTTTGTTGAACGCGCTTTCGGCTTGCGCGAGTTCGTTCGCGGCGACCGCCTTTTGCGCTTCGATGATCGCAGGCCCGATCTCCGCCATCACATAGCCCGGCGGCTCGAACGGCGCGATCGCATGCAGCGCGACCAGATGGGCATCGTGCTGCTGCGCGAGGCGGATGGCAACGTCGAGGCGCACCGCGCAACGTTTACCGGTGTCGATATGAACAAGGACGGTCTTGTAGCTCATTGCGATTTTCCCCCCCATTTGCGTTTTCGGTGCCCGATTCTGGCGCGCAGGCGCGCGTTCCGTCGCCACCGCTCTATGCACCATAGCGCGTAGTCGGGGCGCAAATGTTGATGAAAATCAAGCTGTCGTCCGGACTGCCGCAGGGTGGCGGCATCCGGCCCCGGAAAGAAAAACGGACACTCGAAATTAGACAGTCGAGTGCCCGCAAGAGCCCTTCTGCCCAGAAGGATGGGAGGAAATCAGCAAAAGGGCGGACCAATTTAGCGCCAGGCCCCGGCTGGCCAATTGATAAATGTCAAAGATGATGCGGATTGCCGCGAAATTAACGCCGATCCGGTGCTTTTGCGTTCCGGGGCGGCGCGATATGCCCGCCTGCCCGCCCGCTTGCCCGCCGCCCCGGAAATGCCTCCGTGCGCCTCCGGATGCCTCGCCAGCGGCGGATGGTGCATAATTCGGGCATCGATAAAAGGGGGTATCCCGGATGAAATCGCACCTGCTTGCCGCCGCCCTGGCTGCGGCCCTGCCGCTACCGCTGCTGGCCCAGACGCAACAGATCAAGCCGCCGGTCGCGCACTATTGGCTGAGCGTAGAGACCGCGGGCGGCATGGGCATGGAAATGCCGCCCGGCATGGGCGGCATGATGCCGCCGGGAATGCAGGGAGGCAAACGCATGAAGCTCGAGCTAGGCTCGTCGCAGCAGTCCCGCGGAGAACCGCGCGCAGCGCACCTGATCCCGCCCGGACTCGCGCTCGGCAGCAGCCTGCCCCTGCTCACGCCGCGCCTCGAGCGCGCGCCGGCGCGCGAGCGCGACGAGCAACCCGAGTTCGAACGCCCCAAGGGCAGAATGCTGATCTACTGGGGCTGCGGCGAGACGGTGCGCCCGGGCCAGCCAGTGATCATCGACTTCGCCAGCCTCGGCTCCCAGGACGCCGCGCGCGTGTTCCGCAGCCGTGGCATTTCGCGTCCGCGCGGTCCCGCGCCCGGCCGCAACCGCACATACGGCACCTGGCAAAATGAAGAGGACTCGCGGCCGGTGCCCGCCGCCGGCTCGCTCCTGGGCGAGCACATCGTCAGCGGCAGCTATTCGCCGGACATCCAGTTCGCTGTTGGCGAGCAATACGATTTCATGCAGGCGGTCGCGTTTGAGCCCGTGCGCAAGACCGCCGGCGGCGCGTTTGCGGTGAAATGGGCGAGCGTGCCGACGGCGACCGGATACTTCGCCACGGCGATGGGCCAGGGCGACAGCCAGAACGACATGGTGACCTGGTCCTCGAGCGAGGTGCAGGAAATAGGCCAGGCGCTCATGGACTATATTGCGCCTGCCGAAGTCGAGCGCCTGATCCGCGAGAAAGTGGTCATGCCGCGGCAAACCACCGAGTGCACGGTTCCCGCCGGCATCTTCAAGCGCGACGCAGCGATGCTCAATTTCATCGCTTACGGCAATGAATTGAACCTGGTGCATCCGCCGCGGCCCGCCGATCCGAGGCGGACCTGGGAACAGGAATGGGCGGTGAAACTGCGTCTCAAGTCGACCGCGATGACCATGCTCGCCGAGCACGAAGGCGGCGGGCGCCGCGGCAGGAGCGCGCCTTCGCGGCGCGGCGCGGACCCTGCTGCACAACCCTCGCCGCAGGTGGATACGCCACCCGCTCAAAAGGACCAGCCTCGAGATCCCGCCGTCGATGCGGTACAGGAAGGGGTAAAAGCTTTGCGCGGGATACTGCGCTTTTAGGGTCCGTTGAGCGGACCCTAATCGGAGCGCCGCGGCGGCAAGGTAACCGCGAGGCTCGCCTTGACCTCGATGAAATAGGGTCCGCCCGCGGCGAGGCCGCGCGCGACCGCATCGGCCACTTCCTCCGCGCGCGCCACGCGCTGCGCCTGCATGCCGAAGGCGCGCGCGAGCAACTCGAAGTCCGGGTTGAACAGGCCGGTGCCGAGCACCCGGCCCGGGTAATGCAGTTCCTGCTGGATGCGAATCGAAGCGTAGCTCGCGTTGTTCGCGAGGATGAACAGGATCGGCAGCCTGCGCTCTACCGCGGCGATCATCTCGTTGCCGGTCATCATGAATCCACCGTCGCCCGCCATGCAGATCACCTGCCGTCCGGGAAAGCGCAGCTGTGCAGCGATCGCTGCGGGCGTGCCGTAGCCCATGGCGCCCGACAGCGGGGACATGAGCCTTTGCGGCGGCACGAAGCTGAAATGGCGGTAGACCGGCGCGGCGAAGGTGCCCGCGTCCAGGCACACGATGGCATCCGCGCTCGCCTGCTCGCGCACCGCCTTCACGACCTGTGCGAAATCGATGCCGTCCCCGGCACTGCGCCGGGGCCATGCGGCGAAAGCCTCGCGAATCTGGCGCAGGCGCCCTGCCCAGGCGATTCTAGATTCCGGAATCGCAGGCCCGACCGCAGGCGTCAGCGCACGCGCGAGCTCGACCGGATCGCACACCAAGCCGAAATCCGGTGCGAAATGCAGCCCGACCATATGGTCATCCGCACAGGCATGCACGAAAGTCTGCGCCGGCCGCGGCAGGTCTGGAAAAGCGTAACCCTGGCTGGTGATGTCGCCGAAGCGGGTGCCGAGCGCGAGCAGCAAATCGCTTTCGCGAAACGCATCGATCTGCGCTTTCGAATTCGCCAGGCCCAGCTCGCCCGCATAGAGCGGGTGCCGGTTGGAGAATATGTCCAGCCGCCGGAACGACAGCGCGACCGGGATCTGCCACGCCTCTGCCAGTGCGGCGAGCGCTTCGCGCCCGCCGCGGGCCTCGAATCCGCCGCCGGCCGCGATCAAGGGTCTCTCGGCGGTTTCGATCGCGCTTAGCAGCTGGCGCAAGATCGCGTCATCCGGCCTGGTGATCGCATGTTCGCGCGCCATCCATTGCGGCTGCGCGACCGGCTGCTGCTGCAGGTCTTCCGGTATCACCAGCACCACCGGGCCCGGCGTGCCCGTCGTCGCCAGACGGATCGCCTTGAACGCCGCCTCGGCAAGCTGTCCCGGGTCGGTCGCTTCGAACACCCATTTCGCTATCGTGCCGTACATGCGCTGGTAGTCGATCTCCTGGAAGGCTTCACGGCGCAGATCCGCGCGCGGCACCTGTCCCACGATCAGGATCATCGGAATCGCATCCTGCTGGGCGGTATGCACCGCGATCGCCGCATTGCTGGCCCCGGGGCCCCGGCTCACCAGCGCCACGCCGGGCCGCCGGGTGAGCCTGGCGTCGGCGACGGCCATGAATCCGGCTCCGGACTCGTGGCGGCAGGTCACGACGTCGATTCCGGGGAAATCGTAGAGCGCATCCAGGACGCCGAGGTAACTTTCGCCCGGAACCAGGAATACCCGGTCGATGCCATGGGCCTGGAACACGGAGAGCAGCGCGTGCGATGAGGTTTTCATTTTTCAGGGATCGGACGATGGATGCGAATCGATACGGCAAGGGGGCGTGCCGTTCCGGACCGTTAATGTACCAGCAATCGCGGCAGCAGCATTTCCCGCTATTCGCTGCGCAGGGCTTCGAGCGGATCGAGAGACGCCGCCCGCCGCGCCGGCAGCACGCCCGCGGCCAGTCCGACGGCCAGCGCCACCAGTTCCGCCAGCACGGCATAGATCCACGGCGTATGCACCGGCAGCGCCGGCAGCACGGCGTGCAGCGCCAGCGCGGCGCCCCAGCCCAGCGCGAGCCCGGCCGTGCCGCCCAGCACCGAGAGCAGCGCCGCCTCGCCCAGGAACAGCAGCAGGATGCCATGCCGCGTTGCGCCGACGGCGCGCAGCAAGCCGATTTCCGCGGTGCGCTCGGCCACGGCGATGGTCAGTATGGTGAGTATGCCGACGCCGCCGACCACCAGCGAAATGCCGCCGATCGCCGCGACGGCGAAAGTGATCGCGTTGAGCACGGTGCCGAACACGTCCAGCATCTTCTGTTGCGGCGTGACGGTGAAGTCCTCCGCGCCGTGGCGCGCAATCAGGATGCGCTTGATGCCCGCCTCGACCTCCGCCAGCGGCGCGGTCGGCTCGTAGACCACGTGAATCTCCTGCAGGCTTTCGCGGTTGAACATTTCGAGCGCGCGCCCGACCGGGATGAACACGGTATCGTCGAGATCGAAACCGAGCACCTGGCCTTTGGACTGCATCACGCCGACGACGCGATAGCGCTCGCCGCCGGCGCGGATGCGGCTGCCGAGGGGGTTGTCGCCGCCGAACAGTTCGCGCGCCACCTTGGAGCCGAGCACCACCAGGGCGCGCGCGCTGCGCGGATCATCCGGCGGCAGGAATTCGCCGCTCGCGACGCGCATCTGCAGCGCGCGCGCAAAATCGGAGCCGACGCCGTAGAGCGTGACGCGGCGGCTCTTGCCCCCATGGACGACTTCCGCGTTGCCCTGCACCACCGGGTCTGACAACTGCACATACGCAGCGCGGCGCAGCGCAAGGGCATCGTCGATGGTGAGCGGGCGTACCGTATTCACCGCGCCCAGCGACGCGCCGTGCGTCTGCACGCGTCCGGGCGTGACGCTGATGATATTGGTGCCGAACTGGGTGAATTCCGCAATGACGAAGCGATGCAGCCCCTCGCCGATGGAGGTGAGCAGGATGACGGCGGCAATGCCGACGGCGATGCCAAGGGCGGTCAGCAGCGTGCGCAGCCGGTGCGCCCTGAGCGAAAGATAGGTGAAGCTGATGAAATCGGCGTAGCGCACGATCATCTGCGCGACAGCGCCTGCACCGGATCGAGCATGGCGGCGCGGCGCGCCGGCGCCACCGTAAACAGCACCGCGGTGACGAGCGCCGTCGCAGGCGCCGCCACCAGCGCCCACCACGGCGCCTGGAACGGAATCGCCGGATACATCTGGGCGACGATGCTGCGCCCCGCCTCACCCACCACCAAGCCGGCTGCGGCGCCGCCGCAGGCGAGCAGCATCGCCTCGGTGAAAAACGCCAGCCGGATCTGCTGACCCGTCGCGCCCAGCGCCTTGAGCAGGCCGATCTCGCGCCGCCGCTGCGTCACCGCGATCAGCATCACGTTCATGATCAGGATGCCGGCCACGCCTAAGCTGATGGCGGCGATGCTCGCAACGGTCAGCGTCAGCGCGTTGAGAATGCGGTCGAAGGTGGCGAGCACGGCGTCCTGGGTGATCACCGTGACATCGCGTTCCCCCTCGTGGCGCAGCCGCATGATTTCCTCGATATCGGCCTTGGCAGCCGGGATCTGCTCGCGGCTCTTGGCTTCGACCAATACGCGAAACAGCGACTCGGTATTGAACAAGGCCTGGGCCGCGGCGAGCGGAACGATGACCAGTTCGTCGGTATTGGATCCGAGCGACTCGCCCTGCGTGGCCATGATGCCGATCACGCGAAAGCGGCGGTCGCCGATGCGCACCCATTCCCCCAGGGCCGGGCGCGAGCCGAACAATGCGCTCGCCACCTTGGCGCCGATGACGCAGACGGGCTGGCCGTGGCGCGGGTCGCCTTCGGGCAGGAAGCGGCCCTGCGCCAGTTCCATCTGCCGGATCTGCACCAGTGCCGCAGTCGATCCGAGCACCGGCGTTTCGCGGCTGCGCGCGCCCCAGCGCACGTCGCCCGCGCCGATGATCAGCGGGGCGAAGCGGCGGATCGCGTGGCTGCGCCGGAGCGCCAGCGCATCCTCGAGCGTCAGGTCGCGCGGCGTCTTGCCGATCAGCACCCCGGGCATGGATCCGGCGGTTTCGCTGCGGCCCGGCAGCACGATCACCAGGTTGCTGCCGAGCGAGCCGAACTGGTTCGCCACATAAAGCCGCGCCCCCTCGCCGAGCGCGGTCACCACCACCACGGCGGCGACGCCGATGCCCATGGCGAGCAGGATCAGCAGGGTGCGCGGAATCGATCCGCGCAGGACCTGCCAGGCGAAATTGAGCAGATCGGCGATGCGCACGCTCAGTCCTTGTCGTCGGAGACGACGGCGCCGTCGAGCATGCGCAGCCGCCGGTGCGAGCGAGCGCCGATTTCCGGATCATGGGTCACGATCACCACCGTCCCGCCGTTATGGTGCACGCCCTCGAGCACGCTCAGCACCTCCTGGCCGGTATGGCGGTCGAGATTACCGGTGGGTTCGTCGGCGAGGATCACGGTCGGCCCCATCGACATCGCACGCGCAATCGCGACCCGCTGGCACTGGCCGCCGGAGAGTTGGTCGGGACGATGGCCGGCGCGCTCCTCCAGGCCGTATTCCGCGAGCAGGCGCGCCAGCCTTTTCTGCCGCTCGGCCGGTTCGATGCCCGCGAGTACCATCGGCAATTCGATGTTCTGCTTCGCCGTCAGCCGCGGCACGAGATGGAAAAACTGGAACACGAAACCTATCTTCTCGCGCCGCACCCGCGCCAGCTGGTCGTCGCTGAGCGCGGTGACCTTGCCGCCGTCGAGCGCGTAGGTCCCGGCATTGGGGCGGTCGAGCAGGCCGATGATGTTGAGCAGCGTCGATTTGCCCGATCCCGAGGGGCCCATGATGGACAGGTATTCGCCCCGCGTGATCGCAAGGTCCACCTCGCGCAGGGCGTGAACCTCCTCGCCGCCCACCACGAAAGTGCGCGCTATGCCGCTGAGACGGATCATTGCGTTCGGGCCCCGGCGGCCTCCTTCTGCTCCGCCACGGCGCGGGCGCCGGCCTTCACGCCCTCCCGCTCCAGCGAGGTGACGACCTTGTCGCCGCGGGCGAGGCCGGCTTGCACTTCAGTGAACTCCCAGTTGGCCAGGCCGGTTTCGATTTTGCGCTCCTCGAGCAAGCCGGCGCCACCAAGCACCAGCACGCGGTTGCCGGGCATCAGCGCCGGGGTCGGGACACGGACCACCTTATCGTGGCCGGAAACCACGATTTCGATGTCCGCGCTATAGCCCACCAGCAGATGCTTGACTTCGCCGGGTTGCTCGAACTCGACTTCCACCTCCACCGTGCGCGCCTGCTTCTCCACCGCCAGGACGTAGGGGGCGATGCGCCGCACCTTGCCGGCGAAATGCCGGCCGCGGTAGGCGTCCAGCGTGATGCGGCCGCGCATGCCGAGCTTGAGCTGAGCCCCATCGACCTCGTCGATCGGCGCGGACACGTAAAGGCAGGAGTCGTCGATCAGGTCCACCGCGGGCAGCGTCGGAATCCCCGGCGGCGACGGCGTCAGGTATTCTCCCACTTCGCCGTTGACTTCGGCGACGATGCCGGCGAACGGCGCGCGCAGCACCGTGCGGTCGGTATCCGCGCGCGATGCCTGGATGCGCGCTTCGGCCTCCGCGACCTGCGTCCCCGCCGAATCGCAGCTCGCCTGCTTGGCCGCCGCATCGGCGCCGCTGCGCTCAACGGCCTCCTGCGAAACGAAGTTGCGCGCCCTCAGGTCGCGCGAGCGCGCCGCATCGCGCGCCGAAGCCCTGGCGAGCTCGCATATTTCGCGCACATGCGCCCTGGCGGTCTGCAGTTGCTCGCGCGACAGCCGCTCGCGCGCGGCGAGATCCTCGCTCCAGAGGGTGAGCAGCACCTGGCCCGGGCGCACCCGGTCGCCTTCGGTCACATTGAGTCGCTCGATGCGGCCGCCCGCGGGCGGCGCCAGTTTTGCGCGCCGGCAGGCCATGACCGAGCCCGCGCGCGTGTTGGCGATGGTGTTTTCCACCCGGCCGGTATCGGCCAGAGCAATCGCGACGCTCACCGGTTTCGGCCGCATGGCGTACCACAGCGCTACCGCGAGCGCGGCGAGCACGATCAGTGCCAGCCCCAGTTGGATGGCGAGCCCGCCCGATTGGGCCTTGCGGGCGTATGCAGTCTGTGTATTCATGTGTTGCGATTATGCCGCGATTCATGCCGTCCTGGAGGCGCGATTGTCGGCCATGGTAGGCCAGGGGCGCATGGGCGAATTCCGTTCTCGCTGAGCTAAGCGCTAAGCGCCCAGTGGGTTTGATTTCGGTCAAATGAGGCAAAACGACTGCCTTGCGCCGCAACGCGGGAGCGCGAGGTTGAAAAGCGGCGACAGCCCGCGGGTTACCAGACCCGCATTTTGACCTGCACCGCCAATGCCCCGTCGAAACGGCTCGCAACGGTTGGAATGAGGGTGATGTTGGCGCCGAAGGTCCTGCCCTCGATGGAGAGCAAGGGCAGAGGCGCGACGAACCACGCGCCATTGCGGTAGTTCGGATAACCATCGAACGCGCCGACTGCGACCCCCGCGCCCATGTCGATGCCCGCCAGCTGCCAGTGCAGGGGACGCCACTGGTAAGCTGCGTAGTGAGTGCGCGCGCGATTGCTGTTGATATAACTGCCGCCCATCAAGCCGTGGTCGCGCGCCAGCAGCACTTCGGCGCCGAAGCCGATGTTGTTGTTGCGCAGACCCTTGCCCGAATCGAAGTGCTGTGAGTAGATTCCGGGGTTGATCCAGACTTGAGGCCCGGCCCCCTCTGCCGCCACCCCGGCCCGGGCGGTCGCGGCACAAAGAGCGGCGCACAGCAGGGGAGGAATGCGCCAGCCGCTTCGACACCCCTTAGGCATCATGTTCATTCAAAGCTCCTCTTTCAAAACAATCAAACCGCCTCGCGCAAGGTTACGAACTCCTCGGCGATGGTCGGGTGGATGCCGATGGTGGCGTCGAACTGGCGCTTGGTCGCGCCGCACTTGAGCGCCACGGCGAAGCCCTGGATGATCTCGCCCGCGTCGGGTCCTACCATGTGCACGCCGAGCACGCGTTCGGTCTTTCTGTCCACCACCAGTTTCATCAGCACCTTCTCGCCGCTGCCGGTCAACTGGTGGCGCAGCGGGCCAAAAGCCGTGCGGTACACGTCGATATCGCCCGCGCGCTCGCGCGCCTTCGCCTCGGACAGGCCGACGGTGCCGACGTTGGGATTGCTGAATATCGCGGTCGGAATACCTTCGTAGTCCAGATCGCGCCCGCCGGCCCCGAACAGGCTCTCGGCCACGACCATGCCCTCGGCGAGCGCCACCGGCGTCAGCAGCACGCGATCGATGACATCGCCCACGGCATAGATCGAGGGCACGCTCGACTGGAAGTTCGCATCCACCACGACAGCGCCGTTTTCGGCGAGTTTCACACCGGCACTCTCCAGGCCGATGCCGCGGGAATTAGGGGCGCGGCCGGTCGCGTACATGACGCAATCGGCCTCCAGCACGGTGCCGTCGGCCAGCGTCGCGCGCAATGTCTGGCCGTGCGCGGCACGCGCGATGCTTGCGATGTTGCTGTGGAAGCGGATGCGCAAGCCCTTGTTTTCCATTTCCCCGGCGAGGAAACCGCCGAGGTCGGCATCGAATTCCTTCAGCAGGCGCGCGCCGCGGTAGACCAGCGTGGTGTTGACGCCGAGCCCGTTGAAAATGGAGGCGAATTCGACTGCGATATAGCCGCCGCCCACTATCAGCACGCGCCGCGGCAGTTCGCCCAGGTGGAATGCCTCGTTCGAGCTGATCGCGAGTTCAGAACCCGGAACGGGCGGCACCACCGGCCAGCCGCCGGTCGCGACGAGGATATAGCGCGCGCTGATGCGCCGGCCGTCGACTTCTACGGTATGCGCATCGACCAGCGTGGCGCGGCCGCGCAGCAGTGTGACCCCGGCACCGGCAAGCAGCTTCGCATACACCCCGTTCAGCCGTTCGATCTCGCGGTCCTTGTTGGCGACCAGGATGCGCCAATCGAACGCGGGAGCCGCTGCGCTCCAGCCGTAACCCGCGGCATGCCCGATGTCCTCGCCGTAGTGCGCCGCGTAGGAAAACAGTTTTTTCGGGATGCAGCCGACATTGACGCAGGTGCCCCCGAGGTCGCGCTCCTCTGCGGTGGCGACGCGCGCGCCGAGGCGGGCGGCGTAGCGGCTGGCGCGCACCCCGCCGGAGCCGGCGCCGATGGTGAAAAGGTCGTAATCGTATTGCGCCATAACCTGGATCCCCGGGGGCTCAATGCCCTATTCCTTGTCGATGGTGATCGCGCCGCGGTCCACGCCGGCAGCCACTGTCGCCGCGCCTGTTCCAGCGCGCTCTGCATTTTTCGACTGCATGGTAACGCAATGGTGCGTGCTTGGCAGCAAACGGCAGCGCGCTTCTGCTACCCTACGGGGTTTCGAGGTCAAGGGAACACGCATGAACCGGCTCCACCAGCGATTACGCCTGCTTCCGCGCGATGTGCTCACCGGCATCCGCCGCGGCATCGAAAAGGAAAGCCTCCGCGTCAGGCCAGACGGCATGCTCGCAGACACGCCGCATCCGGCCGGCCTCGGATCCGCGCTCACGCACCCGCGCATCACCACGGATTTCAGCGAATCCCAACTGGAACTGATCACCGGCATCCACGCCGACGCCGACGCCTGCCTTGCGGAACTCACCGAGATCCACCAGATCGTCTACCGGCACGTAGGTGATCAACTGCTTTGGTGCACCAGCATGCCTTGCGGCCTGCCCGCCGACGACGACATCCCGCTCGGACAATACGGCAAGTCCAATCTGGGCCGGGCAAAGACCATCTACCGCAATGGCCTGGCGCACCGCTACGGCAGGCGCATGCAGACGATTTCCGGCGTGCATTACAATTTTTCCATGCCGGAGGCGGCCTGGCCGATCCTGCAACGAGCCGATGCAGACAAGGGCCCGTCCATCGCCTACCAGACGGACGCGTATTTTCACCTGATCCGCAATTTCAGGCGCCATTCGTGGCTGCTGCTGTATTTATTCGGCGCGTCGCCAACGGTCTGCCGCACCTTTGTCGCAGGCCGGGCGCACGCACTGCAGGAATACAATTCCGGCACCCTGTACCTGCCCGGCGCCACCTCCCTGCGCATGGGGCCGCTGGGCTATCAGAGCGACGCGCAGGCATCGCTGGCGGTGAGCTTCAACGGCCTGAGGCGTTACGCGGAATCGCTCAATCGCGCGCTGACCCGACCCTATCCGCCGTACGAAGCCATCGGCCTGCGCGACGGCGACGCTTACCGGCAGCTCGGCACCACGCTGCTGCAGATCGAAAATGAATTCTACGGCACGATCCGGCCGAAGCCGCGCTTTCGTTCCGGGGAGCGGCCTTTGTACGCACTCGGCGAACGCGGGGTCGAATACGTGGAAGTGCGCTGCATGGACAACGACCCGTTCTCGCCCATCGGCATCGCCGCCGACACCATGCGCTTTCTCGACATGTTTCTGCTGCATTGCCTGCTCAGCGATAGCCCCCCGGACACGCCGGAGGAAATCGCGGCGATTTCGCGCAACCAGCACGATGTCGCCCAAAGAGGCCGGGACCCGGATGTCCGCCTCGAGCGGCAGGGGCAAAATTTTTCCCTGGTGGAATGGGGTATCGGGCTGCTCGGCGAATGCGAGCCCATCGCCGCTGCCCTCGATGCGGCTCACCGCACCGGCGCATACCGCGAGGCCCTCGTGGCTGCCGGCGCCGCCCTCCGGGATTCCTCCGCGACCCGCTCCGCGCGCATGCTCGCCGAAATCGGGCAGGCGCACGACAAGTCCTACGTGGCCTTCGCCCTGGCCCAGTCACGACAGCACCGTCGCACCCTGCAGGACCTCCCCTTACCCGCGGAGGCTTCGGCCCGCTATGCGCGCATGGCCGAGGACTCGCTCGCCGCGCAGCGCAACATCGAAACCGCCGACAGCGTGCCCTTCGAAGCCTACCGCCAGCAGTACCTGTCCAAGGATCTGCTGAGCGGAGTCTTGCTCCGGTCGCGCGGCTGACGCCGCCCCTCGTCAGCCGCGCAAGGCCCCGCCGCAGGACGAACCGTTCCCCGCGGTGCAGCCGTAGCAGTGGTCGCGCACCACGATGGGGTTGCCGCGCAAATTCCGGCCGATCAGGTCCGACAACTGCGGCCGCCGGTTTCCCTCGATGGCCAGCGGCAGCCCGAGCATCTGGTTGAAATCGCAGTCGTATATATAGCCCTTCCAGTCCACCGACAACAGACTGCGGCACATCACCGCGTCCAGGTTCTCGTCGCGGTGCGCCCCCTTGAGGAGCGCCATGTACTCGTTGAATTTTCCCTTCGACACCAGCGCCGATCCGAAACGCTGGATCGGCATGTTGGCCAGCGTGTACAGGCGCGTGAAGCGAATGCCGAAGCGCCCACCCAGGTCGCGCCGGTAATCGGCTTCAAGTCCGGCCTGCGCCGGCGGCAGCACCGCCCCTTGCGGGTTATAGACGAGGTTGAGCCCCAGACGCCCATCGTCCATGCCATATCCCAGCGCGTTGAGGCGCCGCAGCGCGGCGATGCTGCGCTGGAACACGCCCTCGCCGCGCTGCCGGTCCACGTTGTCCTCGATATAACAGGGCAGGGAGGCCGTGATCTCCACCTGCTGGTGGGCGAGGAACGCCGCCAGCCCCTCCTGCCCCGGCTCGTCCAGGACGGTGAGGTTGCAGCGGTCGATCACGTGCACGCCGATCTCGCGCGCGCGCATCACCAGGCTGCGAAAATGGGCATTGAGCTCCGGCGCCCCCCCGGTCAGATCCAGCTGCTTCACCCCCGATACTTCGAGGAAAGCGAGCACGTCGGTCACCGTCTCCCGCGACATCATCTCGCTGCGCTGCGGCCCGGCATTGACGTGGCAGTGCAGGCAGCTCTGATTGCAGCGGTAGCCAAGATTGACCTGGAGCGTGTCAAGCCCGCCCCGCCGCATCGCCGGGAAACCGTACTGCTGCATCAGGGGAAGGGTTGCGTGCATAGGGGTCAAATTACACGCTATCCGGCATCCTGGCGTCAAGCGCCTTGGCCGGAATCAGTTGCCGCTCGGCCCAAGGCCGCGTAGCCTAGGTACAGTCTGGCTTGCCCCCTTGTCCGCGCAGGCCGCCGGGGACGGGGAAACAGTTGACTTCGCAATTCGGCATCGAGGAAACCCGGCTATGAATGGCAGCGACAAAACGCGCCCCGGCGCGGCGCCCGGCGAGGGCGCGATCGACCCGTGTGGAAGTCGCCCCGAGGCCGATGCCGTCCTCCGGGCCTTCCTGGATTATCTGCCCAGCGGAGTGACGCTGTTTGGCCCGGATCTCGAGATGATCGCTTGCAACACCAAACTGCGGAAATTGCTGGACTTCCCCGATGAACTGTTTGCCGATGGGCTGCCTTCGCTGCCGACGCTGCTGCGCTTCAACGCCCGGCGCGGCGACTACGGCCCCGGCGATCCCGAGACCATCACCGCCGCGGCGCTGGAGCGCGCGCGGAAAATGGCACCGCATGTGTTCGAGCGCACGCGGCCGAACGGAGTCGTCCTGGAAGTCCGTGGAACTCCGCTGCCGGGGGGAGGATTCGTCACCATCTACACCGACATCACCGAACGCAAGCAGACGGAACAGGCGCTGCGCGACAGCGAAGCCGAATTGCGCCTGTTGACCGATAACGTGCCGGCCATGATCCTGTATGTTGGCCGCAACATGGATTGCGTTTTTGCAAACAGGCGCTACGCGGATTTTTTCGGCGTCGCCGTGGCCGACATCGTCGGCAAACCCTTGCGCGAGATCGTCGGAGACATGGCTTACGCGGCCCTGGAAGGACATTTCAGCAAAGCGCTCGAAGGGCATCCGCTTGCCTACCAACGGAACGTGCAGCTCGACAGCGGCGGACAACGCTGCATCGAAGTCAAGCTTGTACCCCGCGTGGCGGAACAGGGGCAGATCCTCGGCTGTTACTCCATGGCGATCGACATTACGGAGCAAAAGCAGGCAGAGGAACGCATTCAGCACCTGGCACACCACGACAGCCTCACCGGTCTGCCGAACCGCCTGCTGTTCAACGACCGCCTGGGTCAGGCGATCAGCCTTGCCAAGCGCGACACACATCAGTTTGCCCTGCTCTACCTCGATCTGGACCGATTCAAGCTGGTGAACGATTCCCTGGGGCACGGCGCAGGCGACCAGCTTCTGATAGACGTCGCCGACCGGCTCCGGCATCAGGTGCGTGAATCCGATACCGTCGCCCGCATCGGGGGCGATGAATTCGCCGTGATTTTGCGCGACATTGCCGGCCGCGAAGTGGTCGCCCCCGTCGCCGAAAAGATCATCGGCGCGCTTACCGCGCCTTTTCATCTTGGAAGCCAGAATCAGAAAGCGGACATCGGCGTGAGCATCGGGATCGGCATCTATCCCGCCGACGGCCAGGATATCGACACCCTCATCCGGCAGGCGGACACGGCGATGTACAGTGCGAAAATCCGCAGGAGCTGCTACGTGTTTTCCTGAGCGTTTCGCTCGGCACTGCGCCTAGCGCCACGCCCAGACGGGCTGCTCCAGATGCGCCACGCGTGTGGCGCGGCCATGCACCGCGACCTCCATGAACTGGTAGAGCACTGCTGCGGTCGGCGCATGGATCAGCGCGCCGAGCAGCGGATAGCGGATTACCGGCTGAGCGCTTTCCGGTATGGCGACGAATTCAGGCGAGCCCGGCCGGCTCAGTTCAGCCAGACGCACGCGGTAGATCTCGGCCACTTCCGCCGGATTCGCGCGCAGCGCCGCGTCCGACGGCGCCCAGACCACGATCGGCGTGATCAGATAGCCCGAACGCGTCGGGTAATCGTCGAGCCGTCCGAGGATGGCTTCGGGCGCGAGGTCCAGCCCGATTTCCTCGCGCGCCTCGCGCAAGGCGGCCTCCGTGGCGGACTCGCCCGCGTCGGCGCGTCCGCCGGGCAGCGCGAACTGGCCTGCATGCACGCTCAAGCCCTTCGCGCGCAGCGTCAGCACCAGCGCCGCCCCGCCCTCGCCGTCATCGGTGAGTATCACGCATACCGCCGCGCGTTTCAGGCCGCGCGCCTGCAGCGGCGTGGCGGCGCGCAGGGCAAGATTCCGCGCAACCGCCGCGCGCAGCACCGCGTCGAAGCGCAATTGCTTCATGCCGCTCCTGTCAAGGCAGCCCGTTTCGCTCCCGGCTTAGGGTAAACCCGGGGGCCGCGGGCGCCGGTTCGCTCGCGCGGCGGCATCGATTCACCATCCATTGGAATACAATGCCAAATCGTCTTCTCATCCACGGGTGAAGATTATGACGCATCTCCTGCGCATGGTTGCAGCGCTTTTCGTCCTGGCGGGCTTGAATTCCTGCGCGACCTGGATCAAGCCTCCGGTCCAGCCCGGCCAGAGCGAAGCGGAAGTCATCGCGCGCCTGGGGCAGCCGACTCACGTGTACCAGGACGGCAGCAGCCGTTGGCTCGAGTACATGCACGGCCCCATGGGACAGACGACCGAAATGGCGCGGATCGGGCCTGACGGCAGGCTGGTTTCCTTCGAGCAGGTATTGACGCTGGAGATGTTTGGCGCGATCAAGGTCGGCGAAGCGAACAAGGAAAAGGTGCTGCGCATGATCGGCGCGCCAAGCGAAACGCGCTACTACCCGGCTTCCCGGCTGGAAACCTGGTCTTATCCGTTCAAGGAAAGCGGTGTGTGGGATTCGTTCATGGCGGTATATTTTGACGAGGCGGGCATCGTGCGCAAGCTGGAGAACGGACCGGACCCGATGCGCGATGTCGGCGGCGACTTCCAGTAGAGGACATTCTCCAGATGAAATCGATCTATCTCGTATTGGACATGGAAAACGATCTGGTTCACGCCGATGGACCGAACGGAAAATCACCCCTGGGCGAACAGGTGCGCGCACGCCGGGTGGTGGAGAACACCGCGCGTGCCATCCGCAAAGCGCGTGCAGCGGGAATCGCGGTCGGTTTCGTGCGCGTCGGCTTTTCGCCGGATTATCGCGAGTGCCCGGCAAAATCGCCGGTATTCTCGGGAGCGAGGCAAAACAAGCTTTTTACGCTCGGGGCGTGGGGAACCGAGATTCATCCGGACCTGCAGGTATTGCCGGTCGATTTCCAGATCGTCAAGCATCGGGTGAGCCCGTTCTATTCGACCACCCTGGAAGCGCAACTGCGCGCGCTCGGGGTCACGCGCATCTACTGCTCGGGCGTGTCCACTCAGGCCGTGGTTCAGGCCACCGTGCGCGATGCCCATGACCGCGACTACGACGTGGTGCTGCTTGAAGACGCCTGCTGCGCGGCGTCCCTGGAGGAGCACAGGAACTCGATCGGCAGTGTGAGTCGCTTCTGCCGCGTGGCAACGGGCGAAGATGTGGTGTTCGAAAACCCGGGCTAGCGCGGCCGGACCTCTCCGCAGTTGAATTCCTGCAATGCCTCCACGATGCGACATGCGACTTCCGCGGCGATGCTGGCGCTGATTGCAGGATGCGCGCAATTGGAGTGGCAAAGACCCGACACGGCGCCGGCTGCGCTCGATCAAGACTTGGAGCGTTGCGAGCAACAGGCGCGTTCGTCTGCGGCACGCATGTCCCCGGCGGCACACGCCTCGATACCCAGCGTGAGCGTCAGTCCGGGCGGAGGCGTGTCGGTGCAGATGCCTCCCCCGCATGCACCGCGCGATGTCGCGCTGAAAAGCGATTTGCTCACCTCCTGCATGCACGCGAAGGGATACCGCCTGATTCCCGCCAAGTCCGCCGGCGGGCGTTAAGTCAGGCGCGAGCGGCTACTTCTTGCCGCAGGCGAGTCGCCACAGCGCTTCCGCCGCGCTGCCGCTCGCAGCGTCTAGAAATGCCTTTAGAAATGCAGCGTAACTAGATGATTATAATGGCGTCCCCAGGGGGATTCGAACCCCCGTACTCACCGTGAAAGGGTGATGTCCTAGGCCTCTAGACGATGGGGACTAAAGGGCTTGGTGGTAACCAGATGAGGCTGGTCGGTGTGGTGGAGGTAAGCGGGATCGAACCGCTGACCTCTTGCATGCCATGCAAGCGCTCTCCCAGCTGAGCTATACCCCC
>Ga0172371_10000193_pt1 | contig 88380 bp, 77 predicted proteins | sample Lak12m_FD_114543 | JGI IMG/M metagenome (GOLD analysis project Ga0172371, IMG submission 114543) | Freshwater microbial communities from Kabuno Bay, South-Kivu, Congo - kab_022012_12m | ecosystem: Environmental > Aquatic > Freshwater > Lake | place: Democratic Republic of the Congo: South-Kivu...
ACAGCGGCTCCCCAAGCGCCCCTCTCCCTCTGGGAGAGGGGCGGGGGTGAGGGTGTGAAACAAGCGAGGACTGTCTCATCGTGCTACGATTCCGACATAATCAGCAGTTTTGCAACAGTTTCCTGAGGCCGGCCGCCACCGGAACCGGAAGGGCGCATCGCCATGCGCTCCGTACACCAAGATTGCATGCCCTATACAGGGAAATTCATCCGAATGATATCCTCCGCGGTCTCTTGGACCTCTGCGGTGAACGATCAATGATTTCATCACCCACAAATAAGGTCTTGACGATTGACTACAACTGGTATAAGCGCATTTCGAATCATGTGCGAGACAACTCTTAAATATCAAATTCTCTCTTTCAGGGGGACACAACAAAACCATGGATAAAAGAAAAGGCGTAACCGATCTTTTCCTGAAAAATAGAAAAGCGCGCAATCAGTCATCCAGCTTGGGACCCGTGCAGAACCTCGAAGATCACGTCAGCCCCGACTGGTGGTGTCGGATCTTCAATTCGTTCTATCTCAAGACGGATGCGGACGTTGTCGATGATTTACGTATTACGCGCCAGGAAATTGATGTCATAGGCCAAACGCTTCAACTATCCAACTCGGACAAAATACTGGATCTATGCTGCGGTCAGGGGCGTCACGTTTTGGAGCTGGCCAGGAGAGGTTTTCGGAACCTTGAAGGGCTGGATCGCTCACACTATCTGATACAGAAAGCCAAAGAGCGAGCAAAGATCGAAGGTCTGACAATCCGATTTCGAGAAGGAGACGCGCGAAAACTCCCGTACGCCGCGGACAGCTTCGATACCGTATTGATCCTGGGCAATAGCTTCGGATATTTCGAAACCTTGCAGGATGATTTAAAAGTCCTTTGCGAGGTCATGCGAGTCCTCCGGCCCTGGGGCAGGCTGCTCATTGACATTGCCGACGGAGATTACCTCAAGGAATCTTTCCGGAACCGTTCCTGGGAATGGATAGATAATAACCTCTTTGTTTGCAGGGAACGATCTCTGTCGCTGGATCGTGAGCGCCTCGTATCCAGGGAAGTGATCACCCACGTGACAAAAGGCGTGCTTGCAGACCAATTCTATGCTGAGAGGCTTTATTCGGAGGAAAGCCTGAGCAGGCTGTTGAAGGAGGCCGGTTTCGGCGAGATTGCGTCCCCGACCTCGCTGGCTCCGGATTCTGAACAGCATCAAGATCTCGGGATGATGGAGCGACGCGTTATAGTATCAGCACAGGCCAGGAAGAAGTGGACACCCTCCCGACAGAGGCACAAAAACGGCGAAAAACACGTGGTCGTGATCCTGGGCGACCCTGAAAAACCGGACCCGCTAAAGCCCTTGAGTGTGTTTGATGACGACGATTTCTACACCATAGACGCGATGAAAGCCGCTCTCCGGGAACTCAAGGGCTATAGATTCACATATCTGAGCAATCACGAGACTCTGATTAGGGACCTCTTACGACTTTCTGGAAAAATAGATTTGGTTTTCAACTTGTGCGACGAAGGCCACTTCAATGACCCGCGTAAAGAATTGCATGTCCCGGCCATTCTCGAATCAATGGGCGTCCCGTACACGGGCTCCGGACCGCAATGCCTGGCTTTCTGTTATGACAAGTCGCTGCTGCGCGGCTTGGCGAGAGAAATGGGAGTCCCAGTTCCTGAAGCCTTTTTGATCAAACCGCAAGACTCGAAATTCGATGTCCCGTTGGATTTTCCGGTGATCGTGAAACCGAATTGCGGTGACTCCAGTTTCGGAATAACAGCCCGTTCGGTAGCTTATAAGCCCGAGGATCTAATCAACGCTGTCCTGGAAATCCGCCGCCACTTTGGATACGAGAAGCCGATTCTTGTGGAAGAATTCCTCACCGGTAAAGATCTCACGATCGGAATGATAGGTAATCCACCCACTTCGTATACGGTGCTTCCTATGGCCGAAGAAGATTATTCGTCTCTGCCTCCTTCCTTGCCGCACATTTGCGGTTATGAAGCCAAGTGGCGCCCTGAGTCACCATATGGGAGCTTGAGGTCAATACCGGCTGATCTTTCGGATGAAACCAAAAACGCTATCGTTCAATGGTGCGTTGTTCTTTCAGAAAGACTGGAATGCAGAGACTATGTTCGCTTTGACTGGCGTTTGAACGCGGAAGGTAATCCGAAAATTCTGGAAGTAAATCCCAACCCGGGCTGGTGCTGGGACGGCCACCTCGCGAAGATGGCCTCCAATGCAGGCATATCTTATCCTGAAATGCTGGCGGCAATCCTACGCGCCGCGGAAGAACGCGTGGGCATGGAACCTATGTCCGCCAACGGCGAGAGCAAGAAAGATACAGCCCCGACCGAACCGTTGAAAGTCGTTGCAGGCGCTAAATCATAGAATCTGAAAAGATACCGGCCAACCTGGAGAACTCGTTTTAAAATATTATAACAAGTGTCTATAATTCTGTCCGAATGAGGCAGAACATCGGGTTCACCTGCCGTCATTCCCGCGTACGCGGGAATCCAGTATTTTCCCGTGGAAACCGGAATCCAGAAAACCAGATTCCCGCTTGCGCGGGAATAAAGACCTGGATTCCTGCTTCCGCAGGAATGACGGAACGTCACTTACGCAATCGGACAAAACTTTTGGCAATTGCTATAAGTATTCTTAAGAATAACGGAGAACAAGAGGATTTCGTGGTGACGGGCATCTTGCCTGTCATTCTGATAGGACAGGCTGGAAGCCCGTGGCGCCACTCCACATCAAACTCCGATCCATACCGGTTGTGGGTGCAAGACTTTCGAGAATCACTATAACCGAGTCTACTGATGGGGCCGCCTCCAAAATGGGCCTGTCTTGCCGATTTCTTTCATTGTTGCGATCATCTCCCCGGCGTATTCCCGCTGGTGAGATACCCAATCGGGGTCCAACCGCTTCCTGAAATAGCTACCCGAAAACAACTTGACCAAGTCACTCAAGGGCAAAATCCCTTCCTCGGTCCCTTTCTTGAAATCCGCCCAGTTACGTATATGCTCTTCCGACCGGAAGAGATTCATTGTGCTTCACGCATATGGGATGTTTTCCCACCATTTCGGGAAGGGAACAGCCACATACCCGATCACGCCCTCCGGTTCCGCTCGCAGGACTCGGCCGTCACGTATTTCCACAATAATGGGAAGCCCACAATCAAGACATGGACAGTCTACACGAACCGTCTTGCCAGGAAAAAGCCAGCAGACCGCCAGCGCTTCAAAGCCTCACTGGCCGAACCATTTCTGTTGGCCGTCTATGGTTATCCTGTATTGGGTTGGCAGGTTGTTGAAGGGCGCAAAGGACGCAATCAAACTGGTACTCGGGAACAGCCATCCCGGGATTCCCGACTCAAAGAGCGCGTGAAGCGCTTTTCGACCTTCTTCCACGGAGAGGCCCAATTCGTCAGCCAATTCGGTGTAATGTGGAGCTTGACCGGTTTCCACCATGCGTTTCATGATGACGTGGAACGATCTATTCAGCATATCCTGATCTCCCATCGCACTGCCTCCTTTGTTAGAGTAAAATGGCAATCTGGAACGCGAGACCTAGACTTGATAACGCGAGCGCTTATGCTGTTGACCAGCGCGTCGCAGTCCCGCTGGATCAGCGGGACGCCCCCACATTCGGCCCGCTATTGGACACTCAGCTCTGAGACTTTTTCAACATCACAAGCGGGATAAGAGATTTCCCTCGGGCCGAAGCCACTTGCATGAAGTAGTCTTTCCCTGTAGCCGGCGGTTCTTTCCGTTCTGATTCAGGTTTTGGTTGCAATGAGAGAGCCTCACTGGGACATGTCGTAACGCAAAGGCCACACCCGATGCATCGGTCTCGGTCCACTTCCGCTGAGTCATTAGCCCCCAATTTGATGGCTTCCATCTGGCAGCGCTCGGTGCAAGTCTCGCAAGCGGAACAGGCATCCGGGTCAACGGCCGCGTAGTAATTAGTCAAGACTCTTTCCGCAGGCTTGGGGTCCATCTTGATCGAACGCAGAATTCCACAGCAATCTCCGCAGCAGTTGCACATCCCGCCTGCGTCCTGGGATATAAATGGTTGCGGGACAAGGCCTTCTTCATCGCACTTGTCGATTATACGAAGGGCCTCTTCTTTGGTAATAAAACGGCCCATACCTTTGTCCACGTAATACTGCGCATGAGTCCCGAACTGAAAACACACTTCCTGCGGTTTGTCGCAACCTTTATCCAAGAGACCCTGCTGAACCCTGCAAATGCAATCTGCGACAGAAATTTTTTCTCTGTTGTCAAAGAGCTTCTTCACGTCCTCGTACGGAGCCACCGGCCACAAATGGCTAATGGATTTGTTGACCGGAACGGTCCTCAAGGGTAAGGCCTGAGCAATGCCCTCTTTTCCAAAGGCTTCCAAGAAGTATTGATCGAAGAGTTGCGCGAATTCTTTGTCCACGTGTTTGAGCTGAAACTCCCATGACCCGACAACAAAAGGGACGGCCCCATATTTGGGAGACCCTTCTTTCACAAGCCTGAAAATGAGGCCTTTCTTAAACATGCCGTCAAGCGCCGCCGCCACTTCATTCGGCTCTCGACCGATTCTTTTTGCTACGGCTTCCGGGGTTTCGAGCATCATGCTCAGATTGAGGTACAGTGCAGCTTCCTCCTCGGAGAAAAGCTTCTGCAGGATTTTGATTTCAACCCCGGACTCGGTTGAAGGAAATCCCACTGAATACTGATCCAACTGTTCACGCAAATCGTAATAAACTTTCGCGGTCATCTTGCCCTCCTGTGTGACGGGATCTTGAGTCATGGGGTGAAAACGTAATGTTGTTCCCACCTGATCTTGGCACTGTCTCCACAGTTAAAACATCAACGACGACGTCTGGGCTCAACAATTACAAGAGTTTTTGGAGAGGGGTCCGGGGAGCCCCTTTTTGCAAAAAGGGGCTCCCCGGGAACTCTTCAAAGACTTTGCAACTGTTGCGCCTAACCCTACACCGCTTCCACTCTGCACGGCACGAACCTGTGGAGCGGGGTGCCGGCGACCGGGTCCCTGTTGGAGTTCTTTGTCAGCCGGTTTACATTAGCCGCATACTTTTGCCCTTTATATATTAGACCAAACCCATGCGGAATTGTGACGTGCCCGCGTCGGGCGGTATCGGTAACCTCCAGATCGAGTTCTTCCGAGCCCGCTTCGGTCGTTATCTTAACCATCTGAGCATCCTTCAATCCGAGCTTAGCGGCATCGCTCGGGTGCATCATCAGGGTGCATGCTCGGGGATTGCTTTTGTTCCAGGACGGATCTCTCATTATTGTGTTCGCATTGTAATCCATATGCCTTCCCGCCGCGAGGATTAACGGGTAATCCGCAGGCAACTGTAGGGCCGCTTCTTCGTTTTCGACGGTGATCCGCTTGACAGGTTCCTCCAATTCGGGAATCAACACATTTATGCGCTTGTCCTCAGTTTGGAGCTCATTGAAATGATTGTCCGTGTCGCTCTTCCCGATCAGAATCCCCTCCGGATGCTCAAGAATAGCTTTGAAGATCTCCTCGCCCATTCTCATACCCGGGCTGAAACCGGCCCTGACAGCATTCTCCCGAAAAGATTTCGGCGTTACTTGAAGCATCCCCCACAGAGCAGCCAGGTGTGCTGATCCGAGGGCTTTCCCCAGGGTCTTGGCGAGAATGAACGGCATAAGCCTCATAGCCCGCGGCTCGCTTTGAGCAAACGCCATGAGCTGCGCTCCGTAATTCATGCGGTCACCGGACGCAGCCTTGTATAACGTTTCGGGTATTTCCGGGAGCAGGCCCAGCTTGTCGGCCAGTCGCGTGAGAATGTCGCCTTCTTCCAAAGCTTCCCCTTCAGCATCTACTGCCGGAGGCCGCATCTGGAAGAATATCTCCGGATAATTCCAGGTAAAGAAAGTTGCTTCCCACTTCTCGAACTGGGACGCGGCTGGAAGGACATAATGAGCAAGGCTTGCAGTCTCGGTAAAAGCCACATCCATGACGACGAGCAAGTCCAGCGCTCGAAATGCTTCTTCGTAAGCTGTGGTATCCGCGTATGATCGCAGCGGATTGGCAGCGCTCACAAGGGCCGCTCGTAAACGCTCCGGGTGACCGAACAGGATTTCTTCGGGCATGACATTGGGCGGAAATGTGCCCATGATCGCGGGAAAGCCGGTGGCAACAGTTCGCCATGTCTTCGGATTACGCTCATCGGAGTGAGCCCCCAGCGGCATGACCGCGCCGGGCACAAAGTTTCCTCCCGGGGCTCCTATGCGGCCGCAAATTGTAAGCAGGATCAATTCGAGGTATGAGTTGACCGTGCTGTGGCGTCCCATGAGGATGCCGAGATCCGAGTGACATGACCAGTTGCGAGTGGCCAAAAGCTCACAAACTTCTCGGACCTGCTCATATTCCAGCTCGCACGCCCTGATTGCCGAACGATAGTCGAAGTCAACAAACCAGGGCTTAATCGAGTCAAAGCCGCTTACGTGAGCCGCGATATAGTCTGTTTTTTGACGGCCTTCTTGAAGAATCATGCTGATAATGGCACGCAACAGAAGAGCGTCCGTGCCGGGTCGCAAAGCCAAGTGAATGTCAGCTCTTTCGGCAGTCTCCGAGCGCCTGGGGTCAATCACGAGCAGTAACTTGTCAGGGTCCTCGGAGATCCTTTTCAAATGACGCCTCGCCTGGGGCATCTGATGGCTCAGCCAGCCGTTCCAACCTATTGCCACTAGCATGTCCGTCCGGTGGTGATCCGGGATGGTCCCGAGGTACTGCCGCCCGAGCGCTCTACCATTGACCCAGAAGTAGCCCGTCAGTTCCTGCGCCAGCGGACTGTAATGATAGTGTGACCCCAGTCCTCGCAACAGCCTGACTCCGAATGCAGCCTCAAAATGGCCCCCCTGACCTCCCCCGCCCATGTAAGCGAACGAGCGCGGACCGTGGGCGTCAACGGTCGATTTGAGCTTTTCCGCTATCTCGCCGAGCGCCTGATCCCACGAGACCTCTTTGAATTTGTCCCCTACCCTTTTCAGAGGCCGTTTCAGTCTATCGTCGTGGTGCTGATAATGAAGGATCTTTAGTCCTTTCCGGCAGTTGTATCCTTGGCTACGAGGATTTTCCTTGTCCGGACGCACCTTGACTATGCGGTTGTCTTCGACCATGACCTCCAGGCCGCAGTTCTGCGCACAACAAATACAGGCCGTCTTCTTCCACATTTGATCCTCCTTTTCGAGGAATTACCGGGAAGCCCCTTTTTGCAAAAAGGGCCTCCCCGAACCCCTCCCCAAAAACTCCTATGAATGCTGCTCTTGCCTCCGGCAAGAGCTGAAATCAGCCGGTCCTATCCGTTTGTGTACGAAATATGTTTTGAAAAAAACTAGTCGCGTATCACTTTCAAAAGCCTCTTAAGGAGCACCTTTTCCTCGAACGTCAGGTTCCGCAGAAGCTCTTCGTTGGCTTTGTCTCTTTCTTCCATAAGCTTAGGTTCGAGGTCCCTGGCCTCATCCGTGAGATAGATCCTCAGGGCTCTCTTGTCTTCCGTATCGATTTGTTTGACGATCCATCCTCGGTCGGACATGCGATCCAGAATACCGGACAGTGTGGCAGGATCTAGCAACAGCTTCTTTCCCAAATCACCCGCGGAGATCCCTTCTTCTCTGCACAATGAGCCCAGGACTAGTTGCTGTACCGGCGTCAAGCCGTAAACCGCCAGTCTATGCTTAAGCTGAGCGTGCGCCTTTTGGTACGCCTTGGCCAGCAGATAGACCATGCAATCTTCATAAGGCATGAAGGCAATCCTTTCGCATACAAACTAAATGGTGCGACGTGTGCGAGTCAAGAGAAATGTGAATGGTCATGATTCATGGGATGGGAAATGACTGTCATTGAGAGGAGTGAATGGCGCCACAGGCGTCCCGTCTGTCTATCACAGATGACCGGCAAGATGTCGGTACCACCGAGTCCCCAGAGCAAGGAGATTGCTTCGCTTCGCTCGCGATGACATATGGAGCATGGATACCCTCCCCTACGTGGTTGCCGGCCGAATCGGTTAAGGGCTAGGATTGCGCAGAATATCAGAAAAAAGCGAGTCGAATTCTGCCGCGGTGGAACCCCAGCTCACGCCGGTCTTCACAAGGAATTCGCGGCCGGCTGCGCCCATTCTTTGTCGCAGCTCCGGGTCGGAAACAAGTTGAATCAAGCATTGCCGCAACTGTTGTACATTGCCCGCCTCGAAAAGCAAAGCGGTCTTGCCTTCTTCCAACATGTCCGGGATACCTCCGACACGAGTAGCAATTACGGGCAGACCGGACGCCATAGCCTCATTTACAGCATTGGGCCTACCTTCCATATAGCTCGGCAGGCAGAGGATGTCCGAAGACCTCATCACGGCAGCCACTTCGAGCGGGGGAAGGATCCCTTTCCAGTCCGTATGATCCTTCAGGCCCAGCCTGTCGCACATTTCCATCAATTGGGGGCCGTACAGGCCTTCGCCCACAACGGTCAAGCGCACGCTTCCCAAAGCAGGATCAACTAAGGCTTCGAGCAAGTCATGCAGACCTTTTCGGACAATGAGACTGCCGACAAAAAGCAGCCGAACCTTCGGCGCACCATCGGTCTTGGCTTCCGCTGGATGGAACATCTCGGTATCCACCCCAAAACGTGGAAGACAACACTTGTGTTCCGGTATTCCCAAACCTCTTATTATATCAAGAAGTTCGCCACTGACAGGCGTCACCATGGAAGCGCGTGCAACCACCCACTTCGTTAGGGTACGCCAGGTGAAACGATCTCGCGCGAGGTAACCGTCATCTCCCCGGAAAGTCACAACCATGGGCTTGCGTGCAAACAGATTCACCAGAGCGCCCACAATGCCTGCGCCCAACCAGTTGGCGTACACGATGTCAGCTCCGCGTGCCTGAACAACGGAAACGAAGAAAAATGCGATCATCATGGGAACCAGTTGAAGCCGCGCGAGCAGACTGTGAGCCATGTTTTCGGGTATGCCGCCCGCGCCTCGGGTCAGCCTTTCCAGCGACCGAGGCCAAAAATAGCCAAAGCGGACGGTCTCAATTCCTCCGATGCTTCGGTGACCATAGAATGTTCCATCAGAAGGGGCCACTACTTCAATGGAGTATCCACGCCTCCGTATCGCGGTCAGGAGCTTCGCTATAAAGACCCCCGAAGGATCTTCTTCGTGCGACGGATAGGAAGTGGTGAGCACTAGCAGTTTCGCTTTGCCGGTCTCTATGCTTGTTTGGTTCTCTGTGTAGTCAGATTGCATCATCGTGCTCTTGAATTCGCTCAAGCCCAAACCACTTTCACCCGCGCACCTTGCTCAACGCCCAAATCCAGTGAGGCGTTCCCTACGTTCACTGCCATTTCCAGGAACCCGAAACTGTTGATCAGGGCCACCAGGGAGCCGGCGGGAACCTCAGAAAAGAATTTCTTAATACCTTTGATCTTTCGGCCGGCTATCCGCACCGAATCCACCGACCGAGATAGCATGCCAGCCTCGATGTTTGAAGTGAGGTTGCCGAATCGGTCAATGTAGATCACTTCGCCCTCAATGCCGGTCTCGGTTTCAACAGGGACCGGCACGTGGAACACCACAGGATCCTCTACAACCGGCCCCAAGCCATCGAAGGCAATCCCCAGCGACAAGTGAGCCGCTACCGGCGCAAAGACATCCCTCCCGTGAAAGGTGGGATGAGGTTCTCTCGAAAGTAACTTTGAGTTGCTGATCTCGCAAACCTCTCTCGAACTGCTTTGCTTCAAGACTAATGAGAACAGCCCGTTATCAGGTCCCACATAGAAGCGTTCATTCAGACGCATTACGATTCCTCGGCGATGACTCCCCACTCCGGGATCGACCACAGCAACGTGCGAGGTACCCGCGGGAAAATATTCCGACAGCCCCTTGAGGACAAGGGCAGCCTCTATAATATTGAAAGATTCAATGTCATGAGTGACATCAACAATCCGCGCCTCGGGGTTGATCGCCAGGATCACGCCTTTCATCTGCGCGACATATCCGTCACGAGTTCCGAAATCAGTAGTGAGGGTTATCACGGATGACATCGAACGAATAATACACCGGAACGCTCAAGCGGAGAAGAGGAGAAGAATCCGGGGAGAAGCTTTTTGCCCGTCATTCCAGCGAAAGCAGGGATTCAGGAATCTCCCGCGTACGCGGGAGACTTCTGGGTCCCGGATCAAGTTCGGGATGACAGGCCCCCCGCACCCCTCCCTAAAAACTCTTAAACATGGGCTGGCTTTCAGCCGGCCAGTTCCGTTAGCGACTGAAGTTTGGCATTGTGAAAAGGGAACAGGCAGGCAATCTCTCAATTCCTCACCCCCAACCCCCTCTCCAAGGATGAGAGGGGGCTCTTGGCGCCCCTTCCCCATGCTTGGGGAAGGGGACAGGGGATGGGGAGGATTTCCACCGCGAACGATGCGGTTCCCCCGCATCAAGTGCGGCTACAATTGCTGCGCGTGGAATTTGGGTCGCCATTTTTTTCAATCGTCTTTATAATGCCGTCCGCCGCAGGTCGGACAAACCATGATATCGCTAAATAGTATAGTCTCGATCAAAGAGGCATTATTAGACACTCTTTTCCCGCGGCGTTGCGTGTTTTGCGACTCCTCCCGAGTGGAATTGAAGTCTTTTCTTTGTTACGACTGCTTTCAGTCCATCAGAGTGATCTCGCATCCCTTCTGTAGTCAGTGCGGTCTGCCCATACCCGGTCTCGCGTTGCAGTCCGACGGCCTTTGCGGTCGATGTCTCTCATCGCCCCCGCCTTATTCCAGAGCACGTTATGGCGCTTATTACGAGGGCCCTTTACGGGAGGCTTTGATACGTTTCAAGTACTATGCTGCCCTAAATGTCGGGATTACTCTCTCCGATGTCCTCATTGCCGCGTTTCAAAGGCACTATGATAGTAAAGAATTCGACGTGATAATCCCTGTGCCTGTGCATCGCAAAAGGCTCTTCCGGCGCGGCTTCAACCAGGCAGTGATTCTGGCTACAAAACTCGCGTCCAAAGTGACGTTGCCTGTAGACCGCAGATCATTGATCAAGGTTAAGGATACTCCCCCTCAGGCGCGTTTGCCCAGGGCACAGAGGATCAAAAACCTTCGCAACTCTTTCGGTATTCTCGATCCTGTTAATGTACGGAAAAAGAATGTATTATTGATCGATGATGTGGCGACCACCGGATCGACTATAGCCGAGGCGACGAAAACGCTTCTGAAGGCCGGCGCGTCCAGAGTGGACGCTCTCGTCTTGGCCCTCCGAACAGCGGATTTCTTCAATCCGGACCAACCAACCAATGAAGAAGGAGACGGATCATGGCGTTGATGACACCCGACCAGTTTGAAGAGAGCCTTAAGAGCGTCCATCCGAGGGTTTTCATGAACGGAAAGCTAGTCGAGAGTATCCTGGATAACCCAGTCACCAGGACCGTTGTCGAGTCTAACAAGGCGAGTTACGCTTGGGCGCTGGACGACAGATACAAGGACGTCATGACATGCTCGTCTTCTCTTATCGGGGAACCGGTCAATCGTTACACCAATGTCTCCTCGAGTACTCAGGACCTGGATGCCAAGGCAAAGGCAGGCACATTTACGGCAGAGATGCTCGGGACCTGCATATACCGTTGTGTCGGCTGTGACGCTTTCCACGCGCTCGCGGCGACCACGTGGGAAATGGATCAAAAGCTAAATACCTCCTATTATCAACGTTTCATGGAATATCTGAAGATGGTCCAGAAGAAAGACCTCTCTTGCGCAGGGGCTTTGACCGAGCCCAGAGGTAGCCGCAAAAAGAAGACTCTAGATTGGCCCGATCCTTACCTCTCGTTGAAGGTCGTGGACAAAAACAGCCACGGAATCATCGTGAGAGGCGCCAAAATCAACATCAGCGGCGCGTTCGCGTCTCACGAGCTGGTGGTATTGCCGCAATCGTCTCACGGCGAAGGTGAAGAAGATTACGCGGTAGCGTTCGCCGTTCCTGTCGATACAAAGGGCATAACTTACATTTGCCAGTATTCATCTTACTCAGCGGAAAGAGAACAGGCCGATGATATCTATGAATTGGGCAACCCGCTGTTCGGCCAGAGGGAAACCTCAATGGTTGTCTTCGACGACGTGTTTGTGCCCTGGGAGCGGGTATTTCACTGCGGAGAAGCTCAGTTTTCCGGCAACATCGTCACGCGCTTTGCTCGGACCCATCGCATGACTTGCGGCGGCACGTGCAAGGTAGGCTTTATGAATCAAATCATCGGCGCGTGTAAGCTGATCCAGGAATACAAGGGCCTTGACAAGGTCCCACACATAAACGAACAGATCTGTGAAATGGTGGTCCTGAGAGAGACATGCCGGGCATGCGGAATGGCTTCCGCGCAACTGGGGAGCGAAGATCCGGTGGGCTCGGGTGTTTTCCTGCCGGACGAGGTGATGGGTAATGTGGCCAAGCTCAACATTTGCAACGCATTCTGGCGGACTATGGCGTTGGCGGGTGACATTGGCGGGGGGTTGGTGGTTACCCTGCCCTCTTTGAAGGAGTTGAAAAATCCGGAAACAGCCCCCTATGTCGAAGAGTTCTTCAGTTTTGGCTCGGATGAGCCCACGGAAAACATATTAAAAGTTCACAAGCTGCTCCAACACTGGACAGCCGGCATGCACGGGGTCGGCACGTGGCATGGCGCAGGCCCTGTGGCCGCACAAAAGATTATGCTCCAGAGAATTGTGAACTTTGATCACGAAAAAGAGCTGGTCAAACAGACGCTCAAACTGAAAGAAAAAGACGGACAAGTGGCGGGGAAGTAACCTGTTCAGCCAATTCGCATCCATGAAGGCAATACGACCGCCACGGAGGCCGGTCGCTGCCAATTGACGGTGGGTCCCGGGGTCCCTGCCGGGCAATGGTGTTCGGCAATTTGGATTATTGCGTTGGCTTCGTTTGTGGGAGGAGACATGACTTTCAGAAAGCGGACGACCAGGGGGAAAACTCTTTTGCAAAAGAGTTTTCCCCCTGGACCCCCTTTCAGAAAACTCCCATATGTTTGCGGAGCAGGTGTGAGTCAACTAGAGGCTGATCTTGCCGCACACCAGCGTCAATTGGACAATATAGGATTCATTTGGAAGGGCCGAAAGGCCATAGAGGCCGTACCTCTTGACTGCGAGGATGCTACAGCCCGAACCTCTCGACCTCCTCAAACTTTTTCGAATGCCTGCTCAAGGTCCGCGATCTGATCGTCGATGTGTTCGATACCGACAGAAATACGGATCATGTTGCGTGTGATGCCCATTGATTCGCGTACACTCTCCGGCATGGAAGCGTGCGTCATCGACCACGGATGCTCGATCAACGATTCCACGCCCCCCAGCGATTCAGCCAGAGCGAAAAGCTTGACGCCACCCAGCAGGCGAAACGCCCCCTCCTCCCCTCCTTTGACACAGAACGAGAAGGTACCCCCATACCCGGTCATTTGGCGCCGAGCGAGTTCGTGTTGCGGATGGCTTTTCAGACCTGGGTGCAGCGCTCGCTCCACTTTGGGATGGGCCTCCAGCCAGGTCGCCAGCGCCAAAGCATTCTTGTTATGAGCATCCATTCGAACGGGCAGAGTCTTCACTCCACGCAGGACCAAGAAACATTCCAGGGGCCCGGAACAGGTGCCCATAGCGTTCTGGAGGAATTTGATTCTTCCTGCCAGATCGGGGTCCTTGACAATGACCGCTCCACCCACCACATCCGAATGGCCATTGATGTACTTGGTCGTTGAATGGACCACTACGTCGATTCCCAGGTCGAGAGGGCGCTGAAAATAGGGAGACAGAAACGTGTTGTCACAAATCGTGGTGATGCCTCTCTCCAGAGCGATATCTGCTATAGCCCGCAGATCGAGAAGATTCATCAGCGGGTTTGTTGGAGTCTCAGTCCATATGGCTCGCGTGTTGGGTCGGATTGCCCTTCGCAGCGCATCCAGTTCACACAGGTTAACAAAATCCACTTCGACGCCGTGCTTACGGGTGACGTTGGCAAGGAGTCGGTACGTCCCTCCGTAAAGGTCGTCGTGGACGATCAGGTGATCGCCCGGACCGTAAAGTTCAAGGACCGTTGCTTCGGCGGCCATCCCCGTCGCGAAGACAAATCCGTGCGTTCCGCCTTCCAAGGCCGCAAGACAATCTTCTAAGGCTTTTCGAGTGGGGTTGCCGCTACGGGTATAGTCGAACTCTCCCGGTTCATTTACAGCCTTGAACGCGAACGTCGATGTCTGATAAATCGGCGTCATGACAGCGCCGTACGTGGGATCCGTCCCCTGTCCTGCATGAATGGCCAGCGTTTCAAAATGCATTTTGCCTCCTTCGCGGCAACCCTTTACCTTTTGAGTAGGTATTCAAGCCAGAAGATTTTCAAACAAAGCTGATGAGAAGTAGCGTTCGCCCGCGTCAGGGAGCACTGTCACGATCAGCTTATCTTTGTTTTCCGGCTGCGCCGCCAACCGGACGGCTACCGCCACGGCAGCCCCACTAGAAATACCGCAGGTGATCCCTTCTTCCTTGTGCATACGTAGCGCCATTTCAATCGCCTCGTCATTGGAGACCGTAGCTATTTCATCCACAAGGTCGAGATCCAGAACATCAGGTTTGAAGCCGGCGCCGATACCCTGAATCTTATGCGGACCCGGCTTTGGCTCCTCGCCGTTTCGGATCATCGTTAAGACCGGCGAATGAATGGGCTCAACAGCAACCGACCAGATATTCTTTTTCTTGTCATTCTTGATAAATCGGCACACGCCGGTCATGGTCCCGCCGGTGCCGATGCCCGAGACAAAAATGTCGACTTTGCCATCGGTGTCGTCCCAAATCTCAGGCCCTGTTGTCTTGTAGTGGATTTCTGGATTGGCGGGATTCTTAAACTGCTGCGGCACGAAGTACTTGTCGGGGTCGCTCGCCCGGATTTCCTCCGCCTTGGCGATAGCGCCCGGCATTCCTTTGGAGCCCTCAGTCAGGATAAGCTCGGCGCCAAACGCCCGGAGCATCTTTCGACGTTCCAGAGAAAAAGTCTCCGGCATCGTTAACAGAAGAGGATAATTGCGAGCAGCGCAGACAAAGGCCAAAGCTATGCCGGTGTTGCCGCTTGTGGGCTCCAGAACCGTGATTCGGTTTGAGCCTGGAATTAATGTGCCGTCTTTCTCCGCGGCCCAGATCATTGAAGCGCCGATGCGGCATTTAACTGAATATGAAGGGTTACGCCCTTCAATCTTACCAAGGACTGTGCCCGGTAGTCCGGCGGCGACTCTATTCAGTCGCACCAAAGGGGTTCCACCGATGCTAAAACTGTTGTCAGAAAAAATCTTTGCCATTGTATTTCCTCCCTTGGAATGAATTGACTGTCCTTATGACCTCCAAACATGGGACATCGACCCAGCGATTTGGAAAGCACGGTATGGGTGGTCACATGCGTTGATTTTCAGTTTCTTTCCACGTCCCGCATAATTGAACTTCTTCGGTGCACGGGAATGAACAAATTCCCTGTCCTAACTCACAGAGAACCGTGTCGTCCTCCACCATCCCTGAAATAATTTGTGGACTGCCACCTTCCTTGGAACAGTTTGTGAGCCACCGCACAATGGACATTCCGGGTCTCGCACTCGTTCTCCCTCCAAAAACCGACAAGAAATGGCATCGTAGGTCAGAAAACGATTCGCAATGGAGGGATCATTACCCAGCAAGACCTTCACTGTTTCCACCGCGGCCAAGCTCCCTATAACGCCCGCAACCCCTCCGAACATGCCGGTCTGTCGGCATACTGCACGCCGTTCTCCAGGCGGAGTTTCGGGGATCAAGCACCGATAACAAGAGTTTTCCGCTCCCGGAATGACCACCAAGAGCTGACCACGAAATCCAGCTCCTGAAACGGAAACCAGCGGCGCCCCCTCAAGCCAACAGCAATCGGCCACGAGAAATCGAGTACACGAATTGTCACTTCCATCTATAACTACATCGTAGCCTCGCATCAGTTCGCGAGTGATTCTAGCGTCCTTGAGTCGCGTGCGATGAGTGTCCACCGCACAATGAGGATTCAGAGCGGATATGGCCTCTCCCGCTCGCTCTACCTTGGCTCCGTGCACGTCGTTTGTTCGAAAAATGATCTGCCGCTGCAGATTGGAAAGCTCCACCGTGCTGCCGTCCACCAGCCCTATGCGACCGACCCCGGCCGCTGCGAGGTACAAAGCGGAGGAAGAACTAATGCCGCCCACGCCGACGAGAAGCACGCTGGACAATTTAAGGCGTTCTTGTCCGGACAAACCCACTTCCGTCAAGATAATATTCCGTGAATAGCGCAGAAGTTCGGCTTTGGACAGATTGTGATTCATCTGGTATTCCTCCTTAAAGTTTGGTGAAGGGCCAACCCTTTTTGCTTGAATGTCACCATCTCGATAGGCTTGCTCGACATTACCTCGAAAAAAAACCGCAGTCTAATCTGCTGACCGGGAAAAAGCAGTGAACAAACCATGTTATCCATTACCTCGTTCAGGCCGTTGGTCCTGATCCATGTGTCTTTCCAGTGCTGAGAACATCCACTAAATTGAAAAATCCACTACTGACGCGCTCGCTTCGTCTGCCTCCCGGATCACAAGATCCCGGAAAGTTGTCCCATAATAAACCTCTTCAAGCGCCTGTTCTGCCTTTTTCCAAAGCGAGAGAAACACGCAGCGGCCGTACATCGAACATCGCGCCTTCTTTTTACCACCCGCACACTCTACCGGAGACAACGGACCTTCAATGAAGCTCACTATATCACCGACAGTCAGTTCTCTTGCGGGTCGTGCCAGCAAGTACCCGCCGTCTTTGCCGCGAACGGACTCCACAAATCCCCCACCCTTAAGGTGGTTAAGGATATTTTCCAAAAACCTGGGGGGGATCTCCTGGGCTTGAGCGATTTCGCCTATCTTGGTCGCTCGTTTCCCCTCACGCTTTGCCAGCTCGAAGAGCGCTCGGACAGCATATTGACATTCTTGAGAAATTGGCATCTGGAACTCATTTCTTACTATGTCTATCGACTTAGTAGATCTTTTTAGCCGACTGCCCAACTTCTTGTCAAGGTTTTTTCTCAATAATGTTAATTGACATGCTTAACAATTGCCGGTATGCTTTGTATTATTGAGATCCGACAGGGTTTGAAACGATGAAGGTCTCTACGAAAGGCCGTTACGGATTGAGGGTGATGATCGAGCTGGCATCCTGGTTCGGTCAAGGTCCTGTTTTGGTGGGAACAATAGCCGAGAACCAGAACATTTCGCGAAACTACATACATATTTTGCTAGGCGGCCTCAAGGCTGCCGGGTTAGTTCGAGCTGTTCGAGGACCTGCCGGCGGGTACGAATTAACGCGCGATCCCTCTAAGATCGCGGTGCTGGACATTGTGCAAGCGCTTGAAGGAAACTCCTGGCCGGTCGCCTGCGTCGCGAAACAGGAGTGGTGTGTCAGATCGGGACTGTGCGCTGCGCAGGATGTCTGGCGGGAACTCGCTGCCGCAATGCGAAAGGTCCTCTCGGACAACACCCTTGAACAGCTGGTAAAGAAGCAGCGCGCAAAGTCCGAAATCGCGATGACGTACGACATCTGATTCGGAATTTGAGCCTGGCGAAGGTGAATTCATGGATACGAGCTACGAAAGACTCAAAGATCTGCTTCGCCAAATGGACGGAGTAGTGGTGGCTTTTTCCGGCGGTGTGGACAGCACGTTGCTTCTTGCCGCGGCCCAGGACGCGCTGGGATGCCAAGCGTTGGCTGCGACGGCCGTGTCTCCAACTTATCCGGACACGGAGTTATCACGTGCTAGAGAGCTGACCAAGCATCTGGGATCGCGTCACCTGGTCGTCAGGACGGACGAATTTCACCATCCCGCGTACCGGGCTAATCCGCCAAATAGATGCTATTTCTGCAAGAAAGATTTGTTCGAGCGGTTAAAGGAGATTGCGTCACGGGAAGGTTTGCGGTTCGTGGTCGACGGCGCCAATACGGATGACCTGGGCGATTTCCGACCCGGCCGAGACGCGGCCCGAGAACTTGGGATCCGCTCCCCGTTTGTGGAGTTGGGGTTTGCCAAAGCAGACATTCGTCGAATGGCTAAAGAGATTGGTCTGTCTAACTGGGACCAACCCTCCCAGGCATGCCTGGCCTCCCGAATTCCCTATGGGGAGGAGATTACTTTGGCCAAGCTCGATCGTATCGGCCGCGCTGAAAAGTTTCTACACGCTCTGGGGTTTCAACAGGTTCGCGTGCGCGACCACGAGGCACTAGCCCGGATTGAGGTAGCGCCGGACGATCTGAATCGTCCGCTTCTGTCGGATACGAGAAAACGAATCATCGACGGCTGTAAAGAGGCCGGTTACACGTACATCTGCCTGGATTTGGAGGGCTATCGTACGGGCGCGATGAATGAAGTCCTGGCTCATCACCGAACTGAAGAGAGCGCTTATCCTGAAGGTTAGAGTCAGAACGATGAAACCCGGCGAAAGCGGTCATCGTAGCTCCGCATTTATATTTCAGCCGCATTTGGGGGGGTCACAAGGATTTTCCTACAAACGTAACCTCAACCTTTTGTTTATGAAAATTTATTGACAAAATCTCTTAATTTATGGTATGTTGATATCAATCGTTGAAGCATAACTTGACAACAAGAACTTCAACACTCCTTTACCTCCTACAACAGCCGGGCTGGATGCGAGCCCGGCATTTTTTTGTGTGTGGACTGACTGAAATTGAGGTAGAGAATTTTGCCGGGGCCATATCCTATGAAAAGACAATCTTTCTCTGAATATGCCGTTCAGTTGTGATATGTACAATATATGAAAGAAACCTCGAAACGGACAAAGTCAAAGCCAACCGGCCAAACTCGCGGCCCCGACCGTAAACAGCAGAGGCCCAAAGTGACTGAATCGCTGACCATCGGAAGACTCGGGCCTATCGGCAAGCTGGAAATCAAACCCAGACCGCTGACGATCCTGATAGGGGAACAGGCGTCGGGAAAGTCACTGGTTGCCTTGCTTCTGTACTTCTTTAGAGGGCTGGAATCACATCTCGGACGCATTTACAATGCGGACCTTCTTCAAAAGAAGAATTGGCCACAACTGGCGGTGAGGAAGATACTCGATGGATTGCGGGCCGTTCCGTTCAATGATTTCGCAAATGGAACAGCTAGTATTCGCTACAAGGATGCAACAAAGAAAACCGATTGGGAGCTCAGAATCTACGAGAAATCGCCGGTTCCATATTTATCAAGATCGCTAAAGGAACAAATGGGCCAGTGGCATGAAGTGTGGTCGACTAATCCGGAAGCGCTTGGAGCGACGACAATAAGTCGCCAGGTTTTTATTCCCACCGAGCGCTCCATGTACACGCGTCTGGCAGGGGTAGCGCCGGGTGTCTTTTACGGGCCTCACCAGCCGCAGCCTCTCAAGGATTTTGGCGAACATCTTCGAGTAGCGACATTTATGATGCGGTATCTCGCAAAAGCGGGGGAGGAGCTCTTAGTTGAATTGGGCGGAAAAGTCAGAATCGATCCCAAAATCTCCAAGGTAATGAGTGCTGTCTTCGCCAGTCAAAGCCGAGCTCTGGGTGGCCGGGCATTTTTCGAGGACAAACCCAGTGGCAAATGGAGATGGCTAATCGAGAACCCGAAGGGCCACAAGACCCTGCCGATAGAGGCGACAGCATCTGGACAGATGGAGGCGTGGCCCTTCTTTGCTGTTGCGGTCACTGCTGGAATATTTGGCCATGGAACTGAACATTATTTGGATTTCTATTTCGAGGAACCGGAAACGCATCTTCATCCGTCTGCGCAAGTGGAAGTGATGAAGGTTATCGCCTACCTCGTAAACATGGGTCACAGATTTGTCGTAACTACCCATTCGCCCTTCATCGGCTATGTAGTTGATAACATGATGCAGCGCTTTATTTCTCATAAAGGCAAGGTCCCGAAGGGACAAATCAGCCTCAATCCGGACGACGTGGCTGCTTACCGACTGCGGCAACGGCCGGAGGATCCACCCGAGGACATTATGGACAGGAAAGACACCAAGCTCTTGAAGCTCGACGAACTGGAACAAGTGGCTGACGAACTCGGCAAAGAATTTGACGAATTGATGGATATGGCGGAGTGAAATTCAGTTGCCCAAGCGAGAGCGGACTCTAACAGACCTTTTCCCACAAGATTGCATTCTTGACCGGCCGCGCATAAGTGAAAGTGGTCGAAGCTTCAGCATCCGAAAGACCGCTGGAGACATAGTTATCGGAATTGACTTGCGGAGATGTGATTGTTGGCCTTCGGGCAAGAAGCGGGCCGATGGGCTGTTCTTATGTCTCTCCGCTAATTCCAATGCCTTCTTAGTAGTTCTCGTGGAACTGAAAGGTTCTGACAAAGAACGTGCGATAAATCAGTTGGATGATACTGCGGACGCTCTTTGCGCCAAATCTGATTTTTCGCAGCAACCTCATTCGAAGAGAATTCTACGTGCTCTTGCTTCCAACCACTCTGAAGGCCATTCCAGGAAAGTTCTTGGCGTAACGATAGCCAAAACAAGCTTATCGCTGAGACAACAGGAGAAAAAGAAAGCTAGAAATCGCGGCCTGAAAATCAAATACCGTTCTAGAAAGTCATTGATGACAACTGTAGCAGAACTGAGGGCGTGGTTCGATTAGCGGACTTTTCTACGAATGAGGCCTGGAGTGACTGGCAAGATGCCGGTCCTACTGGTGTTCCGATAGGTTGCTGCTTGCAACAACATTCTACACATGATCAACATCATGAAGTCTTTGGGAGGGGGTCCGGGGGGACCTTTTCTACCGAGAAAAGGTCCCCCCGGAAATGCCTTTTCAAGAGATTCACGCCAGGCGGGCGGCTACCAGTTCGGTGATATCCATGACTCTGATTTTGCCCTTTTTCTCTTTGCGCGCCCTTGCGGCAGCCTGATTAAAGGTGCCTTTACACGACGGGCAAGCAGAAACCAGCACTTCGGCCCCAAGATCGACAGCGGACAGTAGTCGCTTGTAACCGATATCTCCTGCCATTTCGTTGTCGAAGCCCTTCATGCCTCCGCCGCCGCCGCAGCACTTTGCCATGGCCCTATTCAATGGGAATTCGATGAGTTCCACTCCCGGAATCGCCTTAAGCACGTTCCTGGGGGGCTCGTAGACTCCCATGTGACGTCCCATGTCGCAGGGATCGTGATAGACGACTTTCACGGGGGCAGCGTCGGCCTTGAATTTTATCTTGCCTTCATTAATCAGCTTTTCCATAAGCTCCACCGCATGAGTCACGGTGAAGCCATTTCCGCTGCCATAATGAGGATATAGATCGCGGAAAGTCTTCAGGCAGCCGGCGCACGTGGTGATCAGCTCTTTGGGTTTGTACTTGGCCATCCGTTCCATGTACATTTCCCTGGCTTGATTGAATGTGGGCGTATCGCCGACCAGGTAGGCCAGGTATCCGCAGCAAGATTCCTCTTGGCCCAGTGAGCCGTAATTGACACCGGCGTTATCAAGTATTTGCATTACGGATGGTATGATCTTCACATCCTGGAAACTCGCCACGCACCCCAGATGCAGGATCGCCTCGGTCTGTCCGGGAACGGCCTTCTTGTACTCCGACGGATAGCTGTCCACTCTCTTCTCCTGCGGGGCCAACAGCGGGTTCGCAGCGTCGATCATTGACGCGAGCGCCGGTTTGAAGACCTCGGGCAAATAGCCCTTTTCTACGAGCCTTTCGCGAGCCGCTTGCACAACGTCGGAAACCTTTATTTGAGCCGGGCACACAGACTTACAGTTCAGGCACATCATGCACTGGTACAAGCGTTTCGCAAGCTCCTGGGAAGGCTGAATATCGCCCATCAGCATGTAATGCGCAAGCGTCATCCGTCCCTTGGCATTGAGGGACTCCATTGTGGTTTCCGCAAAGGTTGGACAGCCGGCCCTACAAAAACCGCACTGCATGCAGGCCACGATCTCGTTGTCCACGCCTTCCGTAAAATGCTCGATCTTAGCGGGTTCTTTGAGATACTTCTCAAACACGTTCACGTCCAAGATATCCTTGATGGAATCGTCAAATCCCATTTTGCCGGGATTCAAAATATTGTTGGGATCAAGAGCTTTCTTGATGCCATTCATAACATCTAGAGACGCCCCGAGCTGATCGCGAATATAGGGGGATTTGGCGAGCCCCACACCGTGCTCCGCGGAGACGGTTCCGCGATTCCGCAGGGTCATGTCGATAAATTCCAATGCGATCTTTTTCACTTTGTCCCAATGCTCCGGTACACTGGGATTCATGATGAAAGTTGCGTGCAAATTGCCGTCACCGATATGGCCGAAGGTAGCCACAGGAAATCCGTGCTTATTGCCGATCCTTTGGATTTCACTGATTGTTTCAGGAATCTTGCTGATAGGCACCCCGAAGTCTTCCACCAGAGGGACCAGCCGATATTGAGGCTTGAGCCTACTCATGGCGGGAACCAGTCCGCCGCGGGCAGCGAAGACCTTTGCCTTTTCGAGAGGATTATCAGACCAGACATTGCCCCCACCGCCAACAGATTCGCAGATCTCGTCTATTTTCTTGATTTGTTCTTCTACAGCGCTTTTAGGACCGTCGATCCCCATGAAGAGCTGACAATTCACGTCTTTGGGGATATCCATTTTCAGAGCGTTCCGAGCAACATCGAGACAGACATTGTCGAGAATCTCGCACGTAGCCAGTTCCAGCCCTGAACTGAATATCTTTTCCACTGCCCTCCCTGCTGAAGCTACATCCGGGAACGAGGCTTTGGTAAAGGCTTCATATTCGGGCATGGGCAATATTTTGAGAGTGGCCTCGGTGATAACACCAAGAGTCCCTTCGGAGCTTGCTATCAAGTGCGTGAGATCGTAACCGGCGGAACTCTTAGGCGCGATGCTCCCCGTTTGAATGACTGTTCCGTCCGCCATCGCGACAGTCAAGCCTTTGACGTAGTCCTTGGTAGTCCCGTATTTCGCTGCGCGCACACCGCTCGCGTTGGTGGAAATCATTCCACCGATCGTCGCAATTGGCGCGCTTCCGGGATCCGGAGGAAAAAAGTGCGTTGGAGCAAGCTTTGCATTCAGGGCATTGCAAATCACTCCCGGCTCGACTACGACGTAGCCATCCTCTTTATTGATCTCTTTAACATTATTCATCCTGGTGAAATCCAGCACTACCCCGCCTTTAGCCGGTAGGACAGCCCCTGTCACCGAAGAGCCGGTCCCGCGAGCAACGACCGGGACTTTCTCAGTATTACATAGAGCCAAGATCTTACTCACCTGTTCCGTGCCGCCGGCAAAGACCACAACTTGCGGCGCTCCCAGGTGGATTGACATGTCTCTGGAGTATGCCAGACAATCAATCGGTGAAGTTGTAATCACCTCTGCTCCGACCAGCTCGGTGAGACGTGATATGAAGTCCATTTTGTTTCCTCCTGAGGGGGATCTGCGATTTGAAAACGCAGACGTAATACAGAGAACTCTTATACTTGCGATGGGGTTATTAAAGAGGAATCCTTCGGCCAAGAGCTACCATGTTCATGATAGCGTAGCCTGCAACATAAATCAAATGTGATTTTCGCCTGATTTTGAAAAGAAATCAAACGCCGTGGAGGTTTTCCAATACCGGGAGCGAGAGTTCATTTGGAAGAATTCTTGCACGGAGGTTCCCGAAGCAAATGGATTATGGTCAACCAGCTTTTTGATCTCGGCCTTTACTTCTAACCTCCGCCATGATATTTAAATTCGATTAGACTAAAATCCTAGCTGTCTGCCGAGGAGGAAGGCGAGAATTGGCATTCCCAATTGAGAAAAAGAGAGAAATAATCGAGAAGTATCGAATACACGAGAGCGACACCGGATCCCCGGAAGTTCAGATTGCCCTACTGAGCGAGCGAATCGGTTATCTGACCGAACACTTCAAGATCCACAAGAAGGATCATCATTCCCGAAGAGGGCTCTTGAAGCTTGTGGGCCAGCGCCGGCGATTACTCGATTATCTCAGGTCAAAAAACGTCGATCGGTATAAAGCCATTATCGCAGGTTTGGGCATCAGAAAATAGTGCAGATGCTTCAAGGCTTAATTTATTGCTTTTGCCGCGCGCCCATCACACGGAATGAGGATCATCCGAATTATGGCACATTCTTCCAGCGCCACTATAGCGAATAGACAAATTTCATTCGAAACAGGACGACTTTCTAAACAGGCTTCCGGAGCGGTCGTCGTAAGTTCCGGGGAGACAATGGTCCTGGTCACTGCCGTCGCGGAAAAGCATGGCCGTGAAGGCATAGACTTTTTTCCACTGACCGTTGATTACCTGGAGATGACTTACGCGGCGGGAAAGATTCCCGGCGGTTTTTACAAACGTGAGGGGCGCCCCACGGAAAAAGAGATCTTGACTGCGAGATTTATTGACCGGCCCATCCGCCCCCTCTTCCCGGACGGCTTCAAGTCTGAAACCCAAATTATTGCTACGGTACTCTCTTCTGACGGCGAGAATGACCCTGACATCATGGCTATAAACGGGGCTTCAGCAGCCCTCGTCGTATCCGATATTCCTTTTCAGGGACCTATAGGAGCAGTGCGTATAGGCAGGGTCGAAGGGAATTTCGTCATTAATCCATCACCTATCGAAGATACCTATTCCGACCTGAGCCTGGTCGTTGTTGGCTCACGCAACGGAATAGTTATGGTGGAGGGCGGTTCGGATCAATTAGCTGAAGACATTGTTCTCGAAGCCGTTTTCAGAGCCCATGAAGAAATTCTCAAGATTGTAGCCGCTCAGGAAGACCTTCAGGCTAAAGCCGGTAAACCAAAACGTGAAGTCACCCCACCGGCGCCGGATCTGGAACTTATCGCCAAGATTAAGAGCGAATTCGCTGAACGCATACAACAATCACTGGTGGTCCCGAAGAAATTGGAGCGCCATTCCGCTCTGGCGGGTGTATATGATGACATTGTGACGTCGCTGGGCGAGGATGGTCAGACCCGCCGGTCTGAGATTCTCGGCTATCTGGAAAAAATCGAAGGGGAATACCTCAGGAAGATCATTCTGGAGACAAGCCGACGCATTGACGGCCGTTCTTTAGATCAGGTCCGTGACATCTCTTGCGAAGTGGGGGTCCTTCCCAGGACACATGGGAGCGCACTGTTCACCAGAGGAGAAACCCAAGCGCTTGTGGTGGTGACATTAGGAACATCCTCCGACGAACAGAAAATTGAAGCGCTTGAGGGGGCCACATACAAGTCTTTTATGCTTCATTATAAATTCCCGCCATTCAGTGTGGGTGAGGTAAAATTTCTTCGCGGCCCTTCCCGCAGGGAAATTGGGCATGGAGCGCTCGCCGAGAGGGCCGTCTCGTATCTGCTTCCCCACGATGAAGATTTTCCGTACACGATTCGGGTTGTTTCAGAGATCCTCGAATCCAACGGTTCGTCATCTATGGCCACGGTTTGCGGGGCCTCCCTTTCAATGATGGATGCTGGTGTCCCATTGTTGGCGCCGGTCGCTGGAATTGCCATGGGGCTTCTGAAAGATGACGACCGAATTGTGATCCTCTCGGATATTATCGGAGACGAAGATCATCACGGAGACATGGATTTCAAAGTGACAGGAACGCGGGACGGTGTGACAGCCCTGCAGATGGACATAAAGATCGAAGGTATTACCAAAGAAATCCTTGCTAAAGCGCTGTATCAGGCAAAAGAGGGCCGATTGCATATTCTCGATGAGATGGACAAGGCATTGTCTCAACCCAGGCAGGAGATTTCCCAATACGCGCCCAGAATATTTGTCATGTACATAAATCCCGACAAAATAAGGGACATTATTGGACCGGGCGGCAAGGTAATCAGGTCCATCCAAGAAGAAACCGGCACAAAAATCGAGGTGGATGACACGGGCAAAGTAACGATTGCCTCTGTGGACGCGAGTGGGGCCGAACAGGCTAAGACTGCGGTTCGAACTATCACGCAACAGGCCGAATTAGGCCGCATTTATATGGGAGTGGTAAGAAAAATTACGGATTTTGGAGCGTTTGTCGAGATTTTTCCGGGAACCGATGGACTGGTTCATATTTCCCAGCTTGCTCCCGAACGTGTACGCAAGGTCACTGACGTGATTAAAGAAGGGGACTCTTTCCCTGTGAAAGTAATCGGGATTGACCCTCAGGGAAAGATCAAGCTGTCCCGCAAAGACGCTATAGGTCAGACGCCGGATGAGTAATAGACGTTCGCCTACGAGTGTAATGAACTGACATTACGATGGGGGTGGCATGGAGGGGAGATGAGTTTATTCCTCCATTGTCCCCAGCAGGCGCAGAGCCGCCTCAAGCCCGAGAGCTGAAAGGCGCCTAATAAGGAAGTGTAATACCCGCTTGAGTTCAAAGTACCAGGATCCTGTCACTTACCGCAAGACAACCCTTGACAATGGCATAAGGGTTGTCACTGAAGCTGTTCCATATATGCAATCCGTGTCGCTGGGGATATGGGTGCGCTGCGGTTCCAGATTCGAAGATCCCACTCACAACGGTATTTGTCATTTCATCGAACATATGGTTTTCAAAGGAACTGAACGCAGATCAGCATTGGACATTGCAAAAGAGATCGACGCTGTTGGTGGAGCGCTGAATGCTTTCACGAGCAAGGAACTGACCTGCTTCTATTGCCGGGTCCTTAACGAAAACCTCGAACTCGCTGCAGATCTGCTTAGTGACATCTTCCTCAATGCGTCCTTCCCGGAACACGAAATTGAGCGTGAAAAGCAGGTAATTTGTCAGGAAATCTACCAGGTGGACGACAGCCCCGAGGATTATCTGCATGAGATCTTCGGGCTCCGCTTCTGGCAGGATGATCCTTTGGGACAACCGATTATGGGAACCATTCCCATCATCACCGGGCTTGATCGAGACACCATCGCAGATTTCAAGAACCGCTACTACACTCCTCAAGAAACAATCGTGTGCGCGTCGGGAAACTTGGACCATGACCACTTTGTGGACTTGTTTCAAACAGAAATGGCAAAGCTCCCCAATGGTTCGAACAGGGATAAGCCTATTGCGTCGAAGCATCAGTCTTGCGTGCATCTCGAAAAGCGTGACATCGAGCAGGTTCATGTTTGCATCGGCACGGTCGGCCCCAGCGCTACACATGAAACGCGTCACGCAGCTTATATCCTGAATACTCTTTTGGGTGGAGGTTGGAGTTCAAGGTTATTTCAGGAAATTCGGGAAAAGCGCGGATTGGCTTACAACGTTTACTCGTTTCTCTCTTCATTCGTTGACACGGGTATCTTCGGAATCTACGCGGGTTGCGAACCGGCAAGGTTGCAGGAGCTTCTCGACGTGGCAAGCGCGGAAACCATTAATCTGCACTCGTCGTTGACTGACGATGACATACGCACGGCCAAGAGCCACATCAAGGGAAATTTTATTCTCGCCATGGAATCCACCGATGCTCGCATGAATAGACTTGCCAAATGTGAGTACTATTTCGACCGTTATCTTAGTATGGCTGAAATCATTGAAAAGATGGAGGCCGTGACTCCTGCCGAACTGGCCCAAACCGCGGAACAAATGCTCACCAAGGCTGGCTTCACAGTTGTGGGGCTTGGCCCGGCGCCGGACCAAGTGGATTTTCGGGGTTTTGCCCAGCCTAGTTGCTAGAAACTTGCCCTCGGTTGAGCCAGAATACAGCGCGGCGCCGGCGAAAAATGACCACCTTCCGAGCCTCCTCGTCGAACTCTCTTGCAATAGGTATATATAGAATAAGAGCATGTTCATGGGGATGCCTTGTGAACGGGAGCTGGAGAGTAGGCGCATTAGAAGAACAAGCTTGAAAATCGAGTATGTTACAATTTTTGTTTGTGAGGTAGTCTTTCCTGCGTAAACTGAATTGGCCTGACTGGTGGGATTGGGAGCTGGAACTCACACGGCGCCTCCTCAAACGAATGGTGGATCGGCGGTTCACAGAGGTTGAACTTCGTCTAATGTTGGAACGAGCTTCAGGTTTCAGCAGGGACATTTGGCTAATAAGGGGCAGCCGCCCCGCGTCACGTACCTACCCTAGTCCCAAGAGACTTGCCTTTGGTTCAATCCTTTCTCGTGATCTCGACTTTCCTATCCTGGTTGTCTATAGAAACCGATACACTGCGAAGGCTTTGGGCGCCCAGGAGGTTGGTAATCCGTTTGCCTTTCTTGTCGAAAACGTGGACCTCAATTTCTCCAAGCGGCAAGTTGTATAAGAAAGCTGTCTTCACCTTGTAACGAGTCACCGTGTGAACGGCGCCGTCAGCGGTGCTGACCATTCCTTTGCCTATCTGCTTGACCTCCGTCTCACGGCTTATTTCAGCCAGCAAATCACGATCAATCAGGCTGTAGGTAGCTCCGGTATCGAGCAGAAAGCGGTGAAGTTTCCCTTTCTTACTGAAAGACACCTGAACAAATATGTGGCCGTGAGAGCCCATCGAAACCGAAACTCTCGACGGGCCGGATGCGGATACGGACAGCTCCTGGAGCACTTTCTCCGCGATCTTTCTTGTTTGTTCGTCCGGATCAAGTAGGAGAGCCTGCTCGCTGTCCTTTCGGGCTCGCTCGATATTATCTTGCCTCAAATAGGCCTGGGCCCTTCCCGCGTAAGCGAATCCGGATTTTGGGTCCAATTCTATGGCCTTGCTGAGATCGCTGACTCCTCTATCTGCCTGACCAAGTCTGGTGAACGTCATACCACGACTGGCGAAACAGAGTGATCTCAACGAATCGCTTTCATGCTGGACCTTGATAGCCGCCGTCAGGTCGCCCAGCGCCTGCTTTTCGCGGCCCCGGCGCAGATTTACCACACTGCGCAACTGAAGACCCGATGCTAAGATTTCACCGTCAACTCCCTCGGTTTGAATGACCTGAGTGACATCTTTCAACGCGTTTTTCCAGTCTCCTTGCGCCAAATACGCCTTGGCCCGCGCCAGAATGACAACATGGGCATTGCGTTTTCCAGGATCCAACCTGCCGGCGATTTTGGAGAAGATTTCGATAGCCTGATCATAGGCGCCGGCGTTAAGGAGTGACTTTCCTTTCTCAAACAATTTGACAGGATTGTCTTCCGCCGACGGAAGGGACGGCCAGCAGAGAAAAACTGACGCTGCCCAGATAATCAAGATCAGCGCCTTCATCGACCGTTCCATCGAAAGTAATCTGAGGATTTTGCCTTCATTAGGACGCGATGCCTCGTTCACTTCTTTGGGCGGCTCTTTAGCCATTCCACTATCTCCTCCAGCTCACTCAGTTCCCGACCGGAAAATTTTCTAATCAATGACAACGCCTGTTGTGACAGCCAGAATCGCTCTTCCTTCGGGACATCTTCGGCGGTCTGCAGCAATTTGTTCAGCAACCGGGAGATCACTCGGAGCTGATCAAGAATGGAATCTGCTACAACGGCGTCAAGTCGCCTTTGCCTGACATCTGTGATGTTGACCACATTGGAGCGGTTCGGCTCCAATTCAGCCCCGAATGGAGCCCCGTCCGCGATAATGGAGGCTGCGTACTCTTTCGAGAGCCTGTATCCCCGTTCTAACTCCGTAGCTTCGAATGTAGGATGAATCTCTCTTAGCTGAACTCCCGTTCGTACGTCAAATAATTCCGGTGTGAGTTCATTTTGCGCCTCATGGTTTGCCTGCTTAATCCGCACCAGCACCGTGGCCTCTCTGATCAGAACATATTGGTATCTGCCTTCATCCATGACGACTATCATACCACGGCCGCAACAGGACGCACATCCTATTAGATATGAATGGGTCTAATCGACCCATTTTGATCATTTCAGGAGCCTACAAGGCCCCACTTTTAGACCGAAACATCGTAAATGATTTTGAATTCTTGCGTAGTGGCGAAATTGTTGGGGTTGGGTCCGTAAGGGAAAATTACTAAGTTACCGTTCATTCTTACAAATGGGATTCATCCCACTGACTATGGGATCTGTCCCATAGGCCATGCCTGTGTTCTGAGGTATTTTGACAAAGAATCGACTATTCGCCTTAACGATCTTCATTATTATCAGCCTCTTAGACACTTGTTCTTTTCTACGAAATTGGCACGTAACTTGCTTTGACATGCGCATGGCTCGCTAATTCTGAAGAACGAGCACGAAAGTAGGCCGGAAAGGCTTGCCAGCAGGCAAATACCTGACCGGTAAGATTGCTTGATGCGCGACGTGGCCGGATGATCGTAACCCAAACTCCAACTCGGGATAGCACGGCTACCTGGTCACACGGGAGGTGAGTACTATGGCGTCACAAAATAAGGACCATAGGAACAAAGAACAAGTCGCGGACGAACTGCGAGAAACGAACGAAATACTGATTAAGCGCTTGGCCGGTCACCGGTTAACACAAGAAGTGCTGCGAAAAGACGCGCAAACATTCAGGGCCATAGCAGATACTTTGCCCGTGGGGGTCAGTCTCGCCGAGGATCGAAAACTTACTTGGGCGAACCCGGCTTTTATGAAGATTCACGGCTTTGAAAGCCCAAATGATTACTTTGGGCAAAGCACTGAAATCCTGTATGCTACCCATGATGAGTTTGAGCGCGCCGGACGGGTCGTGTACTCAGATTTGGAGATCGGAAATATGGTGGAGATTTCGGTAAAGCAAAAGCGAAAGGACGGCTCGGTGTTCGACGCGCGCCTGCGGCTGGCCCTTTTCAGCGCTTCTGATCCTGCCAAAAAGATAGTCATATGCAGCACAACCGATATGTCAGGACAAATGGAAGCGGAGGATAGGCTCCGCAAGAGCGAGGAACGTTATCGTACATCGCTGGAGGAGAGCTTTGACGGAGCCCTGATCGTAAAAGGATCGCACATACTCTTGGCCAATTCACGCCTTGGCGAGATGCTCGGTTATTCAAAGGAAGAACTCGAGGGGATGGAATATTCGACGTTATTGCATCCGGATTATCGGGAACTCGTAATCCGGAGGGCCGCCGCGCGGATACGAGGGGAGAGTGTGCCCGGTTACTATGAGGTGAAGCTCCTTCGAAAAGATGGCGCGAGCTTTGACGCAGAACTCAACGCCAGGGTCATAGAGATAGAGGGAGAGGCGTGTACTCAGCTATGGATCCGAGATGTGTCCGAACGCAAAAAGGCGGAGGAAAATCTCAGCAGGAGCGAAGAGCGATACCGCGCTCTCGTGGAGCAGAGTTTTGACGGGGTGGTAATCCACGACGGCAAGAAGATCTCTTTTGCCAGTTCGCGGATCTGCGACATGCTCGGCTATCACAAAGAAGAGCTGGAGGGGATGGATCTTTCTCTCACGGTTCACCCTGATGACCGGGAACTGGTGAGTCAGAGGGCCCTACGCCGAGCGCATGGGGAAAGTCTTCCCGCCCTCTACGAGATGAAGCTTCAGCGAAAAGATGGGTCGGCTCTTGAGGCCGAGACCAATGCGCGGGCAATAGTGGTAGAAGGCCGACGGGTCGTACAAGCTTGGATCAGAGACATATCCGAACGGAGAAAGGCCGAGGAGGATCATCGAAAAAGCGAAGAGCGGTACCGGACCCTTGTCGAAGAGAGCTTCGACGGCATCATGATCCATGATGGCAAGGAGATAGTGTTCGCGAATTCAAGGCTCTGCGAAATGACGGGCTATAGGAAGGAACAACTTGAGGGGATGGATTATTCGCAGACACTGCGCCCTGATTATCGAGACATGGTCACCAGGAGGGCGGCGGCCCGTATGCGCGGGGAAGACGTGCCCAGTCATTACGAGATAAAGTTTCAGCGGAAGGATGGTTCAGACTTTGACGCTGAGGTCAATGCTCGGCCCATCGAGGTTCAAGGAGCGCCGGGCGTGCAAGTTTGGATCAAAGATATATCCGAGCGGAAAAAAGCCGAGGAAGCGCTACATGAGAGCGAAAAGAAATACCGGGCAGTCTTTGATAATGCCGCCACAGGAATCAACCTGAATCGTCAAGGTCGGGTCCTGCAGGCAAACTCAGCCTGGGCAAATATGCTCGGCTACAGTCAGGATGAAATTAGACAGCTAACTTTTCGTGATGTCACCCATCCGGATGACCTGAGAATTACGGAACAATGTTACGACGAGCTTGTACGTGGGGAGAAGGATTCTTGTCGCTTCGAAAAGCGTTACATCCGGAAAGACGGCCGGATCGTGTGGGCTGATGTCTGGGTATCTGCCATCCGTGATGAGGCCGGGGAATACCAGGCAGGAATATCTTCCGCCATAGATATCACCGACAGAAAACAAGCGGAAGAAGCTCTTCAGAGATCGGAAGCCAACTATCGCGCAATCTTTGATTCGATGAATGACGCCATTTTTGTTCACGACATAGAAACCGGCGCAATACTCGACGTAAACCAAAAGATGTGTGAGATGTACGGCTATACCCGCGAAGAGGCTTCCCGCCTCATTGCAGGAGCGACGAATTCCGACGGGGAGCAGCATTTGCGGGGACCGGCATTGCAGCGAATTGGACTGGCTGCTCGCGGCGAACCTCAGCTATTTGAGTGGCAAGCCAAAACCAAAGACGGCCGACTATTTTGGGTTGAAGTAAATCTCAGGAAGGCCATTCTGAACGGCAAGCCTTGTGTGCTTGCTGCAGTGCGCGACATTACCGATCGCAAAGAGGCTGAACAAGAGCGGGAAAATGAGAGGCAGAAATTCCGGACCTTGGTCGACGATGCTCCCTTTGGGATAGTGATGGTTCGGAAAGACGATACCTATGAGTATGTGAATCCGAAATTCACCGAAATGCTCGGCTATGACCTGACCGACATACCCGACGGCAAGCATTGGATGGAAAAGTCGTGGCCGGATCCGGAATACAGGCGAAAGATGATTGCGGCTTGGTTTGCGGACCTTGCTGATCTAAAACAAGGCAAAATGAAAGTTCGCACCTCGGCCGTAACATGCGCTGATGGAACCCAAAAAATGATCACTCTCCGAACCGCGCAATTGCATACCGGCGAGTTCATAATTACATGCGAAGATATCACGGAACAAATACTTGGGGAACAAGAACGGGAAAATCTGAGACATCAACTTCTACACGCTCAAAAGATGGAAGCGTTAGGGACTCTGGTTGGAGGTATTGCTCATGATTTCAATAACCTACTTACTATCATCCTGGGCTATTCGGAGCTGCTTCTCCTCGAGAAGGCAGAGGACGACCCCAGCGCGGCCGATCTCAAGAAAGTAGTTGAAGCAGCTTCCAGCGGCGCTGCCTTGGTCCAGAGAATGCTGACATTTAGCGAACAGAACGACACTATGCTCGGACCGTTGAACCTGAATCGTGAGATTGAGAATATGAAGGAACTGCTGTCGAGAACGATCCCTAAAATGATCTCTTTAGACCTCAGGCCGTCCGAAGACCTGGCCTTAATTGACGGCGATGCGGGACAAATACAGCAGGTAATAATGAACTTGGCTCTCAACGCTGTGGATGCTATGCCGAAAGGAGGGAATCTGACGATCGAAACGAAGAATGCAATCCTCGACGAGGAATATTGCAAAGCCCATTCCGGGATCAAAACGGGAGACTACGTGCTCTTGGCGGTTTCAGATACCGGTCATGGAATGGCCAAGGAAACCATGGAACGCATGTACGATCCCTTCTTCACTACCAAGAATCGTGACTTCAACAAGGGCACCGGCCTTGGGCTTGCCATAGTTCATGGCATTATTCAAGGACACGGTGGCCAGATAGTGTGCAGCAGTGAGCCTGGAAAGGGAACCAGATTTGAGCTTTATTTTCCCGCGATATCGTATGAAGAATTGACTAGGGAGGAACATTCCGAGGATTCGTCAGGCGCCACGCCTTCAGCGCAGGGCGCCGAAACCATTCTCCTGGTCGATGATGAGGAAATGGTGCGGAATCTCGGGACGCGCATTCTGAAAAGGGCTGGCTACAAGGCGCTTACCGCAAGTAACGGCAAGGAAGGCATTGCTGTTTACAAAAGAAAAATGGACGAGATCGCGCTGGTGATACTTGACCTCATCATGCCTCAAATGGGTGGCGAGCAATGCCTCGAGGAAATATTGAAGATCAATTCAAAAGCCAAGATCCTTATTTCGACAGGATATTCCTCGAGTGACGATATGACGAGAACGAGAATGGAAGCTCTGGCGTCCGGCTTTGTCGCAAAACCTTTCGCGTTGTCCGACATGTTGAGGACGGTGCGAGAAATTTTGGACAGGAAATGATACAACCCTGCTCTGCCGGCTCTGGTGTCTCTGGAGCGGGACCTGTTACAACCGACTCGTAATCATCCGCCCACATGTGGGAAAGGCGGAAGAACACATGGTCACGGTCATGTCATTGCGAGCGGAGCGAAGCAATCTCCAAGGTTGGGGGATTGCTTCGTCGTTTCACTCCTCGCAATGACGGAGCGACCCCCGCGTAAGCCAATTGATACCGAACCCCAAATCTTGACTTTTCCCTCCGCCATGCTAAAGATGTACTATCTTCAGGGGATGGAGTCCCCCTAAGAACCGCCTTAAAGGCTGATGACTCCTGCCGCGGAAAAATCGGCGGTGGGAGCGCAGTGTCCTCTTGATGGCCCACCGCATGGTGGGTTTCTTGTTTGTCCAGCCTGCCATGACAGCCGTCACCCTGCCGATTGAGAAGAGCTAATGCTCAACCTGCGGCGGCGCATAGAAAAGTGGGGTATTTGCCATGGGTCCTCCGTTACCGGACTATTCCGGACCCAACATATCTGCCTGTTCATGTGAGGATGGCGCCGGACATCAGCGTGGCTTCCTGCGCCTTTTGGACGACGCTGTAGAGGTTATGCGCAACTTGGGGCCACAGTTTACAAGGGACTGCAAGAAACTGCTGTCACTAGCCGAGCGACTGGACGAAGGTCGATTTCACCTGGCCGTTCTCGGGCAGTTTAAGCGTGGCAAGAGCACCCTGCTGAACGCCTTTCTCGGGGAAGCCCTTTTGCCTACCTCCGTTGTGCCACTGACAGCAATACCCACATTTTTGCACTACGGTTCCGAATTGCTCGTGCGGGTCTCGTACCAGGACGACCGCCCGGCAGAAGAGTTCGAAGGTAAATCCACAGAAGAATTGCACGAAATCCTGCACGGTCTTGTCACTGAAGAAGGCAACCCCTCAAACCGATTCGGCGTGCTCCAGGTCGAAATTTGCCATCCTGCGGTGATTCTTAAGCACGGCGTGGTCCTGATCGACACTCCTGGAATCGGCTCGACATTCACTAACAACACCGAGGCAGCGCTCAACTTCTTGCCTCAATGCGACGCGGCATTGTTCGTGGTGTCTGCTGACCCGCCCTTGACTGAGGTCGAAGCGGAATTCCTCAAACAAGTCCGGTCGCGAGTGTCGCGCCTGTTCTTCATCTTCAATAAGATCGATTATCTCGATGAGCAGGAAAAGGGCGCCGCTCTTGAATTCTTCAGAAAAGTGCTCAGCGAGAAGATCGGCCTAAACAACGATTTGCCTGTTATGTGCGTGTCCGCCCGTCGCGGGCTGGAGGCCAAACGTTCCAATGATCCTGCCCTGTGGACGCGAAGCGGTTTGGGGGAAGTTGAAGACCATCTCGTAAACTTTCTTGTTTCGGAAAAAACGGGCGCTCTGAGGGAAGCCCTCGGGAAAAAAATGCGCGATATCCTTGAAGACGTGGTGATGAAGCTTAGACTTGGGATTCGGTCCCTTCAGATGCCACTCGACGACCTGGAAAAACGCCTGCAAGTCTTTGATAAGGAATTGAAGAGCGCTCAGCGCCAGCGAACAGACGCCCAGGACCTGTTGGCCGGTGACAGAAAGCGGACTCTAAAGCTCCTGGAAGAGCAGGCAGAAACCCTTCGCCAACGGTCCGCAAATCATCTGGACCGTGTGGTGGACGAATCCTTCGATACTGTGCGAAACGGTCACGTAGATGAGAACTCTATTCTGGATGAGTTGGCGGAGGGAGTAACTTCATTCTTTCAGGATTCAGCGGAGGAGGTGACAAGAAGCTTCGGCGCGCATGTGACCGAGACTTTGAGGCCACACCAGCAGCGCGCGGACGAGCTGATCGAGTCGATCCGCCGTGCGGCGGCTGAGCTTTTTGATATTCCTTATCACGCGCCTGAAAGCTCCGAAGCTTTTGAAATGAAGCGTCGGCCTCACTGGGTCTTAAGAAAGCGCGTGCCGACCCTGCCCATCGTTGTGCCAGAAGAAGCGCTCGATAAGCTCCTCCCGGCGAAGATTCGGATTAATAGAATGAAGAAGCGCTTATCCAGGCAAATTGACACTCTCGTGCGACATAATGTGGAGAACCTTAGGTGGGCAACCCTTCAGAACCTGAACGACGCTTTCCACCGCTTCGCCTTGACCCTGGATCAACGTTTCGTAGAAACCATCGCAGCCACTCATGGAGCCATTGAAGCAACTTATGTAAGGCGCCGGGAGCGTGCCGAAGCCATTATGGATGATGTGGCGCGAATGGAATCCGCTGCTGAACGTTTGTCGAATATCTGTGAAGATATTCACGGGAGCGAATAACGCAATGAGGCCCTCGGTCGCGATTCCTGAATCTTTCCCCACGCGGCTTCAACTATCTCCGGGTGAAATCCATTTTCTGTGGTGGTTCATCCAAGGAAGCATCATGAATCCGTCCACGCGGGATAGGCTGCGCAAGGCGTGGGGAATGTGCGAACGGCACGCATGGGGCTGGATGATCGTGGAAGCCGCGTTTCGCAGCGCACACATGCATGGTCCGGCTGTGCTGTATGAGGATGTGATGAGATTGGCCCTTTCAGCGTTTGAGATACGCGGCCCCATGCAAATTGGAAGGCTGAAGAGAAGACTTCGCTCGCAAGGCCCGTGCTTGATGTGTGAATCAGGATTCGGCCCGGACAACCAGTGGTTTGTCAAGCCGGAGATTGTGCGACAGGGACGCGATATGACTAACTTCATTGCTCTCGCGCGAAGAACGTTTCCTTATTGGCGAGACTCCGTGTGCGGAGACTGCTCAGGAGACGGCTCTCCGGTTCGCTGCCGGATGCATCTGATGGAAAATCAGTCTTTAGCGCTTGCGGATGATTTGTCGGACGCCAGAGCGCTTGTATTTAAAATCGCTCACGATCTTATGAAGTTCGCACGCTCGTTTCAGTTCGAGTTCCAAGGGACCAGGACAATCGAAGACGCAGCCGCGTTGATTAGCGCTGTGGGTTGGCTCACAGGATGGCGGCTATTTTTATCCATCGTAGAAAACCCTGCGACCATTGTATAGGCAAGAGATCTGAGTCGCTGGACGATCGGCAATTGAAAAGGAGGGCGTCATGACCGGCAAAATCGTTTCAGTCAACGCCTTGGAAATCCTCGACTCGCGCGGGAACCCAACAATCCGTGTTTTCGTGGAGGAGGATAACGGTGTTATCATTTCGGCTTCAGTACCGTCAGGAGCTTCTACCGGTGAGAATGAGGCGCTTGAGCTGCGAGACCAAGATAGACGTCGATACAACGGGAAGGGCGTTCTTAAGGCTGTGAAAAACGTCAATCAAGCTATCGGCCCGAAAATTGTCGGCATGCCGGCGGTGAACCAGGCGGAAATCGACCGCATCATGATCGAATTGGATGGGACGCCGACCAAAAGCAAGCTGGGCGCTAACGCGATACTTGGCGTATCGATGGCTGTTGCCCGAGCGGCGGCCGTTGAAGCCCGTTTACCCCTTTACCGGTATCTCGGAGGGCCGGCAGCGGTGCGGATCCCGGTTCCACAAATGAACATTCTCAACGGCGGTCAGCACGCGGACAACAGTGTGGACTTTCAGGAGTTCATGGTGATGCCGATAGGAGCGCCTTCGTTTATGGAAGCATTGCGGTACGGCGCGGAGACATTCCATGCGCTGAAAAAGATTCTGAAGGGAAAGGGATACGTCACGAGTGTTGGAGACGAGGGTGGCTTCGCGCCTAATCTTAAAAGCAATGATGAGGCCTGCGAAGTGATCCTTGAAGCTATCAAGTCCGCTGGCTTTAAACCTGGGAAAGACATTGCGCTCGCGCTTGACCCGGCCGCGAGTTCTTTCTTCGAGAAGGGTATCTATAATCTTAGCAAATCAGGTCAGGGCAAGAAGACCAGCTCAGAAATGACGGTCCTTTACAAGGACTGGATAAAAAAGTATCCCATCGTCTCTATCGAGGACGGACTTGCTGAGGACGATTGGGAGGGGTTCCGCGAGCACACTGCTGTCCTTGGCGAGAAAGTTCAAATTGTGGGAGACGACAACTATGTCACTAACACCCGGTACATTGCCAGGGGTATCAAGGAAAAGACTACCAACGCTGCCCTGATAAAACTGAATCAGATCGGAACAGTGACTGAAACTATCGAGGCCGTCAATCTCTGCCGTAAGGCTGGATGGGGCTATGTTATTTCTCATCGTTCCGGCGAAACCGAGGACACGTTCCTGGCCGATTTTGCAGTGGCCATGGGTGGCGGGCAGATTAAAACAGGGTCAACCAGCCGCAGCGAACGAATTGCAAAATATAATCGACTACTGGAAATTGAGGCCGAACTCGGTAAGGCAGCGGTTTTTGAGAACCCACTCAAACGTTAAGCGGCATTGCCCAAGGCCCCAAGCATTGGGTCACATGCAATAAACTGTTGCCCGGAACTGATATAAAACTAAGCGACCCATGAGTGAAAATCATATTCGTGCAATTTCTACCGCGCTGGCGATTCTCGATGAACACCTTTGCGAATTTGAATCGTACAGCAAAGGTCACGAGATTCGTTCGGCGCTGTACGAACTGCACAACGATCTGACTCCTGTTCAGCGACAAAGGCTGGCATCCTTGGTCGCGGAAATGCAGGGCGTTGTTACGGAGCTTAAAGAAGTTTTGGGCCTCGAGGGCAAGGTCCGAGAAGTAGAGAGACTGATCACGACCACATGCACGGTGGAATGGATTTCTCTGACTGAAATTGGAGGTAGATACCTAGGGCGTTATGGAGCCCCGCCCGCTGGATTAGTTGAATACTTGGATCCCAAACTGGAGTTCCTTATAGAGAGACTCCGCACAGTTTCACGTATCGCAGCAGGTTCCGACGCTACCGAATAGACGGGTTTGCTCAAAACCCTTGACATGAAATAGTCGCCTGGGTAAACATATCATCTACACAGGCAATGGAGTCTGCCTAAACCGCTCGAAAGTGTTTCGAAAGAGCTTATGACTCCTACCGAGAAGGGGTAGGAGTCAGGTACCACGAACCCTACCCCACCTGGCGAAAGCTTGGTGGGTTCTTGTATTGTGCGCGGCCCGCCCAGCATCGCTGGTGCGGGTTTTTTGTTCCGTTTGACGCGAAAATTACCACGCAACAAGGACCTAAACGGATGACCCAGAAGATCATTTTCAACGTGTTACAAGTATTGGTGGTGATGGCTTTTGCACCACTCGTTAAGGGAGTGCTCAATCGCCTCAAAGAGAGAATCCAGTCCAAGCGCGGCCCCAGCATCTTTCAACCTTACTTTGACATCTGGAAGCTTTTCCATAAGGACGAAGTTGTCTCGGAGCAAAGTTCGTGGATTTTTCGTGTCACCCCCTACATAGTCTTTGTCACCCCGATCTTCGTTACACTTCTCATCCCCGTCCTCACAGGCTACCCACTATTTTTTGCTTTTATGGCTGATATGCTAGGTGGGGGTTTCATACTGGCTCTCGGCGGTTTTTTCGCCACCTTAGCCGCCATTGATACCGCCAACCCTTACGGTCCCATGGGCGCCAGCCGCACTAGGATGGTTGGCTTTCTGGCCGAACCGGTTTTCATGATTGTTTTCTTCACTGTATCCTTTGTTGCAGGGTCCACCATCCCATATATCGTCCAGAAGCACTGGGTAACACCTCTGGCCAATTTCTTTGAACCTGCTCATGTACTCGTGATGCTTTCGTTTCTAATGCTGATCATCGCCGAAACCGGAAGCATACCTGTAGACAATCCATCCGGGCACTTCGAATTAGCGATGGTCGATGAGTCCAAAGGCCTGGAGTACTCGGGGCGAGGAGCCGCTTTGATGAAATGGGGAGGATACATGAAGGTTTTTGTTCTCTTGTGCATATTCCTTAATGTTCTTGTCAGTCCCTGGGGATTGGCCCAGGGAGAAACCGTTTTGGACGTGCTTGCGGCGGTTCCGCTGGTCCTGTTGAAGATGCTGGTGTTTGTCCTCATTTTGGTGGTCATTGAATCGTCGCTAGCCAAATTGCGGCTTTTTCGCATCCCAGAGTTTCTCGGCGCTGCTTTTGTGACATCCGTCGCCGCTGTTATAACCCGATTGCTAGAAATGTAAGAGGGACATGATGCATGCTACAGACTCAACCATGCTTTTATTGACCGAGTTAAATGCGCTCGCCGCGGGTTTCTTTCTGCTGACCGCCTTCGGTCTAATTGCCACTCGCCAGGTGCTCGCGTGTTTGAAGATATTCGTTATTCAATCACTATTTCTGGCCGCATCCGCATTTATCTTAGGCTATCAAAACGTTTCCGCCTCTCTCGTTGTCGTGGGCGGTATAACTGTAGGTGTTAAGGCGATACTCATTCCCTGGCTCTTCCTGCGGACGCTCGAGTATGAGCTGCGTTCGCGGCGAGAGATCTCCCAGGTTTTCAATATTCCGACTTCTTTATTGATTTCACTCGCATTAGTTATTTTCGCCTATTTCATTTCACTCCCACTTTTGGAGGCCGCCCCTAACGCTGCTGCTACGGTCAACCTGCCCATTGGTCTGGGGAGCTTACTCCTCGGCGCCTACGCTCTGACGGTGAGGCGTGAGGCCGTTCCGCAAGTTATTGCCATTCTGTCCATGGAGAACGGCGCATTTTTCGCAGGAATTTCGATCGCTCCGGATCTTCCCCTCATTGCGGAGCTGGCTGCTGCTTTTGACGTGCTCATCATCACAAGGGTGATGGGGGTACTAACCATGAAAGTCCATGGACAAATCGGCACCACTAAAGTGGGCGAGATGGTCGCACTGAAGGAGGAGTAGCCCCACATGGAAATTATTTGCAGCTTCTTAATACTCTTTCTTGCTGCAGGCCTTTCACTGATCCCGACCACGAGCCGTGGCTTCGCGCCTCTTACCACAGTCTTTGGTACCGCGGTCACCTTAATGATAGCCGTTAATATCGCGCTAAAAGCGTCCACAGGGGCACAAGTGGTAGCAATAGACGGTTGGGTTTCTTGTGATTCTTTTGGCGCCTTACTACTTTTGCTGGTTTCCTTTGTTGGCCTGACGGCAGCCATTTTTTCGTTCGGATACATTGGAAAAACTGCAGACCTGGATGACCCTGCAAGAATTCGGCGCTATTATGCAAGGTACAATTTGTTCCTAGTTTCTATGATGGCAGTCCCTGTCTTATCCCAGATAACCCTCGTTTGGATTGCTGTAGAACTGACAACCCTCCTGTCAGTGTTTCTCGTGAGTTTCCCAAACACCTCCGAGGCCATCGAGGCAGCTTGGAAATATGCAGTGCTCACTTGCATGGGAGCGGCGCTCGCATTGTTCGGTATCCTGGTTCTATACTGGGGAATGACCCTTGCCGGAGGGGGACCGTTCACCTGGTCGGGGCTCGTTGCCGCATCACCTAAAATCCCCCCTGCTCTGCTACAAACAGGATTCCTGTTCATCCTCATAGGATTTGGCACGAAAGCCGGATTGGTCCCTATGCACACATGGCTTCCTGATGCTCACAGTCAGGCGCCGTCTCCCATTTGCGCACTCCTGTCCGGGGTAGAGACTTCCACTGCGCTATACGCCATCATGAAAGTGGTACCTGCGGTCCAGGCTATTTCAGGAGGCTCTTCTTTCAACAAGTGGATTGTCATTCTTGGGTTATTGTCCGCCTGTTTCGCCGCCTTCCTGTTGATTCAGGTAAAAGAATATAAACGCCTGTTCGCCTTTTCCACCATAGAGCACATGGGTATTATTTTGGTAGCAGTGGGCCTCGGCGGGTCCCATGCCTACTTTGGAGCAACCTATCAAATACTGAGCCATGCTTTTACCAAATCCTTCTGTTTCTTCGCCGCGGGCGCCGCACTAACTGTTGCCGGCGCTCGTGACATATCGGCGGTGCGCGGTCTTATACGTGAATCGCCTTTGGTTGGAGGATCGTTGCTCCTGGGAGCCCTGGCGATTTCCGGGGCGCCTCCGTTTGCGGTTTTTTTGAGTGAGTTTGCGATCTTTAGGGCTGGGATTTCCAGTGAACAATACGTGGCTACCGGTCTTCTGGCGCTCTTTGTGGTAATTGCCTTCTGCGGAATAATGTTTCACATCTCACGCATGGTATTTGGCGCTCCCACTGGCCAGTCGGAAAGACCTAACTTACCACCGACTTACATTGCATCACTGGCGCTGGCGGCAGTCCCTGTCTGTCTATTCGGGCTTTATATTCCCGGACCGTTGCTTGAACTTCTGCGCCTGGCAGCCACTTCACTGGGGAGGTGACCACATATGCAACAGGGAGCACACTACTCATCGAATCCGGCGAACTTTACCGACATTGTGGTTTCACGCTGGGCTGAAGAAGCAAAAGTGAGCGCCGACAGAGAGAAGCTCATAATCTTGATTCAATGCGCCTCGGAGAAGTTGCAGGGAATCTGCAGGTGGCTTTTTGCCGAAACCGAATGCAGATTTGCGACCTTGGTGGTTCAGGAAACATCTTCTGAATGGCTCCTCCGCTACATATTCTATGGCGATTTTGAACGAGGTCAGGTTCACGTACTCGTCCGCCAGCCTCATGCTTATAAGATGATTCCCAGTATTAGTGAACAAGTGCATGCCGCGGATTGGCATGAAAGAGAAGTTGAAGACCTGTTTGGCCTCACATTCGAAGGACATCCGCGACTTGGCGATTTCGTCTTGCACGAAGAATGGCCGGATGGCGTGAATCCTATGCGATTGAGCTTTGACGCCTGCAAACCGTATCCTCATCGGGAAGTGGACCCGGAATGGCAGCCCGTGAAAATACTTCAGGCGTCCGGCGCATTCATGATGCCGATCGGGCCTATTTATTCCGACTATGCTGAGTCTGCGCAGTTCTTCCTGGAAACCGTAGGGGAAGATGTGGTACGGACGACCCCGCGCTTTTTCTACAAATACCGCGGGCTCGAAAAGCTGGCCGAAGGCCGGTCGATTGAGCAGGTCTTATTAATGGCTGAGCGTTTCTCAGGCACTTCCGCATTTGCCCACTCTTTAGCTTTCTGCCAAGCGGTGGAACAAGTTTGCGGAATACAGCCCCCAGCTCGCGCACAAGCGTTGCGTGCGCTTCTCGGAGAGTTGGAGCGTTTGCGGCACCATGTCGGCGCAATCGCAAGCATTTGCGGTTCCACGGCGCTGGCGGTGGCCACCAGTCAAACGAGTATTCTTGAAGAAGAGCTTCTGAGGCTGACATGCATACTTACAGGGCACCGATATCTCTTTGGTTTGAACGTTCCCGGCGGTTTGTCCTTGGATTTGAGTGACGAAAAGTGCATTGATCTGAGCGTATCAATTGCGAGCCTTCTCGGAAGATTAAATGATCTTCAGGAGATGCTGCGTTTCTCCAGCAGCTTTCTCGACCGCATCGAAGAAGTGGGCATAGTTTCGCGACAAGGAGCTGTTTCATATGGCTTGGTAGGTCCGATTGCTAGGGCTTCGGGAGTTTCATGCGATCTTCGCAAAATATTGCCCTATGGGTTTTACAATAATGCTCCGGAATTCAGCACGCCCGTGGAATCGGAGGGGGATGGCTATGCCCGTCTCCGGGTTCTTTTCGGGGAAGTGAAAGAATCAGCCAGTATCATACGCCAGATAGCCTTTTCTCTTCCTTCGGGAGGCATCACTTCCGAGCATTTCGACATTGTCCCAGGTCAAGCCCTCGGATGGGTAGAAGCGCCGCTGGGAGCGGCATTTCATTGGCTGAGCATTGGTAATGACTCAAAAGTTGCGCGCTATCGGGTGACACCCCCCTCGTTTACGAATTGGCACGGGTTCCACTTGGCCGCCGAGGAATTTGCTTTTCAGGACTTCCCCATAATTATGGCCACATTTGCGCTCTCAAACGCAGAAAGTGACCGTTAAGAGGAGCGAGATACATGAGCAAATGGGTATTCATGGGGCTTCGGACTGGGATCAAGACCACCCAGTACCCCGACTCGGCCGAGACTGCTCCGGGGGTGACCCCCGGGCGACCCTGCGGCATAGTGACCGCGGAGGCCGAGGGCAAAACATCAGAGGTCCCGCCTTGTCCTGCCGAGGCGATCCACCTGAGGGGAGATCGGATATCTGTTGATTACCCCCGCTGCGTCCAATGTTTTCGGTGTGTCCGCTCCGCACGGGAGCCCCTCGATTATGAGTGGAGCTACGAATGGGCGCTTCCCATGACGGAAGATCGCGATCCATCGCGAAGGCTCGGGAAACCTTTCGCTCGCTCCATCCACCTTCGCTTAGTCGACGCCGGGGCGTGCCGCGCATGTTTGAGCGAGATTGAACAACTCGGAAAGCCTTATTACAACATCCATCGCTTGGGTTTTTTCATGACGCCGACTCCCAGGCAAGCCGATGTGTTGCTGGCGGTGGGACCGGTGACGGACAACATGAGGCTCCCGCTTCAGAAAGCGTATGACGCGATGGCGACACCAAAGAAGGTAATTGCCATTGGCACATGCGCTTTGTCTGGCGGAGTCTTCGGACCGAGTTTCACTTCTGAGGGAGGAGTTGCCAAGGTGATTCCTGTTGACGTTGCGATTCCAGGATGTCCCCCTCCGCCTCTCGCGATGATTCATGGATTAATGTTGGTAGCTGGACGGCAGGTTCCCGCCCAGACCGAGCTCGATTTACCGAGTGAAAGGCGGACGCCATGATTATTGACACATACAGCCTAGTTGTCCTCTTTCTGGGAACATGTGCATTGGGCGCCGTTTTATCGGCCATACTACCTGACCGAAGCCAACTGAAGGCGCTGGCGTGGATGGCGTCGATAGCCTCACTTCTCGCTCTATCGGCTAGTGGAGCGGTTCTGTTATTCGGCGACGCCTCTCACGCCCGTCTCTGGCAGTTACCGTATTTTGGAACAATTGATCTTTATATGGATCGCATTTCAGCCTTGTTCATTTTCGTAACTGCGCTCGTATATCTGCCGGTGTCGATCTTCTCAGCCGAATATATGGAAAAGTATCATGGTCGATACAGCTTGAAATCATTCGGGGTTTTCTACCACTTACTCTTTGCGTCCGTCGTCTTGACTTTGATTGCCGCCGACATCGTGTCCTTCTTGATTGCATGGGAAGCGATGACCATCCTGTCCTACCTGCTGGTGAACTATGAACATGAGCACGAAGAGGTTACCCGTTCCGGATACCTGATGCTTGCCATGAGCGAGGTAGGGACGGTTGCGGCAGCGCTGGCGCTGCTGATAATGGTGGGAGCATCTGAAAACTTCACTTTTGCTTCGCTTAAGACCGCATCAAGCGGGCTTGGACAATTCGCCAAATGGGCTGTTTTTCTCCTTTCCTTCTCGGGTTTTGGTGTTAAGGCGGGGCTTGTTCCTGGCAGCGCATGGCTGCCCAGAGCGCATCCCGCCGCTCCCGGAAATGCTTCGGCGATCTTATCCGGAGTTATTCTCAATTTGGGCATCTACGGTATCGTACGGGTGAATGCGGACTTGCTTCCAGTCGCCTATCCCAGTCAGGGGCTCATAGTCTTAGTTGTGGGCAGCCTTTCCGCTCTGATCGGCATTCTTTACGCAACTACCGAGAATGACATGAAGAAGATGTTAGCGCATAGTTCCATAGAAAACATGGGCATCATCACAGCCTGCCTGGGCGCTGGCTTCATCTTTGGCGCCTACGGTCATCCGTCATTGGCCGGTATCGCCTTTATTGTCGCCCTTTACCATATGGCTAACCACTCCATGTACAAGGCTCTTTTGTTTCTAGGCGCCAGCGCTGTGGATTCCAAAGCCGGGGGCAGAAATATGAATCGGCTGGGGGGGTTAATTAAGGGAATGCCGTGGACTGCGGCTTTTTTTCTCGTCGGCGCTCTTTCGATAGCAGCCTTGCCCCCTTTCAATGGATTTGTCACGGAATGGCTTACATTGCAGACGCTTCTTCAGAGTTCTGTTCTTTCCTCCAAGGCAATAAAGATTGCTTTTGCATTATGCGGCGCCACCTTGGCCCTAACGGCAGCCTTGGCGGTTACCTGTTTCGTCAAGGCTTTTGCCATGAGTTTCTTGGGGATCGCTCGCTCTGAAGAAGCCAAAACAGCAATGGAAGCCCGGCGCTCTGCAACGATTCCCATGGGTTTTCTAGCTATTGTCTGTCTTCTGCTGGGCATCCTACCTACCTATATAATTCCTGTTGTAGACCGTGTTGTCGCTCCTGTAGTCCACGAAAGCGTTGTTGACGGATTGGCGCCCCCATTTTTCACTTTCACCCCCAGTAAAGACACCAAATTCAGCGATGCTTTTGTGTCCGAATTTCATGACTTGGGCGCGCAAGTGGGGAGAGGAATCCTGCCGGGTCGGGGGCTGGTGGTTCTGCACCAAGGTTCCGAACGTAACCCGGTCGTCTTTGCCATGTCCACTTCCTACACACTTGTGGTGTTGGCATTACTCTTGGGAACAAGTGCGCTGTTGGTCCGATTGATATTCCGTAGGCGGGCAGTGAAGCGTCAACCCGCCTGGGACGGCGGGCTTCGCAGGCTGCTCCCTGAGATGACGTACACTGCCACTGGATTCTCCAATCCGGTGCGCGTAATCTTCGACTCGATTTTTCGTCCGTCGATGGTTGAGAACACAAGGGAGACCGTCGCCGGGCATTTCCGAACTGCCATAAGAAACGGACGGTCAGAAACATACATAGTGGACAAGTTGGCCGTCCAGCCCATCTTTCGAGCGAGTCGATGGCTGGCGGCGGTTGTGGTGGGCATGCACTCTGCTCGTGTGAACGCGTATGCAGGATATATACTGATAACCCTCCTGATCTTTCTGGCGATTCAAGGATTCGTCTGATGGAGTGTGCGTCGTCATGGCAAACCAGTCAGCTGCACTAGTGACTTCATGCGACATTTCCAAGACCGCGGCCCTGAAATTCGTAGTGTTCATCGGCGCGGTCAGCCTGTTCTCCGACTTCACGTATGAAGGCGCTCGAAGCATCACCGGACCTTTCTTGGCTGTTCTTGGGGCCAGTGGAACCATCGTAGGAATCATTGCCGGTTTCGGGGAGTTGATCGGCTATGCGCTGCGGCTTGCGTCAGGCTACTGGGCCGACAGAACTGGGCGTTATTGGACCATAGTCTTCTTCGGATACGGAATGAACCTCTTGGCAGTCCCCCTCCTGGCGTTGGCCGGCCATTGGGAGATTGCGGCGGTTCTGATGGTCGCCGAAAGAATGGGAAAAGCCATAAGGACACCTGCGCGTGATGTGATGCTATCCTGCGCATCCGAGCCCGTGGGGCGAGGATGGGCCTTTGGCCTTCATGAAGCTATGGACCAAATAGGAGCGGTCCTTGGGCCGCTTGTGGTCGCCGCGGTATTTCATTTCGGAGGCGCATATCAGGCCGGTTTTGGAATACTGTTGCTTCCCGCCCTGATTGCTCTTGGCGTGCTGTTTGCCGCAAAACTTTCGTATCCGAACCCGCGCGATCTCCAGCCCGCTTCGGTCGAACTCGAAGGCAAGGGCTATCCTCGAGTCTTCTGGCTCTATGTAGCGGCGGTCGGCCTGATTGCCGCGGGATACGCTGATTTTCCCCTTGTGGCCTATCATTTTAAGAAGGCCACTGTGGCGCAGGATTACTGGATCCCGATCTTTTATGCCGTGGCAATGGGAGTCGACGCGGTGGCAGCGCTCATACTTGGGCGGCTTTTTGACCGGATCGGTTTTTCAACCTTGATTTTCGCAGTGATCCTGTCCGCGCTTTTCGCTCCACTAGTGTTTTGGGGCGGTTTTTATTCAGCCCTTCTTGGGATGGCCTTATGGGGGGTTGGCATGGGCGCTCAGGAATCCGTTATGCGAGCCGCTATAGCCGGGATGGTCCCTGCCAACAGGCTCGGCCTCGCCTTTGGAGCGCTGAACACAGCGTACGGAGTCTTCTGGTTCGGTGGAAGTGTCTTGATGGGTGTCCTATACGACTTTTCCGTGCCCACACTGATCGGATTTTCGGTCGTGATCCAACTAGCTGCTATTCCCCTGCTCCTTGCGGCGCATGGACGCTCTCTTCAGCCCTGAAGGAACATTTGATGACGACGATTGACTCTTTAACAAAAGAGAAGTAGACAAACAGAAAATATAAAGGGATGGAGTCCCCCTAAGAACCGCCCCAAAGGCTGATGACTCCTGCCGTAATTGAGTTGCGGTGGGAGCCGCTCTGATGAATGACCCACCGCAAGGTGGGTTTTTTGGTTCTAAGCCATGGGAAAGTGAGGTGAGTTATGATGGGGACTGTGAACATACCGGTTGGCGCTTCTGCGCATAAGTCAGTAGAAGTCGCACAAGATATGACTGTGGCGCATTTCCACTCCGGCATGCCCGAAGTGTTCGGCACTCCGATGATGGTTTGCCTGATGGAAGAGGCGGCGCGTGAGGCCATACTCCCGTATTTGCCCGACGGATGGGTGTCGGTTGGCGCCATGATGAACGTCAAACATTTGGCCCCGACCCCTGTGGGAGTCGTCGTAACGGCAACTGCGACGGTCGTCGCCGTCAGCGATAATTTGATCACATTCACAATAGAAGCGCATGACGGATTTGAGAAGATCGGGGAAGGCATGCAGGTGCGGGCAGCGATAGAGCTGAAGCGCTTTGAGAAGCGGCTCGCTCTGAAAAAAAGACGAGCGGGAGAAGACAGCCGCCGAGCGAATATTGATCGAGAGCGGACGGAGCGGCGAAGGCATTGACGCAATCTGACTGGCCTCATTGGACCAAAAAATAACAAATCTGCTCTGCAATTAGCAGAAAAGGAAAGCGTTTCCCCATGACTTTCCGGAGCATACTGTTCAAAAAGACTGAAGGCGGCGCCGGCAGAGACGCCATTGAAGCGCCTCCTTATTTTGTTGATCTAAATATTGGTCAAATCGTAGACACTGTCACGGCTCACAAGCAGGAATACAACTTGGAGCCGTTTTTCCATATTTTGTTGAATGATATCGATGCAATCAAGTATCGGCAGGAAATAGCGCAAGATCTCGAAAACGAAATCCTGTTGGAAAATATAAGAACGTTTGCGCAAGAAATGAGAGCTGTGCGCCGATACACGGCTTTGATGGACAAGCTTTACTACAAATATCACCAAGAAGGATGGTTTTTGGAGACGGTGAAAACTTACTGCGGGGCTGTTGCCTGCCTGGCGCGTGACTTAAACGCTGCCAGTTTAAAATCTCGAGGCCTTTTGAGTTTTCGCGAATATGTAACGAACTATGTCAATTCCGACTATTTCAAATCTCTGGTTGCTGAAACAAAAACAGTCAGAGCCGATCTGTCATCCGTGACATACAGCATCATTATTAAGAGCGGTTCCGTCACGGTTCGCAAATATGAATCTGAAATTGATTACAGCGTAGACGTGGAGAAAACATTCGAGAAATTCAAACAAGGCGCAGTAAAGGATTACACACTTAAAATTCCGGTCAGATCGGGTATGGATCACGTTGAAGCTCAGATACTGGATTTCGTGGCCAAATTGCATCCCGACGTATTTCTGAATCTCGACAACTATTGCTCGAAAAACCGCGAATATCTAGACGAAACGATAGTGGTTTTTGACCGAGAAATACAGTTTTATATTGCCTACTTAGAGCATATCTCAAAATTCAAACAGTCGGGATTGGAATTTTGTTATCCGCAGATTTCTCGTACAGACAAAGAAATCTACGATTATGAAGGATTCGATTTAGCCTTGGCCCACAAACTGATCACAGAAGGTTCACCTGTTGTTTCCAACGATTTTTATCTGAAAGGCAACGAGCGGATCATTGTCGTATCCGGACCGAACCAAGGAGGCAAAACGACGTTCGCCCGTACTTTCGGTCAGTTACATCATTTCGCCCTCTTGGGTCTTCCCGTACCAGGCAAGAAAGCGCGACTCTTTCTATTTAACAGGATCTTCACACATTTTGAAAGGGAAGAGGACATCGAGAATCAGCGGGGCAAATTGCAGGATGACCTCATCAGGATTTACGACATCTTAATGCAGGCCACGCCAAGTAGCATCATCATAATAAATGAGATCCTGACTTCCACCACATTGAAAGACGCTGTTTTTTTGGGAAAGGAGATACTGGACAGAATAATCCAGCTAGACTCACTGTGCGTGTGCGTAACGTTCATCGATGAATTAGCCTCTTTGAGCGAAAAAACTGTAAGCATGGTCAGCACCGTCGTTCCGGAAAATCCGGCGTTGCGAACTTTTAAAATTGTAAGAAGTCCGGCTGACGGACTTTCATACGCTATATCCATCGCCGAGAAGTATCGCGTCACGTACGAGTATCTGAAGGAGCGAATAAGATCATGAAGGCCTTTCTTATGTACAGAGATCAGGACTTTGATTTGAAGCGGCAATTACCATCCAATGAGCAAGCGCTGACACAAGACTTGGAACTAAATACGCTGTTCGATGCGATGGCGCTCGGCGATCATTTTTTGTTCAAAGTTGCTAGAACATCTGTTTTGTCAAGTTTAATCGATGAAGATACGATTCTTTATCGTCAACACGTACTCAAGGATTGCTTAAGGAATCCCTCCACTATTAGAGAGGTCTACCAAATACCCGTCGAATTGATCGCAAAAAAGAGAGAGAGTTGGCTGGGCTTTTTCAGGAATCACCCCTCCAGTGATTTGTACGAAGCGAGAAAGTTGTTGGAGATATGCGTGGGCCTGCTCGGAAGGCTCAAGAATATCGCGGATAAACATGCCGACAATTTTCTTTCGGAAGGTTTTACGGCTTTCTTCGCGATGATCAAGAAAGAACTTGACGATGAGTATTTGTTCCGCATGCAGAATTATTTGAAGGCACTGGAATTTCGGGACGGAGTTTTCATGAGCGCTGAATTGGGAAAAGGAAATGAAGGCTACAATTATATACTTCGCAAACCGGAAGGCAAAAGACGGAATTGGGTGGAGCGAATCTTAACCCAAAGAACACCTTCTTACACATTTCGTCTGGCCCCGCGGGATCAAGCTGGGGCTCAGAGCCTGCAAGAATTAAGAAACAGAGGCATCAATTTAGTTGCCAATGCGCTTGCCCAGTCCGCCGATCACATTGATAATTTTTTCACCATGTTACGGAGCGAACTAGCTTTTTATATCGGGTGTTTGAACTTGTCCGAACAACTTGCGCAAATAGGTGACCCAATATCGTTTCCCGTGCCGGCCCCTCTCGGTGACCGTAGACATTCTTTTCAAGGATTGTACGATGTCTGTCTGGCGTTAACGAAGAGACAAAAAGTAGTGGGAAATACTGTGCAAGCTAACAACAAAGACCTTGTAATCGCAACAGGCGCCAACCAGGGCGGTAAATCGACGTTCTTGCGGAGTATAGGTCTATCCCAATTAATGATGCAATGCGGCATGTTTGTGCCCGCCGAATCTTTTCGCGCCAACCTTTGCGACGGTCTTTTCACGCACTACAAGCGGGAAGAAGACACTACCATGAAAAGCGGGAAACTTGACGAAGAACTCAGCAGAATGAGTGATATCGTAGATAATATAAGATCGGATTCGTTGGCGCTCTTCAATGAATCATTTACGGCCACCAATGATAGAGAGGGTTCAGAGATTGCCAGGCAGATCACTTGCGCATTGTTGGAGAAACGCATCAAGGTCTTTTTCGTTACGCATCTATATGAATTTGCACATGTTTTTCATGACAAAGAAATGCAAAACGCCTTTTTCCTGCGGGCTCAAAGAAAAAGCGACGGACGCCGAACCTTCAAATTAGTGGAAGGCGAACCCTTGCAAACGAGCTACGGCGAAGATGTGTATAACGAGATATTCAGGACGCGCAATTAGATTGGCTAGGACCTGACCCAGGGAAAAGAAGCAAAAAAGAAATGAAGTACAAAGCTCTGGTCTCATCGGATTGGAACGAGTGCTTGGCCCCTTGTGGCCCATTCGATCCGATTTCGTTTACTTACCCCGACCTGGACCTGGAACTGTCTGATGTTTTTGCCAAGTATACGGCTAACGAGATTTCGCTGGGTGAAGCCACTGAAAGAATCCCGGCGCTGATGCCGGCCCCCCTCACCGAAGAACAGATGGATTCTTATCTCGATGCCAACTTTGCTACGTACCCGGGCGTTCCTGACTTCATCGAGTGGTGTACAAGCAACGGCATCCTTTTCATGATCAATACCACCGGCACGCAAGGCTATTTTCAGAGAGTCTTTGCCAAGGGCCTTTTACCCTCAGTTCCATTTGTGGCGGCGAATCCGCTAATTCGTTTTTCAAGCGCGGGGGACGATGCTCACACTCTGTATTGGGTATCCGAAATTGATGACAAACCGAAGAATACTGAATCCTTAATGAGGTGTTGTAGCATTTCACCGGGACAAGTGGTGATCATTGGAGACAGCGGCGGAGACGGCCCGCATTTCAAGTGGGGCGCATCAATCTGAGCCTTCCTGATCGGCAGCATGACCAAGCCTTCTCTTGATCGTTATTGCAGAATAAGAGGCATTTCGATCAACAAACGCTTCGGTCTTTCCTATTCTTCAGGTGAAGTGGTGGACCGTGACAGAGAAATGCAGACGAATTTCATGGACCTGTCCGAGACGCTTGAGGCGATGCTGTCTTAGCGCTCTCTTCGACAAGGCGAGGGGTAACTTGGTCCACAAAAGTAACGGGTGTTACATTATTATGCTTGACAACATCCACTCTATCTGTAACAGTTATTACATAACAGCTGAACGGATAGGAGGGTGCTCCAATGGATATCCTGACAATATTAATGGTCGCTTCCGGCTTGTTTTTCGGCTGGACTATCGGGTCGCACTACACGGGCGCTACCATGGGAATGGCCTTCGGATCGGGGATCGTAAAGAGCCCTGTCACGGCGACTATTTTAGTCGCAATCTTCGCCCTACTTGGGGCCACCTTTGAGAGCCACAACGTCGTTCAAACCGTAGGGACCGGCATTATGAAGGGCACGGACCTGACGCCCCTCGGGGCCATGACCATGATGTTCACGGCCGCGCTGGTGACCGCTGCAAACACCTGGATGAGATGGCCGGTGTCAACCTCTCAGTTGGCCTGTTTCGCAGTTGTAGGCTCCGCCGTCGCTATGGGAGCGCCAGTCTTCTGGGGAACCACAATTATATTCCTCTGTGTGACATGGGTTGCGACTCCCATCGTGGCTGCTATTTTGGGCTGGATTTTTACACGCGTAACTGATTGGACGATCGAAGGTCGGTCCGGCAGGGTGCAGAAAGTGTTGGGATACGCCTTATTCATTGCCTCGTGTTACTCGTCTTATACGCTGGGAGCCAACAATACCGGCAACGCGGTGGGCGTCTTTTTCGGGCTCAACCTCACCACTGAAATGCAGGCAGGATTTATAGGCGGCATAGTCATAGCCATCGGCGCGGTGACCTGGGGCAATCCGCTTCTCCAGAAGGTCGGCAAAGAACTCGTTCAAATGGATTTGAGCATAGGAGTTGGAGCAAAATTCGCTCAAAGTGTTACAGCCCACATAGCAGCGGTCCTGGGCTTTCCCACTTCAATGAATCAGGCGCAGATCGGAGGTGTAGCGGGCGCAGCTTACGTTAGAGGACTACAGACCATTGACATGGCGGCCATGAAGGAAATCGTGCTTTCGTGGTTCCTTACGCCTGTAGTGGCAGGTATTGTCTCTTTCGTGCTCTACACGGTTCTCTCGTTTGTCCTGAAAATCCACTGAGGAGGCAGAGGCCAGTTTTCATGAACTTGCAGCTTGACTCCGATGGCACTCGAAGTAACAATAGTTACATGAGATGGTTGTTTTTCTCGTATACTCTCCCGTCACGGCCGTCACGGGCAAGGGTTGCCATTTGGAGGCAACTCAAGAAGCTTGGAGCTGTCAATTACCAATCGGTTTGGGTTCTTCCTTATTCGAGTGACCGAGTCAACGAGGTTAACAAACTGATACGAGACATTGAAAGCTGGAAAGGCGAAGGGTTCCTTATTGACGGAAAAGTCCTGAACAGAGACCAGGAAGAACGCATAAACACCGCGTTCGTGGAGTCAAGAAACGAAGAATATCGAGAGATTATAAGTAAGTGCGCGGACTATGTGAAGGAGATAGAGTTCGAGATAGGACGGGAGAATTTTATCTTTGCTGAAGTCGAAGAAAATGAGGAAGAACTCGAAAAGCTCAAACAATGGCTCAAAAAGGTTGAAAAAAGAGACATTGTCGAGGCTCCCCTTCGCAAGGAAGCGGTAGAAAAAATAAAGAACTGCGAGGATCTCTTTCAGGACTTCGCCCTGAAGGTCTACGAGCATAGCCAACTCCAAGACCGGAAAAGGAGGAAAAGCGACAAGAGAGATCGACCTGGACCGAAGGAGTGACAGCAATTCAAATTTGTCAGATTCAACCGGATGCGCGCACGTCTTTCCAAAGAAAGGAGAAGGCCATGTTTATTCAACAAGCTGATCTTTTCAGGGAAGTCAACCAAGAGACCACGATTGAGATATCATCGATCATGGTCGAACAGTCCTACGACGAGGGAACCATTCTGTTCGCCGAGGGCGACCCCGCAAATCACTTTTTCATTCTTAAGGAAGGGAGGGTACGGCTGGCCGTCGGGAAGGAGGCTGCAATAGACTATCCAGTCAGCACCCCAGGGGAGGCTTTCGGTTGGTCCAGCCTGGTAGGCCGTGACACTTACACTGCCCAAGCAGAATGCGAGACCGAGTGCAAGCTGATTAAGATCGAAAAAGAAAGCTTGCAGAAGGTATTCGAAAGACACCCTGACAGTGGAATGGCGTTTTTCAAGGGGCTCGCCGGCGCCATCGGTCAAAGATTAATCTATGCTTACAATTCGTTTTTGTCTCAACAGAGTCCGGAGCACGACACGTCTTATGGCACCGGACAGACGATGGATATTAGTGTGGACTAAAAGCGGTCGCGACCGTTTACAGCATTAAAGTGGGAAGCAAAGCCAAGGGACGGGTTTGCCGCATTGACTCATTGAAATATTGCCTTTTCAGCTGCTTACCATTTCGGCCAAATAATGGTTGATGAACAGCTGTTCCAGATTCCCTTGGATTATCTCCCGAAAATGCAGTAGCAGTTGCTCGTATGTCTCGGAATAGGCGTTCTCTTTTGCATCGAGGATGGATATTGTACCAAATGGCCTGCCGTCGGGCAGGAGGATCGGAAACCCCAGATAGGAGACCATGTCGAGCGCGAGGTCAGGGCTGTTCTTCCAATGCTTGTCGGAACGCGCATTCGTTATGAGCAGCCTAGTCCCTGTTTCTAATACTTTTTCGCAATACAAACCCGATTCGGGCAAATGCTTCTTGTCCCCTGGTTCATAAGGGTTTCCGCTGCGCCGGCTGGACACCAGGACTTCAATGTCTTCCCCGACTATTCTCATAACTCGCGCTGCGGGGACGCCGACGAGCCTTGCCATGAGATCAACCATTTCTTGCCATTTTGCCAGAATAGGATCGGGCACTTCCAGTCTGAGATTAGGTTCAGCCTTGCTCATGTCTGCTCCTTCTCATAAAGGATTATATATCAAGGCTGCTCATGAGAACCAACATGATCCTGACTTCTTTTTGGCCGAGAGCATCTTAGTCAGACCGTTTAGACCCGTGCTCATGGAGCTGGCGCAAGGTCTTGCTTGACCAGAACTGTCCAGCGAGGTACCATCCAATGCCTAAGCAGAGGACTCTTTTCATTAACCCGTAAAGGGTCTTGTGCGGGATCATACAGGGATCATATCGAAATCCGAGTACCAGCCCCAAAAACTCCGAAACTAGCAAGGGGGCCGCGTAATTTCGGCAAATACATAATGAGTGACCATTCGCTGTCTTTTCAGAAAGAAATAATCACGGGCAGGTTTATCGATCCTTCCGGCGAAAATGTCGAGAAACAGATCGAAGTTCGTATCAATCCTATTTCAGGCAGAACCAGCAGAATTGCCTTCGGAAGGGGCGCTGAAAAGGAACCCGGAACGGACAGCCTGCCTTTGCCGCCGCCTGACGCAGCTGACACTGTTCATTGCCCTTTCTGCAAGCCCCAGGTTGCGTCAAAGACACCAAGGATTCTAACCGAGATTTTTCCTGGTGGCCGCCTATGTCATAATGAGTCAATTTTGTTTCCGAATCTCTTTCCTTACGGCAATTATTCAGCAGTAAGCCTTTTTGACGATCAGCATTTTGTAGAAATCGGCACATCATCAGCATCTTCATATACGGACTGCTTCGTCAACTGCAAGGATTATCTTCGCCACATACTTGCATTTGACCCCCAAGCCATCTATATGGCAATCACTCAGAATCACTTGCCTTCTGCCGGCGGCTCTTTGATCCATCCTCACCTTCAAATCAATGCTGATAGAATCGCTCCCAATAATCACCGCTTTCTACGCAACAAGGCGGAGGAATATTTTCGTCAGACGGGTTCTTATCTGTTTTCAGATTATTTGCTGCATGAAAAACAGGACGGCAGACGTCATATTGGAAAAACCGGTCGATGGGAATGGATAACAGCCTTTGCGCCGGAAGGTTTTTACGAAATATGGGGTATTTTGCCTGGAGTCACTTCCCTGTACCAGATAACCGATTCAGATTGGAGTCATCTTGCACTAGGAGTAATTAACGCCCAGAGATTTTATCGAAGTCTTTGCAGAAATGGTTACAATCTCGGAATACTGTTTGTTGAAGATGGAAATGGTTTCCTTGAACTGCGGATTGTCATTCTTGCCCGGTCGAACTATGCCCCTTGGGTACGGAATGACCATACCGGTTTCGAGGTCATGCTTGGAGACATGGCGACGTTCACCTCGCCTGAAGATACTGCAAGAAATGCCAGAATATTCTGGATATGATTTCACGCAATGTCGCGGCCAGTGGTCTTCACCACTATTGGCTTCCTGAAGATTCCTCTGTTACGCTGTGCATTGCTGTGTCATTGCAATGACAGGTTGTGGAAGAACGCTGTCCCCCCGAATAACTGGGTAGTTGCCCTCGGTCCGGCTTTTTGCTTTACATTCAACAGAAGCGAAGATACGATCCGCCCGATTTCTCGGATGGAACTGATTGGAAATGAAGATAAAGCGCCTTGAAATAAAGGGATTCAAGAGTTTTCACGACAGAACCGTCTTCGATTTCAGGCCCGGGATTACCGCGGTGGTCGGCCCCAATGGAAGCGGCAAAAGCAATGTCCTGGAAGGCATTCGCTGGGCGATGGGCGAACAGCGTGTTCGGAGCCTCCGCGGCAAGAAAATGGAAGATGTAATATTTAACGGGTCAGAGACGCGCAAGCCGGTCGGCATGGCGGAAGTGCGACTTGTGCTCTCCACGGATGACGGCATAGTTCCGGCAAATATGGCCGAATACGACGAGATAATGATTACTCGCCGGCTGTTCCGTGACGGCGAGTCTCAATATGAGATCAACAACATTCCGTGCCGTCTGTCAGACGTTACTGATTTCTTTATGGACACGGGAGTAGGGAGAAACTCCTACGCGATCATCGAACAGGGTCGCGTGGACATGGTCGTGGCCTCGAAGCCCGAGGATCGCCGCCTTCTCATCGAAGAAGCGGCTGGCATCACGCGTTACAAGTCTCGCAAAGAGATCGCGTTAAAGAAACTCGAACAAACAAAGCAAAATTTGCTCCGTATCGGAGATCTTATAGGCGAGGTCAAGCGACAGAGCGTTTCCCTTAAAAAGCAGGCGTCAAAGGCCGAGCGTTATCGACAGCTCAATGCGCGTTTACGGGAACTCGACATCAGCCTTCATGCCTATAAATGCCACGAGATTCAGCGACAGCATGGACGCGTCAAAGAAGACCTGGACCGAGACAAATCATCCTTGCTCGAGCAGGAAAGCGGACTTGCCGAGGCCGAGGCCCAACTGGAGAAATCCCGTATCGAGGCCCTACAGACCGAAACTCACCTGAAGGAATTGCTCGAAGCCCGGCACAAGACTGACCTCGAACTCACCTCAATCAGAAGCCGCTCACAATCTGATCGTCGACGCATCTCGGAGCTGCTGGAGCGGCAAGAGCGCCGCTCTGCCGAGACTGAGGCATTCAACGAGAAGATAGAGGAGATTGGGGCTCAGTCACGAGAATTGGAAAATCGATGTTCTGAAGTTCAGTCGGATACCGAGGCAGCGAAAACGGAATTGAACGAGGCCCTCGGCGCCTCTCGCCAGTCCGAAGAAGAGCTCATCTCGCAAAAGCATCGATTGGAACGCCTCAAAGAGACCCTGTTCAACACTCTCCAGGAAACCGCCCAACAAAGGAATCGCCGGGAATCTCTAACCAGGCGTTTGATCGAAATTGGAAGCGCTGTCTCTAAAATCGGTCAAGATTACGAATCCATCCTTTCGGGGCTCAAGAAGAACGAGGATGAAACAAGTCAGGTGGCCGATGACTTGGCCCGCGTTTGCCAGTTTCGAGGGCAGAGCGTCGAAGAAAAGGGCAGATTATCCGCGGAGCGAGATCAAACGAGGGCATCCATTGCTTCGCTGAGAAATGAATTGGCTCAAACCGAAAAGCTTGCCGCCGCGGACAGGGCCAGGCTTGAATCGCTGGAAGAGATGCAACGCGATTACGCGGTGTATGGCGATGGGGTCAAGTTCCTGATGAAGAGTCGGGAAACTCAGGCAAGAGAGTATCTGCTCGGACCTCTTGCCGAAATGATTGAAGTTCCGGAAGAATTTCAGGAAGCTTTGACAGCGGCCCTTGGCGAGCGCCTCGGGCATGTGGTGGTGGCATCCACCCGCGATGCGATTGAAGCGGCCAATCAGCTTCAAGAGGCCGATGCCGGCAGGACGACTTTGATTCCGCTGTTTCCCAGACGGATATCGGAAAACGACAACGACCAAGCTCCCACGGGCCTTCTGCGGCTCAAAGATATGGTCCGATTCCGCAATGGCTTTGAAGAGCTTGGCAATTTTCTTCTGGATCGCTGTTTCCTGGTGGAAAACATCGAGAGAGCGGTAGAGATATGGGAGACCAACGGGATTCATGTTGACCTAGTCACGACCCGAGGCGAGGTGCTCAACCGCTACGGGGAAATAACAGGAGGGTCGCAGGAAGGAGGTCGAAAAGAGGTTTTTGAGAAGCGCCGGGAAATAGAAACGCTCAAAGCTCGGGTGTCGGATCTGGATACGGCCATTGGGCGAATACGCGCTTCTCTCCAAGAGCAAGAATCTCATCTTGAAAAACTCACCGCTAGTGTCGAACAAACGGATAACCTAATTTCAGAACTGACTTTGCAAGAAGTCCGGCTCAAGAACGATCAGGAGCGGCTGGAAACCCAAATAAACGCTGCGCGGCGCAGACTTGAAGTTATCGATCTGGAGCGCGAGCGTCTCAACAAAGAGGATAGCGCGATCAAGACACAGCTTCGGGAAAGCGATGACGCCGCAGCCTCGCTGGAAAAGACGCGCCTCGATCTGGAAGCGGAAAAACAGGACATACAAAGAACTGCTGAAGCGCTGGAACTTGCGCTTCGAGAAAGGTCTCGGCGAACGGAAGAGATCCGCGTTCGCTTGGCGCAACTCGAAGAGCGAGGACATTCTCTCGAACGCGAGCTACGATCCTCCCGCGAGAGCGTGGCTCAACATGAAAAGCAATTGGCCACCCTCATAGAAGAAATGTCCCTGAGCGAACGGGAAGCCAAGAAGCTGGCCCAAGAGATAGAAGACACTGAGACGAGAGAGAAACAACTCATGATAGAGCATGAGGAGCAGGCAACGCAAATTGATGAGCTCAAGAGCAGCTCAACGGAGTTGTCGTCGCGCGTCCAATGTCTTGAGGAGCAATCCGCAACGATGGCGAAATCGGTCAGAGATTTGCGCGAGACTGCGCATGCGCAGGAAATGGAATCGGTTCGCCTCGAACAGGCGCTTTCGGACTTGGTGGAAAAAATTCTGGAGCGGCGCCACGTGGATCCACGCAATGTTCCTGCGCCGGAAACAATCCCGGACGAGGAAGAGATTGCAGAAATGAAAAGCAAGATTGAATCCATGGGCGAGGTTAACTTGGCTGCCATTGGCGAAAGTCGCCTAACAGAGGAACGGCTGACGTTTCTCCTGGAACAAGAAGATGACTTGAATAAGGCCGTGGATTCTCTTTACGCCACTATAAACACTATTAACAAAACTACCATCGAGCGCTTCCGGGCCGCTTTCGACAGCGTCAACGAGCAATTCCAGGAAATTTTTCCGTTCCTGTTCAGGGGTGGCGAAGGACGCCTGGAATTAACTGATGAAGAAGATCTTCTGGAGACTGGAGTCGAAATTATGGCAAGGCCGCCCGGAAAAAGGATACAGAACATGGACCTCCTGTCCGGCGGTGAAAAGGCATTGACCGCCGTAGCTCTTATTTTCTCCATTTTCCTTACCCGCCCTTCCCCATTTTGTCTGCTGGATGAAGTGGACGCGCCGTTGGATGACGCGAATCTGGCCCGGTTCCACGAAATGCTCCGCAGATTGTGCGACAAGACCCAGTTCCTGTTTATTACTCACAACAAACGGAGCATGCAGGAGGCTGACTCTCTCTATGGCATCACTATGGAAGAGCCCGGAGCGTCCAGCATCGTTTCAGTGGAATTTGTGAACTAGGCGCCCTCCGCCGCAACAATCATAGGTTGATTTTGGGCGATCTTATCAGTGCAGGCTGGTTCAATTATGAGTGTGGTCGATTTTGTGGGACATCGCAATCGTTGGGAATTCATCTCTGGCCGCTTGCCTCATCTTCTGCCGCGACTCAAGGCCCACGTCAGCCCGATGGCTGCCAAGTAGACCGCGCCTGCAATGATGATGGTTGTCGCCCCGGCCGGATAATCGGGGGCATAGCTGACGGCCAAACCGGAGGTAGTGAAGATGGCGCACAATATGGCTGAAATGACCATCATTCGCCACATAGTGGTCGAAAATAGCGCCGCAATACCAATGGGCAGCGTCAATAACGCAATCACCATTACGATTCCGACGACTGTCGCCAGGACTACTACGGTCAAAGCGGCTAGACCGAGCAACAAGAGATAGAATAGGTCAACCCTGAGACCCCGCACGCGTGCAAATTCCTGGTCAAAACACACTGCCAGGAACTGGTTATAAAACAGAAGCCCAATCGCTATTATGGCGGTGTCCAGCCCGGCCAGCATCCATAGATCGCTGCTCGACACCATCAGGATATTGCCGAACAGGTACCCCATAAGATCTTCATTATAGCCGGGAGTCCGGGCTATAAAAATAATCCCCGTAGCCATGCCGACCGCCCAAAGGGCGCTGATAACCGTATCTTCCCTTTGTTTTGCTCGAAGGCTGACCAGCCCGATTATGACGGCCGCGATTACTGCAGCGACCAGAGCGCCGTGCAGAGGCTGTACACCATCCCAATGATACACTTTGTGAAGGTACAGGGCTGCGCCCATTCCACCCAGCACCGCGTGGGCAATGCCGTCAGCAATATACGAAATCCGTCGGACTACAATGTAGGTCCCGATAATCCCGCAGGCCACACTGGCAAGGATACCTGTGAGGAGGGCGTTCTGAAGGAACTGATATTGTTGTAAATCGGTCAGGAATTGCGCCACGTGACTGGTTCCTTTGAGGCGCCATGGTTGTGTCGAACAATTCGCATCGGTGAACCATACATCGCGTCAATTATCTCGGCCGTAAGTTCACTGGTGGGGTGCGATGCAACCTGGCATTTGACGCAAACAACACTCTTGACCAAGCTGGAAACGAATCCAAGATCGTGAGAAACCATCACCACCGTCAGCGTCTGATTCAAAGTCCGGAGCAACTCGTATAAACCGCCTTCCATGACTGCGTCTAGATTTGCGGTAGGTTCGTCGAGCAGAAGCAGATCAGGCTCAGAAGCCAAAGCGCGTGCTATGAACAGCCTTTGGCGCTGACCTCCGGAAATCGACGCAAAAGGCTTCTTGTAAAGGGCACGCAGTCCGACTTGGTCCAGGGCCGTCACCACCGCTTCCTTATCTTTCTTGGAGTACGGGCCGAACGGCCTACCATGACCGAGACGCCCCATGAGGGCCACATCCATGAGCGTCGCGGGAAACTGAAGATCCAATTCCGGGTGCTGGGGCATGTAGCCGATGCGCGGCCTTGCCTTCTCGGGGTTTAGTCCGAATACTCGGACCTCCCCGCGGGACGGTCGGAGCAGACCCAACATGAGCTTCAACAAGGTGGTTTTGCCTCCCCCGTTAGGACCGATGACGGAGACAAAATCACCTTGGGGAATGGAAAGATTCACGTCTTCCAAAACAGGATAGCCGTCGTACGAAAACCACAAATCAGTTATAAGAATTGCTGGAGCGCCTTCTCCGGTCGTGGTCTGTGTATTTTGTTGATCAGTGCGGATTGTCATGCTCACTTTTTCTGGGACTGGAGGGCCGAGTCGAGCTTCGCGGCCATTTCTCGCAGATTCTTTATATAATCCGGGGCAAGGTCATCGAGCGGGACTACTGCGCCTCCAATCGCTTGGGCCAAGGCTTCTGCGCCTTTTTTCGAGAATTGTGGCTGCACGAAAATGACTCTGACCTCGTCCTCTTTCGCTAATTGAATCAAGCGTGCAAGCTGTCTGGCAGTTGGTTCTTTCCCTCCCATCTGCACGGGAATTTGTTTCAATCCGTAAGCGTCTCCAAAATAACCATACGCGGGGTGAAATACAAAGAAGGTCTTGCCTTTCACTGGCGCAAGGGCCTTCGTCAATTGGTAGTGGATTGCGTCCAGATCGGCCTGGAAGTCCTTCAAATTCTTTTCGTACCGGTCTTTGTGGGCTGAGTCGATGCGGATCAAGTTGTCCGCTATTGTTCGGGCCTGAATTTTCGCTAGCTGGGGATCGAGCCACGTATGCTGATCGATTTCCCCGGGTTCACGGGAATGCTCACGATGCTGGCCCTGCCCATGTCCATGCCCATGCTCATGTTCCGCTTCCTCAGCCTCTGCCTCTTCCTCAGTCAAGGTTCTGACTTTTATCCCTTGCTGGAGATCAACGACTTCCACGTTCTTAAACGTTGATCCTATCTTTTTGATAATTGTCTCCTCGAATGGGAATCCCATCTTAAAAAGGACTCGAGCATTAGCCAGTTTGGCCATGAGTCTGGGCGTGGGCTCGAAGGTGTGGGGATCTTGACCGGGCCCTACCAGAACACTGACTTCCACGTTCGGTCCTCCCACACGTTCCACGAAATAGGCGATAGGCAGTATGCTGACAAATGCTTTCACTTTGCCTTCGCGCTTTTCCGCGGCGTTGGCGGGCAAATTCATCAACAAGGTGATCAGTAGTACCAGAGTCGCCATAGAGACGCATCTACGCATCGAAAGTCACCTCCATGATCGGAGCGTCGCAGGCATCAGAGCTTCTTCAATCGGTTCCATGGACATGCGCAGCTTCATGGGCGCCCCGGTCACAAACCACATGGACTGCATTACAGGTGTCACATTCCTCGAAATGATGATGGTTGGTGAACAGGTCCCAGTGAGGGCGCTGACTGGGCATTATCACTCCTGTGCCTTTACAAAGGGGGCATATGCTATCGAGTGCAGCTACTACTGCGGCTCGGATAAATTCAGACCTGTTGGGGATCCCCTTCATGGCCTCCCTCAATGATTCAGGGACCTTGAATGTAATGATGTCCAGTTTCTCCTTCTTCATGGGCACGCTCCCTCAAGGGATAATTGTTTGGTGGGCCATTATTACTTGGTAACACTCTTGCGTCAAGACCGCCGAGCGATGACGGCTCCTTGACAGATGGCGTCTAAACAAGATCCATGACAGTTTCTATTGACAAAACTCTCATTTAATTATATTAATTGTATCGATTTGTTAATGCTTTCTATACAAACTTGTTTTAATATCCTATAATAATGAAGCATTTTCTTATAACAACTTGGCTCACCATCCTCTGCTTTCTGCTCCTATCCAATGCGCACGCCTGGGAGATGCCTTCTTGTCTTCGCGTGAGCGGGGGCTCAAGGATGTGGTTCTCCACGCTCCAAGGGGACCTTATCCAGAGCGATCGGACCAAACTGGACCTTACTGAAAATCTGGGACTCAAAAGAGATGATCTCGTCTGGAGTTTTTTTGCCTCAACCAGAATAAAAAACGTGCATGTTCTGAGGGTCCGAGCTGAACCATATAGCGCGTACGAGCAGTCCGGAGGCGATTCTTCGCTCCGAGTCAAGGACGCGCGTCTGGGTTATGATCTCGATTTCTACATGGCTCCCCAGGTGCTGTTCGGCGCAAACTTCGATCTTGACATACTCAATGTTGACACTCGCGTACGTAACGTCGTGGTAGCCAATGCCTCGTTCAGCTACAATGACGGCAGCACCAAGGCAATCCCAAGCCTCGGATTGCACGCTACCTTTTATCCAGTTATGACGGGAATATCACTGCGACCGACCGCATCGGCCCGCGTTAACTGGTGGAGTTATCAGACCCTTGAATCCTGGGATTGGGAGGCCGGCGGAGGAGTGGATATTCCCGTAACTAACCTTTGGACCTGGAGTGTAAACGCGGGTTACAGGTTCTGGCATACAAAATTCAAGCGGGACATCGACACGTTGGACATGAATCGCTCAGGCTTCTTCCTTGAGTCTTCGCTTCTCTTCTAGTAGGACCGGCATCTTTTTCTCAGGGACCACGTCTCAGTAGCGATCAAATCTTAATGAAAAAGCACCTTGGTCACCCAGGCCATGAAAAAGCCTACGAGAACCCCTAGGCAGATCATTACGATGACTGCCTGCGCGGGGTGATTGCCTTCCCTCAGTCTTTGGATGCCACCCAAGCTCCGGATTCCAGTCAATAGCATGATCACTGCCCCAACAATGGGATAGAACACCCAACGATTCTCGGCTGCAAAAGAGTTCAGCGTTGTCATTAGGTCTTGCATTGGAGTCCCTCCGTGAGGTTTTGTATGCGGCCAACGTGTGGTCTGCAATCATGCGCTGTGTAGGGTCGGTTGATCGAATTGTCACGCGTCAGTGAGACCAATGGGATCTACTAATGTGTGGAACTACAGACTCGGCCTTTCCTCCTGGGTCCGAATAGTTGTATGGCGTCTGACCTCTTGCAAAAGGACCTCTTCGTCCAACTTGGAAAGGGTGGTCGTATTGTACGTTAACGGATATTCGGACGGGAAAGTTCTTCCTTTATGAATGAATTCGGATTTTGACGATTCAAGAATAAGGAGTCGATCTGGCGATGACACAAAATTCCTTTTTTGGTGAAGCGCCTTGCTGGGCCACTAACACCTCATCTCAATCATCATCTGAGTCTAAATCCCAATCTGAAGAGTAAATACCGAAACGAACCGCGAGCCACTCAAGAAACCATGTGCAGATCCATCTACACATAATGAACCCGCAAAATGTTACAAGGAGTGCTAAAAACTTGTATTTGTCTGTGAGTGCAGAATAGTAGTGCCACTGGTTGTACCATGCAAAACCGGCTGAAGCTAGAAATGGCGCAACAGCCATTCCCTCTATCATTGGTCGTGGCAGGCGGGGACGAAGTGTTGATCCCAACAAGCCTAAAATCAACGCTCCTGGGATGGCTCCATATTTGATGACAGCCACGCGCCACTCAATTTTTTTGTCATCTGGGAGTTCCTGACCCTTCATATGGAAGTATCCAGCGACAATAGCCCCTCCCATAAATGAATAGGTTAGAAATCCGATGATGAATCCGGCTATAGCTCCGACAGCAACTCCTCTTAAGCGCAGCATCTCTCCCTCCTCTTCCATTTGTAAGCATCCCTATTCGGTAGGACACTTCAATGAATCGAGAAAAGAAACACCCCCAGAATTATGATGCCCTTGATAGATCTTTTCACCGCAGCCTCTGATTGACTCCAGTGTTAAGGGCCAAGAGTCACCGGATTTGCCTTGGTGTTGGCGTGAACTGCAAGAGCTTTTGTCGGCCATTCTCGATATGTATGATCAAATGACCACCGCCTTCCGTAGCACCTACATTGCCGATCGTGAACTTACTCTTGGGAGGTGTAGGCAGCTCGGAAGCTCCAAGGTCGGCCTTCAAGCGAGCAAAACGAATCTTGAATTCCTTTACCCCTTGAGCCGGTATCTTGAGCAAACCTGGCAGCCCGTCTGATCCCTGTTCTTCCCACTTCTCTCCGGACTTGCAGATATTGCACTGTTCGGGACACGAACTGCACCCTCCGTCGATGTTAGCGGCTGTGATATCCTTGTCAGTGACGTTCTTGATCACGAGGTGCATCAGAGCATCATACGCACCTTCCTCTTTTTCAACACTGATGCTGGCCTTCGTGACTTTCACATCTGGGCTTAATGACCAAGTGGGAAGGGCCGTGCGTGCAGGCGCCACTGTGGAACGGCTTTCAAGCTCAGCACCATCGTGAGATGGTCTTCGCTGGGCTGCCGAATACGGTCTATGTTGAGTCTGACAGCTCCTGCAGCACTCATCAAACATCCTTCGGGTAACCTCATTCACCACGTTTATTCCGGAGCAGTGGGACATAATGCATCTGTCACGGTCATCTGCCTCCCGATCAGCCGGCGATCGTGGCTCAGCCCCCCTCGCGACTATTCTTGGGCTCTCCTTGTGCATTTCAAAGCACTTTCTGTAACAGTCATTGCGCTCCGGCAATTCGTGATCATCCGAAAAAGACCCGTTGCACCTCTTCAGGCAGCCGTCCATGCTTTTCTCCGCAAGCGACGTATTACTCCTGAAACAATCCTTAACGCACCGCTTTTGATGCCATTCCTGCAATGGATCAGGAAATTCTACTTTGCATTGAGCACGACAATCGTCCGTTTCCGCCTGGACCTCAGGATCGGTCATCTTGAGCTGGCTTTCAACGCCATCAATTGAAGAGGCCCTATCTTCAATCGTATCCCGACTCATGGTACCTGGGGTAGGAAGGCTCGTCTCCTGCGCTTTCCCATCTTTGGACCGTTCAGATCGTGATCTATTGCGATCAGACCAGTCCACTTCCACTGTGTAAAGGCAATCACCGGCCAGGCAGACAAGAGACAGATCGCTTTTGCCATCGCAGCGCGCAATGATTGTGTATGTTCCGAATGCAGGTAAGGTGCAGGTCGATATCTCGATCACATCGCCTGTGCGAGTTGGCTCGCAAATTCTGGAGCCATCCGGGGCGTGCAGAGCCAGATATAACGGTTTGCTACCCTGCCGAGGTACGGAAGAAGGAGGATAACCAAGCTCGGCCATTTTCCTGATCCACGCCGCGTCCCATTTCAACACCTCTGGGGACGGTTCCAGCCTTATCTGTATTTTTGAACCAGCGAGGGCTCGGAAGGTATAAGCGTTCTGTGTACCGACTGGTTTGGTGCTGCCGAAGTTTATGGCCAGTGTTTCACTATTAGCTTCGCCTGCAAGCGCGACCAATAGCACCGCGACGAGAAGACTGACCTTCCTCATGACTGCCTCCTTTTGGTAACTTCCAAGACTTCAACTCATTAGGTCGTACAGACGGTGAAAGCTTCCTCATTGTCGTCTAGACGTGTCGTGCCAACAGCCTGGTGACGGCATCTTCCTTCATTCTTTGTGTGTGGTACCCGTCATCACGAGACTGTCAATGAAGGCATGCCCTGGACCCCAGAATCCCTTTTCATGAGCCGAGTTTCAATTTCAACAACAAACGTTTTAACGACCTGCGATACAGGAGACAGCAGCCGAAACTCCACCTTTCCCATCGTTGGGTGGTCCAGTGCCCATTGTGATCAAACTAGTCCGGTTCGCCTGGCGGAGCGCAATTTCCGGTCAGGCACGCAAGAAAAAGTCCCGTTACGCCCTCACAACGCGCAATAATCGTGTAGGTTCCATCCGCGGGTAAGGTACAGGTTGAAATCTCGATCACATCACCTGAGCGAGTTGCTTCGCAAATTCTGGAGCCCTTCGGTGCATGTAGGGCTAGCGATAAAGGCTTGCCCTTGTGAAAGCCTGGGTCGAGCCTTATCTGTATCTTTGAGCCAGCAACGGCTCGGAAGGTGAAAGCTTTCTGTGCTAAGACCGCATCAGAGCTACCGAATTCTATCGTTCGTGTTTGGCAATTAGCTTCGCTTGCAAGCAGCACGATCACCAACACCGAGATGAGAAAACTGACCCGCTTCATGATTGCCCCCTTGTGGAGATTTCTAGAGTTTGAAACCTTTAGGCTGCGCAGCCGGTGAAGCCTCCCGTGCGGCGGCGATTAGCCGTCCGCTGGATGCCGTCGTTCGGCTGATAGTTTTCCTTACTTGGCCTACACCTTCTTCTGTCGCAGCATGTTCCATAGTTGGGCGAGACCCAGACTACACGCTCCAAGAACAAACATCATTACGTACACGAGAATGATGGTAACGAAACTCTCGCCGAGGTCCATCGGGCGCCCCCCCACCTTTGGTTTCGGTCCAATCCACCAATTTCCAGTTGTGAGCAGGTAAAAAAGCGGAGCGCCAAAGGCAATGATAATGAAGACATTCAGGCGCTTGTAGTTTTGTTCTCCCTTTGTGTCGCTTCCCAATATCCACGCGACGCTCAAGATAAGGCCGTACAGCAGTCCACTCTCGATGGAAGACGCGTGCCCTGCGATGAAAAAGATGCTCCCAACAATAACTCCACCAATCAAGGCACCGAGAAGCCAAAAGAAATACGTCCCTTTCGCACGAGGGTGGTCAGCTTTCTGAACAGATGGTTTCGCCGCCTCGACCTCAGCGTCATCTTCTATCTGGCTCGCGCTTTCAGGCTCCGGCGTTGCGGCAGTGGATGTCACTCTCGTATCTTCCAGCTTCTGCGTTTGGACCTTCCGCGATTCCTTTGTCTTGCCTCCCGAGGAACGAACGGCAGAGATCAGTCGCGTGGGCGGAGCTGTAGCGGAAGGGGTACGTCTATCAAGCTCCTTCTGTTCTATAAAACCGCCACGGACGAGCTTCGTGAATAATCTTTGAAGCCGCTTTTCGTCCAGGCCGTACTTGTGCGTAAGCTCTTCATCACTCATGCCACCGCGAATATCACCGACCGCTTCTTGCGCGTTTATCCTTATTTTTGGCTTTATTTGCCGAGCGGTTACTGTGATGTCGATGGAAGAAGTGAGCCGGTCGAACTGGTCCTGGGCTATGAGCCCCCGATCCCGCAACTGGGTAAGGAAACTCTCAAGCCCCTTGGGGCTGAGACCATACTTCTTTCTGAGATCATCGCCCGACATGCCTGAGTGAATGTCCACACGCGCTTCCTTGGCGCTGATACCTAGTTTGGCCATTGGTCGTTCCTTACCTTGTTCACGTTTCTGAATCTCGTTCACTAGAAATACTCCGGATTTTGCTTCCCCCATTGCCCCGCTTGCAGTCTCTGGGAAACATTATCTGTCACTTTCCCTCGGCCAAGGCAGAGTATGCTGCTTCCCTCAGCCTTGAAGGTAGTTCGGCATCCGGTGTCTCCGTCTTCACAGACCGGTTTAGAATCTTACCAGTTTTGGTTTCGACCAGTTCGCTGGTGACTGAAAGTTTCGCACCATCTGAGGAAACAGTTGAAACTACCAGCTTAGTCACTGCGAGTTTGGCGCGGAGATCCGCCAGCATGTCGGAGGTCTTGCCGTATTCTCTTTTCCCCTTTAGCGCGGCCTCGACTTGCGCAGGAGTAACGAAATCCAACCGACTACGCATTTCATTTGACGGTTTCAGGGCTCGATAGAGTTGATCGATCCGCTTTTGAGGCCACGGTTCCTTGAATCCTTTGAACGTCACGATATGAGCCAGCCGTTCTCTGTCAGCAGCGGCACGTCCTGATTTGAAGACCATTTCATCCCTCGCGTCTCCCCATGTAACGGAACTCAATCCAATCATCGTGGGCTCAGGGTACAGGATCGTAGGGTGAACCATAATCAACACCCCCACTGCCGCGGCTGTCGCCATGGCCATCACCGGTAACCGAGGCAGGGACGGCAACCAACCGAAGAGTTGAGAGAACCATCCTTCAGGTTCATGAGATGGCTGGACTGCGGGCCTCTGGGGAAGTTGCTGTTCTATCCGGTTCCAAAGATTCTCGGGCATCTTTACTTCTTGAGGGAGAAACTTGCAGGCTTCTGCTGACTCCGAGCATCTGGCGCATCTTTCCAAGTGCCTTGATATGATGCCTTCCGGATCCAGGCCGTGATTGACAAAATCGAAAATCTCCTGAATTTCCGGACAAAACGACTCTTCATACTCATTGAGGAGCGTTGTCATTTGCTTAACCTCTTCCAGTTCTCGTGGGCAGATGGGGCACGCTCTTAAGTGTCTCTCGATCACCTCGGCCTCCTCCCGCGCGAGATCCCCCTTCACATACCGGACTAATTGTCCTTCTACAGTTGCGCATGTTATGAAATCGTTTGGGTCCCTCACGGTGTTATTCCCCCTGCTCTCAAAGTATCTCTTAACCTGTCCTTACATCGCCCTTCACGTGTTCTCACAGCACGTTCAGTACTTCCCAGAATAATTCCGATTTCGGCAAATGAGAGTCCTTCCCAATAGCGGAGCCGGAGCAGTTCCCGACACAATTCTTTCAGTTTTTTGACGGCATTTCTCATAATTTCCTGTCTCTCCATCTGTTCCAAAAGCACGTCGGGTCTGGATTCAGTTTCGGCAGGGAGTCGCTCCTCAACCTCACCCTCCTGCGATTGCGTCATCCGGAATCTGTGCCAGTAGTCCACTGCGGTCTTTGTGGCGATCCCCACAATATAAGTTTTAAGTTCGGCACGGCTGGGGTCATAGTTTCCCTTTGTGAGAGATTTCAGCAGACCCAAGAAGGTCTCATTCACTACATCCTCGACGCAATGGCTTGGAACTCTGCAACGGATCGCTGTGGTTCTGATGAGCGGGGTGAACTTCCGGTATAGTTCGTCCCAGGCTTCCCTGACACCTTTCAAGCAGAGCACTGCCAACTCCCGGTATTGGGCTTCGACACTGTCCTGTTTGACGGCATCGTCCTTTCGAACTCGTCTTGGCCGTCCGACCTGTTTACTGTTCGTGGCCTCTCCGCCCATTGGAATCCTCCGGGACCTATTCCGAATTAGCATCTCTTGGAACTTCCGCCGAACTCTCAGTGGGGCTGCTGCACCCCAACTCATTGTTGTCGGCACCTATTTTTCTTATTCCCTTGTATTTGAGAAACGTCACAGATTTTTTGGTGATGCCATAACCCGCTGTACTTAGGATGCATTTATGATCCGGCTGGCGAAGGAACGCGGAAAACTTTGACCTCCTGCGATTTTCCCGACATACTTGGCAGCGTCACAGAGCGAGACTATCTCATCAGTGGCGTAAACCGGCCCGGGGGCTCCATGAATCCGCACAGGTAGTCTCGCGTCCGATTCATCCGCTCCTTCTTTCTGGTCCCCACCCGGGAATGCTGTCCTTTTTCGTAAATGTCAGTGATTTTTGTGTAGGCCATAACTGGCTGTTCTTGTGACAGGTTATGGCCTGACCCACCGTAGATCAAAAAAATGTGTGACGTTTGCACATTTTCAAAGAAACACTCTTATAGGAAATGAGCAGTAGGGGATCTCACCTCAGGAATGGGCTCGACTAACAGGAGGACCCATGAAACCAGCGGGGAGGAATTCCGGAAAACCGGGGGAACGGTTCGATATCGCCGTAAAAGAGCTTCTGCTTGACGTTCGAGCAGGGATGTCAGCCCAAAACCTAGCGGCTAAGTATCGCATTTCCCAGGACCATTTGCAACGCGTATTTGAACAGCTCGTGCAGGCTGGTCTCATAACCGAGGCTGAGCTTGACCGAAGGTCTCTCCGCAGGACGAATGAAGGCGAGAAGAAGGACCCAGGCGAGCAGAAAGGCACTCAGCGGGAGGGAAATCCGGACGCGCATGAGACTGTTTTCAAGTGCCCGGCCTGCGGAATGCCCCAGAACCAAGTGTTCAAAGAATGCCCCCAATGCGGGATTATCGTGGACAAGTATTTGAAGCAGCAGGAGAAAAAGAAGCAGGCCGCGGAGAGGAAGGCCAAATCGCGTAGCCGAAGGAAATGGATATCTGCTGGCGTGTTGGCGGCCATAATAGGTCTGGCAGTCGCGTGGATTTGGGTTTCTCCAATAGACAAGCTGCCAACTCTACCTGATACGACCATTTATTCGACGTTCAACTGGAAAAGTTTGAAAAACACGATCCGGAAGGTAGTACCCGGCTCAGGGACGACTCAGCCCGCTAAAGGAGACCTGTATGCGCTTGTAGTGGGGATAGCGAAATACGAAAACTCCAGCATCCCTTCGCTTAATATATCCGGCGTGGACGCTGAAGACTTTGCAGAATTCCTCAGAGGCCAGACAGAGCTTTTTAATCATGTCAATGTCAAATCGCTGGTCAACAAGCAGGCTACTCTTACAAACATAAAGACTTATGTCCATAACGATCTGCTGCTGGCCGGCAAAGATGACAGTGTGGTCCTCTTTTTCAGCGGTCATGGCGCGGCTGATGCCAGGTGGCCCGGGCAGTTCTTTTTCATGACGTACGACACGAACCCGGACGCGCTTAAATCTACCGCTTTTGAGATGACCGGTGTGGAATTCCTTGACAGACTGGATGCTAAGCGAGTTCTGGTAATTGCCGACGCTTGTCATTCCGGGAAGGCAACCCGATACCAGTCACCCGCGACTTCAGCAATTGCGCTTAAGAGTATTGCTGAGCCGCTCCAGCATCTGTTGCGGCAGTTCCACGAATCGAGGGGAAAAGCCCTTATGACCTCCTGCCGTCACGACGAGTATTCGGTCGAAATGCCTCAAAGGTTTCGCAACAGTGTGTTCACGCACTTCTTGCTTGAGGGTCTCAAGGGAGCTGCCGACAAAGACGAGGACGGGGTCGTCTCATTGAGCGAGGCGTACGACTATGTTTACCACCGTGCCAAGGATGAGACCGAAGGAATACAGCACCCCGGGCTTGAGAGTTCCGTGGAAGGTCGATTCCCTCTGGCGCTGGTGAAGGGTGAAACCTCGCCCCCGATACCACCGACACCACCAGAATTGGAGAAGCCAGATCAAGCTGAACCGGTCGTACATCCACCGGACGAGCAAGTTCCGCGGGTTCTGCCAAAGGAAGAGCCGAAGCAGGCAGAAGAAACGGGTCGGCGACCAGTGAAAGGCATACCCAGTTGTAAGGCGATACTGGAGACGGCCCTGGCATTAGGGAAGAGCGGTAAGCCCAACTTATCTGATCTTCATCTAAAGGTGGGCGACTACTCCGCGTCCTGCGAGAAGGAGTCGAAATTACATAAGGATTCGCGTGTCAGGGTATATTGTTATCGGTGTATATCCGCGGAAGGAACGACGACTTTCCAGCAGTTTGTAGGTACTGATTACCCCGTCAACAATCCTATACATAATCCGATCCTTCAGTGGGGAGGAACCCTGGGATGTCCCTGCGAACAACTTGAAAGATAATAGAGTTTATAGCTCGCCAGCGGACCCCGACATCAATCATCACGTGGGGGAGTCGAACTATGGAAAAATCGTCATCAAAACCAAAGTTGAAAATAGATCCCTCTAAAGCGACCCAACTCATTCGATCCAGCATATCGAATGAAGAGATTATCAAAAAGTTGGGACTTACTCCCAATCAACTCCAGAAGCTGCTGGGCATGCTGGTCGCTGCCGGTTGGTTGAAACAGCCCGAAGCTGAGGCCCGGAGAGTCCCTGTGGGCGTAGTAGTCCGCCCCAAGCAGCCTTCAGTGGATTCCTCAACGGCTGCGGTCAAAGGAGTCGTTCAAAGAGTTGCGGGTAATGGTGACGAACCGATTCCTCAGCATGAACCCACCCGGAAAGCGGCGAAAAGGTTACGAATTGCAGTTGCGATGGTTTGTGGACTGGCACTAATAGGAATAATTGGCCTCTGGATATTTACGCGTCAATTCTCGCAACCAGCGCAGATCGCTTCACAAACTGAGAAAACACAGATGGCTGAACAGGCGCACTGGAACAAGCTGAATCGACAGGCCCTTGGGTTTATGCGAGAAGGAAAATATTCGGAAGGAATTAGGATCGCCGAACAAGCGCTGGAGCTGGGTAAGAAAGTCTTCGGGGAAGACCATCCGTGTGTAGCGACCAACCTGAATAATCTCGGCGAGCTTTATAGACTTCAGGGCGAGCATTCAGACGCGGAGCCGCTCCTTAAGATGAGCCTGAAAGTATACGAGAAGGCCTTGGGCAGAGAGAATCTCTACGTGGCATCCCCTCTGAACAACCTCGCTCTGCTCTATGTTTCACAAGGCAAGCATTCGGAGGCGGAACCGCTCTTGAGGCGGAGCCTCGCAATAAGAGAGAAGGCTCTGGGTAAGGACCACCCTGACACTGCATCGGTCTTGAATAATTTGGCTGAGCTCTACCGACTTCAAGGTAAGTATGCCGAAGCTGAGCCGCTCTATGAGACGAGCCTAGCGATAAGTGAGAAAGCTCTGGGTAAAGACCACCCCACGGTGGCCGGTTGTGTGAACAATTTGGCTGCATTTTACCGTTTGCTGGGTTTGCATTCCAAAGCAGAACCGCTTTTTAAGCGGAGCCTCGCAATAAGAGAGAAGGCTCTGGGTAAGGACCATCCAGACGTGGCGGTATCATTGAACAATCTGGCCGAGCTTTACCTTTCAAAGGGTCTATATTCAGACGCTGAACCGCTCTTTAATAGGAGTCTCACAATAAGAGAGAAGACTATGGGTAAATATCATCCCGCTGTTGCCACGGCTTTGTACAATCTGGCTGAGCTCTACAAGGCACAGGGTAAGTATTCTGAGGCAGAATCTCTCTACAAGAGAAGTCTGGCAATATTCGAGAACTCCCTGGGTAAGGGCCACCCCGATACTGCCACGGTTTTGAATAATTTGGCTGAGCTCTACAAGGTACAGGGTAAGTATTCCGAGGCAGAATCTCTCTGTAGGGAGGTGCGGTAATAAATCGAGGTAGGGCTGTCGGGCAACCGGCACTCCCACCTCGATTCAGACGTGGTCGCCCATTGTCTGGACGAGGTTATGGGGAGGAGACCAGTCATGGAAAAGCGGAAAGTCAGTGCCAAGGCACTTGTTGAAGATATTCGATCAGGGATGTCTGACCTGGAACTCATGAAAAAGTATGACCTTAGCTCGGAACGTCTCCAGACCCTTTTCAAACAGCTCCTTGATCGTGGGCTTGCAACCGAGCCTGAACTCTATGGACGGTCCTCAGACCTGTCCATTACGGTTGCAGTGAATTCTTCCGCCGACGAAGAGTCCACGGCAAAGACGGAAGATGAGAAGCAGGCGCAGGCTGGAATCTCCTCTCACAAAACAAAAAGAAAAGTATCAGGCAAGGAACTCCTGGCGGATATCAGAAGCGGAATGTCAGACCCGGAGTTCATGCAAAAGTACCGAACTACTGCCGAAGGTCTCCAGGGTCTGTTCACGAAGCTTATGGCGAGAGGATACGTATGTCAGGCCGAGCTTGATCTTCGCCGCGTCGCGGTTGATGGCATAGTGCATATGACTCGGCACCGAGAAGACGAAGCTGCATTGCCTCTAGACGACCTGGTTAACTCTCAGCCTAAAGAATCGGACACGACGAGAACAGCTGACCACTTACCTCCGCAAGACAGCAGTTCGTACCAATCCTGCGCTCCGACGGCGGAGGGCATTAATACGTTTATTGGCCGCGCTTCAACTGCGACGGGAGGGATGGCTGTGGTCTTGTGGTTCGCAGCGATTCACTACAAGGGCATGACAGTTGGAGAAGCCCTGGCAGCAGTCTTCCAACCGATTCCTCTATTAATTTGTTTGGTGACAGGCGTTGGGTACGCCGTGGCCGAATCCGAATTCCTTGACCACTTTCACAACCGCATTAAGGAAAAATTTTGGGAGATGTTGCGAAGGAAACACCCGAGGGCAAAGAAAAAGGTACCAACAAAATTGTATCCCGATCAAACTAATCGAGCTGAAAAAATCTTAGGGGCAAAACGCGCCGAAGATCTAAATCCTGCGGGAGATAAGCGGCGATACCTTCTCCCAAGGACGGCCCGGGGCCTGAAAAAACTCCTGCGAGAATTTGCCGATTATACCGGCACATTAGTTCACAGGATCAAGGATGGGCTGAGGAAAGGCTCCTGGTGCGAAGATAGGCGGGTAGTGATTCTGCTCCTGATCTTCCTTTTTCCCGTGGGACTCTACGCCTTATGGAAGACATCAAAATTTCAGATCAAAACAAAAGCCATTATAGCCCTAATAGCGTTAGTTGGTGCGGTACTCTTGTTCCCGAAGGTTGCCATTCTTTGGGTTATCTCTGCCGTGACTCTTGGCATTTACGATCTCTGGAGGCATTCTCAGCTAAGGCTGATTGATCGCGGGATTGTGACAGTCGCCATAGCTGCTACCGTAGTAGTTGGGTGTACTCTTTTTCTCGGCGGACTTAACCAAAGCAAATTGCTATCGCCGTCCAAACCATCAAAAGAGGTCCAACACCAGCCGGCCGTTAAGCAGGAAAAACCCCCAACAGGACAATCTTCACTTGGTTCCAATCGCCCAAGCGTTGCTTCTACGAGGACAAGGCAGCCATCGCCCACTTCGAGTTCCCACGGGCAAGTTGCAAGGAGCGAGGACTTGCGGCCACCAGTCTATGTTGACCCTAACGGTTTTTTCCAGATAGTTCCACCTCCTGGGTGGCGTATACAGAAATATCCACAAGACCCAAGAGGCAAGGTAGCTTTCATGGCCCCTGGAAACCAAGAGGACCTGCGAGTGCTTGCGAAAGTGGTGGACATTCATGACTATGACGGCCTGGTCCAAAGCCTGAAGACGATTGAAAAGCAATTGGGTTTACAGACAAATATCGAACCTGTCATTTTCAATGGATTGCCTGCATTCAAGCGCGTGGCTACAATTTCAATGCAAGGGGCTATACAGAAAATCCTGTGGATTGATCTCTTGATTGCCGGTGTATCTCACAACCTCCAGTATGGAGCACCTCCGAGTACGTTCGATAAACATTACGAAACCGCGTGGCATAGCATGCTTACTTATGAGCCCCTGAAGCGAGAAAATGTCTCATCACCGGAACAGGCAACAAAGCATGAGGCTGCGAAATGGACTCGCCTGGCTCAGATAGCCCTGGGAATGGGTAAGACGCAGGCAGCCAGAGATGCTGTGTCTGCCGGTCTCGAAGCAGACCCTGATAACGCGGAGTTGAAGAGACTGAAGCAGCGCCTGGAGAAGCGCTGACTTGCCCAATACTACTGGGGGCCGCTCGTTTGTGGAAGGGGGTGGTATTGCGTCGGATATTCGCTTTGTTTACAGAAACTTCGATTCGGGTTGGGCCTAGGGCAGCGCCGCAGCCAGCCCCCGCCCCGCTTCCTCGTTGCACGGACACGGATATCCGGACGCGTGCATCAGCAAGAAATGGCTCCCTGGAAAATCGTCAAAGCCCTCAACACATGTCAGCAGTCGCTTTGTTTTCCAGGTGTCCCATCAGCCGCGACAAAATCTCGCCCGCGCTTCCCATGACCATTACGTCTGTGACACGCTGATGCAGGGCCGACGGCTCGCGGTTCACTTCGATCACCTTGGCTGGCGGGTCCTTGAGTTTGACGGTAATGGGGATCTGAGCGGCCGGGAAGACCTGTAAAGAAGTCCCGACCACAAGCAGAACATCGCACTTCTGGCTCTGAACCTGGGAGACCATGAGCGCCTTGGACGGTATAGCCTCACCAAAGAACACCGCATCAGGCTTGAGCACGCCCATACATTTCCGGCATCTCGGAGTATCTTCCTCGCCCGATGAAATGCGCGCTTCGACGTCTTCTATCGGCTCAACTTCACGGCATTTCATGCACACTGCCCTAAGCATATTGCCGTGGAACTCGACGACTTCGACCGAGCCTGCCTTCTGATGGAGGTTATCCACATTTTGCGTGATAATACATTTGAGAATCCCCATCTGCTCCATCTTGGCGAGCGCGTAATGAGCAGGATTCGGCTTGGCCGAAGCCATGTCAAAATCTCCGGAAACCTTCAAATCCCAATGCAGTTTCCAGAAACGGGAAGGATTCTGCAGAAATCGATCAATGGAAAACTCCCCGGGATCCACTCGCGTCCAGAGGCCTCCCGGGCTCCTGAAATCAGGGATGCCAGATTCGGTGCTGATTCCTGCCCCGGTAAGAGCGACAACATTTTTTGCTTGAATTAAGCATTCTGCGATATCGGCTATGACTTCTTCCATGGGAACTCCTTGTTTATAGTCATAATGATATAAGCGCAAATTAAATCGCGCAACCGTTTTTGAAAACCTTCATCGAGAAGTTAGAGCGAGGTTCTTGCGAAGAATGAATAGTGGAACAGACTGTAAATGCGCATGGCGGTCCCCTCCTGGTCCCGGTAAGCGCCGGAGCCTGCCCCGGCATAGAGCCGGGGTTGCTGCCGGAGCGAAGCACAATCGACCGGCACGGAGGTCGATCACTACCGAAAATTGCAGCGGACTCTGCGATTCATGCGCTAACCTCACCCCCGCAAGCTGTTGTCCCGGCTTTGCCCTTGACAGATGAAAGTGTCAGACACTAATGTACAAGGGTATATGCTGGCTGCGAATCTAATTGCTAAACCAGGCGTCAAACTGGTGAGAAGAGTACATGGACCAGGACCGGGAATTAGTTAATCGGGTGATCAAAGGCGATTATGATGCATTCGAGTTATTGGTGGAAAAACACCAAGGACGAATTTATCGCCATTTGAGAAAAATGGTCAAAGACTACAACATAGCGGAAGACCTGCTACAGGAGACCTTTCTGAGCGCGTATAAGGGTTTGAACAGATTTAGCGGAAACTCTTCGTTCGCAACATGGCTTTTTAGGATAGCCACAAACACGGCTTTGATGTTTCTGAGAAAACACAGGCCTGACAATGTCCAATATGACGACGACTTAAGAACCCGCGCTCATGTTGGACATACCCCGGCCTCCGCTGAATTCGCCAACACGCCCCTTGATCTATTGCTGTCAGACGAAGGGCGGCGCAAAATAGAGCAAGCTATAGATGAATTACCTTTGATGTACAGGACAGTGCTTATGCTCAGAGATGTCGAAGGGTTTTCAGTCCGGGAAGTGTCTAAAATCACGGATTCTTCGGTGGCCGCCATAAAATCACGGCTGCATCGTGCTCGACATTCCGTGCGTGATGCACTGAACTCATATTATTCGGAACGAGACGTTTACACTCATCGGGGAGTCACGGCAAAATGAAGGATTGTAAGGAATTCTGCGATAAATTTTCCGATTACCTGGATGGGGAAATCTGTGAATCCGAATGCTGCCTCATTGAAGAGCATCTTAAAGACTGTCCGCCGTGCGATCAACTTTTTCACGAGTTTCAGACCACAGTTCAGATGTGCAAACATGGAGTGTCCGAGGAACTTCCCGAAACGGTTCGTGAGCGACTGAGGACATTCCTTAGAGAGCATTGCAAGAAAGAGGAACTGAAGATTAGAGAGGAGTGTTGAAATGGGAGAGAATTTGCACCAAGTGTCTGACGGCGACTTTGAACAAGAAATTCTGAAATCGAATCTTCCCGCTCTGGTCGATTTTTGGGCCTCCTGGTGCGGCCCATGTAAGACAGTCGGTCCGGTCGTTGAAGAATTGGCTGGCGAGTACGCGGGAAAAATCAAAGTGGCTAAAATGAATGTGGACGACAATAAAGAAACACCGGCACGCTATGGGATCAGAGGCATACCAACGTTGATCTTATTCAAAAACGGCGAGGTGGTGGACCAAATTGTGGGAGCTGTTCCAAAAAACCGCATAAAGGAATTGCTCGACAAGGTTTGAGCTAATGGACACGGATCTTATTATTCTCGGTGGCGGGCCGGCCGGACTTACCGCCGCAATGTATGCGGCGCGCGCTGGTATTCCCTTGCTGTTGTTTGAGAAAGCGGTCCCTGGAGGTCAAATGGCCGCCACCGAGACGGTGTGCAATTATCCCGGTTTTCCGGAGCCCATTTTCGGGATTGATCTGGCCCAAAAAATGGAAGCCCATGCGAGGTCGTTCGGAGTAGAGATCGTTCAGACGGATATTCAAAAGATCTCGAAAACGGCTAACGGCTTCTCATTGACCGCGGACGGGGGGCAGGTCTATGCCTGCCGTGTCTTGATCCTGGCTACAGGGGCTTCGCCCGTCAGACTCGGCATACCTGGAGAGTTGGAGTTTGCGGGTAGGGGAGTTAGTTATTGCGCGATTTGTGACGGTCCTTTTTTTCGAGATGTGGAAATCGCTGTGGTGGGCGGCGGCGACTCCGCAGCGGAGGAGGCGGTGTATCTCAGCCGATTTGCCACAAAAGTGCACTTGATTCATAGGCGAGACCGGCTTCGCGCGTGCAGAGAGATCCAGGAGAAAGTTCTTGCCGAACCGAAAGTTTTGGTCCATTGGAATACAATTCCCGTATCGATCCAAGGAGATAACGGAGTAACGACGCTGAAGATCCGTTCAGTCACCGACGGCGCCGAAGAAGATTTACCGGTGGAGGGGGTCTTTTTCTACGTCGGTTTGTATCCCAACCATGTTGAAGGCATATTAGAGTTGGTCAAAACCGATTCTAGAGGGTTCATCATCACGGATGCAAAATTGGCTTGTCCGACTCCGGGATTATTTGCAGCGGGTGATATAAGGTCGAAAGACCTTAGGCAAGTATCCACCGCAGTTGGGGATGGGGCCTCCGCAGCTTACAGCGCTCAGCTATACTTGGAAGGTCTTCCGGGAAAGAGCGCGTGACGAAACAGCATCTGCGTCTTTGCCATCACACCATTCGGATTGTCGAATAACCTTTTATCTCATCGGGCCGTTGTACCACCAGGGGTCGGGGCTGAAATAGTCCTGAGGACCGGCCATAGCCTTATCGCGGGTGCCGTACAGCGGTTCTATGGTCGGGCCGAACTCCGGTTTCCAGAAGGTGAGGACTTCCAGCGCTCCAACGGCCACCCTTCTCACCCCTAGGTATACGCCGCTGAGCGTCCCGGCGACAAAGCCGTTGCCGGCTCCGGCAAGATAGCCTTGAAGCGCCCCATCGTATGCGCCGACATACGCTCCATTGATCATCTCGTTGCCAATATTCGTGAACAATTCGTGCGGTCCTGAGAGAATATTGACGACCCCTCTGCCAAGTTTCCAAGCGGGCAAGTTCCTGTCAAATCTTTTGAGGTCATCAAAATCGGTTTCATAGGCGAACGACAAACAAGTAATTACCAGTGTTAGAATGACAACAGCGCTAGCTGTTAGGGTTCTTTTCATTACGTCCTCCGATGACCGATTGTTTGTCGCCCTTTCCCCGAAACAGGGCCCGTCGGGATGATGGCGACAAAATCGTATAAATTCTGAGCCCTGTTCAGGATCAGATTTGCGGCCCAATAGTATCACATGACGATATAAAAGGCAACAAACATTAATAATTCTCTCCTGATGTTGAATATTGCTAGAATACACTTTCATAAAAAATCACCCTTGCTTAATGAATCACCGCAATGTATTATGAATTCCGCCATTTCCTTCACCACATTCACGGCACGGTTTTCCCATGACAAATACAAGAAAATGGCTGTTGCTTGCGCTTGTTCTCCTCTTGCTTTCCGGCTGCTCTTTTGACAGTGTCTGGAAATGGATTGATCAAATGGATTTCGAGCGCGACGATCAGACCATAAGCATTACTCGGTTTCTAATGAAATAGACCCGATTGGCCATTCCAGGCCGCTGGCGCGGGGAAGGCGATTAGCCCGCGCGGCGGCAATGACGGTTCAGATTTTCGGAGGCTGTTATGGCGTCTTATGAGATAGATAGAAAGCTGCTTGAGAGCAAATCTACTGAAGAAATAAAACGTATACTAAGAAAAGAACGAGACGACTATACTCCCGAGGCTATAGAAATCCTCGAGGAAATCCTTCAATCAAGGGGCACTGAATCTTTGCCCTCCGAAGCTGGCGCCCACGGACCGACCGGGGTCCGTGCCGAGGTTTATCAGGCTGGAGGGGATCTGATCCGAAGCCCAGGAGATGCAGTGAGGGAGCTAAATCATCTGTTAGCCGGGGTCTTGAATGGGACAATGGATCCTCAGGTGGCTCAGGTGGCGTCAAATATTGTCATGGGAATTCTAAGGGCAATGGAAATGGAATTTATGCAGGAACCCGAGGAGGGATCATCTTGAGGACACCGGTGAAATCGGCCGTGGGAGCAGCCGTTGATTTTGAAAAGGGAGAGGGACTTGTTCCTGCGATAGCCCAGGATGTGCGGACCGGGAAAGTCCTCATGATGGCGTACATGAACCGTGAGGCGCTCGATACCACCCTGAAAGAAGGCAGAGCTTGCTATTGGAGCCGTTCCAGGCAGGAATTGTGGCGTAAGGGAGACACTTCCGGTGATATTCAGATTGTCAAGGACGTGCTGATAGATTGCGACGAGGACACTATTCTGCTGTTGGTGGATCAGCAGGGCAAAGGAGCGTGCCACACACGCCGCTGGAGTTGCTTCTACAGACGCATCACAGGGGAAGGAAGTTTTCAGGAAATCGATGGCTAAAGAAGCTTTGAAATTGATCATCCCAAAAGGAAGTCTCGAGCAGGCCACGGTGGATCTGTTCCGAAGGGCCGGCTGGAATATTGGTATTTCTCCCAGAAGCTATTTCCCGTCTATAGACGATGACGAAATCATATTGGCGCGATTGAGGGCTCAGGAGGTATCCCGCTACGTAGAATCAGGAACTTTTGACGCCGGACTCACCGGTAAAGATTGGGTGCTTGAGAATGAGTCGGATGTCGTTGTGATTGATGACCTGGTCTATTCCAAAGTCTCACATACTCCCGCCCGCTGGGTATTGGCCGTAGACGCGGAATCGGATTTCCAAAAGCCGGAAGACCTCGAGGGCAAGCGGATTGCCACTGAGTTGGTAGGGTTCACTCGAAAATTTTTCGCCGAACGGGAGACGAATGTTGAAGTGGAGTTCTCCTGGGGCAGCACTGAAGCTAAAGTGAAAGAAGGCGTGGTCGACGCCATTGTCGACGTCACCGAGACCGGGACAACCTTACGGGCCAACGGTCTTCGCATAATTCACACGCTGCTGACTACCAACACCCAACTGATTGCGAATCGTGAAGCGTACAAAGATCCTTTCAAGAAAGACAAGATCCAGCAGATTCATCTTTTGTTGCAGGCTGCGCTGGAAGCGGCCAAAATGGTCGGGCTGAAGATGAATGTTCCTAAAGAAGATCTTGAGGGCATAATCAAGCTTCTTCCGTCATTGAACGCGCCCACGGTCTCGGGCCTCTACAAATCCGACTGGTTTGCGGTGGAGGTTGTGGTCTCCGAGCAGATCGTCCGCTCGCTCATTCCAAGACTCCTAAAGGCAGGCGCGTCCGGAATAATTGAATATGGCTTAAACAAGGTACTGTGAAGCAGATCTTCTTGGGTTCAGTAGCACTGCCCGGACTCGTGTCTCAATAATCCTAACAAGAATTTTGCCGGACCCCATTTTCCGCAGGAATTCGATCCTGTGAGGCCTAGTTTACCCTTTCAAGAACCTCGGCGCATAGCAGTCGCTATCTCTGAATGGCTCCAGCCATGCCAGGACGCTGGTATCGTGCGCACTGTCTCGGGCTCGGTCCCGGGAGGCAGATCCCGTTCTCCCCCTCCCGGAACACGAGGCTACAATTCTCCAGCGGCCCCCACCGGAGCAATTCATTCTTCGACCTCTTCATAGTCTGGATGCGAGGAACGCTCCCAACTGCACATCCATTCGTTTTACGTGGTCTTTCACCCACTCCCCAAGGCTGGCGGCCACTCCCACCACCACCTCGGTTCCGACGTCTTGGCTCGCGCATTTCTCCACGAATTCCTTGACCTCTCGGACAAAGCCGTCATGGAGCCTTCTGTGTGTCTGATAGTCAGGGTAACCGCATTGGACCATAAGAGACTCTTCCGCCCGGAAGTGATAGATCGTGTAATTACTGAGGAATTGCAGACTGTCCCTCACAGCTTCTTTCCCTTTTTCATCCCACATGGCTTCGAGAAGGTCGTTGAACCTTCTGAATAGTTCCTTGTGTTGCCCGTCGATTTGCTCAACATGTACCGCATATTCAGGTGTCCATAAAATCCAGTCAGCCATGCGTGGTCTCCCTTCCGGTGGCTGCTTTCCGCGAAGACTATTCAACGTCAATAAGCCCCGTCTGTTTCTAAGTCCCCCTCAGTCACCTTGTCTTTGAACAGGTAGTAACCCCAAATCTGGTATATGAGCACAATCGGCACAAAGAACAACGCAACTCCCAGCATGATCTTCAACGTCAAGGGGCTGGAGGACGAATTGAAAATGGTCAGACTGTACGCCGAGTTCAGGCTGGATGGGAAGAGATTCGGGTAAAGCCCGACAACGCCGAACAGGGTGGCCCCGACTATAGTGAGAGCAGACGCAAACCAGGCCTTCCACCACGCGCTCTTCGCGATGAAAACACGCGTGGTCAATAAGGCGGCCACAGTAATTAATGGAATGAGCATCAGGGCGGGGTAGCTCAAATAGTTCCCGTACAGGTTGGTCGCAAACCACGTGGCGCCAAGAAATAACACTGCAACAACCAGCAGCGCCCACCATATCTTTCCGGCTACCTTTCCTGCTCGGTCTCCAAGCGGCGCCTCAGCTTTGATCGCCAACCACAGCGCCCCGTGAACCAGGAACAGGAGAACGAACAAGATGCCGCCCAGCAGTCCGTAAGGGTTCAGCAAGGTCAGCAGATTGCCTTGGAAGTCGCCTTCAGCGTCAATCGGTATCCCGCGAAAAATGTTGGCGAATGCGACACCGAGCAAGAGGGCTGGCACAAAGCTGCCCAAGAACAGACAGACGTCCCATAGCTTGCGCCATCCGAGGTCATCTGACTTGCTCCTGAATTCCATGGCGACTGCCCGCAGTATCAACCCAAAGAGCAACAGCAAAAGTGGCGTATACAAGGCGCTGAACATGACCGCATAGGTAGTCGGAAACGCGGCAAAAGTGACTCCGCCGGCAGTGATCAGCCAGACTTCGTTCCCATCCCAGAAAGGTCCCATCGAGTTGTATGCTACGCGTTTCTCAACATCGTTGCGCGTTACGAACGGGACAAGAGTTCCGAGCCCAAGATCGAAGCCATCAAGCATGAAATAAACTGCCCAAAGCACCCCCCACAGCAAGAACCAGATGGTTTCTAACATCGCTTCTTCCCCTTTCCTAGGCCTTTGCCGTCAAGGCGGGCTCGGGGCCCTTCCGAGCGTATTTGTAAATTAGATAGAAGCACGCTATGCCCAACAGAGAATAGACAAGTATAAAAGCCGCCAACGAGAGGCCCACTTGGTAGCCGGCCACCCGAGACGCGGCGTCCGTCGTTTTCATCAGTCCGTACACAATCCAAGGCTGCCGCCCAATCTCGGTGACTGTCCAACCGAGTAGCGCCGCTAGATAGGGCAAGGGAATACTCCATAGGAGCACTCTGAGAAGTCCCGGGCTGTTTTCCGGCGCATTCCGTTTGGCGTAAGCGACGATACTGACGACAGCAAGGAGTAATCCGAGCAGTATCATGGCCCTGAATGACCAGAAGGTGGCAGCGACTGGAGGACGCTCTTCCTTCGGCCATTTTTTGAGTCCCAGGTAAACTCCGTCCTTATCACCCAGAGCGAGCCAGCTCGACAGTTTAGGGATCCCGAGCAGCTCTATGGTGTTGCGCTCCTGCGCCTCATCCGGGACCACGATCAGGTATAGCGGCGCGCCCTTAACGGACTCCCAGACCGCTTCCACCGCTGCCGCCTTTGTGGGCTGGGCTTTCACCATCTCCACGCCGTGGAAGTGACCTGTGACGATTTGCGCGATGGAAAAGATGACCGCAAAGGTCGCTGCGATCCTAAAGGACCTCTTGAACAGGGAGATTTCCTGCGCACGCAGCAAGTGGTACGCGCTCACGCCCATGACGAAGAATCCTGCTAGGATATAAGCCCCACTGATAACGTGCAGAAACATCCAAACAGCGTAAGGTTGGGTGACGATAGCCCAGAAATCAGCAAGCTCTGCTCGACCGTTGCGGATCACGTATCCCACAGGATTCTGCATCCATGAATTGGCCACTAGGATCCAATAAGCGGATATATTTGAGGCGACGGTGACGAGCCAGATGCAAGCCGCATGAACCTTGGGGGAAAGCTTCTTCCAGCCGAAAATCCAGATGCCGATGAATGTGGATTCGAGGAAAAAGGCAAGAGTAGCCTCTATTGCAAGGAGAGATCCGAAGATATCCCCCACGTATTTGGAATAGCGAGACCAGTTGGTTCCGAACTGGAATTCCAGCGTGATGCCGGTTACCACTCCCAAGGCAAAATTGATAACGAACAACTTACCCCAGAATTTGGCCATCCTCCGGTATTCTTCGTTGCCCGTCCTGACCCATTGGGTTTCCATTATGGCTGCCAGGAGAGACAGACCCAGAGTCAACGGCACGAAGAGAAAATGGAAATAAGTCGCCACGGCAAATTGCAGACGTGACAGCATGACCGCGTCCATAGATCCTTACCCCCTTTGAAAATCTGTGATGCCGATGCGCATTCAAATGAGTAACTTTGATGGGCCGTCGGAATGCCTCGGAGGCGAAGTCAGGCCTGCCGTCCGAAACCGGAGGGGCAGTCAGCCGCCGTACTCCTTCAGTTGCGCAAAGGTCTCAATCAATCCTCTTGAACATCTTTGCCTTAACACTACAAACTGGACATACATCCGGAGGGTTGCCCTCAGCTGTGTATCCGCAGGTCGGGCACACATAGTACGGGTAGCTCTCCTGCGAAACGCCGAGGCTATCCAGAAGCTTCTGATAAAGGCTCGCATGGACTTTTTCAACTTCGTTGGCGTATTTGAAAGTCCTCTCGGCTTCCTTGTTCCCTTCCGCCTGGGCGGCTGCAATCATCTCGGGGTACATCTGCTTGAACTCGAAGGTCTCCCCGGCGATAGCGGCCTCCAAGTTCTGGGCCGTGCTCCCGATCCCCTTGAGTGTCCTGAGATGGTTGTGCGCGTGAACGGTTTCAGCCTCTGCGGCAGCCCGAAATAGCCGAGCGGCCTGAGGATACCCTTCGCTGTCGGCCTTGGCCGCAAACGCGAGATACTTGCGGTTCGCCTGGGACTCTCCTGCAAAAGCAGCCTGCAGAAACTCATCAACCTTTGACATCTTTTCCTTTCCTCCTCATTCGATATGTTGAGTCGATTTGGTCACTTGGCAACCGGCCCGGAATCAACTGCCCCTCCGCAAGTGGGACAGATTCCCGCGAATTCGACTGTGTGAGACAAGACCTTGTAACCACTAGCTTTTCTCGCTGTGTCCTCAATGCTCGGCACGACTTCCATACGAAGATCATCCACCCGGCCGCACACACTGCACCGGATGTGGTAATGGTTTGCCGTCGTGCCGTCGAAACGTCTCTGGGGACCACCGACATTCATTTTCCAGATCGTCCCTTCGTCGGACAACCGCTCAAGATTGCGATACACGGTCGCGATACTGATCTTAGGAAGCCTCTCTCGCACGATTCGATGAAGCTCCTCGGCCGTAGGGTGGCAGGTGAGTTTGTTCAGCTCTTCCAAAATCACGCGACGTTGTTGGGTCATTCGGCGTGAAGGTTTCGAATCCATCTGACCTCCTTACCGCTATTGCGACCTATTAGCAATAAGAAGCAGACAATTTTACCTGTGTCAAGAACTTTTTGTCATGGAAGTTGCTACGATTTCCGCTTCTAGTCTGCGACGTATTGTTCGCAAACCTGTATGGTGGAAATCCCCTTCCATTGCCTTGCCAAACGGAGTCAAGAATAATTTTTGCCGCAGGCTGCATTCAAAGCTGGCAAACCGCTCGGGCTAAAGACGAATTCTCATGCGGACAATCCTGCAGGCGTAAAGCTTCTCCCACCTTTGAACGCGCCGACCGCTTCCGATCTGCACAAATCGAATTGGTTCGTTTTGGAGGTTGTGGTATCCGAGCAGATCGTCCGCTCGCTCATTCCAAGGCTCCTAAAGGCAGGCGCGTCCGGAATAATTGAATATGGCTTGAACAAGGTGTTGTGAATTCGGATGGCTGACCGGCAGATTTAGAAAGAAACTACCGCAACTGGCCGCAAGAACTCAGGGGTACTGGATTCAATTGTAGGGGCGGTTCGCGAACCG
>Ga0172371_10000195_pt1 | contig 88154 bp, 79 predicted proteins | sample Lak12m_FD_114543 | JGI IMG/M metagenome (GOLD analysis project Ga0172371, IMG submission 114543) | Freshwater microbial communities from Kabuno Bay, South-Kivu, Congo - kab_022012_12m | ecosystem: Environmental > Aquatic > Freshwater > Lake | place: Democratic Republic of the Congo: South-Kivu...
CGTCAAACCGCCGTCTCATGCCTTGCAACCAAAGCCTCCTTGTGATCCCCCCGCCGGGTTCTACATCACCAAGGTAGGCTTTTCCACCTTAACCTCTTGTCCAGTTTTCGGGGTCCATTATATATAAGAGTGACTTAGTCTCCCTTCCTCCGGGCTGGACCTTTAGAGACGGTAATTATTATTGCGAGGACCACTCAAATTAGGACACTACCTCCCAAAGAGCGTCTCTTGACTCATGCGTCGCCGGCTGTTAGGAAAACAGTGATTGACGTGGCATTTACGCGCTATTTTTCGTGCAATTCCGCAGACCTCGCAAGGGGAGTCCTACGATGGCGATTCGGCGTCTTGTGGTAAAACCCGATCTTCCGGAAGAACTGGAGCCTCTACAGAGGATCGGCATGAATATGTGGTTTAATTGGAATCCGGACGTAAGCCGCCTCTTTCACGAAGTGGACCCGGAACAATGGGAAGCGTGCGGACACAACCCAATCCGAATGCTGGCCGACCTCTCACCTGAGAGGAAAACCGAGATACTGGAGGATTCAAGCCTTCTCGACTGGATTGCAGAAGCCGAACAGAGCTTTGACAAGTACGTCGGCGAGGCGGGAGTGTACTCGTTCAATCTGGAACGGCCGATTGACTACCGGATCGCGTATTTCAGCATGGAGTATGGCCTCGGTGAGTGCCTCCACCTGTATTCGGGCGGACTCGGTCTATTGGCAGGCGACCACCTCAAGAGCGCGTCCAACCTCTGTCTCCCGCTAATCGGGGTCGGACTGCTGTACCAGAAGGGTTATTTCGAGCAGTACCTCAACATCGACGGTTGGCAGCAAGAATCCTATCCGGAAAACGACTTCTACAATCTCCCCATCTTTCCCGTCCTCGACGCTACCGGTAATCAGGCGTCGTTCCAAATGGAAATGGCAGGCCGCAACGTCAAAGTCCTCTTGTGGCGGGTGCAAGTGGGCCGGATACCTCTCTATTTGCTCGACACGAACGACCCTTCCAATTCCGATTCGGCGCGGAGAATCACCTCGGCCCTTTACGGCGGGGGTGCCGAGATGCGCATCCAACAGGAGATTCTTTTGGGGATCGGAGGCGCCAGGGCATTGCACCTGCTCGGGCTTTGGCCGTTCGTGTATCATCTCAATGAGGGGCATGCAGCCTTCGCTGCGCTGGAGCGGATCCGCACCACTATGACCACGTACAAGGTGCCGTTCGAGGTAGCGGTCGAGGCGGTGGCCGCATCGACGGTCTTCACCACGCACACCCCGGTTCCGGCGGGAATCGACCTCTTTTCGCCCGACCTAGTGGACAAGTACTTCCGAAGCTACATGACGTCGCTGGGAATGACCGTGGACGATCTTCTGGCTCTTGGCAGGGAGCGGCCTGAAGACAAAGCCTCGCCGTTGTCTATGGCGGTGCTGGCACTCAGATTGTCCAGAGGAGTCAACGCGGTCAGCGAGCTGCACGGCCGGGTTTCCAAGAAAATGTGGGCGAGCCTCTGGCCGCAGCTTGGCGAAGACGACCTTCCGATCGGGTATGTGACCAACGGCGTGCACATCCCGTCGTATCTTTCCAAGGAAATGGCCGACCTCTTCCAACGCTATTTGGGTGAGGGCTGGGTTGAAGACCCTGATAACAAGCGAATATGGCCCAGAGTCTACAACATGCCGCACGACGAGCTTTGGCGCGTCCACGAGACGAGGCGGGAGCGACTCGTGGATTTCTGCAGGCGGCAGCTTGTGGCGCAGATGAAGTCCGGCCGCGGCTCGGTTCTGGATTTGCGCCGCACGAGGGACGTGCTCAGCTCCGAAGCGCTTACTATCGGATTCGCCAGGAGATTCGCGCCTTACAAGCGTGCGGGCCTGATCTTTTCCGACCCGGACCGACTGCTTCGCATCGTTTCGGACAAGCGCCGGCCCGTTCAGCTCATCTTTGCCGGTAAGGCCCACCCGCGCGACAACGAAGGCAAAGAGATCATCAGGCAGATCGTCCATCAGACGAGGACAGAAGGGTTCCGCCGAAAGATTGTCTTTCTCGAGGACTACGACATCAATATCGCTCGCTACCTGGTCCAGGGCTCTGACGTTTGGCTCAACACCCCGCGCAGGCCTAACGAAGCCTGCGGAACGTCCGGCATGAAGGCCGCTGCCAACGGCGCTCTCAACTTGAGCATTCTGGACGGCTGGTGGGCCGAGGGATGGAACGGTTCCAACGGCTGGGCCGTCGGAGGCGGAGAAGAATACGACGACCCGGACTATCAGGACAAAGTCGAAGCCGGGATTATCTACGATCTGCTTGAGCGGGAAGTGATCCCGACCTTCTTCGACCGCGGGCCGGACGGATTGCCTCATCGGTGGATCGAGATGATGAAGAACAGCATCGCGACGATCTGCGAACGGTTCAGCTCCCACCGGATGATTGAAGAGTACATGGAGGGCTATTACGTGCAGGCTGCGCTTGCCCACCAGATCCTGGGCGAGAATCGGCAAGCAAGGGCTCGCACGCTCAGCGATTGGAAAAAGCGGGTGCGCGGTCTCTGGAGTCAGGTGCGCATCCAGGACATCACGGAGGCGCGCAGCGAACTACTCTCGCTGGGCGAGCAACTGCTTGTAACTGCCTCGATCGGACTCGGCGGATTAGATCCCCAAGAAGTAATGGTGGACCTCTGCCACGGCAGGATTACCGCGACTTCCGACAAGATGATCAATCGCCGCATCACCTCGATGGCATGCTCGGAGCAACTCTCGGACCAAGTTTTCCGCTTCGAGGGGAGTATCCCTTGCGACGAAACGGGCATTTACGGGTACACCATTCGGATTCTTCCCTTTCATCCGTACCTGTTCAACCCGCTTTCGATGAATTTGGTGGTGTGGGCGTAAGCGAAAGCAGATGCCATCTGAATGTCATGGCACCCGCTTTCGACTTGCTGTTCTTGCCCTATTCTTCCGTGTGCCGTCATGGGAACAGAATCGAAACCACGACAGAGTCAGAGCGCTGTAATCACTCTGTTGGTTTCTTCGGCATTTCTTCCTTGGGTGCACCCGGTTTCTCAGCACCGCCGGCAGGAGGTTTTGCTGCCGGTGGAGTACCTCCAGGCCGTTCAACGGGGGGTGGTTTCACTCCCTCGCCGGGCTTGGCCGCGCCGGGCGCCTGTTTGCCGGCAGGTGGGGTCACACCGCGCCGCTCGACCGGAGGAGGTGGAGGTTTCTCTTCGGGTTTGGTCACTCCTGGCCGGTCACTTGGCGGAGGTTTGACTGCTTCACCAGGTTTGACGGCGCCCGGTCGTTCACCCGCTCCCGGCGCCGGCTTTTCGCCTGGTTTCATCATACCGGGCCGCTCGGTCGGCGACGGCAAAGGTTTTTCGCCAGGCTTGACCATGCCCGGCTTTTCCGCCGGCATCGTTCCCGCGGCTCCTGCACGGTAGTATTCCTGAACTTTCGTCTTCCACTCAGCGCCCCGGAATTCCGCCCAGCGTCTCTTTTCAAAGCTGGGAGCCTTCACCAGGACCGTTCTGTCGATCACGATTGTAACGCGTTCGCGTTCGGGTCTCACCACTGTCCACGGAATCGGAAATAGCCTGTTCCCGACTCCCGGAACGCCGGCGGGCTCAAGGATGACGTATTCTACACACCCATTGTCGCCAATGACGATGTCCACAATCTTCCCGAGCCGTTCGCCCTGGGCGGAAGTCACCGTTTTCCCGACCACGAGCGAAGCTCTGAATTCTGCGGCCCATGTTTGGCCCACGATCAGTGCGGAGATTAACAAGACACCACATACCAACCAAGCCTTTGGTTTCATGTTTCGGCCCTCCCTTTGGTATCAATTGATGCTCATCATTCGAGCCGTTTGAAATTCGGCCAATATTGCCACCCCATAAATTAATATAGACATTGTGCGTTCAATTCGGTTGCGTGGCCGTAGTAGCGCCGGGCTTTACTTCTCGTCTTTGCAGCGGCAGCCGAACCCGAGGAGTTCAAATCGCTTGGTGTCCTGCTTCTGGATCACTTGCAGGGTGCGGAGCTTCTGCCGGTCATCCAGGCACTGAAAGCAAGTAACTTTGCCTGCGGGGGAATCGCACGTCACAAAGATATCCACCCCCAAGTCTTGCCGAATCTTTTCCGCTTCAGTGGCGCCGGGCTTGGCAATTATTTCGAGCAGTTGCTTTTGCATCTTGTCGCAACTGGCGGCCATCTGGAGTGTCTGAGCCGATACGAGGTTGATAGCGACGCAAAGCATCACGATAGCCACGAGTATAAACCGCATTTTCATGTCTTCTCCTTCCCGGCGGATCAGCGTTAAAGGCAATCGAAACCGTGAGGCAGCCGCATGCCTCCTCCGCTTCGGACGTCAGGCCCAACTTCGCTTCGAAGGCACACCGGCCGCCCAAACCGGTTGCGTGCTTGAAAGTGCATTTCTGTGAAAGCGTCAGTAGCGCCGGCATCTTGCCGGTGTGCTTTGCGGCGTCTTTATCTTCCGTTGTGGAACTCTTCGCCATAGTCATTCCTGTGAGAATCGCTCGCCCATGTACGTGACGGACCGGGCCGCAAATGGGGCATCGTAGGGGCGACCTGCCGGTCGCCCGCCTGGGTCTCAGTATGGGTTCACACGGGCGACCGGCAGGTCGCCCTTACACCGAACCGATGTTCCACGAAGGCAGCCAGCCCATCCGGGGCGAAGCCACGGACGGAAACCCACCAGATTCTCATCGTTCGTTGTGGCTTGTTAACCATGAAAGTCGGCATCAGTCATCCCGGAATGCGTCAGCAAGCACTTTCCGGATGTCTTTTATCCGGATTTCGATCCCAGGCCCGCCGTCCCGAATGACAATGAGCGTCTCGACCGCGGGCGAGTATTTCTGTTGCGAAGCCTTCTTGAGCCAGCGGACCGCCTCATCCAGGCCTTTGGCCATCCCTTCACCAAGACCGTACATGACGTCGAGAGCATACTGAGCCGCAGCCAAGCCGGATTCCGCCGCAGCGCGATACCACTTAGCGGCCTCTTGGAGGTTTTGTGCGACGGATTTGCCGAACTGGTTCATCACTCCGAGTGCGAACTGCGCGTCTGCGTTCCCTTTTTCCGCGGCCCTTTGAAACCATTTCAAGGCCTCTCTGGCATTCTCGTCGACGCCCTTCCCGTAATAGTACATTCTGGCTACCGCGTACTGGCCTGCCGAGAGACCTTGCTCTGCAGCCTTCAGGAACCAGGCGAAGGCCTGCCGGGAATCTTGCGCAACTCCTCGACCATAGTAGTACACAACGCCCAGATCGTATTGGGCCTGAGCGTCGCCTTTTTGTGCCAATTCCATCAGAAGTTCCGGAGATCGGTGGTCGTCGGCCGCCAAAGTGGAATCGGCGTTCGAGAATCCGATAGAGAACGCGCTCACCAGACAAACGACTCTCATCATTGGTGCAAGCGTTCCTCGCCATCTTCGTTTTCGCGCAACAGTTGAGTCTTCCACAGCAATTTCCTTTCCGATCGGGGCTTATATTGGTTGCCCAAATTCTCGTCCGAGTCGCATGTTGAACGCCCGTCATTCCTGCGAAAGCAGGAATCCAGTTCCTGTTCTGGGTTCCCGCTTTCGCGGGAACGACGTGCTCCTTTTAGATTGCCCGTCTGCTAGGCATAGGGACGTTACATGTGACGACTACTCTCGTGTCATGAGGGTGACCGCTGCGTTCCCGTCGTCCCGATCCCAATGCCTCGGCGCGCAGCCATTTCTTCTTGTAGACGCTGTCCTGTCTCTGGAGGTTCCCTACGTTGCGTTTCGGGTCGGGGCTCCAAAACCAGGGCTCCTGTCGGACAGGCGCTTACACAGAGACCGCAGCCGATGCATCGTTCGTGGCTGATGCATTCAACACCGATCTCACCTTTGCGGATAGCGTCCGTTGGGCAGCGCTCCAGACAGAGGTCGCAAGCCTCGCGTACTGGATCCCTGGACAGGCCTCGCCGTAGCTAAAAAGACACAACTTGACCTGTTCACATTCCTCATTCTCGTCTTTCACCGTCGCGGGTCATCCGACCATTGAGGTTCCGACTCACCTTCCCTGGCGACCCCGGACGATTCACTCGGTTCTTTTCCTCTTTCCGGCATTTTCGCGGATTCATCCACCGCCCTAATCTCTCCTTTGAGCTTCTGAATCTCCAACAGCTTGAAGACCTCTGGCGGCAACTGGATAACCTGGGAAGGCGTGGCTAAGCGTATTCCTTCTTGGTCAAATCGTTCCAGGATCTCCATGCACGTCTTCTGCAACCAATCCTGATAGTCCCACCACACAGGCGGATGGTACCAGGCCACAATGGCAATGTTGAGGGTTCCCTCCTTGAAAGCGTTAAAGTGAATGCGCGGCGGGAGTTCCTCTCGCATGCCTTCGTGATCGCGGAGAGTGTCTTCAAGAATTTCGATCGCACGCCGCACCTTCGCCGGAGGAGTATCGTACGACAGCCCAATATTGGTGGACCACCGTATGTTCGATCGTCTACCGACATTCTGCAGGGGGGAATCGACCATTTTGCTGTTCGGTATCGCCAACAGATGTCCGTCCGGCGTCCGGATGCGAGTGCTCCTGAACCCGACCGAATCGACCGTTCCCTCGTACTTGTCAATCACTACCTGATCGCCTATTTGAAACGGTTTATCAAAGATGATGGTGAGCGTGCCGAGCAAGTTCGCCACCGATTCTTTCGCAGCCAACGCGATCGCGAGGCCTCCCAGGCCCAGAGACGCGATCAGTGGGCCCATCTGTATCCCCGTGACGTTCTGAACCAGTATGACGCCGCCGATCAGTATGATGACGATGCGCAGAGTCCTTCCCACAATGCCTACGAGCAGCTGGTCGATCTTGCTGTCACTGGCGGCTGCTCGTGCCTTGATCCGAACGTCGGACAAGACGACCAACCGATAAGCCAGCCAGATGATCGCAACGGAGCCGCCTATGTCGGCTGCTCGTGCTGCCACCGTTCTGAGAAAATGCCCGCCCGCGCCTGGGTGCAATTGAATGAGCACCAGCGACAGTGCGCCGTAGATTCCATAAGCCCATATGAAAAGAGAAAGAGGTTTGGAAAGCGCTTCGAGAAAGAGCGCCATCCACGCGAGCGCTTTTCCGGCCGATGATAACCGTTGCAGCCTTCGGTCAATCGATCGGCGCACCAATCCATCGACTATGCTCACCAGCACCAAGGCCAGGAGGCAAGCTATAAGACCGAGCCATGTGACTCCCAAGAAAATGTTCGCACCCACCCACCGTCCGAAGGTATCTGAGATTCGTGTTCCAATGCCCTGAAGTCCCCTCTCGAATCCGCGCGCGGCTCTTTCGACGGTTTCGGGCTCAATGGGTGAGATCTTTTGTTCCGGTGGGGGGGCTACTTCGGGTAACGAGGGCAGTTCTTGCTTGGTTTCCGCGGGCTTTGCGGCTTCGGCTGCGTAAATAGGATTCTGGCAAACAATTCCTGCGGAGAGGAACGCGACTCCCAACAAGCACGCAATGATAAACCGGTTCGCTCTATCGGCTCTCATTTTCATCCACCCCAATTGCGTTGCGAGGGGTGCCCCTGTGTTTTGCGCACGGGCGCACCGTTGTGGGGACTACCATGAAAAAGAGACCTGCTCGTCTTTCACCATATTCGGCGGCGGTCTACGAGTCAAGGAAGGTGCGGGTGTAGGGCGCAATGCTTCCGACATATCAATTTGGATATGATATAAGATCCGACAGCGACCGAACTCGAACGATGTCTCAGGGTGCGGGCTCCGTGCGAAAAAAATCCCCCCTGCCCCCCTTTACGAAAGGGGGGTATGCGCGGGTTCCCCCCTTAATAAAGGGGGGTTAGGGGGGATTTTTGCTCTTTTAGCCGAGCCTATGCGGAGAACGTAGCACCTCATACGATTAAAGACGCGCACACCTCGCCACAAGGGGGGTTACCCAATGAAAATCCGCATCACCGTCGGGAAGGTCGCAGTAGCGGCCGAACTCAACGACACCGAGACCGCTCGGAAGATCGCCGCCGCACTGCCGCTCCGGTGTGCCTTCAACACCTGGGGCGACGAGATCTATTTCTCGATCCCCGTAGAAGCACGACTCGATGAAAGCGCACGCGAAACCGTCGCGCTGGGTGACCTCGGATACTGGCCTTCCGGCAAAGCATTCTGCATCTTCTTCGGCCCAACCCCGGTCAGCCCGCCGGGGTCCATCGTCCCGGCTTCCGCGGTGAACATCATCGGCAAAGTGCTCGACGACGCCACCCAGTTCAAATCAGTCATGAACGAGCGCCAGGTGATCGTGGAGGCGGAGGAGTAGTAAGAGGGAGGCAGGAAGGGGAGATGAGACTGCCGGGGAGGCCCCTCCACCAAAAACTTCATAATATCGGGCAAACCGCTCCGCTACGCTGCGCGAGTTTGCCTCTAATATGAACTTGCGTGCAAGATGAGACAATGGATCTGTAGGGGCGCACCCGCGTGTGCGCCCAAATTCGGGCAGACGCGCGGGTCTGCCCCTACACTGGCCGAGGTGAACAATATCGACTCGATCGCGAGTTCGTAGGAGGGCCTCTCAAGATCAGTCGAATGCCATCCAAGGACCAACGACTGACTCCACGTCGAGTACACGTAAATCGAGGCATCATGACTGGTAGGGGCGGGTCTCAGACCCGCCTTTGTCGGACCGGCCAAGAATGAGCAGGTTTACCGCCTGCTCACATGAACGCACCGAGAATCCTGGCGGGTGGCCTGCCTGTTGATTAGCGGCGCTGCCTAAGCGCTCATCTTCTCCACGCGTTCCGCCAAGACCGGCGAATCCAGATCGACCGTCACGCGAAGGGCCTTCATCCCATGAACGCCGGGCAGGTCCTCGATTTCCAGCGATTCCACATCCCCGGTGAGGAAACCCTGGTTGCGGAGAAAACCGATGTGCCGTTTCGCTTCTTCCCGTTCATCGGTGTAGGAATAGACCATCGCGATCTTGCCTGGCTGCGTGAGCCGTTCGCCGGTCGAGCGAACCACGGCTTTGTCCAGGCGGGAACGGATGATTTCGTCGCCGATGTCGTACGCGCCGTCCACGTCGAAGCGCTTTTCATCGAAGCGGAAGCGTACCGATAGCGGCTGATGCCTGACGAGAATCAGGTGCGCTGATTCCAACGGCACGGTGAGCTCTCGCTTGAGCCGTTCCGAGTGCCAGGCCACGCCGCAGGCTACCATGATCTGCCACATGCGGAGGTTCTTCACGTACAGCTCGTTAAATCCTCCCTTTTCGCACATGGAATCGCCCAGGTAGATAACGTAGCTCACGCCGTCGGTCTGGTGCTTGTCGAAGTAGTGCGGAAAAACTTGCTGAGCTTCCGCCTGCTCCCGATCAAGGTACTGCACCATACAGCGATTGAACGCGGCGACGCTCTGTTCGAACTCTTTGCGCCTGGTGTACACGGTGCCGATTTTCGGATCGACCGCGGACTCGTACGCCTGCACAATTCCCGCGACTTCGGGCCCGAAGCTCCTCAGTACCGGGAAGAGCGGCTCAACTTCCGATCTCAGGAAGTTCACGATGGAAACGTGGTCGCCGGTATTGAATCCTCGGGCGATATTGTCCGTCAGGGCCTGTGCGCGATGTTCCAGGTCCTGGAGCACCGGCAGCATCTTCGCAGCCGATGCGGATCTGATCGTGTCGAGCGCCAGGGTGAGGTGCTCGGTGACGTCCGTCTGTATCGCCAGATTACGAACCTCGGACGAGCCTCGGATATCCGACGAGCCGTACAGTGGGTATACGTCTCGGAACACGATGGGCTCGAGATCGTCAACTCCACGATTGGCTCTTCCCTCAATCAATTTCAGCGCAGCTCTGCGGAAGCGCCATTCCACCGATGGATGCACCGCAGTGCACTTTTCCTTGATGATTCGCTCCACATAATTGTTGAGCTCCTCGTGGGTGCGCGTCATCGCCATCGCGAAAAGCGGTAACAGCTGGGCCGTAGTGGCCTGGTCGCCGGATCCGATTCCGCCGGGGTCCGGCGATTCGAGCTTCAATGCGCCGATCACTTCGCCCTGATATTCCAACGGAGCGACCAGAAGCGACCTGACTCCTTGAGCGATGAGCTGCTCATCAACGGGCGTCAAGGTCGGCTCCGCGTGCAAGTCCCGTACGCGAATTACGCGGCGTTCCGTCACAGCCCGGCAAAACACCGACCCGGCAAAATTGCTCAATGGAATGTATGCCGCGTCTGAAAAAACGTACGAGCCCTGCGTGCAGCATCCGCCGCTGAGGCCGAGCACGTGATCGCCCTGGATGGCAGTAATCTTTGTCGTGAGCCTCGGATTCTTGAACAGCGTTCTCAACCGGTCCTGAAGTCGTTGGAACCCGATCCACGAAAAGAGCGAGTCCCGGTCGATGAAATCCCGTTCGATGGCCGACATCACCTCCGAGGCAGTGACGTCGTACGCGTACATGACGGCCAAGCCTCGGAACTCGTAGTTGTCGGGTGGCATGATTTCCGCGAGCACCTCGGGTTCCCGCAGGTGTTCCATGACCGTCAGACGTTCTTCCGCGGAAAGCGCTCTCGCCGCGCCGGTACAGTGCACCTCGACGAAGCGGTAGTCGGGCCTCATACGGTAGTGGCGATCCAGGCCGGTCTCCGGATGAGGTATCGTCCTGATAAACGGCATCATCCACGTCTCGCTGACGTCGTAGCAGGTCTTAAGGATATGAGCAAAAGCGCGCATCGAGAGATATCTGGCGAACTCGGGATCGTCCCAACGGGGCGTGCCTCGAAGGCGGCAATCCTCGTCCAGCAAGAGCTGCTGCATGACCGGTGACGAGTAGATCGCTCGAACCGTGAAAGGGATGAATCCACCGAAGGGGTCACTGTCCCACATGGCCGTCGGAAACACGGTGCCCATGAGACTTGTCACCAGGCTCTTGTGGCGTTCCAGAAGTGAGAGATCTTCGATCGGCTGCTCGAGTTCCGGAACGTCGGCAATCCTTTTCAAGAGAATCGGCAGCAGATCGTCTCCGTCAGGGCCCGCGGCCGCGGCCTTTTCTTTCAGGAAAACGATCAGCGGCTTGAAGCTCAACACCGACCGGAATGGAAATCCGGGGATCCTGTCATTCATGGTGTGGACCTCCGTTTCATCAGTCTGGTCACAAATTCGGGTTGCATACCCGTTGCCGGGAGAGATGTCCGATTGGATCGGTTGCCGACCAGGGGGACTCCCTCACTTCGGACAACGCAGAGCCCTTAAACCTTCGTTCGGGAGTCCCCCCGATCGGCAGGTCAGATCGGTCAGCAATTTCGGCAACTGTAATAAGGCAACGGTTCTTGCCGCCGGGCGCCACTGCTAGCTTGCTAGCAGTGGCTTTTGGAAAGCACTGCTGGACAAGCCAGCAGTGGCACACATGTAAACAACCGTGATTCCTCCGGTGAATAGCGTCCGAGGTAGCTCGTCACCATATTTGGACAGCCGACATCTTACGCACCGTACTTGGCCTGTCTCAACGCGTGCGCGGTGATCAGGTTCATCAGGTACGTGGCCCTGAACTGGCCGAGCGCTCCCCGAAGGCATTGTGTCTCGCCGAATCCGGTGACGTCCGGGTTTGCCCTGGTGGTCCCCGGAGCCCAGAGCAGCACTGGAACCGGGTGCCAACTGTGGGACTTCAGCACGGACGGCGTCGAATGATCGCCCGTTACCACCACGACGTCGGGTTTGAGATCCAGAATTCTCGGAACGATGTGATCGACCTTCTCGATTTCCGCGACCTTCGCGTCAAAGTCGCCATCTTCACCTCGGCTATCCGTGTACTTGTAATGCATGAAGAAGAAATCGTAATCGTTCCACAGTTTGGCAAGTGCCTCGAGCTGTTCGTCCACGTTCGTCAGCCCCTGAATGAGATCCATTCCCACGAGGCTCGCCAATCCCTTGTACATCGGGTAGACCGCAAGCGCCGCGGCCTTGAGCTTGAACACCTCCAGAAAGGTCGGAAGCCCCGGGGTGCGCGACCAGCCTCGCAGCGTCACCATGTTGGCGGGGTGTTGATCCTTGATTCGGACGCGTACCTGGTCGATCCATTGGTTAACCAGGTCCGCGGTGCGCCGCGCCTCGGCAGTATCCTTCTGAGCCTTCACCACCAGCGGTTTGAGGCCCGTCTTCTGTGGGTCGGTTTCGTTGAGCGCTTCGGACAGTCCGGCGGCTCTTAAGATGAGCGCGAATCTGTAGTCTCGCACCGGTTTGACGATCGTTTCAACACCGGGAAGCGCAATGTCCTCGATCAAGCCCACCATTCGAGCGCACTCGTCCGTGGAAATCCGACCTGCCCGGCGATCCGTGATAACTCCCTGCCCGTCCACCGTGCAGAAGTTTCCCCGCGCCGCGACGTCGTTGTCCGTTAGCTGTAAGCCGATGCCCACCGCCTCTAACACGCCGCGACCGATCAGGTAGCAGATTGGGTCGTACCCGAACAGTCCGAGATGACCCGGTCCACTACCCGGCGATACACCGATATCTACAGGGTGGAGCAGCCCTGCCATCCCTTCCCGCGCTAGACGGTCCAGATTAGGCGTGGTCGCACTTTCAAGCTCGGTTGGTCCGCCCGGAGTTCTTGGCAGCCCTCCAAGTCCATCCATCACGAGCATGACGATTTTCGTGGTACCCGATTGGGTGAGGGTTTTTGTCAGATTCAGATCAGCCATTGTTTTTGCGCCTCCCCAGTGAATTGCACCCGGTCCGGGTCCGGAGACCCGGCGGCCTCCTCGAGGGCCCTCCGGAAACGAGGAAGATAGATGAGGTCGAAGACCTCTCCTTTATCCGGGAACAGAGCAAGGACAAAACGCCTCGCCCCGTCAATGTGCCTGTCCGCTTCATCGCGGCTCATGGGCGTGGTCATGAGAAGCCGGACTACCAGGTCCGTCACGAACCGCACCATGCGAATTTTTCGGTTTTCGTCTCTGATGAGGTGGTCTTTATCTGTCACAAGTGGTCTCCTGAACCCCCATGATACCTCACTTTAGGATAGTAAACATCACAATCCGTAGCGGCGAGTAGGCTAATGCCCAGAGCGACCGGCAACGAAATAAATAATGAGCTTCAGTGCTTGTTGTTTTCGCTCACTTGCGTCTAGAATACCGGAGCAGCGTGTTCAATTCGGGAGAGGTAATGCCACGGGCTTCGGCGATTCCTCTCGTATGATGTTCATTCGGAAATCCGAAGGAGCTGTGGATATGAGCAAGAAGCTTGAGATCATTGTTGCATTCGTCGCGTGCACGGGGTTGTGCCTTTCGGTTGCCCACGCACAGGTTGCAGATCAGCGCGCAATAAGAGCTGATGGCGCAGCGGTCTCCGCGGACCAGGTTCAGGCATGGGCAAAGGAATTCAGTACGGCCAATCCCGGCATCAACGTTGTGGTGCAGGGCACCAGTGCGGGCAAGGGTATTGAATCGCTGATCGGCAGGTCCGCGGAAGTCGCGATGGCCAGCCGCAACATCAACGAGAACGAGAAGAAGGCCGCTTCAGAAAAGGGTCTGCAACTTCAGGAAAAGCTGATTGGATACTCCGGAGTCTCCGTTGTCACCAGTCCGAAGAACCCTGTGAGCGAACTCTCCATCGAGCAGCTCAAGCAGATATTTACCGGTGAGATCACCAATTGGAAACATGTCGGCGGCCCCGACGCGGCGATCAAGGTGCTGTCGACGAAGGTACCCAAGTCCGGTGGAGCGGTGTTCTTTCAGCAACGAGTAATGGACGGAAAGCGTTTCGGTCCCAACACCAATTTTATGGAATCCTTCTACCTGATCGTGAAAGTGTGTTCGATTTCCGAGGACATCCCCATCGGCATTGCGCCGTCGGCATGGGGAGCCAAGGGAACCAAACTCATCGCGGTCAAGAAGGACGCGGAGTCCCAGGGAGTCCAACCTTCGGAACAAACCGTCCGAGACCGCACGTACCCGATTACCCTGCCATTCAAATTCTATTGGGATGGCCAGTCGAGTGACCAAAGAGTGCCGCGCTTCGTAGATTTTTGCGCGAGCAAGGGATTGGGCGGTCAGGAGAAATAGGGAACGGGGGGCAGGTATTCGTACCAATTCGCCGTCAGAGTGGCTCGTGGGGGTGGCCCAGACGTTACACGTCGGGGTTGCGAAGCAATGAGAGGGTCTTATACTCGTTGGTAGAAGGTCTGTCCGAATGAAGGAACACTGCTGGACAAGCCAGCAGTGGCACTCCTAGGCGAATCGGCCATTTCTTTTGGCAACAGCTCTCTCCCATTTCTCAAAAGGACGTCCAAATAGGAGCGACCGGAGACCTCTTGCGCCGTTGGCGCTCCGACGTATGACGTCGGAGCCACCCTTTGTGGACACAGCGAGCGTTTTTGATTTCGGAAACCGGGCCGATCCCTGCCCACGAATACCTCAATGGGTGCTGGAAACAGCCATAGCCAACTGACAACATCTCAATCCCGCGACGGCTCGTCAGTCCATTGGCGGTACTTTCGGTTCATGTCCCGATCCCACATCTTTCTTCCTTCAGTGGGCTCAGGCAACGCGCGAGAGAGTGCTTTGAGACCAGGAATGTAGCGAAGCGCCCATCCTTCGTCGGGATCCGTGTCCTCCGCGGCTGGTTTGACCGCGTTCTGCTCGGCTTTGTACGAGGCTTTGACCGGGCTACCGACACGGAGCGTGCCGCACGACGAGGCAACGAGGAGCGTCGCGGCCCCAAGGCACACGAGAGGTAAGGTTCTCATAAGAAAGTTCCCCTGAGAACAAAGGGTTGATGCAAGGCCGTAAATGCCTGGGTGAGCTTATATAGATTGTTGTCCTGGGATACAAGAAATTTTATTGGAGGGTGGAAACTTTTCTTTTGACCTTTTGTTTGGCCGTTCCCTTAAACCACATCATTAAGCATCCTGCCCGTTCTCAGGCCCTGCGCCCTCTCCTGCCCGTCTTAGCCACAGTGCAACCAACCCGGCAAACGCGTACAATAGCGCAGCCGCACCCAGCAAGCTCTTGAATCCCACCACCATCGCCACGATCACGGCGACAGACGTGGACACCACGGACGCAAACCCGTTCACTGCCCATGCAGCAGGAACAGCGTCCGGAGCCCCGCGGTGAAGCACAGACAAACCCCAAGGAAAAGGCATCCCCATCAAGACCGCCAGCGGTGCGATTACCGCCAATCCGACCAGGGTCTTGCCCCATTCAGGGACTTGTGCCGCGGTCCGGAAGAGCCACGGTAGCGCGTACGCTTCAAGAATGATGACGGCCACTAGTGCCCCCGCTACAGTCATCACTCCTCCTGGGAGCAGGCTGGTAAGCCGCGGCTGAACCATGCTCCCGCCTCCCGCGAAGAGGAGGAAACCTCCCAAGACCAGGGCCGCTGCAAGGATCGGGTCGCCGAGAAATCTCGTGAACATCTGGATGAAGCTCATTTCAAGCGCCATGAACGCAATACCCAGCGCGCCGAAGTAGCACACCACCGCCGTACCCACAGCAGGGGAGGCGGCGGTACGGTGTCGCCGTAGCAGCAGAAGCGGAGCGGGCATAAGTACCGCGGCCACCGTGGCGGTCCATCCCGCGGCAAGCACGAGCACGAGAAACCCGGTCTCGCTCCTCGTCAACCACAGCGGCCCAAAGACTTCTTGCAGCTTCGAAACAGACTCCCAACGGAAAAAATCGTAGAAAAACGGCCGGTCGTCCGTCGCAGGCCTCACGTCAGTCACCCAGCTTTTATAAAATGCGACCCGATCCGTCGAGAGGATCCTCTCGACCGCGTGATGGAACCACGAGATCTTCTCGCCGGCAGGTCCCGGCAGAACGTGCACCCGATTGGTTTGCTCGCGCTTTACGCCGGGGAACCACTCCGCCTCCCAGGACATCGCGTTGCACGCCTCGATGAAGCGAGCCGTCGTTGCCGGGTCGATAGCCGCGTTCCCGGCGAGCGTCGCAAACCCCAACTCGTCCCTCGCCATGAGGAGGCAGCGGCCGGGCGTTGATATTCCTCGAAGTTCGAGAGCTTCGATCCAAGTCCCCACGATCTTGATGTTGTCTCTGGGTGGGTCCTGTATACCCCGCACGGTTATCGCCAGTCCTCCGGCAGCGAGCGCGTCAAGGCAGCGTCCGAAACCCTCCACGGTGCTCAGGTAATCCTCCCGCAGACCGCCGATGCCGGAACTCCCGGCGGCAAAGCCTTCGAGCGCGGCCAGATGGATGACTTGAAAGGTTTGAGTCGTGCTGTCGAGAAATGCGCGCGGGTCAGCGATTACGACGCTGATACGCGGGTCGTCGAGTACCTTGCTCCGGTGCTCCCTGAGGAGGGTGACCGCGTTCGCGTCGGGGTGCACAAACACGATTGAACGCGCCGCGCTCATCCGTGCGAGCCACACCGATGTCCCACCGCTATCGCCCAGTATCAGTACGCGTTCCGGCTGGAGAAGCTTGTATGGAAGGGCCGCGAGCGTGGAATTCAGAAACCGTGCCTGTTCAGGCGAATCTATCAGCGGAAGCGCACCCACCTGGAAGCCGTCTCGGAGGACCATATCCATGTTGGGCGCGTTGGCAGCGGAACCCAAGGACAGGAGTGTGTGGAAGGACGGGCCAGCGTATAGATCGATTCGACCACGCGGTCCGAAGAGGGTTCGGACCAGTTCTGCACCACCCTGATCCACGAGCCGCCGGGCATGGGCGGACGTCTTGTACTGGTCGATGTTAAGGGGATACGCGCGTTCCGAGCCGATGACGAGGGTCGCCGCAAGCCCACCTCCCGCGACGGCGATTGCCGCGGCGTAGGTCCACGCCGCGCGCCACCCTTCTGCCGGCGCCATTACTAACCCCGCGAACAGCACCGAGAGGGCAATGGGTACGGCGAGGAGGTTTTCCGGAACCCAGCCCATCAGAAAGACGGTGACCCAGGCGCCCGCGGCGCTCCCAACGAGACTTGCTGCGTACAGTCGGTGTCCTTCTCCGCGGCCCACCATAAGTGCGAGCCCGACCAAAGTGCCCGCAAGCAGGAACGGGATCAGGTGAATAATCCAAAAGAGAAACCACCATCCGAGATTTACAGCCAGGTTCACCGGTGCAAAGGAAACGTCTAGCGGAATGAGTTCACCTAGGCGAAAGCAAACAGGCATCGACAGGGCGAATACCAGGAGGCCCCAACGGAACACCGCGTCCAGTCGGGTCTCAAGGCGGGAGCCGATCACGGCGAGAAGAGTTCCTCCAGCGCCGAAACCCAGGAGCGCACAGCTGATCACGAGAAACGAGAAGTGATGATACCGTGCTACCAGCAGGCATCTCATGAGCGCCAGCTGCCACCCGATCGCGGCAAACGAGACAGCAAATACCGCCGGCATCATCCGCGTTGCGTAGGAATCCCCGGACTGCTGTCGTGCGGGTAGAGGATCTCTAAATGCGGCAATCAGGGTTTTACCCCCCCCCCTCAGACGGGCTGGCGGCGAACCAGTATCAGTTGCCTTCGCTTTTCTCATGAATGAGCGGCACGAACCGCACGAGTTCCAGGGTCTTCGATGTTCGGCTCCCTTCCTGGTCCTTGGTGACAAGAAGTAGCCGCTGTGTCTCGAACGGCCCCCCCACAGGGATTACCATCTTTCCACCGGGCTTGAGCTGCTCAAAGAGAGGCGCCGGAATGTGGAGCGCGGCGCACGTCACGATTATCCGGTCGAAAGGACCGCTCTCTTTAATCCCGTAGTACCCGTCCCCCAAACGAACGGTCACCGAACCGTATCCTAATGTGCTGAGCGCCGTCTGGGCGTTCTTGTACAGCGGTTCGATGATCTCGATCGTGAAAACCTGCGGAGTGATTTCTGCGAGTATGGCTGCTTGGTAACCCGATCCGGTGCCCACTTCGAGGACCTTCATCCCCGGACGCACATCCAGAGCCTGAGTCATCAGAGCTACGATATATGGCTGAGAGATTGTCTGGCCGTGTCCAATCGGCACCGGCGTATCGTAATAGGAGAAGGCACGGTTTGCCGGTGGAATGAACAGGTGTCTCGGCACCTTCAACATCGCGTCCAGGACGGCCTTGTCGGTGATCTCTGTACGGAATTGGCCCTTGAGCTGGGTACGAACCATTGCTTCCCGCTCTTGGCGCCGCTCCGAGAACATCTCGGCGACGTCGGGGCTTCCTACTGCGGCCGCAAGAGATGCCACAAGAACCGCGGGCATGAACACCCCCACGGCGAGAAGACCTAGACGGACTACTGTAGATCCGACCCTGTTTCTGAGTTTATTTGGGCGCCGAGGGTGAGCCATTTTTCCATCACCACCGCGTCGTCATCAATTTCAGCGTAATAGCGTTTGCGGAACCCGATCGCGGTAAATCCGCACTTCCGGTAAAGGCTCCGCGCTGCGGCGTTTCGTCGGCCCACTTCAAGAATAATGCGCCGCACCCCCTCCTGCAAGCACATCCCCTCCAGATGGTTCATGATCACACTGCCGTACCCGCGCCCCCGCATATTCGGGTGTATGGCTATTGTCTGGATGTGCGCCTCGTCAAGCACTACCCAGAAGCAGACGTAACCTGCAATCGTACCGTCCTCCGCGAAGAAGACCACCGCTCGGGCGGCGCGATTGGCCAGTTCCTTGAGAAAAACGTCACGACTCCACGGGGCGGCGAACGACACCCGCTCGATCGCGAGCACCTCGTCAAGATCGGATTGCTGCATCTGACGGGCGGCCAGTCCCGCGCCTGTTGTCATAGTCCGAAGCCCAAAAAGCGCAGGAGCAAGCCCGCACAAAGGAACGCCCCGAATCCGACGAGAAACAGAACCCATTCCTCGCGCCCCTGTGAGTGGACCATCACATCCGCGGCAGCCATAACGGGGATCACGTAGTACGCGAATTCCAGGGCTCGTTGAGACTTCGGACTCAGCGCGCCCGTCACTCCTCCCACCACTAGCGTACCAATCAAGATGGCAGGAACCAGCGCCGCGAACCCGAACAGAAACCCTTGTCCAAGTCCCCAAAGCATCGGCTTGGCCAAGCTGGCGCCGGGCGATTGCTTGAGCATCTCTTCGGCCAACGAAGCCGGCTTGCCCAAGGCCACGCGAAGGCGCGTGTCGAGCCTCTTCCCCAGATGCGCCAGAGGAAACAGGACAAGGAAGCTCACCACCACGGTGGCCATTGTCGGAGCGCCCCATCGAACGGAGACAATCCCCGAGACTGCCGCGGTAGCGACTGCCGCAAGTGTGCTGTCGGGAGGGATATACCCTCCCACCGGCGGCCTCCCCAACCAGAATAATTCGTAGAGAATGCCGGTCGCGACACCTGCCCTGAGATCTCCCACGAGCCACCCGATGATCGGCGCGGCGACCAGCGGCCGAGAAAGCATCACTTGTAGCGCCTGAAACCTGTCCAGCCAAAGAAGGCCCCCCACCCCGCTTGCCATGATGACTTCGTATATCATGGATCACACGCTGCAAGGGGATCGGAATTCGTCCGATGTCGGCCGGTTCCGAGAACCCGACCTAAGGCCTGAGAGCCTCCGCGGGGAAGAAATCCCTATAGACACTCGGATCAAGCGGTCGAAAAGCATCGAATAGGTCCACCGGCTTCTCGAAGGGAACTGTCTGCAAATCCACATTTACGCCAGCGCGGACGATCTCCCTGAGGCTCTGGAGGCATTCCCGACCGACGAAGACCGTCCTGCTGAGGCTCAGGGTGCCCTCAGCGCTCCGGATATTCCCCAGATTAAGCCGCTGAAACGGTACACCTGCTCTCTTCAGTCTCAGAGCGTCCCTTAGGTGCTCGACAATAACCATGCGCCGGACTCGCCCATCGTGACTCTGGAGCAAGATCTCTGCAATACGTTCCACTGTGTCGATGACGAGCCGCGTGGAGCGGGGAATTGCGGACTCGAAAATGGCCCTCTGCGTTTCGTCCGCGGCCAGAGTATCGTTGGGAACGAGCAGTTCGTTCGCCTTGATGGACGGAAGCCACGCCTGCAGGATTTGTCCGTGTATCAACCTGTCGTCTACTCTGACCAGGATTATCGACATCATTTATACTCAAATCACATCAACGGTCATCACGAGACCGTGCTCGCACGTCCTTTGCGAGCGAGTCGCTCTTCAAAGACGCTTCCGGAGAGGTAGATATTTTCCTTGCCCGCTTCTGCCGCGAGTTTGGCGAGAGTCGCCAGATCGTTGCCTTCTCGGGCATTGATCGCCTTGATCAACATAGGAAGGTTCAGTCCCGTGACCACTTCAATTCTGCCCGGTTCGAGAAACGACAGGGCGATGTTCGTTGGAGTTCCCCCGAAGAGGTCCGTGAGTATGAGCACGCCGTCGCCCGCGTCAGTCTTCTTGATGGCTCGTTGGACCCGGTCCACGAGCTTTTCCGGCGAGTCAGCCGGATCGATGGAGATCGTCGTCAAATGCTCCTCCGACGTCAGTCCGATCATACGCGCCGTTCTGATGAACTGATCGCCGAGTTCGCCGTGCGTAGATATGAGAATTCCGATCATAAATGCTTGTCCATATTAATAGATCGATTCACAAGTCCAACCGGTGAGAAGCGCATGCCACCACCGGCTCGGTCGTCAGTGCTCTCGATCCATGATGGCAAATTATTCCCGAATCTGTCTATTGGTCTCTTAACCCGATGGCCGACCGTCTTGTGGCGGGGTCGCATCGCCCAGTTCGCGATGTCTTACCTCGACATTACTGTAGCCGTTCTTCTTAAGTAGTTCGTAAATATATTCGGCTATCGTCACCGACCGATGCCGTCCACCCGTGCACCCTACGGAAACGGTAAGGTACTGCTTCCCCTCCTTTATGTAAAGAGGTAAAAGAAAGATAAGCAGTCCATCCAGTTTTTCCAAGAACTTGGTTGTGGTGTCGTGCGAAGTGATCCACGTTGCCACCCGAGGATCTTTCCCGGTCTTATCCTTGAGTTCGGGGACGAAGTAAGGATTGGGCAGGAAGCGTACGTCGAACACAAGGTCAGACTCCACCGGCACTCCTTTGCCGAATCCGAATGAATTTACCACTAACCTGAGCCCATTCTCCGCGGGCGGACCGAAAATCTTTTTGATGTCATCCCGCAACTGGTGCACGGTCATGTCGGAGGTATCGATCACCCAATCGGCCTTGTCTCTTATCTGGGCGAGCTCTTCCCGCTCCTTCCGAATGCCGTCCACCAAGGGGCCGTCGGGAACTAGCGGATGTTGTCGCCGCGTCTCGCTGTAACGGCGTACGATCACCTCATCCCTGGCATCGAGAAAGAGCACCTCCACTGGTGTTCCGGTCGATTCCAGGGACGTGGACACCGCAGAATAGCGCGGGATAAAGCCTCTCTGCCGAAGATCGATCACCAGGGCCAGCCGCTCAAGTTCGCTTCCGCTGGAGTCGCTGAGTTCCAGAAGCTTGGGCAGCAGGTCTACCGGGATGTTGTCCACGCAAAAGAAGCCAAGATCTTCCAGTGTCCGGGCCGCGGTGGATTTGCCCGAACCCGACATGCCCGTGATAACGACAACTTTCTTGTTCATTCCGCCGTCACCGTCCCGCTGCGAGCGAATATTCCCGCGAGGAGTTCCACTATGAGCGCACAGTCCGCGCCTTGGGGCAACGGTACCCGTACGCACGGAAGCATGCTTCCGAGGAGCAGCATTTCGCTGACCTGAGGTGTGATTCTTGCCGCGTCCGTTTTAGGATCGTACTCATCTATCTCTATAACAAGGTTAATACACGCGGACCGGGCAGTCTTCCGCTCGAACAGCGATTTCGCCCGGAATACACCCAATCCCCGGATTTCGATGCGTACGTCTTCTTCCGTCGAGCGGCCGATAAGTGCGCCATCCGGCCCAATATTAACCGCCACCAGATCGTCTGCCACAAGACGGTGGCCGCGGTCCATCAGGCGCAGCGCTGCAAGAGATTTGCCGGAGCCGGCGGGACCTTTGAGCAGCACACCGATTCCGTTGACCTCAACGAGCACAGCCTGTATTGTTGCACCGTCCATGAGGTCCGTCATATCACGGCGCGCACGCTCGATCAATTGCGTCGTCCGGTAGCGGAAGTGGAAAGCACTTGACAGGCGGGCCGGGATATGAGAATGCATATATTGTCATTCTGAGATGTTGTGGAGGTGCCATGAAATCCCTCACCTTGACTACCGCAGCCTTCATTCTTCTGACCGCTCTCTTTGCCGGCACGATTCCGGCTGCGGCCAATCCTTCCGCGCTCGCTTCCGAGGCAAACATTTATCTGATGCCCCGACCCGCCAAGATTGTTAACCTTGCGTTTACCACTTCAACGGGCGCGCGGGTTTCGTTGAGCGATTTCAGAGGCAAGGTCGTGCTCCTTCACTTCTGGTCCATCCAGTGCCCCGCCTGCCGGATTGCCGAGCCTGCCTTGCAGGCCCTCAAGCAGACCTACGGGGCGTCGGGGCTGGAAATTCTTGGCGTAAACCTTGTGGACCCCCCCGCTATGGTGTCAAGCCACGTCTCACAGCACAGGCCCCCCTTCCCGGTGCTCGTGGACGGCGGTACGGGGTTGTCGCTGCGATCTATGAGCCTCAATGGCAAGCCCACGGCATTTTTGGTGACCCCTGCGCGTGAGGCGGTCCTCGAAGTGCCGGGCTTTCCCACCACATACATAATCGACTGCCGGGGTGACGTTGTGGGCTACAGCGTGGGCGCCGCTCAATGGAACCAGAGGGTTGCAGTGGATTTTCTCCGTGGACTGCTATCTCAGACGCGGTCCTGCGGCGTGGCGCAGGCCGGCCCTGTGAGGGCGACGAAGTTCTAGAGCCCGCCTTCATTCGTAGCTCCTTTATCCAAGCGTGTTTTCGCTTGACAACGCGCAAGCGGGTTGCTAGTTTTTTAATTTGAAGTGCAGGCGCGTAGCTCAGGGGGAGAGCATCACCTTGACGCGGTGAGGGTCTGGGGTTCAAATCCCCACGCGCCTACCACAACGGATGGTCGACTGTCGGCGACTGCCGCCATCGGCCAATTGAGGAGGAGAATTCAGCCCGTGCCGATTTTTCAGCGGCCCAGTATGATGTGCAGTCGTATATGCAATCCCTTCAGAGCATGAACGTCTCCATTCAGATCGAAAATCTAGACGGCGAGAAGATTTATCCTTCCGGTATTACTCCCGCAGATATCCTTCGGGACAGCTCCGCAACAAATCATCGCGATATCGTAGCGGCACGCTTCAACGGCGCGGCCGTCGATCTGTCAGCCCCTTTGACCGAATCCGGCATACTCGCTTTCATTCCCGTAACGACATCAGAAGGCCTCGATATCCTGAGACATTCCACATCTCACGTCATGGCGCAGGCCGTGCAAGAGCTTTTTCACGGCGTCAAGGTTACGATCGGTCCCGCTATCGAGGACGGCTTCTACTACGACTTCGACAGCCCGCGGCCTTTTACTCCCGAGGACTTGGACAAGATCGAGACCAGGATGCAGGAAATCGTCAAAAGCCAACTTGATTTCCGGCGCATGATCATGAGCCGGAATGAGGCGGTTGATTTCTTTCGCGACAAGGACGAGTCCTACAAAGTCGAGATTATTGAAGCGCTGGATGTCGACGAGGTGAGCCTGTACTCGCAGGGGGAGTTCACTGACCTCTGCCGCGGACCTCATGTGCCGAATACCGGGTTCATTAAAGCATTCAAACTGACCAAGGTGGCAGGAGCGTACTGGCGCGGGGACGAACGCAACCCAATGCTTCAGCGGATCTACGGGACCGCGTTTCCCGCCCAAAAGGAGCTCAAACGGCATCTCGAACTCATCGAAGAGGCCAAGAAGCGCGACCATCGCAAACTCGGCCGTGAACTCGACCTCTTCTCCATCCAGGACGAAGTGGGTCCTGGGCTTGTCATTTGGCACCCGAAAGGCGCAATGCTCCGGTATCTTATCGAGGAATTCGAGCGAGTTGAGCACCTGAAACGGGGCTACCAGATGGTGGTGGGCCCGACGATACTGAAAAGAGAGCTGTGGGAGCGATCGGGGCACTTCGACAACTACCGCGATCACATGTACTTCACCACGGTGGATGATATCGACTACGGCATCAAGCCGATGAACTGCCTGTCCCACATGCTGATCTACAAGAGCAAGATCAGGTCGTACCGAGATCTTCCATTGCGGTTCTTCGAACTTGGAACCGTCCACCGCCACGAAAAGAGTGGTGTGCTCCACGGCCTGCTGAGGGTCCGGCAGTTCACTCAAGACGACGCTCACATCGTGTGCACTCCCGACCAGCTTAACGGCGAAATCAACGGAGTCATCAAGTTTGTGCAGGACGTAATGGGGATCTTCGGGTTCGAATACTCCATGGAGCTTAGCACCCGCCCGGAGAAGTCTATCGGTACGGATGAAGATTGGGAACGCGCCACAAATGCGCTGCAGAGAGCGCTCGAGCAGCAAGGCGCCGATTACGAGATAAATGAAGGTGACGGGGCCTTTTATGGACCCAAGATCGACATCAAGTTGAAGGACGCGCTCAACCGATCATGGCAGTGCGCGACGATCCAATGTGATTTCACCTTGCCCGAGCGTTTTGACCTGACGTATACGGATTCGGACGGGGCACGGAAACGTCCGGTGATGATTCACCGGGTGGTGCTGGGCGCGATCGAACGCTTCCTGGGTGTGCTCGTCGAACATTACGCGGGTGCATTTCCATTGTGGCTGTCGCCGGTTCAGGCCATCGTGATGAATATCACCGATCGACAGGAAGGCTACGCCAAGGAAGTCAGTGAAATGCTGAGAAAGGAAGGAATGCGACTGGAAGAAGATCTACGCAATGAGAAGATCGGATTTAAAATTCGTGAAGCAGTGAACCACAAGGTGCCGTATATGCTTATCGTCGGAGACGACGAGATGACAAACAGAACCATCGCGGTTCGCAAGCGGGGCGAGCGGTCTACTACCGTCCTCTCCGTGGAGGAGTTTCTGTCGCGTTTTCATAAGGAGGCAGCGAATCGTTCATGACACATTCGTCCGGCTTTGAAGCCAACGGGTTCTCATCAAGGGGGCTTTGTTCATGAGAGCAAGACCAAGAGGTCCTGCCATTTCGGAACCCAAAGTCAGGGTGAACCGGAACATCATCGCACCGGCGCTCCGGGTCGTTTCTCCTGACGGAGAGCAACTCGGCATACTGACAGTCGCCGAAGCTCTCGAAAAAGCCGAACAGTACGGTCTTGACTTGGTGGAGGTGGCGCCCAACGCCGATCCGCCCGTGTGCAAGATCATGGACTACGGCAAGTACCGCTTCGAGGAAACCAAGAAAGAGCACAAGCGTAAGAAGAAGCAGGCGACGGTCGTGGTCAAGGAGATCAAGCTCAGGCCCAAGACCGAGGCGCATGACCTGGGATACAAGGTCAAGTGGCTCAAGCGCTTCCTTGCCGAAGACTGCAAGGTGAAGGTCACTATCATGTTTCGCGGGCGAGAGATTACCCATCCCGAACAAGCCCGCCTGGTCCTCGACAAACTTCTCGAGCTTGTGGGGGACGCGGCTCAGGTCGAACAGCCGGCAAAGTTCGAGGGCCGGAATATGACCATGATCCTTGCTCCCAATGCCTGATCGGCTTGGGTGGGGGGCGCAGGTTCGAAGGACGGCTACGGTTCCGGGACTTTCGTAACGGCTGCGCTGGGGCGGCGGGAGAGCAGCGCGCATTAGGTTCGGAGTGAAGTTTCTTGGCGCTCCGGCGGGTGTGGTGCGACACCGTCGTCAGGGCAGCTTCGTTCGAGACCCATGCATCTCCACCGTCTCCGGACAGGTGAACCGGGGCGTGAGAGGGCGCGCAATGTCGAGTACGGAAAAGCGAAAATTCACGCGGATACCGTTCGAGACAGAGATCAGGCTGGCCACCGACACTCAGCGCATAAGCGCAAGCCGTATGAGGAATATCAGCCTCGGTGGAATGTTCGTTGTTACCGAGGAGACCTTGCCGCTCGACTCCCTCTGTGAAGTCGAGATCGACCTCATCGGGCCTGCTAGCCTACTGCGCATACGGCTCGAAGCCGACGTCATCCGCGTCGAACCCGGCGGTATCGCGATCAAGTTCACGAAGATGGACATGGACAGCCTCGTTCACCTGAAGCACCTCATTACCGTCCATGCAGGCAGTCCGGAGATTATTGACGAGGAATACTACAGAACGCTCTTCGGAGTGGAGCCGCCTTCCGAATAACCCTCAGAAAGCCTCGCTGCCGCCTGCCGTAGGGGTCGGTCAAATACCGGCGCCGCGTCAATGACCGATTAATGCCAATGCGCCATCATGTAGGTAACATTGGCACCGCTCGCCCACATGAGATTCCGTACGAGAAAATCCCCCCTAGCCCCCCTTTATTAAGGGGGGAAAGTAGGGGCGGATGGCCGTCCGCCCGCTCCCAGTAGTCCCCCCCCTTTCGTAAAGGGGGGACAGGGGGGATTTTGGATGTCACCGATGTTACTCGTTTGAACGCGAACTGGCATTACGCGCACATCCCTGGCATTTGTTCCCACACACGCCATAAAGATTGATTCCTGGACTCCTCTGATGTAGGAAACTACCGTGAGGAACGTGTGGCACAAGTTTGTCAAGATTTCGGCCCGTACCGCACGCACCCATGGTGGAGACGCTTTTTGCGTTCCTGTGAAAGTCGTCCCCGTAAGCACTTGCTATCGGGTGTGCGTATCGGGAGGTGCGGAAGGGAGAAGGAGTCTCCTCTCCGCAGGATGGCGCAGCGTGGCGCTCTTAATACTCATCTCCGAGGCGAAGCCACGGAGTGTTGACCGAAGCCCACGACTTTCATGATTCGTTGTGCCCAAAAACCGGGGCATGAAAGTTGGTGTCATCGTTGCGTAGCACGCTCGTTTCTCCCGGCTTTGGAGATTGTATGAACAGCAACGAAGCGGAATTGCAACGCATCAACAATGAGCTGGAACGCCGCGTCAACGACCGAACCGCTGAGCTGACCACTGCCAACGAACGACTCCACGCGGAAATCGAGCGCCTCAAAGACATCGAGAGCGCTCTTGAGGAAAGTGAAGAGCGATTCCGCACGTTGGTGGAGGCCGCCGGGGAGGTCATTTGGAGCGCTGACCTCAGCATGAAGCTCGCATATATTAGCCCTTCGGTGACAAAATTGCTCGGGTACTCCGTCGAAGAGATGCTGGCAATGGACCCCCTCTCCACAATCTCACCGGAGAGTCGGGAACGCGTGATTCACGCTATCGGTCGTGAAATCTTGCTTCAGCAGAAGACCACCGGACCGAGTTACCTTTCGAATGCGCAAGAGATCGAACATCGGCGCAAAGACGGCTCCAACGTGTGGGTGGAGATGACCACCACCTTCCTGAGGGACGGAAACGGTCGTCCCACCGGTATCCTGGGGATTTGGCGGGACATCAGCCAACGCAAACGCGTCGACGACCTCAAATCCGACTTCGTGACAACGGTAGCGCACGAGCTGCGCACACCGCTCACCTCGATCCGTGGATATTCGGAGCTGCTCCTTGTGGCATCCGACCTCACACCGGACGAACAACGGGAGTGCCTTGCGCATATCAATCGGCAGTCGGTAGTCCTCGCCGACATCGTTACCGACATGCTGGACATCGCGCGCATGGAATCGGGAAAAGAACTCCACATGCACCTGATCCGCTGCAACGTGAGCGAACAGATCCGGCTCCTTGTCGCAACGTATCGCGCCCAATCGTCCACTCACCATTTCGAGACCGATCTTCCGGACGAGCCAATCGTGCTACTTACCGATGAACATCGGATGCGGGACGTGTTTGACAATCTTCTCAGTAACGCGGTGAAATACTCACCGAACGGAGGCACCATCAGAGTAACCTGTCAAGTGACCGGCAAGGAGTGCGTCTTCACTGTCGAAGATCAAGGCATCGGCATGAGCCCCCAACAAGTGCAACGTGTTTTCGACAAATTTTACCGAGCGGACCATTCCAATACCGCCATGCCGGGAATGGGAGTCGGGATGACCATTGTCAAATACATAATTGAAGCGCAGGGTGGGAAAGTTTGGGTCGAGAGCAGCGTCGGCAAAGGTACCACGGTAACGTTTACCCTATCCAGGGCCGCCGCTGGGTCTCTTCAAGGAGGAGAAACCGTTGAAGAAGATACTCGTCGTGGATGACCTCCAAGAGGTCAGAGACCTCGTGGAAAAAACCCTTCGAACGAACGATCGCGTTGTGCTCAAGGCAGAACATGGCGCTATGGCGGTGGATATCGCCAAGGCGGAAAAGCCCGACCTTATCATGATGGACATCATGATGCCCGGCGATATCGACGGGCTCGAAGCGACCCGTATCATCAAGAGCGATCCCGAAACGAAGGACTGCATTGTCATCATCCTCACGGCCAAAGGGCAGGAAACCGACAAGGAGGCAGGCTTCGCGGCCGGCGCGGACGGGTATTTCATCAAGCCTTTCAGCCCACTGGAACTAATGCGCAAGGTCGACGAGGTGCTCGGCTAGCGGTTGCCGCTGCGGAGGCCGACTATGGGACCCACCCGTGATGACAAGCTCAAGGATCTCGACGAGAAGACGCTGCTCATCAGGCAGTCCCTGAAGTACGCGGAAGATATCGCAAAGGTCTATGAGGAGGAAAAAGAAAAGAGACGAGCGCTTGAAGAGGCAAACGAGAGGCTCGTCAGGGAAGTCGAAGAGCGCAAGCGGGCCGAAGAGGCCCTGAAAGAAAGTGAACAGCGGTTCCGCACCATCTTTGAAACCGCGACGGACTGCATCTTCATCAAAGACCGCTCCCTCCGATACACCCATGTGAATCCCGCGATGGAAAGCCTTTTCCAGAGGCCGCGGCTCCGTATTGTGGGCAAGACCGACGAGGAATTATACGGAAGGGACACGGCTCGACGCCTGGCAGCGATAGACCGCCGCGTGCTCGCGGGAGAAACCATCGAAGATGAGCACACCAGGGCTGTGAACGGCGTCCTGACAACCTTCCTCGAGACCAAGGTGCCTCTGATCGACGCGTCGGGCAATGTGACCGGTTTGTGCGGCATTGCCCGCAACATCACCGACCGGAAGCGAATCGAACCATCGCCCGCGGTGCAGACTTCCGAGTACCCGTCCCGAACTATGCGCGCGGCCATGGAGCGCGCTCGACTTGTCGCTTCACAAGATACGATTGTCCTATTGCTTGGCGAAAGCGGTAGCGGCAAGGATTACATGGCCAACTATATCCACGCTGCGTCCGATCGCGCAAACGGTCCGCTCTTTGCCATCAACTGCGCGTCAGTCGCGCCGGAAATAGCGGAGTCGGAACTCTTCGGTCACGAAGCCGGCGCATTCACCGGCGCACAGGCGAGAAAACGCGGCCTGCTGGAACTGGCCGAAGGCGGGACGATCTTCCTCAATGAGATAGGCGAGCTTTCACCCCGGCTCCAAGCCAAGCTGCTCGCGTTTCTTGACACGAGGACCTTTACCAGAGTGGGAGGCGAAAAGACCATCTCGGTGAATGCCCGCCTCATCACGGCCACAAACCGGGATCTTGAAAAGGAAGCCGAACAGGGCCACTTTCGCCGCGACCTGTTCTACAGATTGAACGTCCTCTCGATCAAAGTCCCCCCCTTGAGAGAGCGTAAAGACGATATTCCGATACTTGTGGACCAAATCACCGCTCAGCTTCAGAAGGACATTCGGCTCGTCTCACCGCCCGCGTTCACCAAGGACGCCGTGGACGCGCTCGCGGCTTACGATTGGCCGGGCAACGTTCGGGAACTTCGCAATGTCCTGGAACGTGCCTTGATCATATCGGGCGGCGGTCGCATCACGCCTGCTGTTCTTGGCATGGAACCCGCTCGCAAGGACTGGGCTTTCGCGACGACGTTCCCTGAAGGCGAAACACTCAACGACGCTACTAGGAAATTGAAACGATCGATGGTTACCGAAGCCCTCCGTCGCACAGCAGGCAGCCCTTCCGCGGCCGCGAAGCTACTCGGTATTTCGCGGAATTCTCTGAATCACTACATCAGTAGCCTGCGGATCAAGACGGAAGACTTTCGCGCGTAGGGGTGATTTCTGGTGCGACACGGAACGCGCGATAAGATCTTGACAAGCCGGGCGAAACTGAACCAAACTGGGGTGGGGAATTAATCATCGAGTTCAATGAAGCAAGAGGCGGGGGAATGCACAAAAAACAAACACACTTGTTTTCGCCGTAAACTATTCTGTACAAAAAACAAACGAGCGTTTTCTCTCTTTCTCCATGACTGGTCCTGGGGGGATCTTAACCAAAGAATATCACTGGTTGATATCGGTGTTTGTTTTTTGTGCGGGCGCAGATTCATGTCTGCCGCTCAAAATCCGGTTCCCGTCCGTCGCTTGACTCAAGAATTATTATTAAATCAAGACGATCCACGAACCTCCGATAGGAGGTCCCGTCTTGGCATGAAACTTGTTTCTCCGATAGCAAGAGCGAATTGCATGAAATCTCATGAGGAGGCGGACAATGAAAAGGATCTCCTTGATTTTGGTAGTCACCTGGGCAGCCCTTGCCCTCGCCTCCGGGTTCCCGGCCCTGGCGGGCGTGAAGGTCGTTGATCCGTACAAGGCCCCTCCCGAGAGCCAACTCCGACAGGCAGCCCATTCCGGCAATTTGGCCGGCATCAAAGCTCTCCTCGGTAAGGGCGCCAGGATCGACGATGCCGGCGACGAAGGATGGACCGCGTTGACGTGGGCCACGCTGGCCGACGAACCCGAAGCGGTGAAACTGCTTCTGGACCGTGGCGCTGACGTCAATGCGAGAGATAAGTTCGGTCGAGGCGCCCTTTACTGGGCGGCCATGGAAGGCAACGCAGAAATTATGGAAATGCTCTTGGCTCGTGGGGCCGACGTGGACGCGAAAGAGAAGAAGCGTGGCTGGACGCCCCTCATGCGCGCAATCGTCAAGGGTCGAAGTGAATCGGTGGAGATGCTCCTCGCCAACGGCGCCGATCCCAACGCCAAAGACAGAAAAGGCAATTCCCCGCTGGCCCTCGCAAGCCTCGGCGGTTTCTCGGAGTTGACACAGACCCTCACCGCCAAGGGCGCCATCGCCGATCCAAAAGCGCAGAAGCTCTTGGCGTCACTCGAAAATCAGGCGCTCACAGCTCAGACCTTCGAACGCAGCACGATTGTTCAGTTGGCCAACGGGCCCGCGGGCGGCAGCATGGCGAAGCGAAACGTTCAGGCCGCGGAGATAACGCTTGTGGGCCCCAATGCAGTTGAGACGGCTGCGACAGCTCGAGCCGATCAGGTGCAACGGGTCCAGGGACCTGTCGTTCCGGCATTGAACCGCCAGCCAACTCCAGGAGCATCGAATAGGCTGGCCGCCTCCGATTTCCTCCGTGCCGGCGAGAACCTTTTGCAGGGAGCCATGGGAGTGTCCGCTAACCGCCGTACCGCTGTGGACGGTCGCGCCCGAGCGGAGAACCTCCTCCGCCAGGCGGTTAACCTCTGGGATCAACTGCGCCGCGATCACCCTGATGTCGCAGATCAACTGCTCCAATCAGCCCAAAGACCGGTATCACGTCGGTAGTGGCGGCGGCAGGGCGGCTGGAACCACGAAGGAGTCGAGGCGATGAAAACCGCAGGTCTGTGGATACCGATAGTGCTCTGCGCCGCAGTGATCTTCGCCATCTCGCAGAATGGCGAAGTCACGGGACTGTTCCCCTGGGTCCCCAGCGACACCAAGGAAATGATCGGACACCTGGGGCTCTACTTCTTGCTCGGGTTTTTCTTGGCGAGATACCTGTTCGGGATGGGAGTGGGCGGCTTCACGGCGCTTGTGCTCACCGCAAACCTCTCCGCCGTGCTCGGGTTCTACGACGAGTTCCAGCAAAGTTTCGTGGTAGGGCGGAGCGTGCAGCTCTATGACATCCTTCTGGATCTTGGCGGAGGGACCGCCGGTGGCCTGGTATATCTCATTTGGGCTGCGGGGTGGTGGCTCATCGTGAAGTCGGCCCGCCAACGGCCGACGAGACTGGACAAGCTCGTGAGGCATGCGGCAGTGGCCGCGACGGTGTTCGTGTTTATCCTGGTACCGGCCGCTTTTTGCTCGGTCCTGATCAAGGACTACGTGCGAGCCTTGGCCACGGACGGACCTGCCGCCGCGGAACGTGTGCTCGATCGCTTTCTTCGGCCGGATCAGCCGGTTGTTGGGCCAGTGAACCCCGCGGCGCCGGTTCGTCCTACCAGTTCCACGCCCGTGAGTAAGAGTGCGCAGTACAACACTTCGGCTGAAGCTGCGGGCCAGTTCGCGCTTGTGGCGGACATGCTGAGCCGATCGGCCGGGAATGATTCTCGATCAGGGGTCATGCCGTCCGCCGCAACGGCCCATGCGGAACTTGACCCGGTTCCGCAAGTGATTAAGAGCCGAGCCCTTCCCGGTAGTCCGCACTCGGCCGGAAAGTAGAGAGAGCACTATGGAAGCGCTTTCAGGAAGAATGGGATCACAGGGGAGGTCGAGGGCCGGCGGTTGGTGCTCCGGCATCCCCTCACAGGAGGCGGCCATGTCCGACAATTGCAGCCCCCCTCCGCAGCGAGAACGAGAAGCAGCCTTAATGATCCAGCAGTCCTTGAAGTACGCCGAAGACCTGGCGCGGATTTGCGAGGAAGAGAAGCAGCGTCGTAGAGCACTTGAAGAGGCCAACGAAGAGCTTAGCCGCGAGGTTCTGGCCCGCAGGGCGGTGGAAGAAGAGTTGGTGAAAGCGCAAGGGGCCCTCGAAGAACGGGTGAAGGAACGCACGAGGGAGCTCTCACAAGCCAACGAACGGCTACAGGTGGAGGTCGAGCGCCGGATGCGCGTGGAGGATCACCTCACTGCGTCACTCAAAGAGAAAGACGTGTTGCTGAGCGAAATCCACCATCGCGTGAAGAACAACCTTCAGATAATATCGAGTCTGCTGGCGCTCCAGGCCACCCGTGTCGACGACGAAAATGTGCGGGACGCTCTATCGGATTGCCAGAATCGCGTCAGGTCCATTGCTCTCATTCACGAGCGCCTGTACCGGTCGCGGGACGTGGCGAAGGTGGATTTTGCCGAATATCTGCAGGATGTGCTCAAGGCGTTCCGCCAAACCAATTGGGAAAGAACAGGTTCCATTGCCATCACGACGCACGTGGAAGAGATCTACCTCGGGATATCTCTCGCCATTCCGTGCAGCCTCATCATCAACGAACTTGTGACCAATTGCCTCAAACACGCCTTTCCTGATGGTCGTCGCGGTACGGTGACGATCAGCTTTCGTCGCGAAGGTGACGATAGGTATGTGCTGCAGGTTCACGACGACGGCGTGGGATTGCCTCCGGACCTCGACTACCGCTCCACCTCGTCGCTCGGTTTGCAGCTGGTGGTGAACCTGACCGAGCTGCAGCTCCAAGGCTCGCTCCAGGTGGCGTCAGGACCGGGCACGACCTTTACTGTTCGCTTCCGCGACCCTGAACACCGATAGGAGGAATTGAACTATGCCCGCGGCTAGAATCATGATCGTGGAGGATGAGGTAGTCGTTGCTATGGAGCTTCGCGAGACGCTGCGAACTTTGGGGTACCACGTCGCGGGAATCGAGGGTCAGGGCGAGGGCGTCGTTGAAAAAGTCAACGATATGGGGCCCGACCTGATTCTCATGGACATCCAGCTTGCCGGCAAGGTCGATGGGATAGAGGCCGTGCGTAGGATCAACGAGCGCCGAGAGATCCCCGTCGTGTACCTCACGGCGCATTCCGACGAGATGACGCTGCATCGCGCGAAGCGTTCCGCACCGTACGGATATTTGCTGAAGCCCTTTTCCACCGCCGACCTTCGTGCCGCCATCGAGGTGGCGCTGCACAAACACGAGCGAGAGCGCATCCAACGCCAGACAGCGATGTTGTTCTCTCAGGTGGTGGAATTCAACGGCGGCGCGGCCCTTGCTGCCGACGACGACGGGAAGATCCGACACATGAATGCCCTTGCGGAGATGCTGACCGGATGGATTCGAACCAACGCTCTCGGTCGTCCGTTGGGCGAAGTCTATGTGCTCAGGGACGCGATCACCGGGGACAAGGTGGATCTCGAGAATTCGACCGTCTCGTCGGTCAGTGACATGCCGTGGTCTGAATACGTCCTTGTGCGCAAAGACAGGGGCGAAATTGTCATCCAGGCCGACACGGTCACGCTCACGAATCCGTCCGGTCGAGGCGCCATGTCGGTGCATTGTTTTCGGGAAAAGGCTCGCAACGTGGAATCCCGGCAGGATTGGTTCAGTCATGCGGCCAATTTGCGGCTCGCGGGCAGAATGTCTTCGCTGGAAGGCAACTATGCTGACGCAGAGTATTTCCTCAAGCGGGCGCTGAAGATCACCGAAGAGAACCTCGGTGCAGCCCATCCGAAAGTAGCCGCAGCGATTGAGGATCTTCCCGACATCCTGAGGCATCTTGGCAAAGCAGGGGAAGCAAACCTGCTTGAGCGGCGGAGGTCACAGATCCTCGGTGCGAGGGAAGCCGGCTCGGTCTGATTGCCGGCGAGCCGGCTTGAAAGGAGAGAAGACAATGGCTCACAACACTCAACAAGCTGATATTCCCAAATTTTCCCCTAATTGGGACACATCCACTCAGACAATCGATTTCGACAGCCTATTCAACACCGATCTTTCGGTAACAGGAACGTTCGACCTGCGGACAATTCAGTCAACTGCGTTGGGCAAGCTCCTGGACGCGGTGCCTATTCCAGCGGTGCTCGTTACCGAAAAGTGTCGGGTGGTTTTTGCCAACAAGGCCTGCAACAAACTTGCCGGCAATTACTCTCAAATTATTGGAAGCTCTTTTTTGGATTTCCTGCCCCAGCTCGAAGATGACGAACGTTCTCGCATACTAGCCGGCAAGGCAGAGGCAGTGTTCCGGAAAGCGCTTGAAACGCGGAAACCGCAAAAAGCCGAGGCGATCTTGAGGATCGGGGAAGCCACCAAATGGTTCCGGCTTCATTTGCGCTGCGTGAGAATGGTTGAACGCCACATCCTGGTGATTCTGGAAGATCTGACTCACGAGAAGGTAAGGCTACGAGTTAATGCCAAGGAAGAGCATCGACTGCGTGAGACAGTGGAGGCGTTACGCCGCCGCGTGCATGAGCTTACGGCTGAACTTGAAGCAACGAAAGAAGAGTTGAAACGCGCCGCCATCGCCGGAGAAACCGGCGGAGAAGTGCTTCAAATCCGCTTCCAATGCGCTGATCAAACTCCGCCGGCGGACTCGCCCTCTTGAATTTCGGGGCGAGAATGAACCAATTGTTGACACCCCTTCGAAACTTGGCAGCGGCGCCTCTACTTGGGGGGACGAATCATGGAATCGTCGCAAAGGACATCCTCCAAAGACGGCTTCCCGCGCGCTTATTTCTACCTCGTATTGTGCGTTTGGGCGGTGGTTATGGCGGGGATGTTTGTTTGGGGCGCCTACGAATCGCGCCGGCACTTGCACCAGATTGCCGTTGCCATAGCCAAGGCCTATTTCCACACGGACAGCGCGATTCATCGCTGGGCGTCATCTCATGAAGGCGTGTACGTTCCCGTTTCGGAACGGATGAGCCCGGACCCCAATCTAAGCCATGTGCCCGAACGGGACCTTCAGACTCCTTCCGGTCGGCAGTTCACTCTGTTGAGCGCGGGGTGCATGTGTCGTCAGGTTCAGGACCATTTTGTCGAAGTGGCGGGCGCCACGTCTCGTGTCACTTGCTTGAAGCACGCCGAGCACGGGACTCCGCCCGACGAATGGGAAAAAGAGGCAATTCATGGCTTCCAGAAAGGTCAGACCGAGGCTCTGGCAGTGGTATCTCAGGATGACGGAACGAAGCACGTTCGGCTCATGAAACCCGTCTGCGGTCTTGAAGGTTGCACGGAATGCGGACCGGAACAGGGAGTCCACAAAGATCACGTGGATGGAGGCGTGAGCATCCGCTTTCCCATGAACAAGTTCGTCCGCAGGCTACCGGCGGACATCACAACCCAACTCCTATCGTACGGTTCGATCTTCATCATCGGTGCAGTAGGTATCCTCTTGGGACGACGGCGACTCGAACAGCATGAACTGGAGCGTGACCTTGCGCTACATGCGCTGGCCCAAGCTCGCGACGAACTCGAAAGGCGTGTCGAAGAACGCACAGCGGAACTGGTCCGCGCCAATGAACAGCTCAAAGCGGAAGTCGCAGAGCGAAAGAAGGCCGAAAGCGCCGCGCGAGCGAGCGAGGAACGTTACCAGGCCATCTTCAATAATGCAGCGATCGGGATCGATGTGGTCGACTCGCATGGAGTCGTCATGCAGGCCAACACCTCCCTCGGAAGAATGCTGGGCTATTCGGAGGAAGAGCTTCGCGACCGCAGCATTATTGATCTCACTCACCCCGAAGATGCTCATAAGTCACGAGATCAATTGCGGTTACTCACATCGAATCAATTGGATAGCTATCGCCTTGAAAAGCGCTACGTGCGCAAGGACGGCGAGGTGTTTTGGGCAGACTTGTCCGTCTCCGCCATTCGAGGCGAACAAGGCGAGTACGAGGCAACGATCGGCGTTATATCGGATATCACCGATCGAAAGAACGCCGAGGCCGCCCTCCAGGAATCCGAACTCCGGTACCGTTCCATCGTGGAAAACGCCGGAGAAGCGATCCTCATTGTCCAAGACGGCAAGGTCCGGTTCGCCAACCCCCAGGCATTGGAATGGTTCGGATATTCCGAAGAAGAGTTGAAATCGCGGGCCTACGAAGACTTCGTCTTCATTCAAGATCACGAGTTGGTGGTTACTCGACGTTTCGAGACACTGTGGTACCGCCGACCTGCACATAACGTCGTGTTCAGAGTTGTCAGGAGCAACGGCGAACTCATGTGGGCGGAAGCAAACTTAGCGCCCGTGGTGTGGCGGGGCCGCCCGGCGGTTCTCGTCTTACTTGAAGACATTACCCAGCGGAAGAAGACCGCAGAAGAGCTGCAGCAAGCTTCCGAATTCCAGCAGTTGCTCCTGGCCACCGCAGCAACGGCAATCTTTACCATAGACGCCCAACAGGCCGTAACCGACGTCAACGAGGAGTTCTGTCGCGTAACGGGTTACACGCGGGAAGAGGTCATCGGCCGGAAGTGCTATGACCTTTTCGGTCAGCCGTGTACGCACGACTGTGTGCTATTCGGCGTTGAGAGGAAGGAGCAGGTTTTCAGGCAGCAGTTCGTCATATATGCCAAAGACGGCAGGCAGTTGAACGTCTTAAAGAACAGCACGTTGCTCAGGGATCAAGGAGGCGATGTCGCGGGAGGGGTGGTGTCATTGGTGGACGTGACCGAATTGACTGAGGCTCGGTCTGCAGCCGAGCAGGCGAGCCGCGCAAAGAGCGAGTTCCTTGCCAATATGAGCCACGAGATTCGGACCCCGATGAACGCTATTATCGGCATGACGGACCTGGCTCTCAACACGGAACTCACCTCGGAGCAGCGCGAATATCTCGACGCGGTTCGGATATCTGCGCATTCGCTTTTGTCGATCATCAACGACGTCCTTGATTTTTCGAAGATCGAGGCAGGAAAGCTCGAGCTGGTGGACGAGGACTTCAACCTGCGCGACTTCCTGGGAGACATCATGAGCGGCCTCGCTGGTGAAGCGCACGCAAAAGGACTCGAACTCGCGTGCCGCATCAGACCCGAAGTTCCGGGCGATCTCGTCGGCGACAGTGCGAGACTCCGTCAGGTTATCGTGAACCTCCTCAGCAACGCGATCAAGTTCACCCAAAGCGGCGAGATAGTTGTGCGCGTAGAGGAAGAATCCGGGACCGATGAAGCGGTGAACCTTCACTTTCAAGTCAGCGATACCGGTATCGGCATACCGCAAGACAAGCAAGGAGCCATTTTCACCGCATTCGAGCAAGTGGACGGCTCCATGACCAGGACGTACGGCGGCACGGGGCTTGGCCTGGCTATCTCGACGCAAATTGTTGCGTTGATGAAGGGCCGAATCTGGGTGGAAAGCCGACTTGGCCAAGGCAGCTCCTTCCATTTTGTTGTCCCACTCGGCCTCGGCAAACCTGCGCCAACGCCTGCGATCAGCTACGATCCGGCCTCGCTGAAAGACCTGCCCGTGCTGGTAGTGGACGACAACGCCACGAACAGGCATATCCTGGCTGAAACACTCTCAAATTGGGGCATGCGACCGTCGACGGTCGAGAGCGGTTCCGCAGCATTGGATATGCTGTTCAAAGCGGCCCGGAATGGCCAGCTATTCGTTCTTGCGCTCATTGATTGCATGATGCCGGAGATGAACGGGCTTGAGCTTGCCCAGCGCATCAGGAGTGAGCCAAACCTGCCCGCGCCAAGACTTATCATGCTCACGTCGGCCGGCGTCGGTGGTGACATTGGCGATTGCATGGCTGCTGGGTTTTCTGCGACGCTGCCAAAGCCCGTGCGACCGTCGAGTCTTTTCGATGCCATTCTCAATGCGTTGTGCACGACTAAAGAGGAAGGGTTGTGCCCGATGCCGACTCCCCCGCAGGCACCCGCCCGGAGCGCGCGACGTCTCGATATCTTGCTGGCGGAGGACAATCCCATAAACAGAAAGCTGGCCGTACGTCTTCTGGAAAAGATGGGGCACACGGTAACCGTTGCGGAGAATGGCAGACAAGCGGTTTCGGCGCTGGAGAGACACGGTTTCGACCTCGTCCTCATGGACGTGCAGATGCCTGAGTTGGATGGCCTCGACGCTACCCGAACTATCCGGGAACAAGAGGTCGCCACCGGCCGTCACGTTCCCATTGTGGCCATGACTGCCCACGCAATGAAAGGCGACCGGGAACGGTGCATGGAAGCGGGTATGGACGATTACCTCTCCAAACCTATCAACGCTGCCGAACTGTTCAATGCGATCGAGAAGTTGATATGAATGACCATCATGGGGCAAAGGTTCTCGTCGTAGATGACGAAGACGATGTGTGCGCATTGATGTGCCGAAACCTCCAGACTGCCGGGTACCTGTGCACCATGGCGTTCAGCGGGGAAGAAGCACTCAAGAAACTTGAGGAAGAATCGTTCGACCTGGTGGTTGCCGACATCATGATGGCGGGCATGTCCGGCTTGGATCTTCTGCACATCGTGAAGAGCCTGTTTCCCGATGTTGCCGTGCTCATGGTCACCGCGGTCGACGACCTGAATACCGGAATGAACGCAGTAGCGCTCGGAGCATACGGTTACATCCTCAAGCCGTTCGCCCTGAACGAACTCCTGATCAACGTCGCCGCCGCACTTGAGAGACGGCGCGCTGCCCTTGAGTGCAGCGGCGAGGATGAAGCTGCGTCCATGGCCGTGCAGCAGGACTCGCCACCAGGGCGCAAAATAATCATCCCCGCAAGAGAAGTAGTTGATGCCGTAAAATCGGGCATGAGCGATGCCACCCTTATCGACACCTTCCGGTTGACGCCCGACTCGCTTTACACGCTCTTTGAAAAGCTCGTCGACACAGGAAAACTCACATCCGATGAGGTCGTGGCCCGGAGCGCCCTTTCGCCGAACACCGTCGCCATTGATCTGGCCGGACTCAAGCTCCCTGAGCCGGAGCCCGAGAAACCCGTCATCAAGGCCAGGGAAGCAGCACAGAACGTTCACGCAGGCATGAGCGATGCCCAACTCATGAAGCGGTTCAACATCTCGGCGAAGGGACTGCAGAGTCTGCTTCGCAAGCTGGTCGCGGCCGGCCTGATCACCGAGGAAGAACTCGAGGCCAGACGACAGCAATCAGGCCAATTGTTCCTCGTAGACGATTAGGTTTGGTGGCGGCGCTTATGCCAACTTTCATGCGCCGGTTTTCGGGCACAAGGAACCATGAAAACGCCGGTAGCGCCGGCATCCTGCCGGTCTTCCTCACGGCGTTTTCATAGAAAGGCGCCATTATACAAGTAACATCGGCACGACCCGCCGATTCCGGTTTCCGTACGACAAAATCCCCCCAAACCCCCTTTAATAAAGGCGGGAATCCGGAAGGTGAACTCCGGGTGAAAGCCTGCCCGGATTCCGGATCATTGTCCGGGACAGGCTTTGATCCGGGATCCGGGGTGGTTGTGTCCTTTCGGTGAATCGGGCGAAAAATTTGGACTTGCTATAATTGTGACGGGCCTGATTCTTCATTTAAGGGCACTCCGAGAAGAGCCCTTTTTCAAGACCGATCACGAATCGCGCCGACAGAGGGCATGATCGAGGCGTGAGCCTTGAAACAGTCCTTGTTCACTGAGCCTCACCCTCGCCGGAATCCGGCGCCGAATACAGGCGCAACGCGAAATCGATTATCGAGATCAGTCCCTCGTTGGATCTGTCCACTGTCGCGTGGTGGTGGAGGTAATGGTGAACATTCCAAACAAACCCGGAACGCAACCCCCCAACCCAATTACCCTGCCCGAGGGCGAGGAACTCGGTAGCCTGGAAAATCTGTGGGAACTCGTTCTTGACACGGTTCCGGATGCCATGATGATTCTGGACAGGCACTATCACATCGTCCGAATCAACAAGGCCGGCGCGGATCGGTTCCACCTCAAGCGGAAATCCACCATCGATCGGCCGTGCTATGAGTTGATGCATGGGCTGTCGGAGCCGCCCGCCAATTGTCCATTCACGCGTTTGCTCGCCGACGGACAGCAACGGGAGGTCGAAGCAACCATCGAGGAATTGAATGGCACTTTCCATGTCACAGTTGTGCCGATTCTTGATGCGAAGCGAAAGATCGTGGGCGCAGTCCACACGGCTCGAGACATTTCCGGGAAGATATTCGCTGAGGAATCGGCCAAAGCCGCCGCCGCCGAACTCGAGCTCAAGGTTGCCGAACGCACCGTGGAATTGTATGCAAAGAATCAGGAATTGATCGCCGAAATAGCCCAACGCGAACTCGCGGAAAAGAATCTTACGAAGAGCGAACAACGATTCCGGGATGTGGCCGAAATCCTGCCTCAATTCATCTTCGAAATCAATTGCACGGGATTCGTCACCTACGCGAATCGAGCGAGCATGCAGGCGCTTGGTGTTTCCGACGACGATTTGGCTAAAGGTCTATTCTGCCTGAACTTGGTGGTCCCTGAACACGTTTCGTATATAGCCGACGACATCCGCAAAGTACTGAAGGGCGAAATTGTGGGCGGTCGCGAATATTTCGTAAAAAGGAAAGACGGCGCTGCTCTCCCGGTAGTCGTGCATATCGTTGCCATGAAGGAGGACGGAAATATCGTTGGCGTTCGAGGCGTGGGCATGGATGTTTCCGAACAAAAGAAGAGAGAGCAGGAACTCCGCGAGAGTCGTCGCAAGCTTGCCACGCTCATTGGAAACCTGCCCGGGATGGTGTACCGGTGCCGCAATGACGAGACGCGCACTATCGAGTTCGTCAGCGAAGGCTGCAAACAACTCACAGGGTACAGTCCGGAGGATCTCGTCGACAATACGACGATCGCATTTGGCAGTCTTGTCCACCCAAACGATGTGGCCAAAGTTCGGAATCGTATTAAGAAGGGTGTGGCCGAGCGGACTCCTATCGAGATGACCTATCGCATTCTCACCGCGTGGAGCGGCGAAAGATGGGTCTCAGAGCGGGCAATGGCAGTATTGGGAGAAGATGGGAATCTCACGGCCATTGAGGGATGCCTTCATGACATAACCGCTCAGCGAAGAGCCGAGGCAGCCCTTCGTAAGGCCGCTGCCAACCTTGCAAGGGCACAGCATATAGCTCGATTGGGAAGCTGGGAATGGGACATCATAACCAACGAGTTGTACGGATCCGATGAGTTCTATCGGATTCTCGGGCTTCCCAGGGCGAGGTTCGGCCTGACGTTTGACAATCTTCTCGGTCATGTCCCTACCGAAGACCGCGAATTGGTCGAGCGGGCAGTCGAGGCCGCACTCCATGAGGGAAAACCGTTCCATATCGAGCACCGCGTCGTCGTACCCTGGGGTCCTGAGCGAGTGGTGAAGCAGATTGGCGAGGCAATTTTCGACAGCCGAGGCCGCCCCATTCAAATGACTGGGACAGCGCAGGACGTAACGGATCGCGCAAGGGCCGAGCGCGAGTTAAAAGACTCTGAACGAAAGATGAGACAAATCATCGAGAGCTTTCCTATCGGTGTGACGATCATTCGTGACGAGAAGTACGACTTCGTCAACTCCGCGTTCGTGAAGATGTTCGGGTATGAGAGCCCCTGCGAGATTGTCGGGCTGGCGGTTGACGCGCTCTACGAACCACAGGACCGTGCCGCGATCAAAACACAGGTTGAAACGAGCGTCGTGCATGCCGGTACGGCTCCTTGCTTTGAGCGCAGAGGATTGAAACGCGATGGGACCGCGTTTGAGGTTACGGTGTGGTTGAGGGCCATGGAAAAGGACGGAAAGCCTGCGGTGCTCGGGCTCTTTATCGATGTGAGTGAAGCCAAGGCACTGCGCGCCCAGCTGCTGCAATGCCAAAAAAAAGAGGCCATCGGAACACTTGCAGGAGGCATTGCTCATGATTTCAATAACCTGCTCACCGTCATAGCAGGTTATACCGAACTCCTTCTCATGAACAAGAACCAGGAAGACCCCGTATACGAAGACCTTCAAAAGGTGGGGTCCGCAGCGGCAAGAGGAGCCGAGCTGGTGGAACGGCTCATGACCTTCAGCCGCACAGACAAGTTCACCCCCCGTGCGCTCAACATCAACTACGAGGTTGAACAGGTCGTGAAGTTGATCTCCCGCACCATTCCCAAGATGATTGCCATCGAAACGGACCTTGTCCCGCACATCAAGATTGTCAGCGTGGACGCAGGACAAACCGAACAAGTTCTGCTTAATCTTGTACTGAACGCGAAAGACGCGATGCCCGATGGGGGGACGCTCAGATTTGAGACGCGAAATGTGGTGGTAGACGAAGAAATGTGCCAAACGCATCCTGAGGCAACCTGCGGCGAATACGTTGAGGTGACGATCTCCGACACCGGAGCGGGAATGGAAAAAGAGATACTTGATCATGTGTTCGAACCGTTCTTCACCACCAAAGCGCCCGGACGCGGCACCGGTTTGGGTCTTGCGACAGTGCACGGGATCGTGAAACAGCATTCGGGATTCATTACGTGCACAAGCCAACCGGGACAGGGAACGAGCTTTCGGATTTATCTCCCCGTTCACCACATCGAAGCGTTCGGTGAAAGGAAGGTGGAACAGTCCACGCCGCAGGGAGGCCGCGAAACCATACTCCTGGTGGATGACGAGGAGTTGATTTGTCAGCTCAGTCGCAAAGTCCTCGAGCACGTGGGGTATACGGTGCTCATCGCGAACAACGGAGAAGAGGCTCTGGAATTGTACCGCCAAGAGCATCATCGAATCTCCCTTGTGCTCTTGGACCTGATCATGCCAAAAATGGGGGGTAGGCAATGCATAAAGGAGTTGAAAGCGGTCAATCCAGCCGCGAAAGTTCTTATTACGAGCGGATATTCTTCAAAAGGCAAGGCTGCGGATATGGCGGAAATGGGCGCGCTCGGATTTGTGAGAAAGCCGCACATGGCTTCTGAATTGCTCCGGAAGGTGCGAGAGGCACTCGATGCGCGTTGAAGGGACCGATCGTATGTGACCGCCGTGAATGCGGCGTTCGGCAGGCTTCGTGAGCGCTTCATGCCGAGAGGGAGGGAAGCGAAATGGAAGGCCGCGACGTCAGGATCCTCATTGCGGATGACGAACCACACATCTGTGACATCCTCTCGCGGTGGCTGACCATCGAGGGCTATTCGTGCGCCACGGCGTTCAACGGCAAGGAAGCGCTGGAAACGCTGAGCAACGGCGATTTCTCGCTAGTGGTCAGCGATATCATGATGCCGGAGATGTCCGGGGTCGAGTTGCTCAAAGCGATCAAGATCCAGTGGCCCGACACCGCGGTTCTCATGGTCACCGCGGTGGATGACCGCCAGACCGCCATCATGACCCTCAGCCTCGGAGCCTTCGGCTACGTGATCAAGCCTTTCGATCGCAACGAGATTGCCATTAACGTTGCCAACGCGCTGGAGCGACGGCGACTCTTGCTCCTGAGCCAACAATATGAACGCGAGCTCGAGGAAAAAGTCGAGGAACGCACCAGACAGGTAAGGGAACGCGAGGAGGAAATAATCCTGCGGCTGATCTCCGCGTCCGGGTACCGAGACGATGAAACCGGCGCCCACATCCGGCGCATCGGCCTATATTCCGCGGCCATGGGCAAAGAGCTCGGCTGGCAACCCCAAACAGTCGCGGATATCCGACTTGCCGCACCCATGCACGATGTGGGCAAGATCGGCATCCCCGACCGAATTCTGCTCAAACCGGGCCGCCTGACCCTCGAAGAGGCCGCTATCATGCGAACTCATACCGAAATCGGCGCGAGCATCCTCGGCGGCACCGATGTGCCATTGCTCGCTCTCGCTAAAGTGATCGCTCTCTCACACCACGAAAAGTGGGATGGTACCGGTTATCCAAAAGGGCTTTCCGGGGAAGACATCCCCGAAGTCGGCCGTATCGTGGCGCTCATCGATGTGTACGACGCGCTCAGCCACCACCGGGTCTATCGCCCTGCCCTTCCGGAGCACGAGGTTCTCACTATCATGAAGCAAGGATACGGCACGCACTTTGACCCAAGGCTGTTCGATGTCTTCATGGACCTTCTGCCTGAAATGCGCCGCATACGAGAAGAGGTGAAAGAACCGGAGTTTCCGCACAAGATATGATACCAATGCGCCATTATACAAGTAACCTCGGCACGACTCGCCGGTTCCGGATTCCGTACGATGAAATCCCCCCTAACCCTCCTTTATTAAGGGGGGAAAGTGGGGGCGGATGGCCGTCCGCCCGCTCCCAGTAGTCCCCCCTTTTCGTAAAGGGGGGACAGGGGGGATTTTGGACGCCGTGGATGTTAGTTGATTGAAACTGAATTCGTATGAACCGCCGGTCGGTCCTTTCATTTGTGCGGATTCGGTTTCAGACAAGTGACGGAGGGACGATCATGAAAGAACGAGTGGAACTTGTTCAGGGCGACATCACCAAGCTCGACGCGGACGCGATTGTCAATGCGGCAAACAACAGCCTTTTGGGAGGCGGCGGAGTGGACGGCGCCATTCATCGAGCAGCCGGACCTGAACTGAAGGCCGAATGCCGTACCCTCGGGGGCTGTGAAACCGGTGACGCCAAAATCACCCGCGGGTACAACCTCAAGGCGCGTCATGTAATCCACACGGTCGGACCGATCTATCGAACCGGCGTCTCCGGAGAACCCAGGCTCTTGGAGAGCTGCTATCGTCGTTGCTTCGAGGTGGCGCACGAAAACAACGTCAAGACCATCGCGTTCCCTTCCATCAGTACCGGCGCGTATGGTTACCCTATCGATGAGGCATCCAAGATCGCGATCAATATCTCACTCCAGCAACTTAAGCGATTCCCGGAGATTGACCGGGTCGTGTTTGCTCTCTTTTCTGAAAAGGATTTGGAGGTATACCGCAAGAATCTCGCAGCAGCAAAGGAGTAGTATTGCAGTGCTATCGGCTTCCTCGCAAGACGGCTATTCATAGTGTGAACAGGTTTCCATGATCTTGCTGTACGGGCGGCCGGCCGGTCGCCCGCGGATGCCGTTTCAAGACCAACGATGCTGCGATTCTTCTGTAGGGGCGGGTCTGAGGGGGGTGTCTCAAAAGTCGAACGCTATGTGAAATCGTGGCACGATCCTCACGTCCTGTACGCGGCGCAGTACGGAACCGACTTCGTGCCACGTTCGTTCCCTGATCAGAAAGCCTTTGTAGGGGCGGGGTTTATCCCCGCCCGCCTCGCTGGGCCTGTGATGAAGGGCGGGGATAAACCCCGCCCCTACGGCACATCGTGCTTCGATTCTTCCTTTTGAAGGACTTTTGAGACAGCTTCCTGAGTCCCCCCCTACATGGGCTGTGCCGATATTTCATCATTGCTGGCGATCTCAGATGATCGCTCCGACGGATTTGCCCCGAATGCTACCTTCCCGCAGCAACCCTCTGAAAATGCCGCACAAAAAACCGGGCGGCCAGGCCATTAAGAAAACCCGTCACGGTTGCGGCCACAATCATGAGAGGCAGCAGGAGCAAGATGCCGTCATTTCGAATGAGCACCGCGTACGCTGCCGCGAGTTGCGCTACGTTGTGAAAAACCGCGCCCGCGACGCTCACCCCCACTTCTGAAAGCGCCCGTGCGCCCACCCGGTGTGCCAATCCCATCGCGAACATCGCGCTCGTCCCTCCGGCGAGCGAGAGCAGAAACGCTGGCGATCCGAACAGACCTGCGGCAAGCGATCCGAGGAAGATCCTTCCGAGTGTCACCACGAGCGCATCTCTGAAGCCGAATAGGTAAAGCGTCGCGAGCCCGATGATATTGGCGAACCCGAATCGGAACCACACCATCGTCACGGGAACTAACGCCTCCGCAGTGTGGATGACCGTTGCCAACGCCAACAGCATCGCGAGTCTTGCGGGCTTTCGCATATGCTCGTTCATCGACTCACCGCGTCGACGCCTTCGGGCGTGCCTTTGCCAACTGTCACGATCACCTTGTTTGGGACACAGACGATCAAACCACCCTCACGACCTACCGGCCCCATATGCGTGCAGATCTTGTTCGGGCAGGGAGAAGATTCGACACGGGCTCGTCCTCGCTCCAGGCGGACTATTGTCTTGCCGATCGGTCCTGATATTTCTACGAGCCGGTCCTCATCAAGAGCATACCGCGCCTCTACCCGATCGTTGGAGCGGATGACGAGCTGGCTACCAGCGGACACCAGCCGACCCGGAAGCAGAAAAAACAGCACCGCGGACAGCGTCAAAAAAAAAGCGATCAGCACCGCGTCGCCGGCTGTCATGAAGGCTCGCGCATTCATTCGCATTATCGGTTTATGCACCAATTCTTTGAAAAGATAAAGCATGGGCGCAAATCTCTGCAGGTGAAACTCACCGGAAGCCACTCTACTGATTTTAGGTTGTTTTTTCCGAGAAGCTCTCGGGCCAGGGTGATTTTCACCCTTGGTTCAGGCAAAGGTCAGCATGTCTCACAACATCGCCTTCCAGAGTGTAAATCACCAACATTCCGACATCATTATCGATATCCAATTAGGCGAATCGGCGACAAGATTTGGCATGGGTTGTGCTTATGCTTGATTGCGTCACTGCGGCTACAGCGCCTTTCCGGCTGTGTCGCAGCACGACACCTTGCATGGGCCGGTCGCCTCGCCCCCATTCATGACTACGGGGCGACCGGATTTTCTACAACCGACGGTACGCGGTGATTTGACAAACAGCGTGAAGACCCACGACTCACATTTCGTGAAGGGGGGCTTAGTACACTGTTTCCTAATTACGGTAACGTATTTCGACGAGGCGTGGTGGGGCCGGCGTCTCTGCCGGCCATTGGGCGAGGACCGGCACGGAGGCCGGCTCCACTGTGAAGGATGGCGAGCGCGCCATTCTGAACCAGAAAGATGCGGGACCGTATTAACGAAATGGAACACTTAGCCTAGTCATGCGACGCGGTAACGCGGCGCGTCGCTACGGGAGCGGTTTTCAGCCGACCTCCCGAACGGGACTTTGTTGAGAGAAGCATCAATGAGGTATTTTATATACCCATTCTTTATATATTATCTATGTATTGAGTGTCGCCGTTCCGTCCAATATCCTCAAACTAGGCTTGGAGCACGCATCGCATAGCAACACCGGTGGCAAAGATCCTGCAACGAACAGCAAAAAAACCTGAGGGGGCTCGATAGGCGACCAACTGGCCGCCCATGGCAACACCTCCAATCGCGACCGGAATCCCGCAGGACGCGGGATCGTGCGCATCGATGACAAAGGAGTTCACAATGAAAACTTTTGCAGTAATCGTCGCGGCAGTGGCGATATTGTTGGCGCTGATCGTGCCGTCCTTCGCGGGCGGGACCACCTGGAAAGAAATCTATTCCGGCGCGTGCGAACTCAACCAATCGGGAAATTGTGCGGATGCTCTGGCGCAGGCCCAAGTTGCAGCTCAGGAGGCGGCGAAACGCTTTGGCGCCAACAGCATCAACGTAGCGAAATCGCTGGATCTGGTGGCGGAAATCACCCGCGCTCAGGGTGATCGTGCGGGAGCCGCGCAGATCTACAATCGGTCGCTCGCCATTCAGGAGAAAATTCTCGGCCCGTCTCATCCGCGCGTGATCAAGACTATGTGCGCCCTTGCGGACCTGAATGCAGAGCAGGACCGGCTGTTTGAAGCCAGGGCGTTGTATGTGAAGGCCAAAGCTGCGGCTGAAGCGACCGACCGAGCCGAAGGCCTGGATGCGGTGGCGCCTCTCGTGGGATTGGCGAAGCTCGACCAGGCGTGCGGGAACTACGTGGAATGCCGGCAGCTTTGCCAACAGATCCTGGCCATTTGTCCCAAGTACGTCAAGTATCAGCCAGGTCTTGCCGGCCTGATTGCGGGGACGATCCGACAGCTTAACGAGGTATCCGCACTACACGAGGCCCGGGTTCGGCAATAGCCTGAATCGCACGACAGCGTGCCTTAACTGCCTCCATTTGGCAGAGGGCCGCGCAGGGCGCAGGGGCACCGTGGGCGGCTCCTGCGTTGACTTGCGGTGATACCGGCCCAAACACCGGTTGCTGTCGTTGCCAAGAGGGGGGGCCGATACAGGAATTCGCATGGTGGGACGGCGCCCGCGAAACGCGGGGCTGCCCGTCAGATTTGGACAGGGGGGGGCGCCCGTCCCACCGACCCTAAATTATCAGCGAGTCGATTGTTTCAGAAATGGCTTTACGTGGTCATCAGCCAGAGCCTTGGGTAGGGGCGGGTCTGAGACCCGCCCCTACAAAACATATTGCATCGGTCAACTCCTCCGCTTTCCCACCGTCTTGACGGCCAGTTAATTACGAATCGATTTGCTAGTATTGATTCGACGCCCTACAATGGGCACTGAACTTCAGCAATTGCGGTACGGCTGTTGAATGCTCGCCCTGCCGGCAGGGCATTCCTTTTCAATAGCACACCTGAACCTCACCAAAGCTTCTACGCACACCTTGTCGCAGCTCCAGACACGAACAAAATTCTTAATTGTGCTTGCATCATGCCGAGATTCGTTATAGATATTTCGATACGGTTCTCCTACGATGGACCATTCTCCGGAGGCGGTTGATAATGAAGTGTCCTGCCTGCGGCGCCATAGACGACCGAGTCATCGACTCGCGCCTCGGCAAGGATAACGCGGTGATTCGCAGGCGTCGGGAGTGCCTCGTATGTAAGAAGCGGTTCACCACGTACGAAAAGATCGAAGAGATGCTGCCGTTCGTCATCAAGAAAGACGGCCGCAGGGAACCGTTCGACCCGAGAAAGATCGTGGAAGGCATGCGCCGGGCGTGCGAGAAGAGGCCCATCAGCATCGATCAGATTGAGGCCGTGGCCGACGCCATCGAACAGGACCTCATGGAACGACCGGAAAAGGAAATCAACGTCTCTTACATCGGCGAACGGGTCATGGCGGAGCTTCGAGACATGGATGACGTGGCGTACGTACGGTTCGCATCCGTGTATCGGTGTTTTCGGGACATCGAAGAGTTTATGAGAGAAATTAAGGAACTGTCGGATCTTAAAGAAAATAGAGAACAAATCCTAGCCCAGAATGGCCCTCCGGATGAAAACCAGGGAATCCAGGACTCCCAGTGAAGTGACACATTTTATGGCCCGCGCCCTGCAGCTGGCCCGCCGCGGATTGGGCAAGACCGACCCGAATCCTGTGGTGGGCGCGGTCATTGTTAGAGACGGCAAAGTCGTCGGACAGGGTTATCACAAGGCAGCGGGACAGCCTCACGCAGAGGTCGAAGCCATTCGCGAGGCCGGCGACCTCGCGCGTGACGCAGACCTGTTTGTTACCCTGGAACCCTGCAACCACCCCGGCCGGACCCCCCCATGCACCCAGGCAATCCTCGGCGCGGGAATCAAACGAGTCTGGTACGGCGCCGAAGATCCCAACCCCGATGTTCCGGGCCGCGGCGCGGACACTCTTCGCGGTGCCGGCATCGAGGTTATCGGGCCGGTAATGGAAGCCGACTGTCGTATCGTCAACGAAGTCTACCTCACCCACATTACGCTCCGACGTCCCTTCGTGTATCTGAAGCTGGCCATGAGTCTTGACGGAAAGATCGCGACTCGGACCGGTATATCCAAGTGGATCACATCAGAGGAATCCCGGCTGAAAGTGCATAGCCTGCGCAATCGCGTCTCATCGCTGATGGTTGGCGTCGGGACGATCCTAGCGGACGATCCGCGCCTCACCACGCGATTGGGAAAGGGACATGGTCGCAACCCGGTTCGCGTCGTGGTGGACTCGAACCTTCGCACGCCTGGGAATGCCGCTATTTTCAATTCCGACTCGAATGGCAAGGTGGTAATCGGCTGTCGAAAAGACCCTCCTGCGATTCGCGTGAAAGCGCTCGAACTGAAGGGAGCGCGCGTAATCCCGTGCGGTGAAGGACCCGGCGTCAATCTTGAGAGCTTTCTCGGACGACTCTATGAGCTTGGGATCACCTCGCTCCTCATTGAAGGGGGCGCCGGACTGGCGTGGGGAGCCTTGGCCGCAAGAGTGGTGGATCGCGGGCTGTTCTTCTACGCTCCGATGATCATCGGCGGCACCGAGGCGCCATCGGGCGTCGGTGGACAGGGTGTCGCCACCCTCGTCGAAGCGCCCCGACTCGTGGGCGTAACAACTTCGCGCTGCGGCCCTGACATCCTCGTGAGCGGCAGGGTCGCGTATCCGGAAGTCCGGGATAACACACCGGAATAACGCATGATACTCCAGATTGATCCAGTTTACCCGCAACCAAGGCGGATTCGGCGGGTCGCTGATGTGCTTCGCGCGGAAGGGGTGATCGTGTATCCTACGGACACGGTCTACGGGCTCGGGTGCGATATCAACAGCAGAAAGGCCCTCGATCGGGTGCGCCGAATCAAGAAGATCGACAATCGGCGCCACCTCTCATTTGTTTTTGCCGACCTGAAACAGATCGCGGATTACGCGCAGGTTACCGATTCCGCGTACCGCATTTTGCGCCGGTTTCTACCCGGGCCGTACACATTCGTACTCAAGGCCACCAAGCTCGTGCCCAGGATTGTGCTCACCAAGCGCAACGAAGTGGGCATTCGCATCCCCGACAACGAGGTCTGCCATGCGCTCGTCGCGGAGCTTGGCAATCCCATCCTCAGCTCCTCCATGCGCATGCCGGACGATCAGCTGTTGGACGACCCCAGGCAAATCGCCGCAGCGTATAAGGGACAGATTGACCTCGTAATCGATGGCGGGACCTTCCTCCCTGAGCCTTCTTCAGTGATCAGCCTGATGGATGACGAGCCGCACGTGCTACGCGTCGGCAAGGGAGACGTGAGCTTCTTCCAGTGACTTCCCACGGCCTTGCAGAAGCCGCCCTACCCCGGCAGCTCACTTGAATTCCACAAGGTTTTCGTAGGGGCGGCATGCCTCCTCCGCGCGGCAGTGCAGAAGAATATTTCCGCGGAGACAATCCCCCGAATGATCAACGCGTTGCTTGCGGCGCTCGCCCAATTACCAACTTCTAACGGAGATTTCGGCTCTTTTTCCCTTGAGTGGCAAGACAAGGTATGCCATATAGCACACAATGTGATCGACCCCGCCTCGAAATTGAGGTCTAGATTTGATCTATGCTAGTGGACGTCGCGTCGCTGGGCACGGAGGTGGCCAGGGTGGGGAGGGCTGCCTGCCGGACAAGTAGCATCCGTTCATCCCTGCCTTTCAATCACGAAAGTGGAATCTCGGTGACCGCGTGACTGCTTGGACGGGCATCCGGCTGTGCGGAAGCGTGTGGAAGTTCTTCCTTTCCGCGATATCCGCATGGTTCGCTGTGTTCCGGCCCTACCGGCTGCATTTCGAACGGCGTCCACTCATGTCTGGTGGACTTCGGGGGACACCGCCTTAATCCGATTCGGCCGTCGGGTAGAAGGTGAAGAGTTGGCAAGATCCTGATTGCCTGCCAACCTGATGGTTTCAGCTCCCGCGGTACGGCCGACGTCCTGATTTCTTGGCAAGTTTGTCCATACGGAGGCGGCAGATGGCCCGCTTTGTATTGAAGAGTCTGAGAGCGAAATTGATGGTCCTGTTCATGGTCGTCGCGATGATCCCGATTGTCGTTGTGGGCTACGTGTGCTTTGACCGGGCGCGAAGTTCCTTGGAGCAGGCTGAATTCGGCAAACTCCGGATGCTTTGGGAATCCAAGCAGCACGAATTGCTGGCATGGTGCCGAAGCGTCGTGGATGACGTGACCTTTCTCGCACAGACCAACCGGCTGAGGGCCGCCTTCGGCGAGTTGGTCAAGGCCGATTCATTGGCGGATAATCGTTCCACCGCCTTGAAGGGTCTCAAGGAAGTTCTGCAGGGGTATCTTGAGCTGAAGACGCTGCAAGAAGGGTTCGAGGATCTCCTCCTAATTGCCGGAGATACCGGAAAGATCCTCTATGCCGAGAAAAACAAGGCCGACGACGGCGCAGATGTGCGGGGAGGCGCACTGGTCAATTCCGCGGTAGGGAAGGCTTGGCAGCAGGTGGGGAACCTCAAAAAACCGGTGATCGTGGATTTCGCGCCTTATCCGTCCGCTGCCTCCGCGTGTGCAGCGATCGGGGTCCCGGTATTTCACCTTCAGACGAAGGGTTTCCTCGGAGTGCTCGTTCTCAGAATCAACCCCAACGGGATAAATGAGATTTTGTCTCTCCGCGATGCTTCGGGAAGGACCAACGAGGTTTACGTCGTCGGCAAGGATTTCCTGATGCGCAATCAGTCTCGATTCTCTCGGGATTCGACCGTGCTCAAGACAAAGGCGGCGACAGGGCCTATCAAACAGGCCCTCGAAGGCAAGACTGTCGATATGTTCGCCCGCGATTACCGCGGCGAAACGTGCCTTTCGGTTGCCGCACCAATCGGAATGAACAAACAAAGGGCCTTCGCAGCTGACTTCGACTGGGCAATGGCGACCGATCTGGACGAAGAGGAGGCGATGCAGGGCGTCAGACGCTTGGCGTGGTGGGTCGCAGGCATCGCCGGTCTCGTAGCGATCGCGGTGGTGATCGCGGCCTTCTTTGTCGCGCGAGGTATTGCCGCGCCGGTTGTGGCGATGGCAAACGTCGCATCGGAAGTGAGCCGCGGCAATCTGGCGGCAGATGTGCCGGACATTGAGAGAAGCGACGAGATCGGAACGCTCCTGCAATCATTCAGAGCCATGACTCACGGCCTGCGTGAGCAGATCACCCATGTCCTGGAGGCGGTCGGGGTTCTTGGCGCAGCTGCTTCTGAAATCTCGACGTCGGTCTCACAGGTGGCCTCGAGCACGTCTCAAACTTCTACCGCGGTAACGGAAACCACTGCCACCGTGGAAGAAGTCAAACAAGCGGCCATGCTGGCGGTCGACCGAGCAAAGAAGGTCGCACGGGATTCACAGGTTGCCATCCAAATCACAAAGGAAGGCAAGCTTAACGCCGATGACCGTGTTCAGCGCATACACCTCATCAAAGAGCAAATGGACTCAATCGGTGAGATCGTGGTACGCCTCAGCGAGCACAGCCGGTCCATCGAAGAGATCATCAGCACCGTACAGGATATCGCCGACCAGTCGAACCTGCTGGCGGTCAACGCTTCGATCGAGGCTGCCCGCGCGGGAGACCAGGGCAAGGGATTTGCTGTGGTGGCCCACGAGATCAAGAACTTGGCCGATCAGTCCAGGCAAGCCACTGCTCAAGTGCGGACCATTTTGGAAGACAACCGGAAATGGGTCTCCGCTGTGGTAATGGCTGCGGAGCAAGGTGGAAAGGCGGTCGAATCCGGAGTCGAACAGGCGGCCAAGGCGGCGGAATCCATTAAGCGACTCGCTCAAAACGTTGCCGAATCTGCCCAATCCGCGAATGTCATCGAGGCGTCCATCGATCAGCAGTTCGCAGGAGTAGATCAGGTGTCCGGCGCAATGGGCAGCATCGAACAAGCCATGCGCCAGATGATTGACGGGACCGCGCAAGTGGATACCTCCGCGAAACGCCTTGCAGAACTGGGAGCACGACTCAGCGACATGGTAGGGAGATACAAGGTCTGAAAGTCCCGGCAGGCTGGAAAGCCTGCCACACAAGACTGAATGGATTCGGGGCGGATAATCATTCAGTTACGTGCGGCGAACACTTCAAAATTGTTGAACCAGCGCTCGGAGAAGGTCTTCGCCCGAAGGGCGTACGGTGAATAGCCGTGTGCTTCAGCGCACGGAATGCAGCATAACAAGCGATCTGAAACGACCCTGACGGGGTCGTCTGATCCCCACATGGAGGACCCCTTTAGAGTCCTTGAAAACCGGTTGTAATCATCGTTTCCGTAGGGTGAATCACGCTACAGCGTGACTATTCATGGTTTGCCCACTTCGGGGCATTTGCCGCGACGTTCGCAGGGCGCGCACTGACTGACCACATTCCAGCCGCACGTAACTGAACGGACACCGGGGCGGCCGGAAGAAAATGTTGACATAGGTAGACGACCGGTCTAGTATTCCCGCCCAGAACTCCATGCACGACAAGAATGGCTAAACACAGCACCAAAACCCGCATCATCACCGAAGGCGCCCGCATAGTCCACGAAAGGGGCTTTAACAATACGGGCATCCAAGAGATCCTCCAGGCGGCTGGTGTGCCTAAGGGTTCGTTCTATTTCTATTTTTCTAGCAAGGAAGAATTCGGCCTCAGCATCCTCGAGTATCACATTTCGCTGGCGCGGGTGTGGCTGGCAGAACAGCTTGAGGCCTCGGGCAGTTCGCCCCTCGCCTCTCTGCGGGCTTTCTTTGAAGACCGGTGCCGCGCGTATGAGACGAACGGATGTCATGGCGGGTGCCCTATCGGCAACCTGGCTCAGGAAATGGCCGACCTGAGCAGCGCGTTTTGCGAGAAGGCGGAGGAAGCTCTTGCTGTATTGCGGGACACTTTCGCCCGTTCCCTCGAGGCCGCTCGACAGGCTGGAGAGATCGACCCTGCAACGGACCCGCGGGAGATGGCGGATTTCCTTCTCAATAGTTGGGAAGGGGCTTTGCTGCGAATGAAGGCGCAGAAAGACGTAAAACCCCTCGAGACATTCTGTCGAATGGTTTTCGACGGGCTGCTGAAGCGCTAATTTTTTTGGTCGATGCCAACTAGACCGGTCTATTAGACAGCACGCGCTCCAACGGACCGCGCAAATGTGGGAACAACCGCAGGAATTCTGCGGGTTCAGGCTGCCGCAATACGCAGCCATAAATATCAGGAGGATTTATCATGCCGCTCATCCGGACAACTCCACCCGAAAAGGCCGAAGGAAAGCTCGCGGAACTGTACGCGGAAGCAGAAGCGATGTTCGGGATGGTTCCCGACAGTGTGAAGATGCTCGGGGTCAGCCCGGCCATACTCGACAATCAGCTTCAGTTCGTCGGGTACTACCGGACACATCCCGCCTTGAGCCATCCACTTCTCGCCTCGATACGGATGTTGGTATCGAAGGCCTGCCATTCCCCGTTTTGCCAACGAGTCAATACTGGACTGCTCCTAAAGGCGGGGTTCACCGAAGACCAGATCGCTGCCATGCAGGCAGATCCCAAGGCGGCCCCCCTCAGTGAGAAAGATAGAGCACTCCTGATGCTGGTCCTGAAGGCCACCGACGACCCCCACTCCGTGACTGCCGACGACGTTGACCGCGTTCGCTCTGCGGGCTGGAGTGAGATGGACATCTTCGACGCTGTTGCCCACGGCGCGCGGATGGTTGCCGGCAACATGATTCTTGACACCTTCAAAGTCCTCCAGAGTTAGCCGGCCGGGAAAGCATTTCTCATTGCTCAGCCCGGCAGCAGCGTTCGGCGCGCGCGGCAAAGCCGGGCTGAATCCGAACCGTTCTCATACCAACTTCCATGCGCCGGTTTTCGGGCACAACGAAGCATGAAAGTCCTCGGCTTCGGTCAACACTCCGTGGCTCCGCCTCGGAGATGGGTAGCAGGAGCGCACGTTGCGCCATCCTGTGGAGGGGAGACTCCATCTCCCCTCCACGCCTCCCCATACGCACCTCCGATGGTGGGTGCCCATGGCGACGACTTTCATAGGAGTGCGCTCTCAAAGGAGTGACTTTGGTAGTCGGCCGAGATGCCTCCGGAGCGAAGTCAGGCCCGACGTCCGGAGCCGAGGAGCCCTCCGGCTGACTCACCGCTTCGACTGCGCACTGGTATCAATCATACTATTCGTTTCACCGAACGCAATGTAGTATGTTGAGGGCTCGCTGTGATAGGGCATTACCTCCGCCCTATCCGCGAACGGCCATTGAATGAAAGGAGCTGCCATTTATGAGCATCGTGGATCTCAAGAAAGAAGGCGACGTTTTCATCCTTACTATGCGGAGCGGAGAAAACAGGTTTAACCAGATCTTTGTGGACGCCATGAACGAAGCTCTCGATTCAGTCGAGAAGTCTTCCGGGCCGGCAGCGCTTGTGACCATCGGCGGGGAAGAGAAGTTCTATTCAAATGGACTGGACTTGTCATGGCTCGCCGGCGACGGTCAAGCTGAAGCTCCACGATTCATTAAAGCAGTCCTAAAACTCCTGGGACGGATAATGGCATTTCCGATGCCCACCGCAGCTGCTATCAACGGGCACGCCTTCGCAGCTGGAGCCATGCTCGCCCTGGCACACGATTTCAGGGTGATGCGATCCGACCGCGGGTTCTTCTGCTTGCCCGAAGTCGACATCAACATTCCGTTTGCTCCCGGAATGACGGCCTTGATCAAGAGCCGGTTAACACCCACGGTATTTCGGTCTTTGCTCCTCACTGGGGCGCGAATCGGAGGCGTCGAGGCGAGAGAAAAGGGCGTTGTTGATGAGGCCGTACCGGCTGACCAGGTGCTACCGCGCGCCGTAGCCACTGTTGCCGCATTGGCCAACAAGAGCCGGCAGACCTATGCCGCGATCAAGAGAGGCATGTACGCGCAAGCCCTGGACGTGTTGGAAAAGGGGGACATTGATCCCCAAACCGCGGTGTTCTCTTGAGTTCATGGCTTTCGGGGGAGATGTTCGGTCTTCCGTGGATTGCTGAATAAATACGAATGCGCAGTCAATAAGGCAACAATCTCGGATAAGTAGGGGTGGGACAGGCATCTTGCCTGTCACGTTCAGACAAGCAAGATGCCTGTCGCACCAAGACAAGGGAGTCACTCGGTTGGCTAGCCAATCCCCGCGTTTCGCTGGGGGTTCCATCTCAGGCACTGCTGGACAAGCCAGCAGTGGCACCCGCAAGTCAATCCGTCATTACTTTCGAGAACCGCTATAATCGCCGCCGGTTTGGAGGTCACCCGTCGAGACTGTGCCCTGTCACCGCACCTCGGGAGCGCGAGGGGCGCGATTCACTGCATGATCCCAGCCGGATCGAGGATCGCGGCCTGGCGGGACCTGCACCGGCTTGGGCATTGCCACCGCGCCGCCCTCATCAGTTCGTGGACCGGCCTGCGTTTGTTCCGGAGCCGGCTTTGCTCGTGCTGTCGCAGCCGGCATCTTCGGCCGCGGTTGGGTCAGCCGGCGAACTGGTTGCTGAACCGCCGGTGGAGGCGCCTCGCCTGCCGGCGGATAGTACTGGACCGTGGTGCCGTCCGGCGTAATGGTGGTGATGCTCACTGCGCCCGCCGGGAGCTGATCGATATCCATGGCCCCGGGCGGTCCCTGTTGAGGCGAGTACTGACCGGGCCGTAGAGGCGGCTGCATCGGACCGCCAGGTGGCGGCCCTTGTGCCTGCTGCGGCTGCTGAGGAGCGTACCTAACCGGCGGAGGCCCTTGGGGCGCCTGGTATGGCTGCGCCGGTTGCTGCTGCATCATGGGCTGCTGCGCCTGCCAGTCGGCTTCGGTTCCAGGCTGATTGCTGTAGTACTGCACTTGGGGCGCTCCCTGCTGAGGATAGGCACCCGGCATCGGCTGCTGGCCGTACTGAACCGGGGCCTGCTGCATCTGTCCCGGCGGGGACTGTCCAGCCTGCTCCGGATTCATCTGCCCCTGATAGAACTGGGGGTTGTTGAATTGTTGCGTCGTTTGCTGCTCGAGCTGTCCCCCGCTCCAGAGGCCGAATCCGCCGGGGCCGAAGACCGAGTCGAGAAATCCCTGACCGTAGGCGATTCCATGAAACGCGATGGTCAGTATGAGCGCTGCCAGCCAGGCTCTCATCATGTCAGGTGCTCCTTTCCCGCGTTCGTGCGGAACGAGGAATGGGTTGAGCCAGGTGCGGTAATTCCAATCGTATCCTATCGATATATTACAATATTGACAAAACCCTGTCAAGGAATCGCTTGAATGTTCACCGTCAACCTAGCGGCTCGCCTGAATAATGATGGCGTCGCTCCTTTGCGCCAGATGGAGCGTTACGATGTTATGGATTCGCAAGAGAGCACCGATCCCTCCTCAAATCCATAAGCGAAGATAAAACAGGCGGTGCAGCCCCGAGGAGGTAACGTCTCAGAGCTTTCTTACAGTTTGGCTGCGGAGCATTTACCCCCCCCTCAATACCGCCGTCAACGGGGGGAATTACGTCCCCTCCCCGTTGACGGGGAGGGACAGGGAGGGGGCTTCTTCTTCAGGTTTTCGTCAGCTTAACGCTTGCATCTACCCTGTAAACTGGACAGTGGTTCTTCCCCGCACCGAGCTGTCGCCTTGAAATGCCGGACGAATTTGTGCAATATTTCTCGCATTTTACAATTTGACCAGTTCGTACTGCCTCGTCCCGAGGCCGATCCGTTCCGCGTAATCCAACTGATGTGACCAGTCAATGCTGGGAAAGAGAGCTCGGAATTTGTCTTCTCCTGGGGCCAGTGCGCTCTCCAGTCGCGATATGGGATTACCGGGCGCGGCGTTCACGAGGTCAACAGCGGCTTGATCGATGGCAACAGGGTCCGTTGACGTGAGGATGCCCACATCGGGAACGATGGAACGATCCGAGAACGGAGTGCAGTCGCACAACGGCGACACATCCGTGATAAACGACATGAAAATGATCCGGTCGGTTTTGTTGCGAATGACCGCAGCCGCGTACTCGACCATCTTCTCCATGAACACGGGGATGGACTGGTTCCACTGGATCTGGATAGCTCCTTGAGGACACGACAAGATGCACTCAGCGCAACCCACGCATCGCTCGGGATCGATAACCGACGTCTGCTGCTTTCCTTCGCCCGCAAGCGATATCGCCCCGCCCCTGCACCAGGTGATGCAGTCGCCGCACCCGATGCACTTCTTTTCGTTGACCTTGGGCGATATGTTGGAGTGCTGCTCAAGCTTGCCCTGGCGTGCCGCACATCCCATTCCCACGTTTTTCAGCGTTCCCCCGAAACCCGACAACTCGTGAGCCTTGAAATGGGTGAGCACCACCAGGCCGTCCGCATAGTGAATGTCGGACGCTACGTGGGCAGTCTTCACGTGCTGTCCGTCCACGCGGACTTCCGTGCTGTTGTTCCCCCGCAGTCCATCGGCAATAATGACCGGCGCGCCGGTGACCTCCCTCCCAAAACCATTCTCGGTTGCTGTGAGGAGATGCGAGCATGCCTCTGTGCGTGACCCGACGTACAGCGTGTTGGTATCCGTCAGAAAGGGTCTCGCTCCGAGTTCTTTCAGACGGTCCACGACCTTGCGCACGTACTGCGGCCGGATGTGGGCAGTACACCCTTGCTCGCCGAAATGGATCTTCACTGCCACCAGGTCTCTTTTCCCGAAGATGTGGGCAGGATCGGTTTGATCGAAGAGTTTCGCCACCTTGGAGGGTACGCTCTTTTTCCAGGTGGCGGACATGTCGGTCATGAACACAGTGGAAGGCAATTCCACTCCTCCTTGCAATTGTTATCGGATTGACCGTTGGCAACGAAGGATGGCCTTAGGGATTCAGTGTACTCTGTATCACAACTCGGGTCCCGGATTCTTCACGTTCAGGCCACGGGCCTTGCCTCTATTCTTGGTGGGACGGGCATCTTTGCCTTTTCGCCCTGAAATAGACAGGCGAGACGCCTGTCCCACCGTTCCAACCCGAACACTTCGCCGTACTTGCACCGCAGCGTCTACCCTGCCGACCGTCCGTCTCCGGAGGGCCTCAGCAGCCCTCCTGTGTCGCCTCCCGGACCGAGAGGCCCAGAATCATCGCACCGTCAAGCGACCGTCGCTGTCTCCGGCAGAGCGACATCCCATGAACAGAAAAAGGGGGCCGCAAGCAGAATGAAAAACAGGAATGTTCGCGTCATGAATTGTACCTCGCTCGAATAATCACCCTCCCAGTTGATAGCCGATAATGGGCGACAAGTCATAGCCCGACTCGATCGTGACATGCCACGAAGCTTCCCAGGGAGACTTGACAGCCCTCCAGCGACAGGACCGCGGAGGTTTGGGGCCGGAAGGTGACAATGGTTCCAGCCAAGCGATGCCCTGCTTCCATTCGGTGCTGTCGGCCTCCACTCCCTGACCTGTCGTCTCCATGCCGAAAATGAACAGGCCTCTGTCGCGTTCTTGCGGGGACATGGCCTCTCCGGGGCTGAGAGCGCTTGTTCGCCTATCGGGGCGATACTGCTGTGACTGAAACGGCTCCGACTCAGCCGGCCGGGGCCACTATAGCAATACCTCGCGCCAAGAAGCCACAACAAACGGCAGGACGCTGTAACCATCGAAAAGCAGGTGACATCAACTAAGATCGGTGGGGGCCGACCCACGGAAACTGTCTCAAAACCTATGAAAATTGCGTCGTCGTAACACGATTCCCCCTCACCCTAACCCTCTCCCTGTGGGAGAGGGGACCGGAAATCGGCTCCACCAGCCTCCCTCTCCCTCTGGGAGAGGGCCGGGGTGAGGGTGACAAAGGCGGAATTAAGGCTTCGTGGTGCTACGATTCTCGACTCCTCCCAGGTTTTGAGACAGTTTCCACGTGTCGGCCCAGCTCTCAGGGCGCATCGCGCGTTCTGCGCGGGACGCCCCTACAACGGCCGTATTTCGCTTTTTGATGGCGCATCGGTACAAGGCGATCGCGAGATCGTTTCCGCTCCCTTCTGCAAAGCACCCACAATGCAGAAGGCTTGACCCATCCTCGCAAAAGAGTGTACACCCTCAAAAGGAGCCCACAATGGATCCGTTGGAAAAGGGGGACTATCCCGTCGTCGAGGGGCCTATCAGCAGGCCGCCGGATATCTTCGGCGACGACCGGGTATTGCTTGCCTGGCAGCGCAGCCACATGGCCAACGAGCGCACGTTCCTCGCGTGGGCTCGTACGAGCGTTTCACTCCTCGCTTTCGGGTTCGTCATCGAGAAGTTCGAGGTATTCCTCCATCACCTCCTCCGCCTCGAAGGCCGGGTCGCGTCCGCTGAGCCGTCGCAGTCAATGTTGTTGCTGAGTCTTTTTTCTTTCCTTCTTGCAGCGATCGCGATCTTGATGTCGGGTATCCGGTTTCTGCGTGTTCGCCGTCACATCAATCGTGGTGAAGCATCGTTTTCCGTCGTGCCCGACGTGCTCGTCGTCGTGCTGGTGGTCGTCATTATCGTCATCACGATAGTGCTGTCTCTTCCGAGGGTCATTGAAATGACGCAGTGACAGCAGAGCGTCTCACAAACCACACCGACACCGCCGCCACAACGGAAAACATTCCCAAGTACCCGAACACCAATGAGAAGTCGCCCCCTGTCGCGTCGAGGAGATACCCGCTGAGACCCGGTCCAAGTATCCCCGAGAGTGAACCGTACGCGGTAAAGATTAGCCCGTAGATAGCTCCGAAGTGGACCAACCCGAAGCAGTCCGACGTCAGCGCCGCTGATACGGCGAACAGCGTACCGAACCCGCACCCGACGGCTGCGGCCAGCGCTGCCATCGACCAGATACCGCCTGCATACGGCAAAAGAAAATACGCGCATCCTGCGGCAAGAAATGAGGCGCTCATGGTCAGGCGACGGCCGACCACGTCCGAAAGCCACCCCACCACCAGGCGACTCAGTCCGCTGGTCACGTTGAACGCAGTGAGCACGATAACCGCAGAGGAGAGATCAAACCCCCGCGCCAACCCGTACTGTGTCGATAGCGTCACCATGGCGATGCTCGCGGCTCCCTGGAGCGCCCATGTTATCCACAGAAACCAGAAACTGCTCGTGCGCACGCTCTCCCGCACCGTCAAAGAGCGCTGCAAGCCGGCTGGAGCAACCGCAGGAGTTTGGGGTGGAGGCATGTCCGGAGCAGGCGGCATTTCGACAAACCGCGCGGCCACCAATCCGACGACAAGTCCTGCAATGCCCAGAATCAAGTTCATTGAGCCGTAGCCGATCGTTTGGAGCATATACGCGAACAAGGGAGACATCACCGCAGCGGAAAAACCGAACACGAAGTTCACGATCCCGGAAACGAGCCCTCGTCGGGCGGGAAACCACCGTTGTACGCTCGTCAACGCGGGCATTAACACGAAACAGGACGCAACTCCCATTACAAAGGCCCATACATAGAGCATTGTCAAGTTTGAGGCCGCAGCGATGAAGAACGTGTCAAGGCTGCACAGCACCACTCCGATCGTGACCATCCGTCGCGCCCCGAATCGCTCTTGCCACCGCCCCACGAAGAACATGAAAATGCCTGTCGCGACCAACACGAAAAAGAGCGACTGCCCGATCGCTCCCCGCCCCGCTTGAAACAACTCCTGCCAATACGATCCCATCACGCCGGGAAAGCTGAAAACGAAGGCTCCAACTAGAAAAATGGCCGCCGATCCGCCAATCAACGCGCCGATACCGCTCGCGCCACCGCTCATGTGATGCCATCCCTTCTGAAGGAGAGAGAAGAGCCGTCATATTGACCGTAGGAGCCAGTCTCAATCCGACAACGCGCCGGAGCAAACTCTGGGTCCTCATTCTTTATAGCAGTTGTTGAGACTCTTGAGCGCTTCCAATGGCCGCATTCTAAACAAACCCGTACCGCCTAGGCCATACTTTTGGCCACATTATGTGGTAAATAGAGGTCTTGTGCGCCGGGGACGGACGGAGCCCGCCGCGGCAATAAGCATTCCGATTCGCGTTTGAACAAGTGACATTGGCAGCACCCAAAATCCCCTTTGTCCCCCCTTTAAGAATGAGGGGGAACGTCACGTGCGGGCGCACGGCCGTGCGCCCCTACCTGTCTCCCCTTTATCAAAAGGGGGTTAGGAAGGATTTTCTTGTGCGGGATTCGGAACCTGCGAGTCGGATCGCTTTTGCCTATATTGCAGCCCATTGGCATTACACGGTAACCGCCTTATGACGGAGGAAAAGACTCGAGACAAACGATGGATCGCCGTACCGGCAGCTCTGTCAATCCTCGCCGCAAGTGGCGTGGTGTTGGGACTTATGGGGGCCGGTGGGATCTCCCTCACCGCGGGGAAGCTGTACAACCAGATCGCGTTGCCGCTGGTTCGGCTGCTCGGTTATTTGGCCGTGGGTTTACTGGCCGGCCAGGTGGTGGAGAGCTTGGGGTGGACTGCAAAGCTGTCGCGGTGGTTAGGTCCTATGATTCGGTGGGCTCACATGGGGGATGCCAGCGGCGCTGCATTCACGACGAGTTTCGTCTCGGGAATCCTTGCAAATTCGCTGCTCATGACAGCGCATCAGGACGGGAAAATCAGTCGCAGAGAACTTGTGCTCGCATACCTGCTCGACAACGGTCTGCCGATGTACCTTGTGCATCTTCCCAGCACGTTCTTCATCGTGCTTTCCGTTGCCGGCGGAGCGGGGTTCGTGTATCTCGTGATCACCTTCCTGGCCGCATGTATACGGAGCGGCGCCGCTTTGGTTGCAGCCCGTTTCATGCTGCCCCCGGACGGTCATCCGATGACCGCTCCCTGCCAAGGCCGAACCTCCGTGCGAGAGAGCATTTCCGCAGCGATCCGCAAGAAATTCGTCGATCGATTCAAACGTGTTGTCGCCTATACCTTGCCGATTTACGTGCTCGTGTTCCTTCTGAACGACTGGGGGTTGTTCCAGTGGCTTCGAGCCATGACAGCGCACGCAATATCAACCGGGTTCTTCCCAATCGAAGCCGCCGGGATGGTGGTGTTTGCGTTCGCAGCCGAATTCAGCTCCGGCATGGCCGCCGCGGGCGCGCTGCTCGACTCCGGGACGCTTACCGCAAAGCAGGGAGGGCTGGCCTTGGTGGCAGGAAGTATCGTGTCCACCCCTATAAGAGCTATTCGACACCAGTTGCCCACCCACGCGGGGATTTTCAACCTCGGGCTCGCCAGTGAGCTGCTCCTGATAAGCCAGGGGCTGCGCGTACTGAGCCTGATCCTCGTGGCGCTGCCCTGCGCGGTGTGGTTCTAGCGGCGGTAATGCTTCGTTTGAAGCCGCGGAGATGCGGTGGCAGGCTGGAAAGCCCGCTCCACAAAGCCGAACGGTAGCCGATGAAAGTGAGGATTCAGTTACGTGCGGCTGGGACATAGTCCTTCCGTGTGCACCCGGAAAGCGTCGCTGCAAATGCCCTGAAAGGGGCAAACCATGAATAGTCGTAGGGTTTACCCTACGGAAACGAGCATTCAAACAGAGTTTTCAGGACCCTGAAAGGGTCGGTCTTGCACACGGTAATTGGCCGACCCCTTCAGGGTCGCGGAAGGGATGGGCCGTTTTCCGTGGGCTGAAGCCACACGGCTATTCACGTTACGCCCTTCGGGCGAAGACCCTTTCCGGGAGTGCGGATTAGCAATCTCTTGAGCCTTTTCCGCACGTAACTGAGTGCTTACCGATAAAAGCATTCTCCTCTTCTCTCGCGCAGCCCCGAATGTTATAGTTACTGATTTTCACGACTCGCCTCCGATGGAGGCGGCGTCATAAGAGGTCCCGGTGTCCGACGGCGAAAAGCCCAAGTCTGCTCTCTCCGCAAGAGGCATCATCCGACGTTTTGCCCACCTACTCTCCGCGCAGGTTGTGGAGGGCCTCGGGAGCGCGCTCTTCTTCCTCTACCTGGCCTGGGTCGATGACGTGCTGTACGGCGAGATTATGTACGCAATCGCTGCCGGCGTTATCGTGATGAAGGTCGTTCAGTTCGGGCTCTACTATCCGCTCGTACTGGAACTCGGCGGCGAACCGAAAGAGCGAGCGCCCGAGAGCATGAACCGGGTAAACCTGATCAAGCTGGCGCTGCTCGTTCCCGCCATGCTGTTCGTCGGTGGGTTTGCCCTGTTCAAGGGCTTTTCCGTGCGGTTGGCGTGGGCGCTCTTTTTTGTTTCGCTCGGATTTGCTCTAGAAGCACTTGCGGAGACTTTTTTCGCGGACTTGCGGGTAAGAGAGCTGCAACAACGCGAGGCGCGCATAAAGATCGCCGCGTCGCTCATCTCGTACGGCTTCGGGTTTGGGTGTGCGTTCTTTGGCCTCAGCCCACTGATTACGGCTTTGTTCAAGGTGCTCTCAGGCGCGGTACGGCTCGGGGGCGGCGTGGCGAGCTATTTCCAGGTTCACGGGGTTCGCTGGTTCTTGAGGCGCACGTCGCGGGGTGTGTGGGACGTCTTTCGGGCTACGGCCGTCTTCGCGCTCATCGAGATCCTGGGCATCGTGTACAACCGTGTAAACATCTTCTTTCTCGAAGATGCCATGGGGGTGGACGGCGTCGCAGACTACTGCGCCACGTACAACATTGTGGACTCGCTGTCGGTGCTGGCGTCCGAGCAGTTGCTCGGGTGGGTGATCTTTCCACTGCTTGCGTCCCTGTGGTGGACCGACCGGGAGAAGGTCGGACCGCTCGTTCGGCGTACCGCCCAGTGGCTCATGGCCCTCGCTTTTCCCGCGATGTTCTTTCTGTATATCTGGAGCGATCTTATCATCGGGACCGTGTACCCGGGGAAGTTCGAAGCCGCAGCCTGGATGCAGCGTTACCTCGTGTGGACAATCCTGCTGTCGTTCGAAAGCAATCTTTTCTGCAACGTCATGATGGTAGCCGGCGCGGCGAAAGTGCTCCTCGCCTTTTCCGTCGCGACGACCGTGCTGTGTCTCGTGCTCAACGTGACGCTCGTGTATCCGTACGGACTCGCAGGCGCGTGCATGGTGCTGATTCTCACCAAACTTCTTATGACGCTGCTGACCTTTGTATACTGTCAAGTACGATTTCGCTTCTTTCGGTTCAGAGATTTCGCGTTTCCTGTGCTTCTTGCATGCTCCTCGCTGGGACTCTTCGCACTGTTGGAACAATTCATTCTTCACCAGCGTGCTGTTCTCGTGGCGTTTGCATTCTATTTTCTTATGCTCTGGCGACCGGGGATGAGAATCATCGGCCGACTGCCGCGATCGGGAACGAGGCGTGATATCAATGCGCTTTCAAACAAGTGACATCCGCAGTATCCAAAATCCCCCCTGTCCCCCCTTTATGAAGGGGGGGACCCGTATTCCTCCCTTTGTTAAAGGGGGGTTAGGGGGGATTTTCTTGCACGGACTCGGAGTTCTTTGAGCGGTGGAGTTGTTACTTACATGAAGGCGCACTGGTGTCAAACGTCTTGACAGTGCGCTGCGCGTGTGTGATGAAAAACGCGACGCATGTTGGAATGCGCACCGTGTAAATTCTCGGCTATTACAGGAATGCGCAATCAAATAGGCGACTTTCTCGGACAAGTCTTGGTGGGACAGGCAAGATGCCTGTCCCACCAAGACAACAATGTCACTTGCTTGAAAGCGCATCGGTATTAGACCATATGGCTTCAACCGTACGCAGCAAAGAACGGACAGCACATGGCCAATATCGAAAAGATCGCTCCACACGAAGAATCGGGCGCGGCGTTCGCTCGGCGATACGTTGAGCACTTGAGCGCACTTCTAGCCCGCTTGGACGTCGAGGCTGTGGGAAGGATCATCGATCTCTTTCGCGGCGCCAGAACCAGAGGGGCAACTATCTTCTTTCTCGGCAATGGAGGGAGCGCGGCGACTGCTTCGCATTTTGCCAACGATTTTGGGGTCTGCGCGTCACCGGAGGGACAAACGCCATTCCGGTCGATGAGCCTTACGAGCAACATCGCCTTCGTCACGTGCCTTGCCAACGATTTTGGATACGACCAGGTGTTCTCCCGGCAGCTGCGAAACCTCATGAGGCCGGGCGATGTGGTTGTTGGAATCTCTGCAAGCGGCAACTCGCCGAATGCTGTGGAAGCGCTCCGGTACGCAAAGGAGAACGGAGGCATTCCCGTAGCGCTCGTCGGGTTCGACGGCGGCGCAATGAAAGACATAGCAGATCACGTGATTCACGTGGAAACCGGCAAGGGTGACTACGGCCCGGTGGAAGACGTTCATATGGTGCTGGATCACCTGATCTCGGTGTACCTTGCGAACGTGAAGGACGAATAGGCAGAGGTCATGCAGCAGGCTGCAATACGGATGCGCTTTCTAACAGGTGACTTAGAAAGGGCCGGCAGGGACGCCGGCCCCCACTATGTTTGGTGGCGGCCCCGCGTCTCGCGGGGTGCCCGCCATTTTCACTTGTATGAAAGCGCATTGGTATAAGCCCTCCGCGGCGAATTACCAACGTCCAGGACATGTCTCACCTACAGCAGTCACGATGACTACAGCAGCGCCCGGAAATCTCTGCGTACATGAAATTGCATTTCCGGTCTTATCAGCCCGGCCCAGCTCCCGTTCTCATCACGACCGATTCACCAGATAGATCCCTCCGGCCGCAAGAATGAACCCCAGCCAGAGCAACAGCGTGAGTGTTTCACCAAGGATGAGCCCGCTCAACACCACCCCGCACAACGGCGTCAAAAAGGTAAACGTGGCCAGGCGGGTGGCCTGAAACCGGTGGAGCATCCAGAACCAGGCCAGATAGCTGATAAACGCCACAATTACGGCCTGGTAGAACAGTGCGCCGACAACAACGGGCGTCGGCGACACAGGCGCTCCCCATTCGAACAGCACCACTCCTGCGGCCAATACGGGAATCGAGAATATGAGCTGAGCGAACAGTGTCTGATAGTGCGTGACGGGTTGGTTCCAGATGAACTTCTTCACGTATATCGTTGTGATGGCCCACATGAGCCCCGCGGCTAATTCCATGGCGTCCCCGACCCAATGCAGCGGCCCCAAGGTGGCGGAACGAGATCCGAAGACACTGGTCAAACCCGCGAAGGCCAGGAATACGCCAAGACTCTTGCTCACGTTTAGCCTGTCGTCGTGAAGGATAAAGTGAGCCATGAGCGCTACCCATATTGGATGCGTATAGAGGAAGATCACCGCGCGGGATGCGTCCGTAAAGCTCAGCCCCCAATACAGGACCAGGAACTCCCCGCCGAAAAGAAGACCGATCGCCACGCCATGTTTCACCAGACGCCCGCTCAGGAATACGGATTCGCCAATCGCCCGCGCATAGATCCACAAAAGCAGCGCGGCAACCACTGATCGGATCGTTGCGGCCATTAAAGGCGGCACACCCTGGTTGCTGAACTTGATGCTTACCAGGTTCGCGCCCCAGACGAGGCACAGAACCACAAGAACAAGCGCACCGGTCAGAGGAATTCTGTCGGAAGAGGCGTTCGGGGGGCTCACTTTTTCAGCCAACTCTTGTGATCGTGCGTACGGCGGGCCGGCAGAGCCTGCCCCGGACTCGATCCGGGGGACGCCAGCCCCTACCGCTTCAGCCACACTTTTGCGATCGTGCGGCCCTCGCCGCTGGGGTGGGAGCATACTTCAGGCCGGAGGCCCGAGTCAACCGCGGCAGCTCGAGAGCTCACAGACGGACTCATCACGAATCGAGCCGCAGGAGGCGCGCTCCATTCTCCCAGAGGATCGCCCGTATCACATGGCTACTCAGAGGCAGCTGCCGGATCCGTTCGATCTGCCTGCCGATCGACGGAATGTCCGGCCAGTCGCTGCCGAAGACAAATCGCTCGGCCATACTCTCCATTTTGGGGAATATATGAGGGAGTTGCTTGGGCGGGATGCCCGACACATCCACGACGATGTTCTTGTGCCGTCGGAGCATCCACTCGGCCTCTTTGTACCAGAACGGTCGCCCCGCGTGACACATGACAATCGTGAGGCCTTGAAAATCCTCAGCGATGTCGTCGAGGAGCAACGGGTTCGCGTACCGAATCCGCGTGCCGGGAAAGAGCGAGGTACCGGTGTGAAACATCACCGGCACACCGAGATCCCGCGCCACCTCGTACACGGGCAAAAGACGCGGATCGTTCGGGTAGAAGCGGTCGTAGGACGGGTAGAGCTTGACACCGCGGCATCCCAGTTGAGTGACGCAACGCTCAACCTGCGCCGCGGGAGGTTCGGCAGAGTACAGGTCCACGGATCCGAACGGGATGATTGAACTTTCGGCCGCTGCGAACTCGGCCACGAACTCATTCGGGATGATGCCCGTGGCGTGTGGTGAGTACTCGGCGAGGACCACCGCGCGGTCCACTCCCTGGCTCTCGAGGTATCCGACGAACCCGCGGGGGGTGATGCCGTCGAGCAGTTCAATGGCCTGAGCACTGACTTTCGTTTCAAAGTATCGGATGAATCGCTCGGAGAGGTGTTCTCGCCGCCCCAGGTGGATGTGGAAATCGAGCACTCCCACGGCAGCGCTCCTTTCGCTTGGAGATCATTGGAAGCACTATGGCCCGAAAAGGTCAAATCCGCAAGCCCGTTGAGGCCTCTTTGCCAGCGGGCCGAACAATCTCTGGGCGGGGTACGAGCAGCATATCCCACATCTGTGGAAGTAACGCAGGGTAGCCCCGACGTTACACGTCGGGGTTGCGCAGCAACAAGAGGTCCATGTTCTTTCTCGCATGAGAAAAGTCACATGAGCAGCGATCAAGACCTCTTACGCCTTCGGCGCTCCGACGTATAACGTCGGAGCCACCCACAGAAGATGCTGTTCATTCCCCGACTTCGACAGGTTGTTGCTCCTCGCCGTGAATAATTGAACGATTACGCGAACTAGTTGAATACAGTTGCTTATTGGAGTAATATCGCAATAAGATGTTAGAAGATTTCGGAGACATCGACGCCCACCGGCACTTGAACATTAATGGCAGGTCCCTGTGTTGTCTCCAATTGATGTCCGCGGTCCCTTGCTGATTGCCGGCATGAAAGCCAACCTCGTTGATGACAAGCGAACCATCAGACAACGAGGCCCACATACTGGTGAGTTAGAGCATATTAGGCAACCCGATGACGATCAAGATCACAACTTATTTACTGATGTCGGCAGGTTAATAGTTCTCGACTCTTCATCTCAATTGTGACACTGCATGGGGGGCTTGCAGAATGTCATCAGAAAAGCCCATTCGGATACTCTACATGGAGGACGATCCGGGGCTGGCTCGCCTCTTCAAGAGAAGACTCGAAAGAGTGGGGAACCGCGTCGATATTGCCCCGGACGGAGACACAGGGCTTTCCCAGTACTCGTCCAACCAGTACGATCTTGTCGTCCTCGATCAAAAGCTGCCAGGGAAGAGCGGCCTTGAAGTGCTCAAGATCCTTTCCCAGGGCGCCAGAATGCCGCCGACCATTATGCTCACCGGCGCCGGCGACGAGACCATCGCGGTCGAGGCGATGAAACTCGGCTCAAGCGACTACATCATCAAAGATTTGCACACGCGGTATCTCGATCTTATGCCGTCGGTGATCGAGCATGTCCTGAAGCATCACGCGGTTCACGAGGAGCGGCGACGGGCCGAGGAGGAACTTCACCGCGCACACGCGGAACTCGAGCGCCGCGTCGAAATGCGCACCGCTGAACTGCTGATCACTAACGAGAAGCTGTGGAACCAAATCACCGAACGCCGGCAGGCTGAAGAATCGCTCCGGAAGTCCGAGGAGTGGATGCGCCTCATAATCGAATCGTCGCCCGTCGGCATCCATATCGTGAGAGACGGACGATACCGGTATGTCAATCCCGCGTTCGTCAGAATGTTCGGCTACGAAAGCACGGACGAAGTTGTGGGTATCCCCTTCGAATCGGTGTACGAACCCGAGCATCACGATTTGGTAAGTTCCATGGAACGTGCCGTAGCCCACGGGGGAGAGATGAGCCGACGCTTCGAGGCACGGGCGGTACATAAGGGCGGCCGATCGTTCGACGTGTCGGTGTGGCAGGCGCCGGTCAAGTTCGGACCTGACCTTTCGACGCTCGGTTTTGTCATCGACGTGAGCGAAGAGAAGCAGCTGCGCGCTCAACTTCTTCATGTGCAGAAGATGGAAGCAATCGGCACGTTGGCTGGAGGGATTGCGCACGACTTCAACAATATTCTGTCCGTGATCAACGGCTACGTGGAACTTGCCCTTACGCAGGTGGCGAAGAACTCTGAACTGTATTCAGACTTGGGAAGGGTCCGGAGCGCGGGGGACCGGGCTTCGGACCTCGTTCGGCAGATACTCGCGCTGAGCCGCAAGGATGATGAAGAAAAGAAGCCGACGCTCGTCGCTCCCATCATCAAGGAAACCCTCAGATTCGTCCGCGCTTCGATACCGCCAAGCGTTGAGATCCGACAGCTTATTCAGCCCGACGAAAGGGCGATAATGGCTGTGCCGACGCAAATTCACCAGATCTTCATGAACTTATGTACGAATGCGGCCCATGCCATGCGCGAATCAGGCGGATCGCTCTATGTGCTCTTTGAGTGGGTGACCCTGGGCACGAACGCCTCCTCTCGCCATCCGGACGCCAGACCGGGCCCGTATTGCCGCCTCACCGTTCGGGACACCGGGCACGGTATGCCCCCCGACGTAATGGAACGCATCTTCGAACCGTATTTCACTACGAAAGCCCAAGGGGAAGGAACCGGCTTCGGACTAGCCATAGTCCACGGCATCGTGGCAAATCACGGCGGCTTCATCACCGTGGAAAGCAAACCTGGCGCCGGCTCAACTTTCCAGGTCTTCCTGCCTGCGATCCAACAGGAAGCACCCCGAATCTCGTCTCCTGACGAAGAGTGCCCGCGAGGATCTGAGAGCATCCTCTGTGTGGACGATGAACAACATATCGCTTGTATAATGGATGGAATGCTCAGTCGGCTCGGATACAGGGTAGTCTCCTGCACAGACAGCGAAAAGGCGCTCGGCATTTTTTGCGCGGATCCTCGCGCTTTCGACCTCGTGATCACCGCCATGAGCATGCCCAAACTCACGGGTGCACAACTTGTGGACGAGATCCTGAGCGTTCGGCCTGACATCCCGGTAATCTTCTGCTCCGGAGGCACTGACGTCCCGATAGGACAACCAGCCGAACCTGATGGCGTCCGAGAGCTGATTGCAAAGCCCTTCCGCAAGAACGAGCTTGCCGCTACCGTCCGCCGAGTACTGGACATGCGACAAGCCCCTACGGAAGAACCGCAGCCGGAATGAAAGCGCGTTCGCCGCGTGCCGATGTGCGTTAAGACCGCCAGCATCCAAAATCCCCCCTGTCCCCCTTTTACGAACGGGGGGGACCCGTATTCCCTCCTTTATTAATGGGGGAGTTAGGGGGGATCTTCTTGCACGGAATCCGGAATCCGCAGGTCGTGTCGTTGTTACTTATATGACAGCGCATTAACATTGGGATAGGTATGATTTGGCCAACAATCCTGTGACTGCCTCACTCCCCCCGCCCTGATCCGTACCTGACAGCATGCTACACCGATTTACCGCCGCTTGGCTGGAAACCGTACAAAAGACACCTTCACAACACCGGTTTCCTCCGTATGGCTACCGGTGCAAGATCCGACCACCCAAATGACTCCCTGCATCATAAACCAAACATGCATCATTTCTTCTTCGGCAGGGTTGTCGGTTTGGGCTTGCTCGTAGACCCACCGGATGATGATGTTTGCTCCATTTTCGTGCTTATGCCCGAGCCGCCCATGCCCGAACCGCCTGTGTCCTCTGACCCCATAGAGGAGGATTTTGAGGTCTTGGTTGTGGGCGTTGTCATGGCACTTCCAGCCGCTTCTTCCGGGTAATAAGGCTCGCGGGAGGTGGTGGTCTGGCCCGTCCCTGAATCGGATTTGTCCAGGTCGGTCACTTTAGGCGAGCCGAAGATCCGGTCCCGTGTTCTAAACCCTTCGTCGCTAACTGCGTCGCCAATTCGCCTGCCTCCTTTTTCAACATTTTCCCAAAGTCGATCCAATCCGCCGAGTACGTTCCCGCAGAGCGCCGGGTTCCACCCGGCACTAAATGGACCCCACCCAACGATCCCTATCAGTCCTGCCACTTTTCCCCCGAAAACTCCTCCGGGAAAACGTACTCCCGTGATGTTACCGAGTACACTGTCCATTCCCCTATCTATGTTGTGGGCCAGGTTCCTCTCACCCTGCGTCAAGTTGCGTCCCAACTGCTGCAGGCCTCCGGCGAGGTTCTCGCCAAGCTTGAACGAACCGAACGAAATGCCTCGCTGGGATTGAGCTTGCGCGTCTGCAACGAGACCTCTTGTCTCTCTGGCTAAGTCGTTGCCGAATTTTCTCACTTCCCGGGAGTAATCGTTTTCAAACTTGGTAAATTCGCGATTCACGTCACCACCAAAGCGTTTCGTTTCACGTGTGACATTTTCTACAGCTCTGTTAGCTTCGTTGGTAGCATTCTCTTTGGCGCGGTTGAATTCTTTGTTGATGTCCTTGCCGGCCTTCTTCGCGGCCTTCTTGGCTTTCTTGAGCCAGCCCGCTTCCACCGGGGTATAGGCCGAGCCGACGAACGCAACCACCGCGAGGCTTATGAGCAATATTCGCAGCACCTTATATAGGGTGGTGACGTAACCATCACTCTCGTGTCCAGTGTTCATGGCGCACCTCCAAGGTGTCCGTTATTAGTCATTCCCCCCTTCTCCGTCCTGGAAAGACTCGTTCGAGGAATCTTCCACATGGTGAAATGTCACGCTCTCGTCCTTCTCACAATCCCAGACGCTGAGCATCCTCCCAACGCTCCTCAATTAGGTCTTTCTGCATTTGCCCCTGGTTGAAAAACTCACCTCTGAACGATGCCGGAGGCGAGAACGATCCAGTATCAGACTCTCCCGTTGGCCGCGAACGCGGGGCTGGCCCGCTTTTGGCTGCGGCCTTGGGATACGGGGATTTGGTCATCTTTTGGACTTCATAATGCCCTTGCCGTGACTTGTCGGCTTTGGGGGCCGTTTGTTCTCTCTGCATCGAGGTTGGTGCTCCAGGCGCCTTGCCGGACGGCGTAGGAGCCGCCGACTCACGACGCAGCTCATCGCTTATAGGCCTCGAAAGCTCCAGCAGGAAAGCCACCACGCACGCTGGGACAGGCCCGGAATCGCCCGAGCAGTTCACGAAAACGTTTCCGCTTGAGGCGCTCGTAATCCTTCCATCACGTTCCAAACGAAGCACCATGGTGTCGGAAATGGGTATTTCTACGTGATCCTGGTCTTCCAAGGCAGCTACCCAGGTTTCTGCCAAGATGCGCGCGCATGTCATGTCGCGAGCACAGTCAACGAAAGACTGAGCTTTTCCCGCCCGCGTGATCGTGTCGTCTGAGAAATCCACGCACCAGTCGCCGATGCACACCTTCGCGTCACCCTCCTCTTCAGCTTCTTCCTTGGTCGGACCCTTCGAAGACGTCACCCGCGGTTGCTCCTGAGGCGCGGCCTTGGCCAAAGGTCCGGCAGCAGCGGGTTCTTCCCACTTTGCCGACGGTTTCGTCTCTTGAGGTTTCGCCTCAGCGGCCGCCAGCGCAGCCAGGTCCACGCTCGCTGCCGTTACCCAACCATTCCGGGCTGCCAGTTGCAGCCAGCCGTCACGAGTTCCAACCCCTGAGAATTTCAGAACTTCCCCGATTTGAGCGCAGTCCGCGTTCTCAAAAGCTTCTCCAGGCCCCTTTTTGAGCGGCAAGCAGAATTCGGTCTGGCTGACCTTGGTCACGATGCCTTCGAACGGGTGAGGTTTAAGAGCACTGAGCCGTATCCAGCCGCCTTGAGCCGGCGCTTTCAACTTCACCCACCCTTTGCTGAACTCATTTTCGCCCTGAATTCGTGTTCCTGTCTGCAAATAGGTAACAATCTCGCTCTCTTGAGACGGACCGGATCGGATGGGCGCGCCGCGAGAGTCTCCGGACGCGGAGACTGTGGCGGATATGAGTCCCACGCCTTCTCCCCATATCATTTCGGCAGCTTGAGATATCTGAAAGACCGAGATTACGAGAAGACAGAGCGAGAGGATACCGAGCAACTTGCTGATTTGCATCGCCAATCACCTCCCACCTCTCAAAAGAGAGGTCGTGCCGCCAAAAAGTGGCTTGAAAAGGCAGACCTCCTGATGTTTCTGATGCCAAATCGGCGAGCACGATTCACCTTTCAGGTAAATTTGCTTTCCCCTCCCTTGGCTCTTCGGCAGCCACAATCGTGGGAAAACATTTCCGCGCTTCAATAGTCGTCTTCCTTCGGTTTCCTGCGGGCTCTTGCGGCCAAGTGTGTCATTGCGAGGAGCGAAGCGACGAAGCAATCTCCTTTCTTGAAGCGTCGGAGATTGCTTCGCTGCGCTCGCAATGACAGGTTCGATTGGGAACTCCTGCCGCACGTAAGTGAACGGTTACCAACGGTCGAAAAACCTTGTCGCATTGCGGGCCTGGGAGTGGTATAGTCGGACAGATCTTAGCGCCGGAGATCCGCGATGCCCACGTTCGAGATCAAGCACAGAAAAACCGGTCACGTCATCTTCAAAGGCAGTGCCAAAACGCTCAAGGATCTGGTCTACAACGCGATCAAGTCCGGCACTGACGGTTCCATGGTCAGCACAGCCCTGACTACCTTGAAAATCAAGAAGACCGAACCGGTTCGGTTCTACGGGGCGCTGATCACCGGTGCGGACCTGACGAAGATCGACTTGAACGATGCTGTGTTCTCCGGCGCGGACCTGTCGGAAACAGATTTCAGCGGCGCCCTGCTCGAGCGTGCTGATTTTTCCAAAGCGAAGCTGGCGAAGACCGACCTGAGCGGTTCAGCACTCAATAACGCAAACTTCACCGAGGCTGACCTGGCAGGCGCGAAGCTCTCCAATGCCATGATGGAGGCGACAAACTTTACCGCGGCCTCTTTTGTGGGAGCGGACCTCGCGGGGACACGCATCAGCAAGGCAGTGTTCGTCAAGGCGAATTTTGCCGGTGCACGGATCACGGGCGCAGACTTGCGAAAACTCCAACTCACGGGCAACAAGATGTCGGAATGCGACATCTCGTGGGGACAATTGGCTGGTGCAAGGCTCCTCGGAGTAGACCTGTCGTCCGCGAATCTGGAGCACGCGGACTTCTCGGGAGCGAGCCTCGGCAGTTCGAGCTTCGCAGGCGCAAACCTCACCCAGGCAAACCTTGAGGGCGCGGATCTCACATCGGCCGATCTGCGGAAGGCGAATCTCTCTTCGGCCAAACTTGCCGGAGCCAAGCTCCTGCGGGCGAAACTGGCGGGAGCGCTCCTGGACGGCGCAAAGCTCGGTGGAGCGAACCTGTCGAACGCCGACCTTTCCAAGGCGGACCTGAGTGATGCAGATCTGACCAAAGCAAATGCCTCGGGAGCGGTGTTGCGTGAATCCAAGCTGGAAAAGGCTTATCTGGGCGGGTTGAACCTCTCGTCCGCCGTGCTGGAGAACGCTAATTTGTCCAGGGCCGATCTTACGGACGCGGTGGTTACGGGCGCTCGCATTCGCGACACGGATCTCAGCAAGACCAAAATGGACAGGGCGGACCTTTCCAGCGCGGACCTCAGTGGGTCAGACTTCACGGAGGCCAAGCTCGAGAAAGCCTCCATGATCGGGACGAATCTGTCGGGCGCGGTACTCATCGGCGCAATAATCCAAAATGCGGACGCTTCACAGGCCATTTTTTCGCGAGCGAATCTCACCTCCGTCGATCTGCACGGATCGAGGCTCAATGAGACCGATTTCTCGGAGAGTATTCTCACTGACGCCAAGCTCAGCGGAACCGTCTTGACGAATACTGTCTTCGTCCGGGCGGACCTCTCCAAGGCGGATTTTTCCTGGTCAACCATCGATGGTGCGGACTTTACCGGCGCGCGGCTGACGGGAGCCAATTTCAGAGGTGCAAAGATTATCAGTGTCAAAGGGATCAAATTTAAGAAGAAGGCCCCGTAACTTGTACCGAGTCGCTCTGCCGTCCACAATTGCCTCGACCTTCTTGAGCCGCACAAATCGGCTGGAGCCAGCGTACGGTTCCTCCCTCGATGCTGCACTGAGTAGATGACGATGCACGACCAGCCCGTTTCTCTCGACCCAGGGTCGGAGATGCTTGCGCTCTCAACCTATGGGAACACCCGGAACCTCATCATCACCGCTATGAACGTAGAGGGACCGTTCGATGAAGACGCGTGGGCGCTCTCGGCGCGGACGGCAGTCGCGCGCTTCCCGCAACTGAGGAGCGTCCTGCGGGAACACCGCAGCAAATGGCGATACTATCTCGCCTGGGAGCCCAGGCCGGCGGAAGATTTTCCTGTGGTAGTCTCATGCCCGGTTTCTCCCGCAGACTCGGCCGACCTCAGCGCGATGATCGAGCACTTGTCGCCGTGGCTCGAAAAACCCTGGGACCTGTTCCGTCGTCTGCCCACCGAGATTCACATCATCCGATACTCCGAAAATCGCCGTGTAATTGCTTTGGTGCTCCACCACGCTGCCGCGGACGGGGTGGTTGCGGCGGATTTCAGCAAGGCGATCCTGCTGGAATATAGAAGGCTCGTGACGGGAGCGGAAGTTGACGCATCCACGCCGACCGAAGGGCTCTCCACAGGACGGAAGCGCCGAGTGGTCGTCAAAAAGGGCGGGGTGCGAGAGCTGATCGAAAAGGCAAGGCTTGCCATCAAGCCCATGCTGGAAAGGTCGGTCCTCCCCGCTGGGAGCGGTAATCGGAGCGACACGGCTCAGTATCATATCAAACGGCTACTCTCGGAGGAGGAGACCGCGTCGATCGTCGCAGCAGCGCTTCAGAACGGACATTCACTCCTCGACCAACTCGTCGTATCCGCAAACATCGCGGTGGACCGGTGGAACGGACAGCGCAACGTCCGGCCCGGCATGTTGACCACCTCGGTGACGGTCAATATGAGAGGCCGCTTTCAGGGTGTCGACAGCCCGAACAATGCGAGCCTCCTGGTTTTCAAAGCGACGCCCGAGCAGCGCTCGGACCCGAAAGGTCTTGCTCGCTCCATGGCGCTGGCGCGGATCAAGCTGTTCCGGAACCAGATGGACCGCCGATACCATGCCAACATCGCCATGATGAACGACTTGATTCGGACATGGCCTTTCAGCGTGCGGCGCAGGATCGTTCACTTCATTATCGAACGGTTCCAGTATTCGCTTGCTGTGACCTTGCTCGGCGCTATTTGGCCGAAGGTCCAAAACGGGCGCCCGACGCTCGAATCGGACCTCACTGAATTAGGAGACGCAAAGATCACCGAAGTGCACGGACTGGGATACAAGCTGCTTTCCAGGACCCGAGTGTTGTTCTACGTCTATTTCTTCCGAAAGCGGATGAATATCATCCTCGCCGCGTCCGCCTGCCTCTTCACTCGCGGCGAGGCCGAGTCATTCCTGGACCTCACCCTCGATGTCATCCGAGAGTTGAGCGCTCCTCCAAAGTGACGGGCTGAGAGAACATGCGCCGGTGGATTATCATTTTAGCTTTCGGCTTCGTTGTCTTAACTCCGCACATAGGTAGCTCGGATTGCACGCGCGACTTCTCGCTATTGGTGGGGCCGGCATGCGTGCCGGCCATTGACCTGAATATCGGTCCGGCTCCGGCGCCACTGATTGTCCAAGGACCAAGCGAAAAAGCGCGTTGCCATACTTGCAATGAAGGGTGGTCGGCATTCTATGGTGGAATTGCCGTGACACAGTCGTTGGTCGTAGATAGCGGTTTTCGTCGGTGTTCATGGTGGGACAGGCGTCTCGCCTGTCTGCTTGACGAATCAGCGACGAAAGCCGTGACAGGCGAGACGCCTGCCCCACCAATGCCGCCAGACGTGTGTCACCGTGTTCACGCGAGTCGACATTTAGTGCTTTTTTCGGCAACCACTTCCCTTGCACAACTCGCCGCGGCCGGCCCGGACCGTGAGTTCGCGGAGCGCTTCGACCTCCCGCGCGATCCCGACGAGGTCCTCAGGGATGTGCTGTCGCGGCGTGAATTCGCTGAAGATCCAGCGAGCAGATTGCTCCGACGCATTTTGGATAAGGCGCTCTTTATCTTGGACAAGATTCTGCGGTGGATCTTGGGACGAATCCCCTCCATGGGAAAGATGGAATTTAGTGGCGACGTCCTTGGCACGATAGGCACTGCGCTTCTTGTTGGCGTGGCAGCGGCAATCCTCGTCATGATCGGGTGGAAGCTCGGAGTTCTGCTCGCCAGACGCTCCTGGAAGCGAGCTGTCGGCCGCGCGCCGGACCTCGAGCCCGAGGACGCGCAATCGCCCGCGGATCTGCGTGCTCTGGCCTTACGCGAAGCCGACCACGAGAATTTCGGCCGCGCGGTAGTGTTGTTCTTCCGTTATGCGATCCTCCGCCTCGATGAGGAAGGATTGCTGGCATACCATCCAGGGAAGACCAATCGGGAACTACTCGCGGCCCTCACGGCAGATGACGCTATCCGAAGGAGTGTCGGTGAGATGGCGCGCTTGTTCAACCGGGTACGATACGGCGGCACAACGTGTGGAAGAAACGACTATGATCGCTTCCTCACGCTCTGTCGCGACGTGGTGGGCGGAGTATAAGTGCTCCGTTACGCAATTGCGGCAACTCTCCCGCGGCTGGAGACGATGAGAAAAGGATGGAGATCACCAATTGGTGGGACAGGCATCTTGCCTGTTCAAAACAGAATGACAGGCAAGATGCCTGTCCCACCAATGCCGCACACAATACATCAATGTATTTGTGGATTCGGGCAGTAAGCGATGTCTGCCAGGCGCTTATGGATTGTGGCGACCGTGCTGGTCGCAGTTGCTGTGGCGGTAGTTGCGGTTACCGTGCCACGTCAGTCTGTCGACCGCACCCCTGTGCCGACAACATTTTCAGCCGACGAAGAGGGCTGCATGGCACTCTACCTTGCTCTTGAGGAATTGCGCCTCCCCGTCGAGCGTCTCCGAACCGATTTCACACGACTCAGAGGTCGGGACGGAGTACTCGTGGTGGTGAATCCTCTTCAAGCTGATGTGAGTAAAAGGGAAACGGAACAGCTCAAGGAATGGGTCGAGCAGGGCAACCGGCTCGTTCTTTTCCAGGCAAGAGCACGCGCTGTGGAAGAGGATAAGAAGCCCAAATCGGGCCGTGGGGTTCGCGTGTCTCCGAGGCGGTCGGTTCCCAATGACCTTCCGGGTGTGTTCGGGTTGAGCTTACGCAAGACCGGTGACCGTTCACGCAAGAGTCTTGCCGTGTCTTTTCCCGGTGTAAAGGATGCCGGCCCCATCAGTGTGTCGGGCGCCGCGCGATGGAAAGGTGCGCCCGAAGGCTGGGTTACAATCGCCCGGGACGATAAAGGGCCCGTCGTGGTTGCGGGAAAGGTCGGCCGAGGCAGTGTCGCGGCAGTGAGCGACCCGACTCTCGTTTCCAACAAGTTCCTGCCTACGGAACACAATCTGCGACTCGTCATCGCGCTCTTGCTGGCCGAAACCCGACCGCGCACGATCTTTTTCGGAGAGCACCACCACGGGTACATGATTTCGGAGAGTTTCTGGACGTACATGGGGTCCTCCGTTTTCCTGTGGGTGATGGTACAGGCGCTGATGGGATTCGCACTGTTCTTTTACTCGCGACGCGCCTCGTACGCCGGCAGATACGGCGACATGACGCCTGAACGAGGCAGGTCGTCACTCGAACATGTTGAGTCGATGGCAGGCATCTTCGAGTCATGCAAGGCCTCGTCCGTAGCGCTGGCTGCGACCGTCGAACGGTTTCTCGTTCAACTCTCCCGCACCACCGGCGTGAGACTGCCGCGCCTGGACGATCCAGGGTTCACGCGTGCTGTCGCGGGCGCACCGCAGGTGTCGCCGAGTCTGGCGGCGCTCCTTGAGGAGTGCCGGACGGTGGTTCGAGGCCCGGAGAACCCCGAGCGATCGCTTTACCTCGCCCGAAGGTTGGGAGCAGAAGAGGCATCGGCGGAGGCGGTTCGAAGAAAGACGCTTCACAGGCATTGAGCTTTGTGGGGCAGGCTTTCCAGCCTGCCTTGAGACACAATTATTGCAGGGCAGGCTGGAAAGCCTGCCCCACGACTGCATTCACAATCCCAATCCTTGATTGACACATTGTCCCTGTGCCGGAGGAGGCTTGGATGGACGGTTTGGATGTACTTCACAGAAAGGTTGAGCGTGTCCGCAGCGAAATGCAGCGGGTTATCCTGGGGCAAGAGGCCGCGATCGAACAGATTCTCACGTGCTTTGTAGCGGGAGGCCACGTCCTAGTGGAAGGAGTACCCGGCCTCGGCAAAACGCTGCTATCGCGGACGTTGGCAAAGCTGGTGGACGCGGAATTCCGCCGTATCCAGTTCACGCCCGACCTTCTGCCCGGCGACATCGTGGGGACCAATGTCTTTGACCTGAACACAACTGAGTTCCGTTTCCGCAAAGGACCAATCTTCACCGAAGTGCTCCTCGCCGATGAGATCAACCGGACTCCGCCCAAGACTCAAGCCGCGCTGTTGGAGGCTATGGAAGAGCGGCAGGTCACGATGGACGGCGTGACAAACCCTCTGCCGGAGCTATTCTTTGTGATAGGCACTCAGAACCCCGTCGAGTACGAGGGAACCTATCCGCTTCCTGAAACCCAGCTCGATCGGTTCATGATGAAAGTCACCATCGACTATCCCGATGAACAGGCGGAACTCAACATCATCAAGAGCTACGCGAAGGGCGTGGATCTTCAGGACCTGGATACGCTCGTCCCCACTGCCGCGATCCGGAACGACGAGGTGCTCACCCTCCGCAAGGCTGCCATTGAGGTCGTAGTGGAAGAGAGCGTCATCCGCTACATTCGCCAGCTCGCAGCGGAGACGAGGGACTTGATTTATGTGCAGCTTGGAGCGTCCTCGCGCGCGGCTGTGAGCATACTCAAGGCAGCTCGGGCGCTTGCTGCAATTCGTGGTGTGGGCTTCGTATCTCCCGAAGAAGTGAAAGATGTGGCCGTGCCGGTATTGAGGCACCGGGTGATCATGCGTCCCGAGGCGCTTATTGACGGGCTAACGCCGGATGATTTTCTGGGGAATATCCTCCGCAGGGTGCCCGTGCCGAGATGAACCAAACCTCGAGGCCGCGAACCGTGTCAGCGTCACAACGCCAGTCAGAAGATTTCTCGAAGAAACGAGGTAACCGCATCAGGCCCTTGCCGTTCTTCTTCTCGACAAGGTTCTTCGTGCTGCTGGCCGGTGCTACCGCATTGCTCGTGCCCGCCTACCGATTCCTCCCCGAGACGATCTTTCTGCCGTTGGCGCTCGATGGTCTCCTGCTTCTTGCTGCCGCCGTGGATTACTTCATGGACCCGTCACCACGCCGGATCGCGATGGAGCGGCCTCTCCCGTACCCTCTGGCTGTGGGGTACCCTAACGAGATCGTCATCGAAGTGTCCAACCGAACCGGGCAAATCGTGAAGGCCATCGTCAAGGACGACGTGCCGAATCGGTGCCTCGCCGAGCCATTCCCGGTGGAATCGGTTGTGCCTCCCGGTTCGGGCACGCGGCTGTCCTATCGTCTTACGCCACGTGAGCGAGGGACCGGCGAATTCGGCGACATACACTTCTGGATCCGCGGACCACTCGGTCTCGTGTGGAAGCAAGGCAGCGCCGAAGCAGCCCGAACGGTCAAGTTCTATCCCGGACTCGCCTTGATACGAGACCGTCGCCTTACGGTGCGCAAGCCTGACGTGGGTGGCGCTCTCCGGCTGTTGCGCCGACCCGGTGTGGGTACGGAGTTCGATTCCTTGAAGGAATACAGCGTGGGTGACGACTCTCGGCTCATCCATTGGAGTACCACCGCGCGAAAGGGTAAACTCATTGTCCGCCGCAACCGTATGGAACGCAGCCAGACTGTGTTTGTCGTGCTGGACGCGGGACGAATGATGACCGCCCGGATTCGTGGAAAGACCAAGCTGGACTACAGCGTTGAGGCCGCGCTCCTGATTGCGTACGCCGGACTCGAACTGGGAGACCGGGTTGGAGTCATGGCCGTGGGACAGGACGTGATGCGCTTTCAGCCCCCGTCGAACGCCGCTGCACAGTTCGGCCGCATAATGGAAGCAACGTACGACCTTGAGCCCCGGCTGGAGCAGCCGCGTTTTCACTTAGCTCTTCAGGTTATCGCCGGCAGACTCAAACGACGGGCTCTCGTGATTGTCTTCACTGACCTGATCGATGAGCGTGCCTCAGAGGGTCTGCTTCGGTACACTGCCGCGCTCCGACCGCGACATCTGCCTCTGGTGGCGGCATTGTCGGATACTGACCTCGCGGAAGTTGCCGACACCGCACCGGAAACCACGCACGACCTGTATCGCCAGGGCGTGGCCGCAGGGATCCTCGCCCGGCGCGAGCGGCTTGTCGCGGGCCTTACGTCTCGAGGTGCACTGGTGGTCGATACACCTCCGGAGAACATTTCGATTGAGGTGCTCCAGCGGTACCTTGACATCAAGAGCCGAAATATATTGTGATACCGGTGCATTTTGATGCAACTAAAAATGGCGGGCACCCCGCGGGACGCGGGGCCGCCACCAAATTATGGTAGGGGCCGGCGTCTCTGCCGGCCCTTTCTGCATGACCAGTCAGAAAGCGGATTCGTATGAAAGGGATTAAATCGATGGACGAAGAAAAGGTTCGGGAACTCATCATGAAGAAACAAGCCAACAATCGCATCTCGTGCAAAGCGGCGTGCGAGGTGGCCGACGAGGTCGGCGTTTCGCGTATGGTCGTGGGCCGTTTGCTGGATGAAATGAAGATCAAGATCCACTCATGCCAGTTGGGGTGCTTCGAGTAGAAGCGACGGTAGAACCATACAGGAATTTCGGGAATCCCTGACATTGTAGCGGCTGAGTTTCGAGAAATTGGCGGAGCCCGAGGGGGAGATGGAGTCTCCCCCTCGATTAGACTGGAACCATGAATGGTCCCCGGCAGGCAGCCATCCCAGCCGGGGCGAAGCCACGGACGGGATTCCGTCCAATTCCCATCGTTCGTTGTGGCTTCTTCGCCACGGGAGTTGGTATCAAATATATCACGCACTTGAAGACAGGGGTGTGGGAAGCTCCGGCCCGCCGTTCTGTCGTGTAATTGAGAGCTATTTCACCTTCTTTCCAAAGTCCCTTACGTCATCCAGGAAAACGCGGCCGGCTGAATTCATATTGAGAACATCAGCGCTGCTAAAAATGGCGCTTGCGCCGAAATGGCCGAAGAAGGTCGGTATTTCAACAACCTGAGCATTCTTAATATACTTCGCATCCTCCTTGATAAACGGTGGAACCAGCACGTCACCCTTGGCCGGAAGGACCAGCACTCGGGCCTTGATGCTTCTCAGCGCTTTTTGGTAGTCCCCATTAAGGCCGGGTGTTCTGCTAATATCGTGCTCCATGATGGCCTTTTGCTGGTATATGCAATCATTAGCGTCGAATCCCGTCTTGATCCACAGATCTTCCCACCATTTGAGGAAAGCGGCAGCGTCGCTGGAAGTGGCGCACCTCTGGTCCAGACCCTCGGGAGCATTGGCCCCAATAGCCAAGATGAAGTCTGTCCAAACCCGCCAGGCCTTCTCGGGTTGGACTTTATAGTTGCCGCGCTCGAACGCGGGGTCCAACTCGAAAATGCTATTGCCTGCCTTCATAAGCGCTGCGGTCCAGGGGCAGGTTCTCGCTGCGGGAGTCAGCGCCACCACAGCATCCATGAAGTCCGGATAGCTCACTGCCCATTGCAGCGCCTGCATGCCGCCCATTGATGCCCCAGCCACCGCAACAAGGTGCTTGACGCCCAAGTGCTCTGTGAGCAAGCGGTGCTGGGATTGGACCATGTCTCGAATACTGAAAGGCGGGAACTTTGGTCCAGGCTGGGCTTTGCTGTTACTAGGCGAAGTGGTCATGCCGTTGCCGATGGCATCGGCGCACACGATGAAGTACTTGTCCGTGTCCAGAGCCTTGCCCGGACCAATCAGAAAGTCGACGCGGTGATGATTTCCTCCCAACGACGAGCATGTCAAGATCGCGTTGGATTTGTTGGGGTTGAGTTTTCCGTGGGTCACGTACGATATTGCGAACTCCTTGATAATCGCACCTGACTCCAACTTCAAGTCGCCCATGTTGTAAATCTGGTGCTCCGGATCTCCTGGTTTGTGGGCACAGGCCGTTGTCGGTAAGATGGCTAGACAATAGAAGATGACACCCAAAATCAATGCCTTGTCTCTAAGCCTCGTCATCGTTCAGCACCTCCAACCTTTGTTGTTTCGGAGCCGCTTCACCCTCCCCAAAGAGGTATATAGTTCCGAATGGAACTATACTAGTTCCGAACGGAACTACAGTCAAGTTCAAAATCGGCCTCTTTTGTGGTACGATGATGACAAGGTCAGGCCGATTTGCACAGCGTGTTGAGGTTTGCAGGTTTCCTGCATCGACCTTTTAAGAAAGGTTTCCCAATTCGGAGGCAGCTCTTGAAAGGAATCCGTAAGGACATACTGCTAAACGAAGTGCTGCCCTTTGGATGGCGCATCAATTACCTGGCAAACCACTATTCATTGATTGCGAACCGCCAGCTTGGGCGTCGATTCAAAACCACGCGGCAGGAATTCGTGGTGCTCTTCTGCTTGGCCAACTCGACCAACGTAACCGCGACCGACGTGTGTGAGGTCTGCGGACGGCCCAAGAACACGATCAGCCGGGCAGTCAACAGCCTGATTAGGAAAGGGTATATCACCAGCAGTCCCCACCCCAAGGATGCCAGAGCGGAGATCCTCACGCTCCAGCCCGCCGGCAAGCACTTGTATGATCGAATAATCAGGGTTTTCACGGATCGGGACCGGGCCATGGTGGCGCGGCTCGATGAGGCTGAGCGCCGGACCCTGAAGCAGCTCTTGGACAAGATGATTGAGGGCTTCAACCCGTGGAGCGAGGAAGCCTGAGAACTGCGGCAGGAATAGCAGCCTTACGGGACTTGAGGTCAGTAGCAAGCGGCTGCTATTCCACTGCGCGACAGGAATTCTCGAAAGTAATCACGGATCAACTCTTGCGTGCCACTGCTGGCTTGCCCGGCAGTGTGACTTCATTTCGCGAAAACTTCCGAGACACACGATGCGCCGGCATCGACGCCGACGGTCACCAATTTCCGGAGAGCATTCGTGACAATCGGTCACCAACTCCTGCGACTGCCCTAAACAAATCCGGGCACATCCCAACGAGGGATATGCCCGGATAGAGGCTAAGGAGCGATCCCGAAAGCTACGCGGCCTTACATTCGTTCCATTTCAGCCCGTTCGCTGAAAAGCGGAATTAAGACGTCCTGTTTAGTCTTGTGGACGCGAAGGACTACGCTTCGGTTGGTGATCTGGGTTACCGTGGCCATGTTCGGGCCGTCACCAATCTGCATTCCCGGCTGCACATAGTAGCCTCGGCCGTCGGGGTCTTCCACCATTCCTTTGATCTGTCCTTCGCTCATCTGAATGATCCCGACAAGTTTCAACTGCGAGTAGTCAAACCGAGCCAGAGGAGTGGACGGCAGGTAGTCGGTCCGCACCTGAACTTCGGAGGGCGGCCTAAAGGGATCTCGGTCCGCCCTGAATTCGGTTTTGGGCGGCTCGGCAGCCGGTCCGGTGGGGGGGGCGGTCGGCGATGGCTGACCGGGGGCTCGCCTCTTGCCCTCCAGGGCGAGGACCTGTTTGTCTTTAGCCTTGGGCGGAATCGGCGCTTGAGTCACTGCCGCGGGAGGCTTGGGAGCTGCCGGAGGTTGAGTCTGTACCTGCTGTGGAGCGACCTCTGGCGGCTTCGGAGCTACCGATGGCTGCGCTTGCGGCTTCGGAACAGCCTCTGGAGGTTTGGGCGCCGCCGGAAGTTGCGTCGGCGCCTTTTCCTCAGTAGCGGCCGGCTCCGGCTTGGGCGGCATTCGCACTTTGCCCGGGACGGCAGTCTGTGGTTCCGTATTCTGGGCCAACAGCATCGGCGGCTGCTTGCCGAGAATTGCGTCCACTGTCGTGTGAAGTTCCGAGCACCCGGCCGACAGGCCCAGAAATCCCAGTACTACACAGGCAATAGCGATTCTTTCGGCGATATGTGCTCGCATCTGCAGGGTCATCGAGAAACCTCGGCGGTCATTTCGCATATCCGCCTCCGCTCGTTACTTACGGACGCCACCTGGCCTGCGGGCAGGGGGAGCCTTGCCAGGAGGCGGTTTGGCTAAGTTCTTAACCTCTTCGGGTGACAGGCGCCGGAACGTCACCCCACTAATCTCTGCGTTGAGAGGGACGATCTCCAGGTTCTTGGCCACCGCGCCTTCTCGTCCACCGAGATCGCCTTTTGCGAGACTAATCTTGGGCACGTTGACGATGCGGGGAAGGTCCTGAAGGCGTGCCAGAAATGCCCCTTGTTTCTGGTAATCACCCTTCACGGTGAGGGTAATAGGAATGGTGGCGTACTGAAGTTCGGTGTTGATCTGCTCCTGTCCGGGAACGAAGCGCGAGGCGGTAAGGCGCGATTCGCTCAGTAAGTCCGTGATCTTCTTGAGCAGACCCTCGATCTCTTGCTTTTCCGGAAGTGACGCCACCATGGTTTGCAGCTGAGCCCTGAGACCCTCGATCTTCTTTTCCAGCTCCGGCCCTTGCGCCAGAATCTTTTGCTGGTTGAGGATCTGGATATTGAACTGCTCGATTTCTTTCTCGATCTTTGAGATCTCGACGAACATGTCCGAGACGAAAAAGAAATAGAACGCCACTATGAGCGCTGCGCACAGTCCGCCAACCGCTGCGAAGCGCTGCCAACCGGCGAGCTTGAAGAAAAGTTCCTGCGGTGTCATTGTGCTGCCCTCGTCAATTAAGGGTCCCTGTTATACCGAACTGGATTTCGCCGGGCCCGCCGCCGGTGCGAACTGTCTGAACGAGCTTTACGCTGGAAAAGAACGGCTGATTGGGCTTCTGTTCCGCCGGCGCTCCCTGGCGCTTGAGCACCGCGTCTTTCTTGATCTTTTGCAGGTTTTCCACGAACTTGACAACTACAGTGTTGTCAAGGCCCTGGCCTTGAAGATTGAAACTGTTCCCGGACTTATCTATTCGCGTCAGCCACACCTC